>TARA_R110002074_G_scaffold25512_1_pt1 | contig 57477 bp, 74 predicted proteins | sample TARA_R110002074 | Tara Oceans TARA_R110002074 (sample SAMEA4397215) | marine metagenome | biome: Polar Biome; feature: [MIX] marine epipelagic wind mixed layer (ENVO:01000061); material: water (ENVO:00002006), including particulate matter (ENVO:01000060) such as... | depth 10-100 m
GGGGTCGCCAAGATCTAAAACAGACTAAATAAGCTAGATCTTAAAGGTTATTGTATAAATAACATTATGAACTTAGGAATGAACGCCTTGCGTAATGCGCGTATATTAAACGAGGGATTGGATACCTTCGATATATATGAATACCTCAAAGCTAACTATGCGCCTGATATCATTGACCAGGTAGAAGAAGCGATGGGCGAGAACGCCGCTGATTATCTCAAAGGTATTGATACTCAACAGGAGGCGGATGAATTTTTGGAGAGTATAGGTGGTCGTCTTGCTGAAGATGGTGAGGGTGAAGTACGTGACTTCCAGCCCATCCACCCACACACGGAGGGGCCCGCAGGAGTACCAGGTCCGGATGGGAAGCAAGGAGTATCTTTAACGGGTCGGCCCATTAAAGCTTTAAAGGATCGGCCCACTAAAGATTTAAAGGATCGAGCTTGGGCTGGTGATCTCGATCATGAAATCCCTCTGAGAGACGACGAAGACGCAGAATGAGAGCCGCGGTGAGCTTATGATTGATATAGATTAATGGACACCTATCAGAACATATATGGCTCTTTGATCTTAGAGCTGACCATCGCTGATGTTGAAACGCGTGCCACATCTAAGAAGTTTGTCCGTGCAGTTGCCGCCGACTACGCCAACGTCAATGGCGTCCGTGGATTTCACGCAGACGACGACCTCAGCGGTCGCGAACCGGCGGAGAAATCGACGATGGAAGCTCTTAAGTATATGGTCCCAAGAGATGTCACAGAGCCAAGCCAAGCCAATGCCCTTAACTGGCTGGTGTCACTATACTCCAATGGGACTATCATATATGGTGGTTACTCAGACGATCCTCCAAGTGAATCAGGTGACATCATTGGGCCATGGCAAGGTCCAGTTAAGCGTTTATTAGAGGTATTCTATCAGATCAAAGAGCTTAAGCTTGATCGTTTCCTCACTAAGACATCTATCGAGAATATAAAAAGCTTCGCGGAGCTCCGCGAGGTTGTAAATATCGCTCAGCAGCCCTATGATAAACATATAGCTAAGAAGTTGGATGAAGACCGAACTAACGCTGCAGAGAAATCACTTGTATATGAAAATGCCGACTGGTTAATGTATATACCTGAGACAAAAGGTGCTGCGTGTGCTCTCGGTAGAGATACTGAATGGTGTACACGCTCACCAGGCCTCAAGCACTACGAGAACTATACCAATCCCTGGTATACAAAGAAGTTCAATATTAAGCCACAAAAGCTCTTTATCTTTGAATGGAAGGGTGGATCAAAATGGCCAAGTGGTTATGGTCAACCTCCAACACCTGGCCGCGGGGAGGAGTTCAAAGAAGGTATAAAGTTTCAGATGTGGTATGGGTTAGATTTAGAAGAGAATAGCCTACCAATGACTCTAGAAAATGACTCAAGTGTAGATGATTTCCTTTTAATGATAGATACAGACCTCGAAATAAGCCTCGATGGTGGCTTTCAGGGTAGTGACGCAATGGGTATGTATATGGACCAATATGATCATCAGATTGACGAAGTGGATCTAATAATAGATCTCACAATGCTGGTTATAGAGCATGGCGGTGAACTTAATGAAGTTGAGCAGCGTATTGTTAATTTCCACCGCGGATGTGATCATCAATCATCAATTCCGGCGGCCCTACGAAGCTGAGTGGGCATAGGTTCCTTGATGGGATAGCCTTGAGTAATTAATAGATACAATAAATAAAAAACAATGGACTCATACAAAAGTATATATGGTTGCCTGCTCTTAGAGCTAACAATGACTGAAGTACAATCTCGCAAGACATCTAAGAAGTTTGTGAGAGCTGCCGAAGCAGACATGGAGGAGCCTGATTATGTGATGCACAAACTCACAGATCTCATTCCACGGGACATCCAAGAGCCATCTAAAGGTAACGCTCTCAATTGGTTAACAAGCTTATACATCAAGGGTGCTATTGTTGTTAACAGCGCTAAGGAGACACATACACCTCCGGGTGAATATGCGGTGGAGGTTGTTGCTATTAACGGCAGCACCAGCGACCACCGTAGTTATATTAATATAATATCGAATGCCTTAGAGACTTTCTATCAAGCTAAAGAGCAGAACCTCACACATTTTCTTACAATTAAAAGCATTGAGCAGATACCTGATATCTCAACCCTGTTAACAGTCGCCACACAAGCTAGACGCCAAATCCAAAAGCATGATGATGATAAGATTGAGAATGATCGATCTAGCGCAGACGATACACTCGTCTATGAAGATGATAAATGGTCAATATATCTCCCAAAGACAAAAGGAGATACCTGCGCTCTTGGTAGAGGTACAGATTGGTGTACAGCTGGGATTGGGCTAGATTACTACAATGATTATGTAAATCCATGGTATGCTGAGCGATTTAATCTAGGGCCTCAGAAGTTATTCATCATAATAAGTAAGACGGATAAGAATGAGAAATATCAGCTGTGGTTTGGATGGGACATAGAACAAGATGAGTATTATAATGAAGTAGGTGAATGGGGACCTGGACGTCCAGAGGCTACAATTGACTTTCTACTGAAACATATTCAGAAGGATGGTGATTCGGGCAGTATGTATCGACTGGGAATGTTCATGGATAAGAAGGATGCTCCAATGCCAAAGTCACTACAGTATAAGTTCATGTCGATTATCGAAGACAAGCTATATGACCAACTTGGCGTTGTAGAAAAGGCTGTTTTTGAAGCTATCAGTAGAACATATAGCATAATTGATAATAAATTGTACTCACGCAGTGATGAAGGCGAATTCGATGGGGTCTTCGAAGGAGAAGTACGAGTCCGAAGTATGGATAGTACACCTGAGAACAGTGGTCTTTCGATCACCGTCGAGAAAGACAGAGAGGATGGTGATCGAGGGATAAATCATATATGGGTAAGGTGTACAAACTATAAAGAGCAGCCTGATCATCTCGAAATAAGACGATTTCGTTACCGAACGCAAGAGAGAGTAAAGGAGCTGACCAGTGATACACCAATAGATCTAAACTCGGTTATGTTCTATACAGACGAAGACGTTGATGGAGAATATATCTACAACATACAAAATAATGAGCACTACGGAGTACTCCGCGGATATCAGGATAATTATCCTGAACTCCGCGGATATCAGATTCACAAAGAAATGAACGCGTTGCATGGTGAAGGATCAGGTGCAGCGATATTAGATTGGGACTCAGATGCTGATACAATCTCATATAAGACGGATAATCCTGATGGTATGCCAGAACTAGATGATGACGGTGAGCTTACGACACCATGGAGTAAGCACATACCTACCGATGAGGCTATAGCAAAAGGCTTATTAGATAAACATCCTCTTGAATATCTCAAAGACACCCCCCTACATACAACGATTGGTAAGTTGCCAGACAATCTGAGCTTTGATACTGAAGCTGTTTCAAAATTACTTTAGAGATAACTACTTCACCAGCATCTCTTTCTAGGTCACTGACCAATCCATATTTTCAAATATACATGCTAAAAGTGTATATATTAGAATAAATATAGCTGATGCGTGTATGATTAAGACTCTAAATAACCCATTGTTAAAAGAGAATCTAAAAGCTGCTGTACCATCTAGAGACTTAAGCCGATCTGACCTATTAAAACTAGCTAAGGAGCTGTCAGAATCTATCAAGGGCGGCTACACCATATCTTGTAATAAGATGGATGAATTTATTAGGAGTACGTCGAGTTATAGGAGTTACATCATATACACGAACGCGTTGAATAAGTTACAAATTTGCGGTGTTAAAACTGGCGATAATAAACACAATATAGTGTTAGCGCGAGGTTAACTACTCAGCGTATAAGGAACGCTCGAGAGATCTGAACCGTTTATCAGAATGCCACACTTCATCTAGCTGTGGAGTGTATATACCATCAACCGTCTGTATCGGTATCTTCGCCTCCAGCTTCAAGATAGAAGGCTGATAGATGTTTAAGGTGCCTAGATTCGGCGACGAGTTCGGCGCGCAGGAGGTCAGCGCGATCACTAGAATCATTAGTGCCGATAGTGCGGTTTTTTTCAATTTCATTTACTAGATCTCTCCGCTTCGCCTGCGACATCCTAACCAAGTTATGTGCAAAAGCCTTATTCTTTAGATTTAGCCAAAGAATTACTAGTTTTAACACGTCCTTGATTAGGGTAATCACGACGAGCTTGTGAGTTATTGCTTAGACCCTTTATCCTTTGCATATCCTATGTTAAGTGCGATAAAGTCAATGACCTTATACACCTTCGCCAGCTTAGAACCCTGTTTAGGTGTGGGTACAACAGCTGTAACTGCAGAAAATAGCGCGATAATAGATGTAACAATAGCCCACCATGGCTGTGCTTGTAGGTAATTTACGATTTCTTCCATATAAGTATTTATGTGATTTTGTGACATTTTCACATAAATACTAGCATAATGAGTGTAGCGGCGGATACAAAGGCTATTAGGGAACTTGTTGGAGCATATCCAAGTGACCACACAGCATTTGATCTAGATCTAGCTATATATGTGTATAAAAATCTTGAATTAGAGCTAAAACCTCTACTTAAACTCATCCAAAAGGCAGTAGATGTTCAAGCGGATGGTGTATATGGACCACGAACAGCAGAAGCTATTAAAGGAGCACTAGACCCCGAACTAGTTCCTGAAGTAGTACCAGTATTAGATGATGATCCTCCTAGAGTTAACTTCAAAGAGACCTATAGACCATCACCGAATGTGTCTGGGCCCATCACACCTAAGGGAGCAGTGCTGCATCACTCATATGGTTCCTACGAGGGTGGGGTTTCTTGGATACTAAATGATGATTCTAACGTTTCCTACCACTGCCTGATTGATAAAAACGGTGATCGCACTGTGTTTGCTCATGATGATAGGCGTGCTTGGCATGCTGGACGCTCAAAGTTCCATGGCAAATCACAATGTAATGGGTTTTTACTAGGGATCGCCTTCAGTGATAACACTCTCACGAGGGAACTTACCCGAGCAGAAGTGGATTCTGCTGTAGAGTTCCTTCTTCCACGCTTTAAAAAGTGGGGCTGGCCTACAGATCTATCAACTATCACCACTCACAGAGAGATTTCTCCTGGGAGAAAAAGTGATGTTGATAAGAGAGCGGAGGAAAAGGTCCTTACCGCCTTGAGAGCAGCACTCAAACAATAGATTTAACAATGACTACAATAATAATAGAAGGAACTCAGTCAGAAGTCATCAAGATAGACGACAATACGTTCAAGATTAAGGATGCTACGGGCAATACGATCACTGTCAACAAGGAGCAACTAAAGCTACTTAGTGATGCTGCCGACAAAATAACTACGGGAGAGCAGCTAATCCTCGGTTAGAGCGTATTAACGTAATCTCTTAAGGAACCGAGCGCGATTAAGCAATCTTCTTGTGCATAAGACTCAGCTTCAACCATCAGTTCATTGATTTTCTTAAGAACTGACACGTTCGATATGTCTCTCTCTTCGACCACCTCTTCATCACTCACAATAGTCGCGGTTGGAATTTGATAATTACCTGATACACCTGATTCATATCGGGAACTTCCACCACCTGGAGCTGTTGTTGGTACATTTCCCTTACTAAATGACTGACCTGGCTTTGCAGAGTAAGCAGTATACTTAGCATTTGGACCGTGATCTATAACTTGTCCACCCCACCCTTCATTAAACAGTTGACCAGTCAATCGACTCAGCTCTTTGTAATCAGATTCAGCGGACATATATAACTATTTATATTGAATATGCTAAAATATACTATATAATCACAATATGAAGATAATTGACGCTAAGCTTGGCGATATTAATGCTGGGTGTAAGCATATTATGATGTGGTTGAGTAATAATGACTTCAAAGTTGATGCTATAGTAGGGGTGGCGCGTGGTGGATTGATACCAGCGACCATACTAGCTTACCAACTTGAAGTGCCGATGTTTGTTGAGTCAGTTAGTTCATATGACCAAATAGGTAATAGGACGAAGACTAAGATCTTACAGCCAGTTAATGTTAAGGAGATGAAGGAACTGGGGTATAATAATGTACTAATCGTTGATGATATTTGCGACTCTGGTAAAACACTATCAGAGCTACGTGATAAATACTCTGCAGGGGGTGTGAATACTAAGACAACGACGATCTATGCTAAGAAGAGTACAGCTCATATGGTAAGCACTGTCCCATTTGTTGTGTCTGAGGACATTTGGGTCAATTTCTTCTGGGAAGGACAAGATATTTCATGAGTGATAGAAAAGTTAAATGCGCTATAACAGGCTGCTCGTATACACTAGGTAAGGATTACTACGCGAAGAAAATCGTGGAGTATAAGTCTGATGAAGATCTCAAAAAATATTTTATCACAAGGAAGGCAAAAACGTTCCTTAAGAAAGGATATACTATTTTAGAGATAAGAACACTCCTAGGGGTAACTGACGACGAGCTACAAGATCATGAGAGTTCAGAGATGGTTGAACTAGTTGAGTATCATAATATTAGCAGTCGTATAAGAGACCCAAAAAAGATAACAGCATCAAAAACATTTGCTATGTATAAATCTGATGATGATGTCGTCAATTTAATAAATAATATAAGAGACAATGAGTAGAGCAAAACAATTTACAGCAGCGCAAGGTAGTGGAAATACAATCAAGATCTTTGACGCTAGCACAGGTCAGTTATGTCGATTAATTACAACAGGAGGTAGAATATTATCTCCACCAATCGCTTCAGGTGGTACAGTTGTCGTGACAGTTGAAGAGGGTGGTGTATCATATATCAAGACATATAGCCTCCCTAGTGGGGGACAAACATCCAAAGTGGCTGTGTGATCCTAAATGGAAAGTAATATATTTACGGAGCAAATAAGTAGGAAACCAAACAAGTATCCCTGGACAGCACAGTTCATTGAGGTGATGCACGCGGGGTTTTGGACTGATAAGGAGTTTGACTTTAAAACTGATGTTCAGCAATTTAAAGTAACTCTAAACGATCAAGAGCGTGAGATTATTATTCGCACACTTTCAGCCATTGGTCAGATCGAAGTCGCAGTTAAGACCTTTTGGGCAAAGCTAGGAGACAATTTACCACACCCAGGATTATCTGATCTCGGATTTGTTATGGCAAACACGGAGGTTATCCATAATAATGCATATGAGAGATTGTTGGACATCCTAGGCTTAGAGGATGTGTTCGAAGAGAACCTTAAACTGGAGTGGATTGAGGGGAGAGTTAGTTATCTGCGCAAGTATACTCACAAGTTCTATAAGAATAGCAAGAAGCAGTACCTGTATGCATTGATTCTTTTCACCTTATTCGTTGAGAACGTTTCTTTGTTCTCTCAGTTCTATATTATTAATTGGTTTACAAGAAATAAGAACGTTCTAAAGGATACAGATCAACAAGTTAAGTATACTCGTAATGAGGAAAATATCCATGCCTTGGTTGGTATAAAGATTATCAATACAATCCGAGATGAACTCCCTGAATTGTTTGATGAAGAGCTTGAAGAGAAGATCCAACATGAAGCTTTAGAAGCTTTCAAAGCAGAATCAACTATTATCGATTGGATGATTAATGGAGTTGATGAACCTGGACTAAATGCAGACATACTCAAGGAGTTTATCAAGAGCCGAATTAATCAATCCCTTGAACAAATTGGATTTAAACAACCATTTGAGATTGATAATGACTTAATAGCACCTACACTATGGTTCGATGAGGAACTGCTCGGTAACAATATGGCAGATTTCTTTCACACAATCCCGACTGAGTACTCTAAGAAGAACCAGTCATTCAGCGAAGACGCACTATTCTAAATGACATATAATTGGCTTACAACAAACTCTAGAAAATTCCTTGAGCGAGGCTATCTCGTTAAAGGAGAAATCCCAGAGACAAGAATGGAAGATATGGCTCGTATAGCTGAGCAACGTCTTATTAAGGCATCTAGTGGATCTGGATTAAACTTCATCGGATTTGCTGATAGGTTTCTTGGCTTCCTTGATAAGAAGTTCTTTTCTATATCTTCTCCTATCTGGTCTAACTTTGGAAGAGAACGCGGATTACCAATCTCATGCTTTGGGAGTTACATTCCAGATGATATGAGTGCTATCTTAGCTAAGATCGGAGAAGTTGGTACCATGACTAAGGTTGGTGGTGGCACATCTGGATACTTTGGTGATGTTAGATCGAGAGGATCTAAGATTTCATCTGGTGGAGAGTCTACTGGTGTGCATCATCAGCTAACCGTCTTTGATAGTTTAACCAACTACGTTTCACAGGGGAATGTGCGACGAGGAGCTTTTGCTGCCTACTTACCAATCGATCATGATGACGTTAATGAGTTCTTAAACATCAAAGCTGTTGGAGATCATATCCAGGATATTAATATCGGAGTGTGTATCTCGGATGACTGGATGCAATCAATGATCGATGGTGATAAAGGTAAGCGTAAGTTGTGGGGTGACGTTATCAAGAAGAAGTATGAGTCTGGATATCCGTATGTCATATTCACCGATACTGTTAATAACAACGCGCCAGATGTATATAAGGATAAAGGTATGAAGATTCATGCAAGTAACCTGTGTACGGAGATCTTCTTATCTAGTGATAAAGACGAGTCGTTTGTTTGTGATCTATCCTCTATTAACTTAGAGAAGTGGGATGAGCTAGTTGAGACTGATGCTATTGAGCACCTTGTGTACTTTCTAGATGCTGTTATGTCTGAGTTTATTGAGAAGACTGAGGGTGTTAAGGAGCTAGCTGCTGCTCATCGCTTTGCTGTTAATCAACGCGCTCTTGGTGTTGGTGTTATTGGTTGGCATACATTGCTACAAATTAAGAATATAGCTTTTGAATCAATGGAGGCTAAAGGATTAACTACAAATATATTCAATACACTCCAAGAACGAACTCTTATAGCTTCAGAAAAGCTAGCTGATGCGTGTGGTGAGCCACCATTAATGAAAGGTTATGGTCGTAGAAACTCTACACTAATGGCGATTGCACCAACAACAAGCAGCGCATTCATTTTAGGTCAAGTATCGCAAGGTATTGAGCCATACAACTCAAATTACTTCACACAGGATCTAGCTAAAGGTCGATTCGCTTTCAGGAACCCTCAACTTAAAAAGCTTCTAGAAGCTAAGGGTAAGGACACTCCAGAGGTTTGGAGAGACATTCTAAAGCATGGTGGATCAGTCCAGCATATTGACTTCTTATCAGATCACGAAAAGGATGTTTATAAGACGTTCGGTGAGGTTAGTCAACGAGAGATCATAATTCAGGCTGCAATCAGGCAACCATTTATCGATCAGGGACAATCTCTTAACTTAATGATACCGCCAGATACCCCACCAAAAGATACAAGCAAATTAATGATCTTTGCATGGGAACAAAAAATTAAATCACTATACTATCAACGTAGTGCAAATCCCGCTCAAGAGCTAGCTCGTAACATTAACAAATGTGCATCATGCGAAGGGTAAACAAATCTATGAATTGGAAACTAAGCAGCGAACAAGAAGAACCGCAACAAACCATTACTATGACCTCACACCAGCCACAGGTGCAGTCGCAAGTAATGAGAGTTATCGAGAATCATGTATACTTCTATGGTGATATCGTAGAAGATAATATCCTACAATTAACATCAACGCTTAACGAGCTAGATGCTAAGTTTCAGATGCAGAATGTATTCATCGAGACGGAGCCTGTAATTCACCTACACATAAACTCATATGGTGGATCTCTATTTGCTGGAATTGCCGCTGTAGATGTTATCAGATCGCTTAAATGTAAAGTACATTCTCATATCGAGGGAGGGTGTGCATCTGCCGCTACATTAATTAGTGTATGCTGTGATCATCGTACGATTGGTAAGCATTCTAAGATGCTCATTCACCAACTATCTGGCGCTGCTTATGGAACCTATACTCAGATGGAAGATGCAACTGAGAATAATAGGACTTTGATGGCGACTATTAAGTCTATCTACAAGGAGTATACTAGCTTGCCAATGAAGAATCTTAATGAGATTCTGAAACATGATCTATGGTTCGATAGTAAGAAGTGCTTAGAGTTTAAACTTGTTGATCAGGTGAATTAGGCACCTTTACTAATCCTAGAACGCTGGGAACTCTGGCTTAACGGCATCTGGTAGCTTCGTCGGTGGAGGTTCTTCAACCGATAACTTCTTCTCGTGAACCTCTTCTATAGCGGCACTATAACCACCATCTTGATTAATGTTTTCTGCTTGTGCTTGCATTCTTACAGCCTTGTTTGATTCCATTAATCGTAATGGAACATTCTTGAAATGGTGTGAGTGTGGGTAGGCCGAGAGGAGATCACCATCAGCAAGAGCTGTTACAGGATAATATCGCCCGTTTATAAAAACTTCTCCAATCTTTAGTGTTCTATCTCTATCTGTTGCGAACTTTCCGAACAGTATTGTATCTTCTGTTTGTTGTATTTCAACAGGTGCTGTGATATGATGAACATATGTTTCACCCTCTGTATAGGATCCTCCACCAACAAGGAGATTATTCTTTACTCCAAGACCTGGTTCGATATAAACTTGTTTGTTTGAGCGGATAGTTATACTATTTTTTGATTGTAACTCTACTAGGCTCTCACTAGATATAACAACTCCTGCGGCGGACTGAATATTAATCTTGTGAGCTGCTAATTTAATAGTTGTGGCTCCTATCTCTACAGAGCCAGATGTCTTAAACTGAACACCGCCCGAGCCAACTAGTACGTTATATCGGTTGCCAACATTAAGAGTGTAGGTACCAACAGGGAAATTAGAATCATTGTCTACCTCTTCGACATGAGGTACCCAATCAGTATTAATATAAGCTAAGTTTTCACCTACTGCAACGCACTGAGGGTGTGTTCGGCCCTTAGGATCAATGCGTACAGATGGATATGTGTTTGTTATACCACCGACTGTAACGAACTTATCTCTCTTAACAAATTCTATATCAGATCCACCGTTCCCGATTTCTTGTTCTAGGGGGAGCAGCTCATCTTGAATATCCTCTATCTGCTGACTTAAGTTTTCATGCTCTGTAGATGGTGTCCATGAGCCACCTTCTGTCGCGGCATTCTTGTTTGGACCAAATTCAGAAACTCCTGGTTGATGGCCAGATCCTGTATTAACGTCATCCTGTGGATCTGGAGCCGTTGGTGTCGCTGGAGTAGTATTACCTCTATCCGGTACAGGTGTATAGTCTGTCACCTCATCTAGGTGGTGGGATCGTTTAGGAGTTGGTCCATATCCACTAAACTCATTCTCTACAACAGGTACTTCTTGATTGAGAGTTGGATTATCTCTCCGTGATCCATCGAGAGTCGTATCAGTACCGTTTGGATAGCTCGAACCTCCACGATTTACAAGGAACTTTGCGTTATCACGTGCTATAGGTTTATATGTATTCTCCCACTTTTTCAACGCTTCAATCTCAGTCTCACTTCTGATACCCTTGATGTTATATGAATTCTCATATACTCTATCAACCCGGTCTTTTGCTACAACAGTGCTCTTTGTGCTCCCTACAGTTTCAAATGAATCGTTATTGACTTTAACTTGCTTGTTATTCACCGCTAACTCACTATTAACCACATTCGTAAACGTTGCGTTTGATCCGGAGTAGTGCGAAATCTTAAACTCCTCTCTATCGGTACTATTATTGATCTCAATAGTTCCACCGCGTTGATTAATGATCGATTTGTTACGATATTCGTGATTTTCTTCCTTACTCATTCTCTTGTTTTATATTTTCAAACACACCAGGATAATCTAAAGTTTGTTGGTCTTCGTTATCGCTATCAGTTACCAATACAGACTCTCTGTAGTCATGACGACCACCAACATATACTGGATAATTTAAATCTCCTCTATAATGGAAGACCCATACCTTAGAACCAACAGATGGTACTGCATATACCCCCTTAGCTTTATTTACATGGTTAGAAGGCCTATACAAGTACCCATATGGATTATTATTAACTGATAGATTATCAACAGGAGCTACAAAGGCATCCCCTATATTAGTATTCTCATTCTCATACCAGAAGGATGGTCCAAACGAACCCTTCTCTTCTGTTGGTGGTTCCTCATTATTAACCTCAAAATCTTCTGGGTAGTTTGAATCTGTGATCCCCGCTAGCCCCTCTCTAGATAGGTATCTAGCAGGCGAATTCTCACCTATAATTGGGAAGCATGGCTCAGCATATGGAAGGAACTTAGAGATCTCTTCGAATATAGATACATCAGACCACACATCTTCTTCGTTATTCTTACCAGGGAATCGCATATTAAGGTTCTTATACTTCTGCAACCAGTCTTCTAAGGGTTGATTAGAGATCTCTGGTATGTATATCTTAACACGAAAGAGCTTTTGAGGATCCCAGTTCTTAACAACGATGCCCTTATAAAATGACTGATCATCTCTTTTATACTCTTTACCTGCATTCGACCCACGAACAAACATACACTATTATTTAATGCTGGATATTGTAATTCAATATACTACAATATTAATATGTTAGTAAGCCACGAGTCGCCGTTATCAATGCTAGAGGATTCAAGAATTTATAACGATTATTGCTATTGTTTAGTCCACCTATTGGATCAACATCCAGAGTATCTCAACTTCTTTAAGCAATCTCTTACAATGGGTAGAGAGGTTCTCCTTGATAACTCCATTTTTGAGCTCGGTGTATCATTTGATCCGAGCGCGTATGCTAAGCATATCGAGGCACTCAAGCCAACATACTATGTCCTCCCAGATGTCCTTGAAGATGCGGCAGGTACTCAGCAGTCTGCCTTTAAGTTTATGCACAACTATCCTGATCTAGACGGTCTTAAGATTGGAGTTGTTCAGGGTAAGACATATCAAGAGCTTGCCGACTGTTATAAGTGGATGGATCAACGCGTTGACTATATCGCAATCTCTTTTGACTACTCATATTACCAAACCACTGGTATCTCAACCTCAATGGATCCAAAACTAGCTAAACTCGAGAAGCAGATGACTGGTAGACAGAAGCTCGTTGATCAGCTATATAATGATAGGATTTGGAATATTGACAAGCCTCATCACCTCTTAGGTTGTTCCTTAGCTGCGGAGTTTAAGCATTACAAGAATACTCCAAGTGTTAGATCAGTTGATACATCCAATCCTGTTGTTGCTGGATTGCTTGGTGATAGATATCTTAAAGATATTGGGTTAAAGAAGAAAGACTCTATTATGCTAGCTGATCTTATCGATTCGGATGTTACTACACAAATGAGACAGGATATCTTTGACAATACAGAAGAATTTAAAGCTATTATTGGTCGATGAAATGGGTCGCATTTTTTAGCCAATCTGGATCCGAGATAGCTAATCTTTGCTATGAGAATAGAGAAGATCTTATTGCGCGTGGTATCGGGACAGGTGGTTGGCCAGATGTTATCATCACCGATAACACGGATATTGTGAGTTGGGATCCATCAATGAGAGATCTATATGATCCACTCTGTATAGAACCTAATAAAAAGCGACCTATATTTCATGTTATTCACGATAAAAGTAAGTGTAAGTGTGTTTCCGATCTCAGCGAGTTGATCGGTGGTTCAGATAATGGTGAGATTATTATCACCCTACACGGTTGGTTACATATTGTACCTTCATTGGTTTGTCATGTTTTTGACATCTATAACGGACACCCAGGAATGATCGGCCGGTATCCAGAACTTAAAGGTAAAGACCCTCAACAGAAAGTTATCGATAGATCAATGCATTACAGTTGGATTGGGAGCGTAGTCCATAAAGTTATACCAGAAGTAGATGGTGGACAGATACTATTTGAGGAGAACTGTAAGCGATCTATCATCGATAGGTTGTTCCGAAAGAATGTAGTATTTGATCAGCTTAGAGAGACATCATTTAAGTGTTGGACTAAATTCTTCAAGAGTTTTCCAAAGGAACCTACATAATATAAGATATGGTCCATAAAGATTTAAATCGTAACCTGTTGGTGTCATTTAGCGGCGCTCAATCAACAGGTAAAACAACCTTACTAAAAGCAATCCAAAAGGCTCACCCATCTGGTGCAATTTATGTTCCAGAGGTTACAAGAAGGCTTAAGAGAGATTATGGTATTATGATTAACGAGGCTGGTGGAGACGTTACACAGCTCTTAATTTGTGCTGATCATCTCCAAAATGTTGTTAAGTATAAAGCAGATGAGGCAACTATCATGCCAACTATTCTTGATCGTTGTTCATTGGATGGTGTTGTGTATACATTTTGGATGTACGCCATGGGCTTAGTAAGTCAGGATACGCTGTCTGCAGCAGTGTCGACATATGATCATACTATATCAGATTACGCTACTATCTTCTATACTGACCCACTAGATGTTAAACTGGAAGACGACGGTGAGCGTAGTATTGATGTATCATTTAGATTAAGGATAATTGAAATATTCAATTGGATCATATCTGGAGCACCAGCTCCTACTGAGTGGGCTGGCTCAGATATGTTTAATAAACCATTACCATCTATCTCTAAACCCAGCTGTCCTATCGTTAAGTTAAGTGGGACAGTTGAAGAACGACTCGAAACATTTTACAATACCTTAAACAAACTATGAAAGAACTAGACAACACAGCAGTAAGTAAGCACCTTGGACAAACCTCTTCTTATAAGAGCACATATGATAAGTCTCTCCTTGTGAGAGAACGTAGACAGAATAACAGAGAGCATCTTGGTATCACGGTTGGTGAGGAGTTACCTTTTGTTGGGACTGATACATGGAATTGCTATGAGGTCTCAGCTTTGACTAATACTGGTATGCCTGTAAGTTGTGTCCTTAAGATCGTTTATGGTTGTGACAGCGAGTATATCGTTGAGTCAAAATCTCTGAAGCTATATCTCAACTCGTTTAACATGGAGAGGCTTGGTCGAAAATCGATCGATGTCTATAATGAGATTTTATCCAAGGTCCAACTTGACCTAGAGGAGCTATTAGAGACAGAGGTTCATGCTCAGTCTGAAGGATTTAAGGAATCATCAGATAGTGCACTCTCGTGGAACTCACCAGCAAATGGAGATCCGCTAATCATGAGTGTGTCAGATTCTGCTGATCCTGTATTTGCATGGGATCTTGAGCGCTATACAACTCTAGAAGATGTCTGCTGTGATGATAATATTGTATTTAATAAGTATGTTGAAACTCCAGGATTGTTACGACTTGTAGATAAGGAGTTAGAAAAGTTCGACGCTCATGAATATCAACACTTTCATAGTGCTCTCCTAAAGTCTAACTGTCGAGTTACATCTCAACCGGATTGGGGCGATATACTTGTATCGGTTAAGGATGAGAAGTATCATCTCGATGCAGGTAGCCTTCTACAATACATTGTATCCTTCCGAGATGAGAATCATTTCCACGAAGAGATCTGTGAGACTGTGTTTGTAAGGCTTAAGGCTCTGTTGCCTGATGCAGATATCCGTGTGATGTGCTTGTATGCAAGGCGAGGTGGTATTGATATCAATCCACAGCGGGCTTCAAGTATAGACATGCTACACACTCATCTCGCAAACCCGTATATTAGACACTGTAAGACTTATAAGCAGTAGTGTTATGTGGAGATAATCTGTCTATACCAGACGTATAGACATTATTGTTAAAGCGTGTCAATACATGCATGATGAACATAGATATTCATATCACATATATGTTTAATCATATTAGCTTATCCCCTATACGCTCAGATATCCTAGAATTAGATAAGGTCCAAGCCCTTATTTAGTTCCATCCCATTGGTAAGCCCCAGCTTTGAAGCGGATTGTGCCATGCTTCTGACCCTCGAACGACCACTGAGTTTGAAGCCCATCCCTCTTCCCGGCCTTGTAGTGGAATTCCATCTGCTTATTCCCGTTTGGCCACCACGTAGCTAGAAGCCCATCCTTCGCCCCGGCCTTGAAGCTCACTTCCCGCTTCTTCTGCCCGTTATCATACCACCCAATCATAGGCCCATCTTGCTTCCCGTCCTTACAGTAGAAATCCAACGACTTCTGCCCGTTCTCGTGCCACAAACGCTGAAGCCCATCTTGCTTCCCGTCCTTGTAGTGGGATTCTAGCCTCTTCTGCCCGTTCTCATACCACTGATTATGGCTCTCCTTCTTCCCGTCCTTGTAGTACCAAAGCGCACCAACCTGCCCGCTTTTGGTAAACACCTCTTTCGCCCAACCTGTATAGGGAATTTGGCTGTTCTGGGCGTAACTTAGCTCTCTTCCCTTAGGTCCATGTTCTTGAAGTTTTTTCAAGGCCAAAGCGTCCACAGCGATTTTATCGCGGGTCTTTGGATCATCAAGATTGTAATCATTGAGGGTGGAATCATTAAGCTTGGAATCATTAAGCTTGTAATCATTGACGCCGGCGCACCCTGCCAATAGCGCGAATCCAAGACATACAGTGCATAGGGTTTTCATTATAATGCTGATCAGTTAAGTTTAAATGTATCCCTGGTTAATTAATCTACCTATTTCAGGTGTCCATGGACCGTCTTTTGGGTCAACTGCAGTAATGGTTGTAGATGCGTTAGCTGTATTAATAGCCTTATAATGACTTTGATTTGTTCCAGTAATTGTTAGTCTAACAGCTTTTCTATCTGATTTTCTTATAATGACGCAATCTAAAGTTCCGGAGGCATGAGTACCTTTTATAGCAGTAGTTAAAGTAGTAATACCAATATCCGCTAAGCTTGTACCTGATACAGAATGTGTACCGTGATCATCAGATCCTGAAAACACCGGCCATTCATTCCACACAATATAATAATCGGTATTCGCGACACCGTCAGCAGTAGTACCAACACCAAAGTGGGAAGAGGCAACATAATGATCTCTGTGCCGTTTAAGTCCTTGACCTGGTCGTGCTCCGGATTTTCCATCCACTAGCTTAATATTTGTAAACTTCATATAATTATTTAATAATTTGATGGCTCTTTTACTAAAATAGCTTTAATTAAAACAAAAAACAGCGGAGCTTTCGCTCCGCTGTTTCTGTGATTTGTCTCTCGACTGCTGCTTAATCAGCGACGTTCTAATATTAGAAGTAGACTGACTGAGAGCCTGGCGTAAACTGCGTACCGAGTCCTTGAACAAGTATGACGTGGTAGTAGAGATCAGCACCGAAGATGTTATCAACAACGCCGTAACGTGTCAACAGACCCACTCTAGGAGCGAAGTCGTTCGGACCGATTGTTCTCTGTACCATGACAGGAATGTAAGGACAGTAGATAATACCAGTGTCGTAGAATTCTGGGCCTTTATAACCAAGCAATGCGTACTCAATACCAGAGTCACCTCCGGAGTAGTAGTTTGGTGTATAAATGCTAGAATTCTGGACTTCCGTACGGGTATCACGATAAACGTTAAAACGTCCACCGAGAGATCCGACCTTCGCAATACCGACAGGCTGCGTATTCACATCACCTTGGACTGGAACCCACTGAAACTCAGGGAGCATTTCCAAGATAGCACAAACACGAGGAGTAGCAACAACAAAGTTAGCTGCTCCACGTCTGTTACGAACCGCAATACGGTTCGCTTCGATAATAAGGCGCTGATAAAAGTCTCTGTTACGCTCAACGAGCCATCTGCCATCAGCCGAAGCTGGAGACCAGATAGAGAATCCTTTACCAAATCCACCATTAAGAGCTGACTGAATCATTCTCATGAGCATTTCGCGGTCGATCTCAGCTTGAATCTCATACGACATAGCGTTTGTGATTTCAGCATCAACATCGATTCCGTTCATGTTCTTAAGATCCTGCTCGAGCTCAACTGACCAGCGCGCGCCGAGACGACGTGTGCCAGCTTCAACAGCTGTTTTCTCGAACTTGACCTCAACCTGAGGAATGTTTCCAGTAATCTCGAAGGCAGATAAGATCTGAGCGACACCTTGATCTTGGTCAGCGAACGTCCAGTCAGCTGAACCGCTCAGAGCGGATGCAGATGCACCGGTGAATCGCGTATCAAGCAACTGGTATCCAAGTTCCGTATCAGGTAATCCAGTGGATCCTGCATAGGTATTGGCTTGACCAGGTGAGTTCGGAGGAGTACCAGGACCTGTAGTGGTGTCACCAGTAGTCTTACCGTCGACTCCTGTGCCAAGCGTATCAGACTGATACGCGTAACGAAGAGCGAAAGCAAGTCCAACAGGACCACTCATAGGCTGGACACCAACGATTTCGTTAGTGATAAGCTCAGGGAACGTACGACGGATCATTGGGATAAGCACTTTCGGTAATCTCGCATCGCCTTGGGCGTACGAATCACTAGAAGAACTTGCTCCACCGGCAGGGTTAAAGACTGTATTAGATACAGTCGCACCTTGACCGAACGATCCTCCGCCCGTAGACGAAGACTCCTCCATACACCACTGCTCTTGGTTCTCAAGAAGCATTGCTGTGTTTAGACGAGTATTATCATTTTCAATAGGTTTAACGCCATCTGAAGTGTAATCAAGAATGGGCGCCCACTTCTCTAGGAGAAGCTTAGCTCTGTCTTGGTTCACAAATGAGTTGGGATTGTTATTCATATTTATATGTTTCCTTTTCTATTTCGATTCATGAGGTCTAGCCTCAAGTTACTCAGGCTTTCGCCTCATTGTTCAGGGGAGATTATTTGAAGGTCGCCATCGCTTCTAGGTATGGACTGACTTGTGTTTTTGGCTCAACCTTCTTTTCTGTGATCACTTTAGGTGCATCTGCTTTAACCTTACGGTTCTTGAATGCTTCTGTTTTGATCTCACTTAGACGTTCTTCGTCCTTCTTGTCAAATAAGCGGGAAGTGTAATCGAAGTTCTCTTCGATAAACGTTGGAGTCTTATCTGCAAGCACTCGCTTAAGATAAGTGCTCTTAGCTTTAGGCAATGAACTAGTCTTCTCTTCGAGCAAGTAATTAACGCGAGTCTTGTTGTAAGCCTCAAGGAGCTTCTTCTCATTTGCTCTTGACTTCTTAAGTCCATCTTCAAGAGCGTTAATCTTCTTCTGACCATCTAATACAGCATCTTTAACTGACTCTGACATCAGTGTGCTATCAACGGCTAGTACATTACGAAGCTGGCTAAGCACTGTCGCTGCAGTACGGTTGCGAGTTGCTTCATTAATAGCTTCGGCTGGTACAGCTTCATCGAGGAACTCTTCTAAGTAGTTGGAAATCGATTCAACAAGAGTGGCTTTAAATGCTTTCGCGTTTTTTGTGATCTCACCCTCATACTTACCTACAACATGCTTAAGCTTCTTTGAATTGTTAGCATCAACCATCCGCATCGATCGCTTGAACTTAGCTGAAGTGTCTTTGTCTAGTGCTTCTAATAGAGCCTCTAACTTACTAGCATAAACATCATCTTGTTGCACAAGAGCACCTTCAACGGCTAGTTGGATCTTATCTTGGATTGCTGCTTCAATCTTAGTAACAGAATCTTCGGTTAGAATATCTACAGCTTCTTTCGGTATCAAGTTTTTATTTTTCATTATTGAAGAGTGGTTGGGTTGTTGCTTTCTCGATTCGGTCAAGGACCTTAGATGTTACAGCAGCCTTTAAGTATTTATTAGCCTCAGCATAATTTTCGTCTGAAACACAGCCTATAAACTTACGTATATCGGCTTTACATGGGCGATTACCTTTTTCTGTTTGTTCTGATACAGTCTCTCTCTTCTTAGAAGTGCGCACTACATCATTATATATGCCTTTGCGGGGCCGTTTAGTTGGTTTTGATCTCATAATTTCATATGGTTGAGGAATTCTATAATTCTTTCAGTTAGGAACTGATCTGCTTCTTTGCGAGGCAATTTACTTATAGCCTTCTCAAAATTATCATATACAGCTTCAAAATCACCATCTTCACCCACAACCCACTGCTTAGATTCTAGTATACCATTTACAAAAGCCTTGGGGAATGAAGGATCAGCAACACAATCAATAGCTACTAACTTTAGATTCCTAACAGTGTTACTAGTCGACCCTTCCTCTAAGGTACCCAACGCTCTAGAAGACATACCTACTTTAACACCATCATTGATGAGAGAGCGAACAATTAGGCCACAAGGTGTAGTAAGAATTTTTGACTTACCATAGAATATATTACCATCTTGTTTGATTTCTGTAACCATGTGACAAGCTCTTTCAAGATCTACATCAGCAGTTGTTGGGTGATTTAACTCTCCCATTGCTCTGCCAGGCTCCACCATCTCAGTTATATAGCGGTCAACCTCTTTGGTTAATTCATCTAGAGGATAACGCCTATTATTACGATTAACGTCTTCAGCCATCATATATGGTCCCTTAATAAAAAGAGAAGACGGAGCATTTCTAGAAGTTTCTTCTTCTATGTATTCGAATTGATCACCTAATTCTTGTTCACCAACAATTAGATTGAGTTTAAGCGCCATAATATTATTTACTCCTATCTAACAGGTTTTAAAGGATTACTTTAAATCCTTCTCAGTTATTATAAGAAACTTCAAGCGGTGCTTGGAGCAATACTCCTTTGCAGCTCGCCACTTACTTGTATTCACAGCAAATGCTTTCTGTTCATATAGTAGATGTGCCTTCTTTCTATACTTTGTTGTTGGGGCTGATGTCTGACTAAATGGCTTAATTTCTATTAGATACTTTGTAATAACTGACCCTTCTTTAATCTCTACGTAGTTATCGACAAAGTATCTATGAGTCTTATTGTCTAGAGGACTGATATAGGGGATTACGACATTCTCACTGCCCCATTTAACTACATTAGGATTATCATCACAGAAACGAAAGAATTTAAGCTCTAAGCCTGATCGATACTGAGCAGATTCTCCAATGAACTTCTTACGGTTCTTTGGTATGAATATACCTTGTTTGAATTTTCTGTATGTCTTCTTCCTTGCCATAACTCATACACTATCAATGATTTACCCTACCCTACGAAGAACTGAGTAGGCTCATTATCGCCAAACCCAGATGTAGCACCTTCAAGCATTTGAGCCTCGAGCTCCTTCTTCCGCTCTTGACCCTCTGCAAGCATATCGTAGTTAAGAGAACCACCTCCAAGAAGCTCAACATTACCAAACTTACCTCTAACGCGGCCAATTACGATCATTGTTAATGCAAGAGCATACTCATACACCCATTGCTCTTTAATAACGTCTCTAATAGGTCTTTCAACATAACATGACAACACCCCATAAAACTTGTGCGCTTTAGGTTGTGGAGTCATTCTTAGATACTGTGTGCGAGGATCAAATTTAATATCTCTTCGGGTTGCGAGCATCTTCTCACGAGTATCAATCCACTCCTTCATTGTGTACCAGGATACCAAGTCGAATCCAAAGTTACCCATAGCATAACTGAAGTATGTTTGTTGAGCTAATGTCTGCTCCATTGTGAACAGTGTATTGATACCAGTAGTGGAACCTTCTTCAAAGTCTACAACATCGACAACCTTCCGATAGTCCAATACATCATAATCAAATACATTCTGATAGATTGATACATCAGATACAACACCTTCGAGGGGGATTGTCTTTCGGATAGTTTGCTGAAAGCTTGCTGTTAGAGCCGGACTGAACGATGTTATAGCGCTGTATAGTGTAGATTCAAACAACTCGAATGGGTCAATACCTTTACGAGGGACAAATGTAGCTGAGAGTGCAGATGAGCTGGCAAATACAGAGCTTAATACTGCGGTAGTAGCAATAAATGTCGCATCAGGTGTTTCACCGTAGAACTCTGGACCAGGTCCAAGCGGATTTGTACCAGCAACCTTCTTTGCATTTGTATCTAGATCTGTATTAGCTAGTGTATATAAGTGATCTAACCGGATACCTTTGTTTAACTCATATAGATCAGAGTCAAAAATGATATACTCTTGTGTGTATCCAGCGAACTTAGTAAAGTACTCCACTGCTATCTGGATATTCTCATTGAGCTGGTCAGGATGAACCTCAAGAGAGATAAGCGGCCAGCCCAGACTACGCTTCATGCGTTCGCCTAATCTATCATATGTCGTAATTTTATTATTAAGATTTGTCGATAGGAAAGCAGAAAGGGGTGATATTTCACAAGCAGAAGCCATAAAAGTATTTATAGAGATTAAATACTTTTATGGCTATACCAACTTCAAATAATGGAAGTACGTTCTACAATTTAAATCAATGCCGATCTTTTAATCAACCAGTAACAACCTCTCTTGTAGCATTATCTTCTCAGCCATGCGGTGAGGTTATAGTTATAAACAAGACAGGTCAAACTATATATCTATATGATGGTGGGTATACAGATGACTCTAATAGATTATCCTTAGTTGATGCAGAGAGTATAACACTCAGAGGGTTGACAAACGCGGAGCAAGTATCAGCAAAAACAGCTACAGGTGCAGGTACCCTATATTTTAGAACGCAATTTTTCAGTAATAATCCATCGCAATAATATTACCATCGAATAATTAAAGATGGAAACACTACCTAACATCCCTGGAATATCTAACCCCTTGATTTGGGTGCCGATGGGTCGTAGCATTCGCTACGGTATGTGGTTCGACGGATCGAACGACACGGTTCTCGTCGATGGGTCATTCCTCAATGCTAAAACCACGGGCAAAATCACGGGCGTATTCCAGACGACATCGACCGGGATTGTTTGCGTTTGCGCGGCAACCGACGCAGGAGACACCGCTTCAGATCTCCGCATTAACATCAGCTCTGGCAAGCTCCAGTTCGCCGCTCGTGAAAATTCCGGTCACGACATTAACGTGAAAACGGACGCGACGTATAACGACGGCGAAGCTCACACATTTGAAGTCAAAGTTACTGCATCGGGAACCTCCATCACGATGGACGGGGTGCTTCTGGAGGCATCGGAACTCACTTACACTACTGGGTCAGCGGCGAGTCATATCTGGTTCTCTGATGTCTCCGACGTAGATATGTGGGCCATGGGGGTTCGGCAAGAGTCGGTTCCAGACAACAAATTCCTCGGGGTCGTCAGGGACATCAAAATCTACGACGAAGACACCACGACGGTCATCGGTCACTGGGCGGGTCACGGCAACACCAACGCCGACTGGCTCGACCAAGGGACGGGGAATTACGGGATGTGGTTCGATGGCGTGAACGATGAGGTGTGTGTGGGGAATAACGCAGCGTTTAATTATACGACGGACTTGGATTTCACTATAACCTTCGTCGCCTCAAACCCTTCAGTAGCTCAGACACTTATATCGAAGGGGAATGGGTCTACTGAGACTTGTTGGGCGGCTGACTTGTCGGGTGGGTTATTAAGGTTCTTCGGTTACACTTCAAGCTCTTCTGTTATTGGTATACTTACTGGTGGTCCTGCGGTCGTGGCGGGCACACTTTATACTGCACGATTCACCTTTGACGGGACTACGTGGAAGATTTTTGTGGATGGTGTTGAAGAAAAAAGCGTAACCTCCGCTGGCACACTCCGAACCAACACGGAGGATGTGTGTATTGGTTCTCGAAGTGGAGTTTACAGATTTTTCGATGGTGTTATCCGTGATGTGGACGTTAAAATCGACGGAGCGTTGGTTGGAACATGGAACGGCTACGGAACCACAGACGCCGACTGGAAGGACCAAGTTGGAAGCAACGACGGTACGGTGGCCGGCAGTCCAGCCCGAGCAGTCTCGACATCTACCGGATGGCGCGAGGCTAACGACGGCACGGTGGCAGGCAGTCCATCGCGAGCGATCAGCACAGACGGCGGCTCAACATGGGCTATGGAGACTGCCTCCGACGCTGACGCAGCGGCTTACATCGCCCTATTGCTAAACACTGGAACCAGTATAACACCAGCGCAGATTTCCGCGCTCGATACATTCTTCCTCACGGGTAAATCCGAGGGCTGGTATTCGGAGTTGAAGCGGATGTATCTGCCGATCTGGGCGGCAGCAGCACCCAATGCCATCGACATGATTGGTGGAACATCAGGCACGTATAGTGGCACGGTGACTCACGCGGCTGGTTATGTGCAGGGTAATGGGTCAACGGGTGTATTCGACTCGGTCACTGATCTGGTGACGCTTGGACTGACCACATCTTCGGCCTCTTTGTTTTATGGTGCATACTCAGAACCTACCGCAAATTCCGACTTCTACATGGGCGCACTCACCACCGCTCCCACAGCCTATGCTGGTGCGTTCCGTCACGATTCGGGGGGAGGAGAACGATATATTGGGTTTGTATCCAACATTTACGGGAGTGGCACGATTGACTATGCAGGGGGACCGCTAGGGGTGAGTGTCATGACACGGACCAGCACCGGGAGTTTCGGGGTTTACAAAAACGGGGACGTAACAGTGGGGACGGACTCCTATAGCGGAGTTGCCGTCCCAGCATTGTCAGTAATGTTTATGGCGCGGAACCGCTACGGTGTTTCCAGTAGCCACGCAGACGGTAAAATGTATTGCTTCGGCGTTGGACTAGGACTCTCCGAGACCGAGGCTAAATCACTAGCCAACGCCACTCAAACCCTCTGGGAAACCTGCACCGGACTAACTCTGCCATGATTGGATTCATAACAAATACCGCAACAGCCGCTCTCGTCCTCGACGGCATCCGAGAGGCTCAACTCAGTCGTGGGACGGCTTACTACTGGACTACTGGCTCCGCGCCCATCTACAGCGGCGACCACGCAGGACAGATGTTCATCCCGGCAAGCGACGCACTGCTTGACACCCCACTACGCCAGGGACTCACCCCGCGCGACTTTCCCGAGTTCGACCAATTAGTAACTTTACTTGGTGGGTTGGATGCGCGGGTGGATCTGGCCGCGGCCGACATCGTCGACCCAGACCAGTCAGAAGACTAAAGGATACTGACGCAGAGTTGAGCAACCCTGCTATCTTGACCGAGGCTGAATTATCGGCGTTCCTAAATTATTCCTAATTCACTCGACAGTCATTAACCTACCTGATCTTCTGGCTCTATAGCTTCAATAGGCTCATCATCAATTGGTTCTTCAATAGCAGGTCCTCCACCAAAGTCTGGAACATCTCCTCCAACGCCAGCACCTTCACCTCCAATAGCATCGTCAAGACCAGCTTCACCTGAGTCTTGTAGGGTGATTTGCTCTTTCCAGCTAGGACCAAACGAGGCGATCTGAGCTAGCTCCCATTGTAGTTCAGCGTCTTTCCTCATGAACTCGCGGTTAGCTAGGATGTCTCTATCCTTATATCCAAGATATTTCTTCTGAGCATATGTAGCAGAGATAAATTCGTTACCAGCCAAGCTAGTATAGTTGTTAGCCTTCAACTCAAGCTTTTGATTCTCTCTAAGCTCGTAGAAGTTGGTTGGTACATTCATCATGACCTCAATATTAGTCTCGTTGAGGTCATACTTCTTAAATAGCCCATTGATCTTAAGATGTGTTATAAATCCTCTCTTAAGACCGACTGCAAATCGTTGCTGTTGACGAATGACAAACTTTGCAAACTTAAGCTCTTCTCTCAGAACAATAGATCCATCAGATGAAGCTTGTTCAGCTGGGTCTAGCCTATTAGAAGGCACTTTAAGAGCTCTGTAAAGCTTCTTGATAAAGTACATCAAGTCGGAAAGCTCACCAAGGTTAGCACCACCAGGTAACTGAGTCACCGTTGTACCTTCAGATCCTTGTCTCTTAGCAAACCAGAAGGCATCTAGCATCGACTGAGGGTTGAATTTCTTTACAACATCACCCTGATCCATATCAAAAGTCTTACGCGACCAGTAATTCTGAATGAGCTTTTTAAGATATGCTTCTGCTTTTGGAGGCGCCATATTACCTGTATCAACATTGAATACAAGGCGTTCTGGAGCTCTGACAAGGCGGTAAATAACAATAGCATCCTCAATTAAGGATAGCTGTCTGTAAGGTCTACGAGCATTCTCTAGGAATGGAATAACAAAGTTCTTTGTCTCGTTGAATACACCAGAGTTAATGTAAATGATCTGATTCTCATCCATAGGGATGAGCTCAACGTCTTTAATAACTGCGGGATTAGTTGGGTCAAATATCGGCTTGCGATAGATATAACCCTTAACAAGCATGTTTTGGATGTTGTTATAAACTGGATCAATAATCTCTGATGGTAGGTTAATGACACCTAGAACACCATCTTTCAAGTGTTCTTCATGGATAATAACCTCGAAGAAAAGCTCTCCCTCCGTAAGGAGCTGTCTGAAATATTGCCACCCTCTATTACGAAGATCAAAATACTCTTCATACCTGCTATACTCATCATCTAAGATCTTTTTATCCTCAGCCGTTAAATCAACGTTGTTAAACTTGACCGTTGTGATAAATCCGTCATCGTCTTGGTTGATGGTCTCATCACAAATCTCATCGAGAGCGTCAGCGACCTCTGAGTAAGCAGCCATCGTGCGATAATCACGAATACGACCACCTTTATCCTCATCGATATTCGCATACATGACATCTGCGAATGTTGTATCCTTACCAAATGCACCAATCGGCGTACTGTTATATTGATTAGATGATGATATAGATGTCTTAGCTAGAGCATCACCTCTACGAAGACCAACCTTGTGAAAGTACTTATACTTTGGGTTTAGCTCGTCATTCTCACCTGTTACCTTATTTGTATACGGTAGCTTGTTTTGAATATATTGAGCTAATGACCGTCCAAACGTTGACGCTCGGCCATCATTTGATACGTGATTTTTATTTCTATTAGGTGATGTGCTTGATCCAGCCATTATGTTTATTTAGTCTACTGTTAATATAGAGCTACTTGCTTGGTATGATGTTCCCCAACCTGCCTCATTTCTAGTTAAAAATACGAAGCTACCAGGTATATCAAATGTACTTGCTGGTAAGAATACGCTTAGAACGTTGTCTGATGCAACATTATAATATGATGAGTCTAGCAAATAGCCACTAACTGTTGGTGATTTAGCTGATGTTATTGCTGTGTAGTTTGTAAAGAACGAAGCTGTATTAGAGCTTAGATATACTGTATTCGACCTATCGAAGCGTGTACCATATATTAAGAAATTATTCTGCTTTGTATCTGTGATATTAACATTACCTCTAAGCGGTATAAATGTACCGGTAGTTGCATAGAATATGTTAGTCATCGTAGGTATACCAGATACAGTCACCGTTTCGGAGTAATTTGTTGGTACGGTCGTACCATATGATGATAGTGTTTGGTATCCAGCCTGTTCGTACGTTTGAAAGTCAACCTGCTCTCCCCATGGCTTAAACTCATCGTGATAGATTCTGTTGCGGAGATCTACATTAATAAAGTTAGCATCCACCTTATAAATGGTATCTTCAATATTCTTCTGCTCTGGAAACAACCACCCCTCGATAGTAAATGTTGTATCAGCCGTAGTTCGTATCTTATCAGAATACGTTGAATCTAGAGGTGTATCATATGTTATTCCACCTCCCCAATTCACTTTAGATCTTATCTCAGCGCCGTATGTAGACATGATCTCCTCTGGAACGGGCCAGGATATCATAACGTAAGGATTGTTATATGGGACAAAGTTAGATATTATCTGATCAATATCTGACATGTATCTTGCTAAGATAGACATGCTAATTTCAATGTTTATTGGTACAGGCATGTCCCATTTTATTGAACTCTTAGGGCTTTCGGTTATCTCAGCGGGTAGGTTGAAGGTTGTATTCTTACCAAACACTCTAGCAGGGTCTCGTGTGATGCTTTTTACCGATACTGCAACGACTGGTAGTGTCAGATTATGTGCTTTATTGACAATATCATGCATCACCCGCTGCTTAGGTGCTAAGACATATCTTACTTCAACATTTGTCTTAGCGACGCGTTTTTCATGGCGACTAATTACGGTATCATCAAAAGCCGCTAAAAATTGGGTGAGTATGTCACGAATTTCAAAGTGGAAAGCTCTTTTCTTCATGCTTGATTAGTTGTGTGTGTGTGTGTGTGGCTTTTATAGCATTTCATACTACAGTATTTTTAGCCGTGTACTACTGTATTTATGCCTACACCTCATACTACATAACACATTACAATTTTTTACACCGGGTTTACAGTTGGGCCGAACCAGAGGGTGGGGAAAGGGGGTTGTTTACTTTTGGCAAATTCTTTATTCTATAATTAAAGAGAATTATTTCCGAAGTAATTCAATCCATTCCAAGGATCGATTTGCCCAAGTCTTTTGAAGAGCCCATTCTCTGGCTTGTTTTTGAAGATTTTTCTTTTTTTCCTTATTTTTGAGGACATTTAACATCTTTTTTATTGCCTCATCCTTAAATTCTTGAGTATGTGGATCTCCATCAATCAAAATGCCCCTATCTGAAACGACTTCCTCTAGGGCTCCGTACTTTCTCGTCACCACTATACACCCAGCAGCTTGGGCTTCCAGCGCACAAGTACAGAACGTTTCAAAGAATATGTTAGGATAAAGCCAAACGTCTGCTTTCATAAATTCATCGAGCATGACTTCGTTCGAGACTTTCCCTCTAAAGGTTACGCCCTCTATAGCTTCCATTTTTTTTCTGAGTTCGTCTGGAGACATATCATTTGGGGTAATATCGAGATCCGTAAAAACGTGCAGCTCTGCATCGGGCAACTCTCTCTTGATTTCAGGAAACCAATCCAACAGAATATTTAGGCCTCTCTCGGGCAAAGAGCTGTAGACAAATCTATTAGATATCTTTTCTATGTCCTTGTCAAAATGTTCCACATTAATAAGCCCATTACCAATCTTATGTATTTTATTTTCAGGCAATTCGTAAAATTTATTAAACTCCAGAATATGTGGATCGCTAAGGCATACAATGCTATTTATTTTATTAGCTATATTGTGCAGAAACGGTTTTCCAGCACTAGGCAAACCTACTCCATTCCAATGAGGAATGGGGCCCACATCTTGAAGCCATATAAAAGTCTTATGGGCTGCGTTTTTATATTCTAGAAAATAATGTATATATCTATGTACTATTAGGACCTCTACTTCGGCATGAGCCAAAAACGTGTCAATTTTTCCCGCTCCAAAGTAAGTGACGTTATTGTGTGCTCCCTCTTTAATAGCTGACCCGCCCACGAAAACATCATAGGCGGATGTTAAATTTTCCGCAAGGTTAATTAGGGCGATCTCGCTTCCGCGCACGCCCCTCTTGCCAGAATAATCCGCGCCATTAAAAGCCTCATGACCATAACCAGCATAGATAAACAATATTGGCTTCGTGGCTTGATGCCGCCTACAGAAAGCAAGCTCTTCTGCTGAGCCGCAATACTTGTCGTAACCATGAATTGCAAAACATTTTCGTACCGATTCGTAAGCGTGTTGGTGGCAAAATTCCAAGCAATCACCAAAACCCGGCAAAGGCTCTTGCAGTATACTTAACGCGTTATGAAAATAAACATCTTCCGAAAACTCTTTGTGCCAAGGTTCCTTCATGAATTCGGTAGGCGCTCCGAGCTTCTCTCTGCATCGTAAAATATTTTCTACAGAAACCTCCTTTAAGCATCGCAACATTGAGGATTTTTTTCTGAAACTAAATCCGCCGCTTATATTAAATCCGTGCTCTAGCGGAGCCAACCTTTCTTGTCGCAGGGAACCATCTTTGTTTCTATGAGGATCCCAATGATAGGGTGCGCCCACAAAACTAAAATTAATAAATTTGTCTATATCAAATCCATTGAAAACACAAGAATCCGTTTGAAATAAAAGCACGTTCTCTTCTTCTATTTTATCCCAAAAATGCTCGCTTTTTAGTAAAGAATTATATTGGTCCGTACTTAAGTCGTTGACCTCCAAATTAGTTATTTTATATTCCCAATCAGGCAATAAGCTTTTAATATATTCGTAGTTTTTATTACCGCAGAAGACGTGTAGATTCCAGCAAGATAATCTGGACATGAGATTCCTTATGGTCGCTTCGAGCATTCTATGTTCTCTTAGCTCGATGATAACTGCGCACTTATCTGTCTTTGCCTTCTTTAACTTGAAATTAGAATGCTTGTTTAAAAAACTTTCTTTATCTAGCAGAGATGTTATATTTTGCATTTTTCCTCGGCGTATTTTAAATTTTCTTTTACTCTATCTACTTGGTCAGAAGGCACTACGCCTGCGTCTAAAAGCTGTTGAGATACACTTTTAGATTCTTTATACATACATACCCAATACGCACAGATGGCTAGCTCGTCCCACCGTTTGAAATTATATATATCTTTACCCACAAATAAAATATCTTGGTCGGGGAAGTCTATAGAGCAAGCTGTTTTAGCAAACATATATGCGGGGAAATGTTTTTCCCTTTGTCTATAATAGGAAGATAATTCATACATAGTCTCGATTCTCCTCGGATGATGATTATAAGCTTCAATAAGCGTATGCAACATAAGCTCTTCCTCTCCGAGGTCTTTATAACACAAACCCATCCGATACATTGAAAAATAGACCTCTTCTACCCAGCCTCCTCTTTTTATTCTTTCTTCATAATAATTAATGGCTTTTTCGTAATTTTGCATGTCGAAGTAAGTTTGCCCAAGATAAAAATAATACCTAGTAACCAAGTTCTGATTTTTTTCTTTTTCTACTCCCTCCAGAAGTAACCTCGCATCCCTTTCGAACTTCTCCTTTCTGCTAGAGCCGCAAGCTAAATCAAGATACCTAACACTATCGATTACGCCCTTGTCACCTTCGCAATCTAGATATTCGTGAGTAACACCCACATACTTTGAGGAGACATCTCTCTTCACGACCCTCACGTTATGATAAGACAACTCATTATATTGAGACACTAGGTAATAGTCTTTGTCAAGCTCGTCTCTCCAGTCTTCATTATCTACTTCGAATATCATGTCCGCGTCATCTAGTAGAATATAGTTGAAATTTCCGATTGACTCACGAGCCAAATCTAAGGCTTTATTCCTTGCGTACTCAAAATTTCTAAATTCGATATCGTGAATTTGTCCAGAGACGTCATAAGAATCCATGATTGTTTTAATCTTTTCTTTCGTGTCGTCCGTCGACCCAGTATCGCAGATTACATAGTAATCTACATAGGGAGCAACAGAGGCCAAGCACTGCTCTATGATGGTTGATTCGTCTTTAACTATCATATTTAAACAAATTTTATTCTTCTCTTCTTTCATTAGCTGAGGATATTCTGATATTATAGACTTAATTTTTACCATACACTCTAGTCAAGCAAATCGCTCTATAAAGTATTTTGGGAGCTTACCCTTGTTATTAATTACAGCTTCAGCAATTGCTCCATCTAATACGTATGTATCGCAATAATCTTCCGCGGATCTAGTACCTCTACCTGAAGCCTGAATAAGAACACACAGCATCTTGTTGAGATACCATTTAAAGTCCTTCTTCATCAACTGCTCGATTCTCTTATCTGTTGTTGGTAGGTATGGAGCTTTAATAATGATCTGAAATCTCGCAAGATCATCTTTTAGGTCAACTCCGTGTGTTAGTGAGGGGGATACGATGATAGAAGCGTAATCTGAGTTAGTATGCTCTTCGACTACCATTTCATTATTAACTCCAGCCTCTCTGAAGATACACCTATCAGACTTGAAGTTGTTCTTAATATAGGATGTGATGTAGTTACTATGAGAGTGTATAATACCTTTACTATCTGGGTATTCCTTACAAATATCTCTTATGGTCTTAACAATCTTTGGAAGATTGGATTTCAGGTTATGGTAGTTGAGTTTAACTTTTGATGTGCAATAGATTGGACTCTTTTCCGGATCGAATGTTGATTCAGATTCGATGTATTTGAACTTTTCAATACCTAATGTCTTACAGAAGTTTTTAGGATCAATTATAGTCGCTGACATCAAGATGATAATCTTACCATGCTTGAATAGATTCTGAGCGAGGTTATTGACTTTCAGAGGTAAGAACTGGATACCATCATCGATGTTCTCAAACACATACTCTGTCTCGTCCCATGTGTTAATAACACTACTAACCCTACTACGTAGATTCTCTAGAGCGACAATCATTTTCTTCCTACTAGTCTTAGCAGGCTTCTGTAGAGACTTACTTTTTAGATCCTCTTTTAACTCACCAATTCTGTCAGCTAAGCTGATACCAACAGATTCAACCCATCTATATAGCTTTTGATATGTTGATCTATCAACTGGTCTTAGTTGTACACCACACGATTTAAGTGTCTTAAATTTGATGACGCATGTATATGCTTTAACGATTTCATCTTCAAGCTCAGATGCTTCATCACACACAATATATTCACGCTTCTTAAGTTGCTCAGGTAGATTGAAAAACATACTGTAATTCAAAGCACTAAATACACTAGTGAGGGTCTTATTGCGTTGCTCGTAGTATGGACATAGATTAGTCGCCCAGCATTCCTTTTTAATAGCAGGAGTCAGCATACACGGGGCTATATCGCACTGCACACTATCATCAACTTCGCAGCAATAGTTTGACTTACCCTTGAGCACTTCTGCATCGTCGAAAATTGTCTTATACTGATCCTGCAGAGATTTTGTAATCGTTAGAGCTGTGCACCCAGCATAATCCATCTCCTCTAACTCGTCGGCATATTTTGGACTACCCTCAGAATCATTAGCATATGCCCTATATGAGTTAACAAGTTCTTTATACTCGTTGCTCGGCTCTGTGGATAGGTTGGCTAGCGTTTTCGAGATTAGCGATTTACCAGAACCAGTTGGTGCATTACATACAATGAATTTATGACCCTCTTGGATAGCTAATTCTAAGTCTTTAAGAATATGAACTTGCGCGGGATTTGGATCATATTGCTTAGGAAAATTACTTAGTATGCTACTCACACATCATTATAGTCTGATTTACTCAGATGGCAAGATATATAGAAAATTATCGTAAATTTTCATTGCATTAGAGGTATTTAAAATGCTTATTATACTTGTAACTTCCTTGTTGGAAGTATTAAGACAACTAAGCTTGTAGTTGAGTGTTAGAATACCATTCTTATCAGCAGAGATATCAAATGGGTATGGTATATCATATATCCTTATCTTTTCATCTAGCTCTAAGTGTAGCTTGATGAAGTATTGTTTAACTTTGAAGAGCTTTAACTTACCCCGTTTAGCGACTTTCTTGTTCGTTCTAATTACTATATCTTGTAGTAAGAACGGCTTAAGGAAGTTGGTTGCTCTTTCAATGTTAACATTCACGATGCCATATATGTAATTTTTTGTTCAGGGGACATTGGGTATATATTCTCGTTAAAGTACGGCCAAAACTCAGATACAGGAACAGTCTCCAATATATTGACTTGAGCTAAGTTGATACACCTATAATCCTGCATTAGTATATCCCACACCACTAACACACCTTCTGCTGCTTCATTAAACCTAGTTGGTCCAGTTGGGGCTTTATAATTTAGAGATAGCTTCCCGTTCGTAGAGTTTAGTAACTCATATGACTTAGTGCACAACATCTTACGAGTTGGTGATTTACCATCCCCTCGTCTCTTGCGAGTAAATCTCACAACGCATACATTAGTAAGCAATATGTTGTCTAATGCTGTCATTACTTCTTCTCCTTTACCTTACAAACCCCAAAGCATCTTTCCTCATTAATGAAGATACCTTTCTTAATCCTACCATAACCTTCGATAGTAACGCCGGAGATTGTTACTCCAATCTCATTAGGAAACACAACGATATCACCCTCATTTAGATACACGACGTGAGGGCCCTTTAGAATGACTCGTGCTTTACGCCATGCCTTTGTCATCATGTTAGTTGGTACGATAATACCATTACGCTCAACTTCGTTACCATCAGCCGTCTCATCGATATACTCAACTAAGACGATATCATCGAAAATCATGCTCAACTCGTAATCATCTAGATCAAAATCACCCTCTGCTTTACGCGAGAGATCGATCAGAGATTTACGTGGAATGAGTTGGTCGATACTTGCTTTGGCCATACTTCTATTTACTACTACTTTCTAAGAACTCCATCATCCGCTTAACCTCTCTTGTAGATAGGCTGTTGTTCTTAGCTACTAACCTAATATTACGTTCAAGCTCATCATCCTTCTTAGCCTTCTTTGTCTTCTTAACATAGGCAATTTTCTTCCAACCCAGCTTCGGAATGAGATGGTACCACAACCTATAAAGTTGCTGCTTATCCTCAAATAACGACCCAAATTTGTTCAGAGTGTTATTGATGAACGGGACTGTATCCTTACTATAGAACGACAACCATCTGTTAGTTAGAAATGGGATGAAGGCTTTCTCACCTTCTTCATCTAAGAAGCCGCAGCCACCTTTTTTATAGAATAGCTTGTTTTGGACTTGGAAAAAATTCATACAATATTATTCATAACTTTGATATATTTTCTCTTCATGGAAATCACTACCACATATGTCATTAATTTCATTCTTCTCACGGCATCGTCTATCATTTGTGTAATAAACGTCTCTAGCTAATTGAATGAACTCTTCATCAAATAACCTATCCTTCTCCTTCAGTCTTATAGAGTCTTCAATACCCCACAACTCAAGATTAGTAGCTTTGAGTTTTTTGTATATACTAGCAAGCCTCTCTCCACCACCTTCCCATAAACTCTCAAGCTCGCTACTTAAAGAATCTACCTCATTGAGTATATTAGATATTTGCTTAGCATCCTCCGCATGTAATTGTTTAATTTCTAATATAGACAGCTTATCAAACGCGTCACCTATTGGTATACTTATCTTTAGTTTCATTAAACTATAACTTTAGCAGAGGCAATAAATTGGTCGCGAGTCTCAGCGTAGAAGTATTCTTGTACCTCTTTCATAAACTGTGTAACATGGTATTCGGACAGTTTAGATGAGTATGCAAATCCAGGAGCTTGATCACCTGCATCGATATTAATGCCAGTATGTCCAATCGCAACATTTTCCTTTGAGTATGTAATCGACACACTAACCTTACCGATACTATGCTTCTCTTTATCTGATCCGATAAAGTCATCAACAACCATTAGATCATCTCCATCCATTTGAATAGGCTTACCAATTAGGTTTGATAGGATGCTCGCAATAGCTGTGTTAAATAGCCTCTGAAAGCTTACAGCGCCAAGTGGACACATATTTGGGATCTCCCAGCAAATGTTAACAGCATCCGTGGATGCAATATAGTCATTCGATAATGTATCTTCTAGGTCAATTAGCCCTTCCTTCACAAACATCGGCGCTCTAAAGAGTACAACATCACCTGTTGGGCATACATCCTTTCTGAGATACTTGTAAGCGAACCTCTCATGGATAAGTGGTCCATCATAAATCGTTTCGTTAATAATCATATTGTTATTTTAGCTCAATCTGATGATTAATCCAGTCATAAGTTTTACTTAATCCCTTCTTAAGTGAGTAGTTTGGTGCCCATCCTAACTTCTCTTGAATGAGTTTGTTACACGAATTTCTTCCTCGGACACCAACAGGTGCATCGTCAATTTGATGAATTTTTGCAAGATTTTTATCTTCGAAACTACACGCCATATCTACAAGAGCGTTAATGGTAACCATTTCATCTGATCCAATATTAAGAGGCTCTGTACAGTCGGATAGCATCAATCTTCTAATACCTTCGATACACTCATCGATATAAAGAAACGAGCGAGTTTGGAGACCATCGCCCCAAATATCGATTGCATCAGTTGCTGTTAGAACTTTTCTACAAATCGCTGCCGGAGCCTTTTCACGACCACCTTCCCATGTCCCAAGCGGTCCAAAGATATTATGGAAGCGGGCTATTCTTACATCAATATTGTAATTGCGGCTATAAGCCATGTATAATCTCTCACTAAATAGCTTCTCCCACCCGTACTCACTATCAGGAGCTGCTGGGTAAGCTGATGATTCTGAGCAGTTTGGATTATCAGGATCAAGCTGATTATATTCTGGATACATGCACGCGGATGATGAATAGAACAGCTTCTTCACACTTGCTTTTACCGCGGCGTCAGCAATATTGAGATTAACGGTTGCGGAGTTATGCATCACATCAGCGTCGTGATCACCTGTAAAAATATAACCAGCTCCACCCATGTCAGCAGCGAGTTGATATACTTCATCAAACCCATTCTCACTGATCATAGACATTTGCTGTGGTGAAAATACTGCTAGAGATGCAACTTTGGTATCTCTAAGATCTCCGATAACAAACTCATTTGCACGAGACTTATCTTGATATTCTGGATATTTTAGATCCACTCCTCGTACCCAGTACCCTTCATCCTTCAACCTATTGATAAGATGATTACCAATGAACCCTCCACCTCCTAACACTAATGCTGTTTTCATTCCTGTTTTCATATTTTTAATTGTTATCTATTAGATACTTATCTGATGGTATCGAAGGCCACCTTACGATAACTATATCAGTGTCTTCTAGAAATTTAACGTCAGCTATATCCTCCTTCTCATATACAAATATATCACCTGATATCATATCGAGACCGCTGACAGTAGCCCTACCTTTGAGTATGTATGTAATCTCAGTAGTAACCATATGTGTATGTGGCTCACTCTCTGTTCCTTGTTTGTGGTGTTGATGAGATACTTCAAAGAATGGATTTTGGAAAATAGATGGTTCGAAGTCCCCTACAAACCAACCACCTTTATAATCTCTTATATTAGCTGTTTTCATCGTGGTGTTTCTGATTTTAGAATACGAGTTGCGTGTCTACCACCGTCGAATGTCTCGTTTAATAGCATGTCTATAATCTGAGACATCTTTGGAGTAGTCGTGATACGAGACGGTATAGCGAAATAATTTGCACAGTTATGCTTCATAGCATATTTCGCAGAATCAACATCATATATCAAAGCGCCGCGGATACCTGGCTGTTTATTACCAGCTATATTGACACCTTGACCGCTTCTGCAGAAGGCTAGAACAAAATCAGATGCTCCTGTGTTTATAGCATCTGTCGCCTGGAATACATAATCATTATAATCACAGTCCTTCGTCACGAATGTACCATAATCGACATACGATATACCAAGTCCGTCGAGTATATCCTTACACACTTCCTTTATGCCGTACCCTGAATGATCCGCGCATAGTGCGATAGGTTTATCACCGAACTTCTTGATTGATCTTGTTACATAAAAATCTAGTTCCTCTGGCGTTCCCATTAGATGCATTTTAGTAATTGGTAGGGTTGTAATCTTCTTACCCCCAGCAATCATAATGTTGTAAAGTGGGCATACATAATACTCACCATTTGTTGTGGCCTCTGTTGCCATCATTTCTATAGCTGCCTCTACAAAATCACTACCTCGTGTAAATGTGTATATACCAACAGCGGAGTTATCTGATATAACTTCCTTCTCGGCTGTCTTTGTAACAAAACCATTAACATCTTTCTCGACGTAACTATATGCGGGATTATTACTTTTAAATGTTAAGATACATCCATCATATTCTAACTCTACCTGATTAAGTGCAAATTTAGGCTCAAAACATACATCTAGAGTGTACACAACTAGTGGGTCATCATTATCGATATACTTCTTCGCTAGCATACATGTCTCAACAGACCCTCGTGTTACCTCGTCTACAACGACGATAGTTATATCATCACCATATCGAGACTTAAGAATATTATCGATTGAGAAATTACTTACATGATCACGTCTCACACAGAAAATCAGGTTATGATCTGTTAGATCTTTGATTGATTCGAGGCTTCTGTCAATCATTTGCTTACCATCAACCATAATAAGCTGCTTTGGCATTACAAAGCCTTGATCAACAAATCGTTGACCTCTTCCTGCAATAGGTATTAAAATATTAGCTTTCTTCATTATACTTCTTCAATAAATATCTAGTCTTTTTCTGCGCATATGCAATTGCATCATGAAGATTACCTTTTGGTAGGCTCACCTTATATTCAATAAAAGCAGCAGCAAACATGTCACCAGCGCCTAATACGTTAATGTCCTTCAGTACCAGCTCATTGTCTATATACGTTTTTACGTTTCCTCTATTTGTATAAGTTGTACACCCATCTGGTGAGTGAGCAATAACAGTACCGGTAACATGCTCAACATACTCAAGCTTACTATCGAGATCTTCAGTGGATATAAATAGATAATCTAGACATTCAAGTAATTCGAAATCATCTACAGGGCGTGCTCCACTTATATCTGCAGATACAATAGAATCTAAAGGTAAGTCATACACATAGTCAGGATTTGATAACTCGTTTAAATACATAACATGTGACCATGTAGCTTTTTGTATAGATGGAGCTTTAGAGTGTATATTGAGATGAGGTATAGAGGTGCGCCTTGAGTTAATAGTGTCAATTAATACAATAGCCTCTCCAATATCAGTTGGCTCTAGTTCAACAGCGATAGGAGCTTCCAAATCCTTCAAGGCTCTATATACATTACCCATAGCTCCAATGCGCTCAGACTTTTTAACACCATCAAAAACGGTATCATATGTTAGGTGACCATATAAGGCAACCCTAGAACGTTTCTTTTCTATCATAATCGTGAAATTTTTTCATGTCTAACTGTTGCATACCTTGAGATGATCTATCTTTAATTATTTCATACATTTCCGCGATGCATCCTCTACCTCCACAAGACTCAAGTACTCGAGACTTTTTGGTGCACAGCCTCTTAACCTCTATATCTGCATCACTTGGACAAAATCCTAGTTCCACATAATCAAGTAGATCTATATCAAATATATCATCTCCTATATAAGCTGTTTGTGCCGCACATGTATGAAGGTCATTAATAATACGAGATCCTAGATCTTTCTTACACTTACCACGTGCGGAATAAAATGGTATATTACGAGCTCTAGCTATACCTAAATTCCATGGATCACCTGATATGAAGACCACTTTTACATCAGATGCCTGAAACTTCTTAATTGCTGTAAAGTCGCGATCATAAAACTTCTTATAAGCTGTTAGTCCATCTGGTCCATAATGTTTGGTACCATCTGTCATAACACCATCGATGTCTATTAATACTAATTCAACCATACTCAATTATATTATCGCTACAAATGCCATAAAATCCAGCTAAATCTAATACCTTGTCATTGCGTTGCTCTGGGCACATTGCAACTGCTTTAGATGTTATTTCAGACTGCAGCGCTTTAGGATGATATATGCGATATCCTCGTGAAGTTAATACACTATCCTCACTATCATGCACAAAATAATTCATGTGGGTATCACCCTCAAACCTCTCACACAAGCTGGGGGTCTTAAAGTGACACCATAGACCAGGTATTGTAAGAAAGGTACAAGCAACTTCATATATAGGTCTATCATGACCTAGATATATATTACCATCTACTTCCCATACATCAATCTCAACGTCATATCCCTCACGAAGCGCACTAACAATATAACCAGGCCAATTTTCTAGACCGGGGTTTCTTCCTCTTATATTACCACGATGTGAGATTAACTTTTGTGGCCCCTTACCATGGTTTGTCATAGTAGTATTCACTCTGTGGTTCGTATAGATCGTATTTGTAGCCTGTTTGATACTTCTCCCACCACATATCAATACGAGGCATCACTCTAAATATATCATCTTGGATGCTAGCAGATAAATCTAATGCTTCCTGCTTCTTAGGTGCACCATCAACGAGGTATTCCATGAAGTTATCAATGTGAGTATACACTAGTGGATTAAAGTGTGCATGGTAGTGAGCGCCAAAGTAACATGGAATTCTCACATGCTCATGAAACCCTCCTTCATATGTTGGTGTGATCGCACCACCTTCTTTATACATTGGACATGAAAATAGTCTCTTCACATCTTCCGTGTATCCCCAGAATATATGATCTTGAGGATGATAGGCAAACTCACTAGTTTGTCCAATGATATAGATAGGACCTCTTGGACCTGAGCCATCAACAAATTTTGACATAATATCAAATCCAAACGTATCGGTAAATCTCCTAATATTATTCATACTATAAGGTGTGACACGTTGATCACTCCTCATTTTAATTACCATATCAGTATCCACAACATCTAGACCTGCATTAGTTGATACTAGCTGCAAATTTAAATTCATCGGTGCAGTATATGGCATCGTAGATCGCACTACAATGATACTATCATGATCTGGTAATGTAGGCTCGTCATCCCAAGTTGAGATGATAACTCTATCAACAAAATCCAGCGCCTCGTATGTGACGGCGGTTTGGAATGTACCGGGGAAGATTTTACCCTGTATTACAATATCCACGTTATAGCTTTTTAAACGGCATAATCCACGTTTCGAGATCAGTAGCTGACTGAGCAAATGGTTCATCGATAACTAGACCGTGCTTATCGCACGTCTCTTGGATTTGATCCATTGTAATTTCCATTCCCCAGTCATGCACTGCAATTTTGTCTCCAGACTTTAGGATGGGGGCATACATATTAAACTCAGCAGCCTTATCACCACCATCACAAAACATATATGTCTTAAATTGTTCTACATTTTCTTTGATATGATCAAATGACCGCTTATCAAAGATATCACCATGGTGGACGTTAATATATGATGATATTTCGTTTAGCTTATCTACCCAATGCCCTACACCTTCAACAGGTCTATTATACCAGTCTTGATGAGGGAATTTCTCAAACGTATCAAATACATAGGACTCTGTAATAGCAGCCATATTAGCCAGATAGGTTGTAAGTGAGCCTTTCTGACTACCTATTTCAACAACATACTCAAATCTATTAGACTCTATATAATATTCCTGCCAATAGATACTAGCATAGTTCTGAGAGATACCAGCTCCCATAAATCTCCTATTAATTATCTTCATATCCTCAAGAGGTATAACTCTATCAGTATAAACTTGTATGTCGATGCCAGGATAGGAGCCATGGATCGTAGTAAGTATGTCTTTATTATATTTCATAAATTGGGTAGTGTTTCAAGAATAGGTAGTGGAAAGATAAACTTCATACCTTGAGAGATTGCCTCTGCTTCTCTCTCTAGTATTTCCTTTTTAAAGTGATATGGTCCAACTAGATAATAATCAGGCTTCATAGCTCTACTTTCCTCCTCTGAGATTATCTTAATACCGCTCATCGTTTCAGCGCCAAACTTCTCTTCACTACGCTCAGCTGCGTAAGGTATATCAGATCCAGTCAATCCACAACACTCTAGCAAGGTGTTTAGTTTTGTTGATGAGCCGTATACATGAACGGTTTTACCTCTTAAATTAATATCTTTAATCAAGTCCTTCAACTGAGATGTGTGTTGATCGATCCTATTCGCAAAATCATCATAAATATCATTTGTATCGAGACTTGCATTAAACTCATCTACTTTAAGATCGGTTATCTCAGCACGCCATTCTTTGTTATCGTAGTGGGAACACCCTTGATGAGTTACATAACACATAACACTACCACCATTTGTACCTGTCTTACGTGCGCGGACCAACTTTAATCCAGCCATATCAAGTAACCTGAGAATTGGATAAAGGTGATAGTGAATCACATGTTCGTTAACGATAGAGTCATACGATAAGTTATCTATCATTGATTTAAGATAAGCTACTTCGAAAATCCAGATACCATCCTTCTTAAGATGCTTGCCCACATTCATTGCAAATTTAACTGGATCATCAACATCATAGAAGCATGCAATCGAGGTTATAATACTTGCTGTGTTCGACACGTTCCACATCTCATCTAGCTGAGCGCTTGGGAATGTGTCATTGATTACGTGTATATCTTTATCTGTCTGCTTAGCTGCAATATCTGAGGGATCAATACCGATGCGTGTAAATCTATCACCTTCATAGCAGCGAAGCAGTGTATTATCGTTTGATGCAATATCTAGTACTTTTGTAATTCCTGATGTTGCAGGTATCATACTCCTCGCTTCAATAGTAATATCTCGAAGGTGCTTCTTCATGGTATCAGATATACCACTTTGATACCAGTAGTTAAGGTATAATAGATCTGTATCAATACTATGTGCTGTTTGGACGAGTCCGCAGCCGTCGTTATGCTCTGTATCGCATCGCACCAACCTATTAGGTGTCTTGCGCGCTGGTGGTGCAGCATGCCCATCTTTTTTGAAGCAGCCTTGAAAGTGCTGGTAACCAAGATCTACCACGGGTTGGAAAGTATCGTTTCCACACACCCTGCAAGATTGTATATGTGTTAGCATTGTATATATTATATCTTACCTTTTACATTAATCAACTACATACTCCCATGCGTGTTTAGGGTATACACCAGTTAGATAGCTAAAGTCGTCTCCCCATCCAGGTCTCTGATACACCTTAAGTATCTCACCTTTAAGGTCAAGGACCTCGCACAATGACTGTATAGCTGTTTGAACTGTATGTATCTCTGTCGCATTTTCAAACACCTTACACCAGTCAAATATGGAGTCGTTTGGAAACATTTGAAATTCGATCTGTCTTATATCGCTGCTAACTTCAATATTAACTCTCTGAGTTTCAGGGGGTGTTGCAAATATTGGATTAATTAGTACATACTTCTCACCATCTTTAATACCTAAGATATCATTATACATCTCATCCTCTCTTACAGTGTTTCTATTTAGGATGAGATGATCAGCCCAACCCTCGAGAGGTAGATCGACAAAATCATACTTTGATTGTATTATAGGTGAGTGTGGGTAGATCTGATCTGCAGTCTCTAATGGGACATGTATAATACCATCAACCTCTCTTATTTGTAAGCTGGATGAAAGATACTCAGCCTTACCTCTAAATTGATCGTCTATTGAAACAAACTTAACGTCACTAGACACATGAGCTTTGATTGCTTCATATATAGAGCTCTTCAAAGGCCACATAACATCGTGACCTCGCTCCAATAGACACGCCGCGATCTTTTGGCAGCATACAACATCACCTATACCGGCTTGCTGCTTAATTATGCACATTGGTGGCTTCATTTCTGTAGCCATGCTCCTACGTTAATTATATCTCTAATAATAGGTATAGTTGATATTATATATTCTGGATTTATATCTAGTAGCAGAACATCCAATTCAGCTCGACTAGGCCATTGACCAGTCCCTAACTCATTACAGTCATCAACTAGTATAACATGATCAGTTTTATTGCTATACTTCTTGATAGCTTTGAGCTCTGATACTAATGCGGTTTGTCCACATACATGAGCATCTAGAAAAAAGAAGAATGTTGTGTCTGGATTAGCTAAGAGTGTGTCTTTCAACGCTGCGGCAGAGTCTCCATGTAAAAATGTTACATGATCATGCTTATCCTTTATTCGCCTGTATATAACATCAAGGTTCTTCTCACCGTATGGATTCTGAGCTATATCTTTCTCAACAGTAAAAACTCTTTCGAAATGCTCGCATAAAATTTCAGTTGTATTAGCTGTATGTGTACCTGTCTCTATTGCGTCTACAATGTTATCAATGTTTGAAATCTGGTTCCTGTAATTATATAACACATTAACATATGCATTTGGTAGGTTCCATTGCTCATCGTGCTGCAGCTCAGTAAAGTGTATAGTCCACCTATTATCATCCTTATATCTCTCTTTATCAAATATCATATCACTTGTTCATGTCATTATTCACCATCTTATACACTAGCTCTTTGAAGCTTGTTTGTGGACGCCATGATAGCTCCCTAAATGCCTTTTGATTATCAGCCATAAGATGACCAACCTCAGCAGGTCGATAGAACTCATCTGATATAGCTATGATAACCTTACCGTCAACAGTATACTTAGTAGAAGCTCCCTCACCACTCCACTCACCTTTCAACTCAGCACACTCTAGCCCTTCATCAATAAATTGCTTAATAGTCCATGTTTTACCTGTACCAATAACATACTCCTTAGGTCTATCTAGATTTACCATCTCCCATATCGCGCGGATCGCATCTTCTGCATCCATCCAATCTCGCTCTGCTTCTAGATTGCCGAGTAGCATTGGTGTTACTACTCCACCTGAATTCAGTTCCCTCGATAGTCTAGCTATACCCTTAGATATCTTTCTTGTGACAAACTCTTCACCTCGTCTCGTACCTTCGTGATTGAACAACCAACTTTGAATAGCAAATATATTAAATGACTCTCTATATACCTTAATAAGGAGTCTCGCTGCACACTTTGAAGCGCCATATGGGCTTCTTGGCTTTAGTGGATGCTTTTCATCCTGTGGTGAGTAATTGACATCACCAAACTCCTCGCTAGTACCTGCATTATATAATCTACACTCAGGTGCATGACATTTGATAGCTTCGAGAATGTGTAATACACCATTCGCATTAGTGTCAAATGTCTGCGATGGAAATGCCCAGCTTGTACCAACGAACGATTGTGCAGCTAAGTTAATAAAGAAATCTGGCTTGTTAACTCTAACAGCTGTTTCAATACTGTGCGGGTCTGTTAAGTCTAGGTTAATCAACTTAAATCGTGGATCCTTTTTCTCAAGTATATGATTTATGTTTGTGTAATTACTTACACTTAACCTCCTCACACATCCTAGTATATTATGGTCTGTATTTTTTAGTAGATAGTCAACCATATGACTACCATCTTGTCCGGTAACGCCTGTAACGATTACTGTTTTGCTCATATTAGTTAAATAGGAATGGGTAGTTAACATATATCCAATCCTCTGGGATTCTATATGTTTCAACTAGGTTGTAGTTTTTTTCAATAGCCTCCTTCTTTTCCTCATATACATCATCACCATTCTTTTTGAGATGTTCTAAGATACTTTTGAGATCTTCTGTTGTTTGGAAATGTATAATACCATCTGGATCAAAGTAATCACCCACTTCTGGCGCGCCCCAGAATAATGGTATTGATTTAGTAGCGAATGCATCAACAATCTTCTCAGTCCAGTAGCCCGGCTGCTGACAGTTCTCGATAGTTACAGAATACTTATATGGTGATAACGCCTCAGCTTTATCATCTACAGGATTGTATCCATATCCGAATACACTAAGATCATCTTCAAACTCTTTGATCACTGAGTGTCTTAGCTTGTGACCCTCTGCGAAGTCTTTACCAGATGCAATTATAGATACTTCATTCTTCTTCTCTACATCTAAATGTTCCTGAATCCAACACCGCCCATGAGGGTAATATAAGAAGTTCTGTCCCTTAGCAAGCAAGTAGCTATCAAATGTTAGTACATAATCAAACAGCTTGTTGTTTTTCTCAATCCATTCGTATACTTGTGGGTGAATAGCTCTTGGCTCTAATATCCAAGCGACCTTTCTCTTAACACCTGACGCCTTATATACATCTTGTAGGCATAAATCAGTAATAAAGCATGAATTACTTACAGCTTCATCTCCAAAATCCCACTCAACGAACTTATTTGTTTCCTTATGACACGAAGATGGCTCACCTCCGAAGTTCTTATCTCTAATATTAGTCTTTACCATGTCTTAATATATTGTTGTAGCTCTTCCTTATTCATCGCCTCCACTTTTGTAACCTCCTCGAGATTACTATTATAGTAGGCATGGGCACCCTTATCCCTATTAGGATCTTCTTCATGTGGAAAGTGGAACAATAGAGGCTTAACAGAGTTAATATAGCATACTTGCTGCCCTAATTTTCCACACCTTGAAATTATCTCGTTATCCTCATAGCCCCATCCAATAAAGTTCGGATTAAACCCATTGATAGCTCTGAACAGATTAGTCTTTCCCATTAAACAACCACCAACAGCCTTGGTATTACCAACAGTATAGTGTTTATTTGTATAATCAGTTTGGATGTTATCGTGTGATACAAGTGAATCCATGTTACAATACAATGTATCACCAGGCTTTGACATAGATGCAATACCTGATTTAACAGATTCTGTGAGGTATATACACGTCCCATTATATCCAATGCATATCATATTGGTATCTAAGCTTGTTTTAATAGTTTGATCTAAGTTCTCCTTACTAATGATACAGTCTGCATCTAGAAAGCATACCAATTCTGTATCAACGCATGACAATCCAACGTTATATCCTCTACACTTATTATAATCACCATCATTCTCCATAAACACAGCAACTATATCATCATATCCACTAATAAACTCTGGCACCTCAAACTTATCATCGTCAATGACAATTAAAAACTTGCAATCTGGTGCGATCGCTCTAAAATGTGAGGTTACAACTGAGAGGTTCTCTACTCTCGCGGCTGAATCATGTCTGTAGTGTATAACGAATGTAATCATGCTTCTTTGTTAATATGAATATCTCTGAGCATCTCGTATACATCATCAATTGTTGTATTTGGTACTTCGACTGGTGTTATACCATGCTTTGCTTCGAAAATCTTAAATCCTTTAGCGATATTGCTCTGCCAATCCGCTCTCGGTCTGATAGATGAGCTCTTTTCTGAGCATTCCTGCTCTTCTATGTAATCTGTGCTATCAGCAATGTCAGCCCACCACCAATAAGGTGGACAGTATCCCTTTTTAGACAGCATATAACTATGATCGACATGCTCAAACGCGTTGCTATAGTCTTCGTCGTTCAATCCAACATCTAGGAGACATTGCCTTGTGTAAAAGCAGAAAGCACCAACACAATGTTGGTTTAAAGCAATGCGAATACCGCCTGGATACTCAATAACTTTACGAGGACACGGATCACCACCAGATATGTTGTTTTTATTAGCTGGGCCATGATATCCGAACATGAAATGAGATATTCCAGTCTCAAGATGAGCATCAATATAAGCTTGGAATACAGCATCATCCTCGATTACCATGTCATCCTCAATAATAAAGATATAATCACAACCTAGATCTAAAAGATGCTCCATTGCCTTATTCTTAGATTTACCCACACCTATATTATGCTCATTATTTTGTATGAAGTAGTTATAACCATCAGCTTCAATCGGATCACCATCATTAATGACTACAAGTTCAGCCCAATTACAGTATCTAAGGCTGTGCAGTAACCTCTTCAAAAACTGAGGTCTATTACACGTTACTACTCCTATACCTACTCTCAACTCCTTCATTAACTCAATCCTATATCACCCTTGTTATATCTTGCGAGTTCCTCTGGTGACATTGGGATATTGATACCATTAACATTCTCAACTGGCGCGCCGAACTTCTCCATAAGCTCTTTTTCCTTGTTAACCTTGTCAAGCTCAAAAGCTTGCTGTTTGACTAACTCTTCCAACTCATCGATCTTCTCAGGATTGAAGATTGAATCATCATCACCGAACACGTTACCTTCATTATCGATGTACTGCTGGAGCTCATCTAAACGGTCAACTTCTCCGTGAGGTAGAATGATAACACCAGGTGAGTCATCCTTTGGCCAGAACACATCCGCATCAAAATTGGAGGTATATTGTTTATATAGCCCATAGAAGATATTGTCTATCTCAGTAATATACTTAAGATCAGCATCTCTGAGCCCATCATCCTCAACATCTCTTGTATGATCAAACCTGCACAAGAATATAATGTCAATAGAGCGGAGAGCTTCTTTTGTGAGTCTAATAGTCTCTTCAACATATATAGAATCAAACCCATCAAGGCCTTTCTCACTCGCCCATAGTGTATAAACTAGATTATCAAAGGGACACCTATCAAATACAACATTTGAATCCTTATCATATGACTGAGTCTGATCGATCAGAAAGTCTCTGATCTTAGTCTGTGTCTCTGTAGTTGTATTTGACGAGTGTTTTAACTTATCATCCTTGATAACATCGCGATATGTTCTCTCTGGGGTTGTGTAACCTTTCCATGTGTGTAGAAAGCTTTTTAGGGTGGTTGTTTTTCCACTACTAGCTGTCCCTGAAAAACTAATTCTCATATTCTCTGGTATTTAAGCATGGTGTAAATATAATCCAATTATTCAAACTCTCAAAGCCTTGTCCCAGATTACTAGGTGTAGCCTTGGGCTAAAGTTGACATTCATCGCCTTCGCGTATTCCGCAACTGCATAAACCTTTTCCTGATGCTCTGCTCGGGATCCGCAGCATGGCATAAACCAGATCCTATCTAACGGTACACCAACAGCGGGATCTTCAACATATTTGCGCCATATCTCTTCGATATCCTCTGCTACATTAATTACAAATTTAAATCCTGATCCATGATCAACATGCCACTTTAATACAGCTGGCTTATATGTTTTATTTTCTGGATCTCCATTCGTTGTTAGCTTCGGAGATGTTGTAAATGTTGCATTCCATTTATTCACCCACTCCTCATCAGGCTGTATAGTTGCGTTTGTTTCAAAGTCTATTCTTGGTATAAATTTATAGTGATCAACAAACGCTTCAGTAAACTTAAGTAGTTGTCCCTGTCTGACCATGGGTTCTCCACCTGTATATTTGAATATAGCACCTTGTTTAAGACGTTCAATGTAATTATTATCATCTAAAAGCTTAAACAACTCGTTAAATGTGACTTTGTTTTTCTTAGACCATGAAATATATGAGTCGCATCCATATGGTGAATCCTCTGAAATAAATCCAGAACACGTTAAATTGCAGCCAAACAGTCGTAGAAATACTGATGGTTGACCTATGAATGCACCCTCTCCCTCTATGGTATAAAACACCTCAGGTTCACCATTCTCACCAGCTAATAGTAAATACTCTTTATCGCAATCTATCATATAACGTATTATACGCTATGATTATTGTAACTCAACTATAAGTTGATGGTATAAATTACACTATCCAGATGATTAAATATTGTTAATGAGTAAGAAACCTGCCCGGTCCCGCCGAGCAACTGAAGTCAAAGAAGCTCCTGATATGGAAACTACGTTTGAAAACAATTGGTTCACAAATTACAATATCAGACAACCGTTCTACTTGAACGACAAGCACAAAGTGCTTTATAATCTACTACAATCACCGACTACCAACATGGTATTTGTAGATGGGCCCGCTGGTTCCATGAAAACCTACATAAGTGTATATGCTGCTCTAGAGCTGATCAAGGCTAACAAGTATGAAAAGCTTGTGTACATTCGATCTGTGGCTGAGTCTGCGTCAAAGAGCTTAGGAAGCCTACCAGGAACATCAGACGAGAAGTTCCAACCATACCTAATGCCATTAATTGAAAAGGTACATGAGATCTGCGGTAGAGGTTCCGCTCACACCTTGATACACAACAACATTATTGAAGCAATCCCCGTTAACTTCTGTCGTGGTCTGACATTCACTAGTTCTATCGTAATAATCGACGAGGCTCAGAACATGACTAAGAGTGAATTAGTAACAATACTAACTCGATTTGGTAGAAATAGTATCTATGTTGTAGTTGGTGATGTTAACCAGTCAGATATTAATCAATCTGGCTTCAAGGACATTGCTAAGTGCTTTGATAACACTGATTCTATCTTAGAAGGTATACATAACGTTAAGTTTGAGAACTCAGAGATTATGCGTAGTAAGATCCTACGATTTATCTGTAGTCAACTAGGACATTAGCCCCAAGTTGTACCTTCAAACCAATTTCCCTTACCAGGGGTCACTTTATTGCCAATATTAGCAGGATGTTTAACTGGAGCAGGTTCAGGAGCAGGTTCAGGAGCAGGTTCATCCGCTACTTCACCCTCACCTGGACCTGTTGGGTCATTAGCTGTTATATCTTTGCCAGGCTCGGAGGTTTCTGCTAGTGTTGGTTCATCTAAGCTTAAGCTGTATGATTCAACAGACGATCTGCGATTATAAATTGCTGAATTATCTTCATGTTCAAAGACCTCTACATTCTCTACCCAACATCTACCTTCTGATTCTTTCTTGATAAATTCATTTGCTACTCTGAACACCCATTCAGCTACGCGCTCAATACCAACTCCATCATCCATCACTCTTAGTTGTAGAACTTCTCTTTTAGCAAGCTCCACGAACGCTTGTAACGCAGGGTCATTTGCTGCTACAATTGTTGTATGATCAAACTGATCGCGTAATATGGCTTTGAGCCCTTTCAAGCCACCAAAATCGATTATCCAGTTCTTATCGTCAAGTGAGCTACCACCAAATGTAAGCTTTGCAGTGAGCTGATACCCATGCAAAAATGCACAATGGCTGTCTGCTTTCCATTGTCTGAAGGCACACGACCCTAATTCGATTCTCTTAGTACTTTCAAAGTTACTCATATCTTATATTATGCTGCAAAAGCCAGAAATCAACTAACAAAATGTCTAAAAGAAGACTGAAAGAATAATTCACTGAGATATAGACCACTGAATTGTAGAGGTCTGAATGGTAGTTTCATACACGTCTCTACAATCAACTTAATCGTCTCGAAACCCGATTGCAACTGTTTCAGCAAAATAACTGAAAATAATTCCTGAAACTAACTACTTTTAAGAAGTGCTTGTAGTTGTTCTGAGCCTCCAGGGGTTACGAGAAATACATTCATGTCACCTGTTTCTTCTCCTGAGAAGCCAGCCACTTGTAGCTGTACTATGAATTCATAGCTACTTGACGTTCCGACTTCCATTGCGAATTCCTGATGATGGTCTTCCTCAGTTGATGAGATTAGCGTCGCAATATCTTTCAGGGTTTGTTTATCATTAACCACATAATAATGTTCAGTGCCATCAGCCGATGGATCTAGACCGTCGATAGTTACCGAAAACAGCTTCGTCCCAGATCTATATATGAGAGACGCTAACTCAGCATGCGGTATTCCTTCCATAGCCTCATAATTATATACATACTCACCTTGTAGATCTATATAGCCTTCCCACTCATCATCGAGTGTATACTCTTGCTTATTCTCAGTAAAAAACTGGTTAAATGTTTTCATACTTTCCTACTGAAACTAACTACTGTTTTGGGTGGCTGACGATTTTGAAGGTGTTGTTGATGAGTGTGAATTTGAGCCTATCATTATATTTGCTACCATACGTTTTTTGTCCATATTGTCCTTGAGCATTTCTCTGTTGCACCAATTTATACACTACAATATCACCACCATTTTGAGCCTTATTTAGTAATACATCTTCAGGCTTAGCAATAAACCCCGACTTGGCTAGCTCCGCATTTATAAAGTCTGCTGTACCTTTAGGTGCTACGACACCATCCTTGTCCTTTTTCTTGCCGATGTTACCGGTGCGCCAATCGGAACCTATTGCCTCAGCGCCCGCGTCGATAGCTGCTGCGGTATCAGGTAGTTGAGATAAAACACCTTTAGCTGCCCTCTTGAGAAAATCTGAAGCACCTTCATCGATGAGATTATCATCTACTTCATATATAGATAAGTAGGCCTCTTCCATTAACCTCTGATCATCTCTATTCTGCATATACGTATTTATTCAAATACTGTATCTATAGTTAGTATTGTAGTTGATTTTATATTTCTGCATTATATAATAACATAAATGTCAGATAAGTTAATACACACTAATAAGAACAACCCTATCTCAGACGCCGAAAAAGCCGATCGCATCATGAAAGCCTCTGTGCACTATGGTGATTTCCTCAAAGCACTTGGCTTTGATTGGGAAACTGATCCAAACGCACACGATACACCACGAAGAGTATCTAAATCGTTCCTAGATGATCTCGCAGTTGGTTGTTTTACCCAAGCACCTAATGCTACAGCATTTGAAAACGTCGATAAGTATGATGGTATTGTCGCTCAGACAAACATCCCCTTAGTAAGCCTCTGCGCTCACCACTTTCTACCATTTACAGGACTTGCTCATGTTGGATATATCCCACGTGCTGACGGTAAAGTTATTGGATTATCTAAAATCAACAGAATTGTTGATTGGCTCGCTCGTCGCCCACAATGCCAGGAGGGTTTAACATCTGCGATTCATGAAAAAATCGATGAGGTGTGCGGAGATAACGAAGGAGTTGCTGTTGTTGTAGAAGCTAAGCACACGTGTTGTTCTAATAGAGGTATTAAGCACGACTCAACGATGCGAACAGCTAAGATGTCTGGAGCATTCCACGAGAGTGGAGATAATAGCAGAGCTGAGTTCTATAAGTTCATCGAATTCGCTCGCTCTGAATCTAACAAATCGTTCTAACCGAGCTCCTTCTGAAGCTCGAGCTTAACTTTGTGGTTATCTATAATACCAAGAGCCTCGTATCAGTCAACTTGAACGTCTTGCTTAGCAATATTTTCCTTACTGACATCTATTAGAGCATCTAGGTGATTTTGAATAAAGTCCTTACTGACAAGGATCTTGAATACATTTGTCTCTCTATCACCGATAGAGAATGGAACATCCTCAAAGGTGTTATCACCTACAGTTACGGTGAGGAGTACAACAGGTCTATCCTCTGTATTACCTGCACCAACATTTATTGTTATGGTATCCTCAACAGGCTTTACGAGAGTCTTATTGTTGACCGTTCGGAAGAACACTTTAGTTCCTTGGATCTGGATATCAGTTCCATGTAACACATTATATGCACCATTACCAGAGTCGAGCTTAGCTGGTATCTCTCCGATACCCTCTACATCAAGGAACTCTATTAGCCCAAGCACTTGTTTTTCTACAAAAAATTTATTAAAGTTCTTCATCACAGGGGTGTTGTTGATCAATGTACTTCTGCAGGTATTGATTTAGCATCAGTTCACCTTGCTCAGATACGCGTACAACATCCGCATCACTAAGTGATCCAGTTGACTGTAGCAGCTCAGTAATAGCTAATCTAATAGGTGATACAGGTGTAATCTCTACTGCAGCTGCTCCACATAAAACACTATTAATGATGTCAGCTAGAGGTTCACCAGACTCAGTAAGTCTTCCACCATTATACATACCTGCATAAGCATCTGTAATGCGTATACTGTCAGAGCTAATTGCCATAATAGTATTTATACAGAGAGTAGTATATTCTTAACTAGATCTCGATCTGTCTCGTTGAGTTCATCTGGGATGAAATACTCTAACGCATCGTCGATGTTACTTGCAATTAATCGCCGTGTCTCTGAGCCTGATACACCCTGCGACTGCATAGGTATAGTAAGGATATGAACTAGAGGGTATTTATCAACATGCTTTTCAAAGTACTCAAAGCGCTTAACGTCTTCTTCCTTTGAGCCAGCACCGACTATAACAGCTTTGTCTATATTCGCATCTACATACTCATAGACTGATCTGACAGGTGAGACATCTGCAATGACAACAGTAATTGGTCTCTTGCAATACTTAGCGTATATATCCCAGATCTGCTTAGACATCTCAGCTGTGATACCATTGCGCTCTTTCTTACCAATAAATACAATACCATCCTCAGCATTGTCCAGCATGTATTGCAACGCGTTGAAATGTCCGCGTGTAGGTGGTTTGAACCCACCAGGTAATAGTGCAGTGCTGCGATGCGGTGGAGTTTCTGTGTAAAATTCTTTGAATGTATTCATTTGCTAAATTTGTCTGTGTTAAAGTTATTCCTGCTAAATTGCTCACGATCAACTAACTTTGTGATCTTTGGTTCATCATCAGTCATATGTGATAAAGCATACCCCTCTGGTGATACAGTATTCCACCCACCTTCAACCTCTTCATATGTACCGAGCGGATCATTGCGAGTTATTTCATTGAAGACATTAATGATACCATTCTTTGTCTCAGCTATGAGCTTAGTGACATCAAATAACCTCTTAATAGATGGTTTAGCACCTTTTAATACCTTCACCGTATCCTTAAGCTCCTGACTCTTTCTATCCTTACCCCTTTCAGTTTTAAGCTTGTCAATCTGAGCGCGATACCTGCTAGCGACATATGTTATAAAACGCTCACACGACATTGAGGTGTTCTCAAGAAATGCCCCATCACGTATCTCTGTATTGATATAAGTCTTCAGGAGAACTTTGAAAGGTTCCAACTGTTTGAAGTCAATCTTCGCACTAACATTTGCGATCCTAGTCTTCTTCGCGGCTATATCACGTAAGAGCAACTTAGCTACACGTTTGTTTTTGTTCTTCGCTCCATTTACGAGCACGTTGAACACAAATACACTGTTTGACTTCTTAAATTCGCTCGGATCTGATGTATACTTCTTAACGGCTAAAATGCCATTGTTGACAGCATACTCAATATGGATCGCAACCCCAAGCTTAGCTGCATTGATTGCATCACCATATGGTGAATCCTTTGTCACACCATATGTAATGGTGTTTGGCTGAAATGATATGAAGCTATTCTTATTAGGCATATCATCGATTTGCGTAGGGCTTTGAATATTCTTGATATGATCATCAAACATATAATCCATTTGGTATATACCCTTCATTCCTAGTGAAGGCAGGTGATCTAGAGCAATATGTAACTTGTCGGCCAAGCCTCCAGAGCTGCCATGATTGATATCGATGTCTTCGTGTGTATAATTGAGCTTCGGGTTCTTGTTAAATGCAGATTTGCTAGCAACGAAGAACCCCCCGTTCGGATCAACTCCTGCAACAAGAGCAGGTGCACCATCAAATTTTAGACTGATACTATAATCGGTCTCAGCAGTAAAATAATCAACAATTGCATCGATATTCTTAATAGCAACCTTAACACCAGCTGCACCATCATTAATTATATCTTCCTCGAGATGATCAATGTGCTTAACAGCACCATGGATCTCTTGAAAGAACTCAGTATGTAAGTAGTATTGTTTGAAATTATTCATTATGTTTAGGAAAGAAGTCTATGTAGTATTCGCGACCAGCTGATGCACCAGAGCAGATGACAGCAGGACTAGAAGCATATTTTGGGAGATTATTGAAAGATTCAGCAGTAGATGCTACACCAACAGAACCAGCATTATTAGTATTTATACCAATTAATGTATCCCACTCACCATCAGTGCCCTCTTTGCTGCTTTTATACCAGTTAAAATTATCCAGAGTGAACTGTTCCAATGCTTTATCGTAGTTAACATGTCCATCTCTGAATACATTAGCCATATTGTGTGCATACCCAGGTAGTATAGAGTCATATAACTTCTGAATCATAGAGTGTATACCTAACCTACTCTCCATCCGCGTTGAATTAACTCTATTAACAAGCTGCCGAAGGCTTACCCCCTTTGTCGTAAACTCTGAGATATCCAACGCACCATCTACAATAGCTCTTGTGATTGTTGGTTGTGGTCCAACTATATCAGATAACCTCCCACCGTTAACCTTAAGCTCAAATAGCTTCCCATCGATGTCGATGTCACCCTTTGACTCCGCCTTGATACGCTTACTCATTAAACTGAGAGCATACTCACCTGGACCCGATTGGTGCCGCCCACATCCAAGCTTGATAAGTGACTTAAAGACATTCTGCGAACACTTGCTCGGTAAGATGTGATTCAAGCTGTAGGCACCATCGAGTTGTATTTCATCTACATTAACAACCTCACCAGCACTACAAAGACCAATGAACTCCTCAACATCCAAAACAGATATAGAGCTATTATGTAGTATTAACGCTGCTGCCTCCTCTGCCAACCCACTATCTACATGACTAAATAATTTGTGAAACGACTTATTATAAACCTTAGAGTTTAATTGCTTGATAACACTATGCTGTGTGTCAGTGCTCGCGTGTATAAAGGAATCTACAAGACCATCAATTAGATTATTATGGTGTCTCTCACCATCAACCCAGTGCTTATCATCTCGCTTATGCTTATTAGATAACTTTACCTCCTTACCCTTATTAGGGCCACTTAACAGAGGCGTCAGTAATATACTTTGCTGCTCTTTTACTTCACTCACACCGTAGTATCGCGAAGTTCCTGCGCAAGCGATTTATCGCTAAGCTGAATCAGGTCCTCGATCTTCTCTATCACACGCTTTGGCTCCGTTTGACCATAAGTCCGCATCAAAGTATCAACGATATTCATTTCCTCGTCTGTTGGCTTGTATGTAAACGCAGAGGCTGAAATACCAGCCATGTATATCTCACCCTCTATAGTCACACTAGGTTCAGGTACAGGTTGTTCAGCTACATCAGTAGCATCTGGTGCTTGAGCTTCACCTTCAACAGGTGGCTCTCCCTCAGGCATTGCCTGCTCGATTAGTTTTAAAGCTCTACTACTCATTATAGTTCGTTGACTTTGGCTGATATTTTGTTTGCTGATGCCGTTAACGCTGAAGTTACCTGAGACTTAGCACCTTTAATCTCATCTGAAATTTTATCATCATCTAAACTAACAATAGTTTCAATTGGGTCAAGCTCCTCTTCCTGATCCTCGATAGGATCAGTGACCTCAACTACCTCAACGGTAACTTGAAGACCGCTAGGAAGCTTAAATGATAAAGTATCCTTGAATGTCTTAACATCAGACTTAACACCATTAGCTAGCAAGAATCGCTGCAACTCTCTCTTACCCTTGATTATATCATCCAACATATCAGCTGGAGTGTGGGATTCTATCAATCCAAGAAACTTATCCATGTACATATTTATGGATACATGGAGTATTTGACGTTAACATCCCCTAAAAACAGAGATTCCATTTGAATAGCGCCATATTTCTTCAAAAGAGTCTTGAATTTCCAAAATGAAAAGTTATCACACTGAGGTAACGAACCACATAGCTCAGCATCTGAAACAAAGTCATCGAAACAATCATCAGCCATTGTTATAGGAGTGGGTAGCGTATTAAAAACCTGTTTCAACAAGCGATGTTCGAACTTTGGGTGCTCTTGTATCTTATAATAGAAATGCTTCTTGATACCCTTCTCAATTTTGAGACATTTAAGTAGCTGATTCAATATAAAGTGTATACCCAACTGATTTTTCTCAAATCTAGACAGCTTTCCCTTATATGTGACGAGATAATATGAATATTCGTTGTAAGATCTAACTAAAAACTTGTTAAAGTTAATGTATATCTTGTTGCGATCCAGCGAAAGGAGGTAATCCTCGTCGTTTGCTATGTCTGCAGTTAATGATGCTGTTATGTTGCACATACTGTGATATAGTCACCCTCCTTAAACGGGTGCCTTGTTCTAGTTGATGTTCTTGAGACTGTCATTTAGTCTAAACTGGCCTTTTACCAATACGACAATTTATTATGCCGTTATAATATTCTGGTCTTAGGAGTACCTCTCTTTCAAACTGTAGCTTAGTCTCATAGTATGCCAATTCCCATTTTGAATCACAATATCTCAGAATTTTAAACATAAATTTATCCTTTCCGAGCTCTAATATGTCTTCATTTAGCTGATTTGAAGAGGATGTATACTCTTTCCAGTCAGTTTCTACTGTGACATGCCGTTTATTCTTTTTTCCCTTGAGCGGAGGCCGCTTTCTTACCGACTGACACTGTTTTTTACCAATATACTTACGAGAGTTGGTGATATTAGTGATCTCATAGATGAATCCGTAGGGTAATTCGTCTGTTCCCTCTAATCCCTCACACAACACCCAGTGCCCTATGTCCATAAACGTACTTATGTGAGATATATCAGATATAAAGCTCTAA
>TARA_R110002074_G_scaffold161480_3_pt1 | contig 57081 bp, 46 predicted proteins | sample TARA_R110002074 | Tara Oceans TARA_R110002074 (sample SAMEA4397215) | marine metagenome | biome: Polar Biome; feature: [MIX] marine epipelagic wind mixed layer (ENVO:01000061); material: water (ENVO:00002006), including particulate matter (ENVO:01000060) such as... | depth 10-100 m
AAGCGCCCACCAGAAAACCTAATGCTTTGCCCAAGCCTTTTTCATAGTAATCAGCAGCTATTTTCATTCCTACCGGATAAATGCCAGCAAGAAAAAAACCAGTACTAAATCGTGCAAACAAAAGTCCGAAAACACTAAGGTTAGGTAAGATTAAAAACAAGTTAGCTAACGATGCTAAAAATGCGCAAAGCAAGAATACGCGAGATGGAGAAAATCTGTCGGCAATCATTAATACACCGAATAGTAAAGTGCCAATAATAAAACCAAACTGAACCGAGGATAGTAGGTAGCTAATTATATCGGTGCCAAAATCTAGCTTTTTTGTCAGGGATTCTAAGATAGCATTACCTGCAAACCATGTCGATGTACAGGCAAATTGAGAAAGTATTATAATGGGAAGAATATGCCATTTTTGCTTCACCATATCAGTTTATAAAGGTGACTTTGGCTATTTTTCCATTCGCAACTTCATAAATAGCCACAGCACTAAATGAATTTCCGTTGGCAGTTATATATTCCTGATCAATAACTTTATTACCGATAACAATTCTATTCTTCACTACACAATTTAAATCGACCGTTGATTCAAAATAATCTGTATAACTTATTCTCATTTTTTCAATACCATCAGTTCTTAATTCACCCGACGATTGATATATTTTCACATCATCTGCATAAAAATTTAGGAAAGCATTAATATCTCTAGAATTATACGCATCTAGCTGTTTTTGGACTATAATTTCTGGGTCAGTAGTTGTTTCTGAATCTCTAATGAACGACATACTTTTTATGAGTCCGTCAGTTTCATAAATAGCAACTTGTTGATTTTGCTTTCCATCAATGGTAACCACCTCTTGGTCGATAACGGTAGATCCGATATGTATTCTCGAAGCTACTTTAACTTCAATTGAGGGCGTTTTTTTGTAGAAAGCCTCATAATTTTCTTTCAATTTTTTTCTTCCCACGTACAAAGTGTCCATAGGGAAGTTTTTGACCACTACATCATTAGAAAAGCACGCAGCAAATGCTTCTAAATCTCTAGCGTTGAAAGTTTCAACTTGCTTATCAATAATTTTATCAGGTGAATCTTTAGATACGAAAGTTATGTATTTGTCATTAGGGCTAATCGCTAGCCTAGAGATACCAAGAATTTCCTTTTCTTTAAATTCAAATACAGGCTTCCATTCTTTGTCGCTAAATGCATTGTATGATATTAGAAATTTATCATAAGCTGTAATTAAATTTCCATTCGGTGTCCAACAGACATCTTCAGATGTCTCAATTAAAGGTATAATTGCTTTGGTTTCCAATGATAATGGATTTAGTGAATTAACTATCGTTGCGTCCCCAGTTTTAGATATATAACTTATCAGGTCGCTACTTGGAATTTTATGCAATGACCTGCCTACATTTTTCTGAACAGTATAATTGGTTTTGTCTTTTAAATTTGAAACCACTAAATCCATTCGATCTTCAATTAAGACAGTACACACGATAATATCATTGGAATACCAAACATGATAACCTACTTTTAAATCATGTAACAACATACTTGATTTACCAGTCTTTAAATCATACTCATATAGGCGTTGCAATCCATCATCATCTAATCGAATAGTAGAAATCGCGTCCTTTCCAGGGATTTTCAACGGAGAATATTCACTTCCTTTAGGTGTATTAGTTATCCATTCAGAGGTACCATCTTTTATAGTGTAAAGAATAATATCTGTTTGCTGATTTCTTGTTGAAGCAAAAAGAATTTTATCATTATCGAAGAATGAAGGCTGGTTATCATAACCTTCATTGTTAGAAATATTGATAACACCTTCTATTCTTAACGAATCATTTTCCAGTTTTAAATCTGCTAAATAAACTTCTGTACTTTGCTGAGCGAAAGCATTTAGACAGCAAAAAACACTTATTAGGCTAGTAAGATGATTCTGTTTCATGACTGCTATTTTATGTAGAAGGAATTAGCGTTTTTCAGCAAAACGTTTTAAAATTGAACGAACATTCTTAGTGTTGTCCACAAAGTATTTCGCTTGTGTTTTCTGTCGACCAACTTTTACGGTTACAGAATCTTCAGGCAATTCTTGAAACATAAATTCATCTGTCCAATCATCACCAATAGCGAAAACAAAATCATACTTATGTTCGCTATAAACACGCATCGAAGCGCGACCTTTATTGACATTACTGCTTTTTATTTCCATCACTTTATTACCATTTAAAACACTCAAATCATCATTTGCGATTAAACTGGTAAGTACGGTATTTAGCTCTACGGATCTCTTTTGTCCGAAATCGGGATCTGTTTTTCTGTAATGCCATGCTAGAGAATAGTTTTTTTCTTCAATAAAACTACCAGGTGTTCGATCAACGAAAGACTCAAGAACAGGTAATATTTTTTCCATCCAGTCTTTCTTAACATTTTCGAGCATTCTAAACTCTTCGCCACCTTGTGAAATCCAAACCCCATGTTCGGCAATCATATTATATTTTTTAGGCAAGAACCACTTGGTGAAGGTTTCTTTATCTCGCCCACTTATTAAATACATATCCGTGTTTTCTTGCGATGATATTTCATCTAACAGTCGATACAATTCTTCATCTGGAGATGCTTTTTGTGGGTCGTTATGAAAACCCGCAAGGGTACCATCATAATCTAAAAACACCAATCTTCTTTTTGCTTTTTTATAATCGGCCATAACCGTATTCATTAAATCTACCGATAAGCGCTTTGTTTGGTTTGTCTGGTCTTTTCCTTTTTGGCTAATCAAAGAATTCATGAAGTCATTTGCCCATTTTTCAACGTTATAGCGTTCCAATCTTTTTTGTAAAACGGTATTTCGAGCAATTTGTTCTTCTTTCGGCATGTTAATAGCTTCATTTAAAGAATCAGCTATTTGCTCAAAATTATTAGGATTGATAAGTAATGATTCATTCATTTCATTGGCAGAACCCGCCATTTCACTCAGTATCAATACACCAGTTTTATCGGTTCTTGTGGCTATATATTCTTTAGCCACTAAATTCATTCCATCTCTTATTGGGGTCAACCAAGCAATATCAGAAGATGTGTAAAGGTCAATAAGATTCTCAAAGGGCATAGATCTATAGAAATACCAAATAGGTGTCCAGCTTACTGTAGATAGCTCTCCATTAATACGACCTACTAATTCATCAATCTCTCTTTTCAATAATTGGTACTGTGGTACGTTTGATCTAGAAGGTACAGCAAGAATAATTAAGCGTACCTTTTCCTTATAATGAGGGTATTTAGTAAGAAAGTACTCAAATGCTTTAAGGCGTTTTGCGATTCCTTTTGTATAATCTAATCGGTCTATAGATAAAAAGAATTTTGCATCAGGAGCAGATTTCTTATGCGTATCTAATCGTTTTTGTAATTCAGATTTTTGTTCTTCACTACGTTGTGAATGCTCTTTTGCAGCTTCACTGAATTTTTTATAATCGATTCCCATGGGGAAAGAATCTACTTTAATTACTCTTTCGTCTAAATAGATATCATTGAAACTCACCTCTAAACCTAATAACCTGCGTACAGAGCTAAGAAAATGGCGTTCATAGTCATACGTATGAAATCCTATTAAATCAGAGCCTAGAAGCCCTAAAAGAACTTCTTTACGCCAAGGCAGAGTTCTAAATATCTCGTAGGATGGAAAAGGAATGTGTAAAAAGAAACCTATTGAAATATCAGGTCGTTCGGCACGCACCATTTGTGGCACTAACATTAGTTGATAGTCATGAATCCAAATAGTATCCTCATTATCTGTTTTTTCTAAAATAGCATCTGCAAATTTTTGATTCACCGCCTTATAGATTTCCCAACTTTCTAACTCAAATTCTGAATATTCTAAAAAGTAATGGAATAATGGCCATATGGTTCTATTACTGAATCCATAATAAAAACCATCTACTTCTTTTTCTGTAAGATTCACTTTAGAAGATCCATGTTCCGCTAAGGCAGCATCTATTTTAGTCGTTAATTCTTCAGGAATTTCTTCGTCTGTTAGTCCGCTCCAACCTATCCAGAGGCTATCACCACTAGAATGAACTGACTTCATTCCAGTCGCTAAACCACCAACACTTGGCACTGCAGTAATGCCGCCATTGCTAATTTGCAATTGAACGGGTAGTCTATTTGAGATTATGATAGTTTTAGCCATAAAAGAGATTTTTTTGCTTCTTCTTGATATTTATTTCTCTAAATTTCGGGAAAAAGGGGGCCAATAGCAATTCAAACCTCAAATGAATTAAGATTTTTATTGAATGGATAATTTAGATTACGGAATAATAGGGAATTGTAAAAGTGCGGCGTTAGTATCGAAGACAGGTAGCATCGATTGGTGTTGTTTACCAGAATTTGATAGTCCGTCGATTTTTGCAAAATTATTAGATGAGGAAATAGGAGGGAGCTTTGAAATTAATGTTGATGATACTTACAACATATCACAAAAATACGAACCATTCACTAATATTTTAATTACCTCGTTTAAATCGGGAGAAAATCATTTTGAAATCCATGATTTTATGCCGAGGTATAGGAAGGAAGGAAACGCCTACCATGCACCACCAGAATTTATAAGATACTTTAAACATGTATCTGGCGCACCTAAATTTTCAGCTTTATATGACCCAAAGCTTGAATACGCAATTGGTAAAACAGAGTCTTTTATAAAGAAGGATTTTATTGCAAGTCTTACTCATGACGTAAAATTTGATACTATTTTTCTTTACACATCTTTTGATAAAGAAACTATTGTTAATAATAGTGAAATTGAACTAACTGAAGATGGTTATATTTTAGTTGGTTATAATGAAAAGTTATTACTGCCTACCACAGATAGAGCTTATCTTGATTTACAGAATACTAAGGTATATTGGTTAAACTGGTCAAATTTAACTCCGACCTATAAAAAGTTTAATGAAGAAATATCAAGAAGTGCCTTAACGCTTAAACTGCTTAGCTATGACAAAACAGGCGCTGTTTTAGCAGCTGCAACTACGTCTTTACCTGAAACCATAGGCGAAGTACGTAATTGGGACTATCGTTTTTGTTGGATTCGTGATGCCTCTATGGTTATTAAGGTCGTTTCAGAATTAGGTCATAAAAATGTTGCAAGGCGATACCTTCAGTTTATTATAGATTTAATTCCAGATAAGGCAGAGAAACTGCAAATCATGTATGGTATTAATAAGGAGAAAAAGTTAACAGAAGTTACTTTAGAACACTTGGCTGGTTATAAAGGTTCTAAACCAGTACGTGTAGGTAATGCTGCTTATCATCAAAAACAGAATGACATCTACGGAATTTTGATGGATGTTATTTATGAGCAAATGTTGAAGTTTAGTGTTGACATTGATAATGGGGAAGATTTATGGGCGATAACCAAAGGAATCGTTTGGATTGTTAGTAATAACTGGAAGGATGCAGATAAAGGCATTTGGGAGTTCCGTGCAGAAGATAGACATTTTACATTCTCTAAAGTTTTATGTTGGACTGCCTTAGATAGAGCTATCAAAGTAGCAGAAATGTTAGGAAAAAAGCACAAAATTGAGAAATGGGAACCTATTCGTGCAGAGATATGGCAAGATATTTATGATAATGCCTGGAATGAGGAAGTACAAGCATATACCCAATCTTATGGTTCAACAGAGTTAGATGCTTCTGTATTGTTAATGGAGTCTTATGGCTGTGTGAAGGCCAAAGATGCACGATACATTAGTACCGTGCATGCCATAGGTAAAGAATTAAATAATGACGGATTGTTATATCGTTATAAGAACGAAGATGACTTTGGTTTGCCATCATCATCTTTTACAGTATGTACATTTTGGTACATAAACAGCCTGTTTAAAATTGGAGAACGCAAAAAAGCACTAGAGTATTTTGAGCGACTTTTGACGTATAGTAATCATTTAGGTCTGTTTAGTGAAGATATTGATTTTAAGACAAAAAGGTTGTTAGGAAACTTCCCTCAGGCCTATTCGCATTTAGCGTTAATTGAATGTGCAATTAACTTTTCTAAAAAAGAAAGTGAAGATCAAATGATGCAAAATTTACGGGATTAGATTTTTGTAACTAGATATTTAATCTTCTCAATAAGTGATTTAAAATGTTCTGTTTTAGTAAAAGGATTCATGACAGTAATACGCATATATTGAATGCCTTTTAATTTAGTTTGTACAATATAAAATTCGCCATCTTCTAAAAGAGCTTGGCGAATTTTTACATTTAATTCGTTGAGGTTTTCAGTATTCAGACCAGGTTTTAAATATCTAAAACAAACAATATTGGACATAGGTTGTAGCGCTAACTCAAAATTTGGTTCCTCTTCTATTAGCTTTGCGAAATTCGCACCCAAATCGTAAAGTTGAGTCACATTGGCATCAAAGACCTCTTCACCATATAGTTTTAACAAAGTAAACCAATGAATACTCATCATATTTTTAGTGCATTCAAAAGTTCGCTTACCAGAGTTATACCAATCTTCATGTTCAGAATCTGATAATAAATAATCTGCCTTTTGGCTGAATGTCGCCTTTGCGTTTACACCATTTTTAAATAGTAAAGCGGTAGTTAGTGCAGGCATCATCATCATCTTATGTCCGTCAATAACCACTGAATCTGCTTTTTCAATACCTTTTAAAGTGTGTTGGTACTTTTTTGAAAAAATCCCCGCTCCGCCGTGGGCTCCATCCACATGAAACCAAATTTTTTGTTTTTCAGCAAATGAGCCAATAACTTCTAAATCATCGAAAATACCAGTTGCTGTAGAGGGGGCACTACCAACAATAGTAAAAATTTCAATGCCCTTTTCTTTAGCTTCCTTAAATTTGAACTCTAATAATTTGGTATTCATTCTAAATTCACTGGTAACGGGTACTTTTATAATACCTTGATCACCTAAACCCATTATTCTAGCAGCACGATCTACACAGTAATGTGCTTCTTCGCTAACCATTATTCCAAGTTGGTTTTGTGTTCCTTTGTTCCAAATATCAATTTTGGTAATGGCCTTACGTGCACTTAGTAAAGCGGTCAAATTTGCTAAAGTTCCACCTGAGGTTAAGAACCCGCTAGAATTGGTGTCATAACCAATTTTATTGCAAATGATTTCCATGACAATACGCTCTATAGCGTTTGAAGCCATACCCATTTCATAAACAGCCGTACCATTGTTTAACAAAGAACTAATTAAAGAAGTAAGTGCAGTAATAGGAGCGGGCGGACTAACTTGATGACCTAAGTAATTAGGATGATGAATGTAGGTGGTGCGTTTCGTTATTTCTTGAAATAATTCTTTTTGGTTACCGTAAACTAAAAAATCTTTCCAAAACTTTAATTCTTGCTCAGGTTTGTTCCAATTAATTACATTTCGCGAATTAGCATTTAGTTTATCTTCTAAATAAGTAGTCAATTGATCTATTAGTAAATGACCATTTTCATTAAAATTGGATACTTGATAGACTTTTTGAAGTATTTCGTTATGCATAGGATAAAATTAGTTGCTATGGCAATGTTTACCAAATAAAAAGCCGCCCTTATTAAGGGCGGCTTAAATTCAATTTACCAAACAACAAAAGGTAATCTGAATTAGTCAAAGGTGTACCCATTGTCAGCAGCTATTTTGTCCGCAATTTGCGTGCGTAAAGCTACTACATTCGGGTTGTTTGTATATTTAGTGAAACGTTTAAGTCCCATTAACATCATACGTTGCTCATCACCTTCAGCAAAAGAAATAATTGCTTCTTTCCCTTTCTGAATTATAGTTTCTGTAGCATTGTATAAATATAATTTTGCCATTGCAATTTGCGTAGCTTGTTCAGCTTCACCAAAACGTTTTGCATTTTTTTCAGTTCTCAAAATTGTTGATTCTGCCATGTATACTTCTATTAAAATATCAGAAGCAGCTAACATTAATTGTTGGTGATTTTCTAATTCTGGGCCATATTTCTGAACTGCTGAACCAGCAACCATTAAGAATACTTTTTTCAATCTTGCTACTACATCTTTCTCCTCAGCAAATAATTGAGAGAAATCGGGCGTATCAAAAGATGGAATACCCATTAATTCTTCACCAACTTTGGTTGCAGGGCCTAAAAGGTCTACATGACCTTTCATTGCTTTTTTAACAAGCATTCCTACAGCTAACATTCTGTTTATTTCATTTGTACCTTCATAGATACGAGCAATACGAGCATCTCTCCATGCTTTTTCCATAGGAGCATCGGCGCTAAAGCCCATACCACCAAATATTTGTACGCCTTCATCGGTACAACTTTGTACGTCTTCAGATACAGCGACTTTAAGTATTGAACATTCAATAGCATATTCTTCTACACCTTTAAGTTCCGCTTCTTGATGCGAATTTCCAGCTGCCTCGCGCAAAGCTATTCTATCTTCAATATTTTTTGCTGCTCTATAAGAGGCAGATTCATCGGCATAACAATTCGTAGCCATTGTTGCTATTTTAGATTTAATAGCACCAAAATTCATAATAGGAGTTTTAAACTGAATACGCTCGTTTGCATATTTAGTAGCTTCACCTATAACTCTACGTTGGGCATCTAAACAAGCAGCTGCAAGTTTAATTCTACCAACGTTTAATGCATTCATGGCAATTTTAAATCCATTACCTCTTTCAGATAACATATTTTCTACAGGGACCTTTGTTTCATTAAAGAATACCTGACGTGTAGAAGAGGAGTGAATTCCTAATTTTTTCTCCTCGTCACCCATAGAGATTCCGTTAGCTGGATCATTTTCTAAAATGAAACCTGTAATATTTTTATCATCTTCAATTCGAGCAAAAACGATAAACATATTACAGAAACCTGCATTTGAAATCCACATTTTTTGACCGGTTATACTGTATGATTTTCCATCCGCTGAAAGAACCGCTTTAGTTTTTCCTGAGTTAGCATCAGAACCCGCACCTGGTTCAGTAAGACAATAAGCACCAAACCATTCACCAGAAGCTAATCTAGGAACATATTTCTGCTTTTGCTCTTCTGTACCATAAAGCGTAATAGGCATAGTGCCAATTCCTGTATGAGCCCCGAAGGCGGTACTAAAAGAACCAGTTGCACCAGAAATATAATCACAAACTAACATAGTAGAAACGAATCCCATTCCCATACCACCATAAGATTCAGGTACGGCAACACTTAACAAACCAAGTTCGCCAGCCTTACGCATACATTCTTCGGTGTATTTGTAATCTTTTTTCTCAAAACGTTCCCAATGCGCCCAAAGTTCGCGATCTACAAATTCTTTTGTGCTATCACGCATCATACGTTGCTCTTCACTCAAATCCTCTAAAGTGAAAACATCATCACATTTGGTTTCTTTAACAAGGAACTGTCCTCCTCTAAGAATGTCTTTATTTTCTGTCTTTGTACTCATGCTCAATTTATATTATGTAAAAAGTAAAAAGTATTAAGTTTTCTATAAAACAATAAATACCAATTACAAAAATCTTTTTTAGTTTAAAAATTCAAAAATTCCTGCTGCACCTTGACCAGTACCAACGCACATGGTTACCATGCCGTATTTACCTTGCATATTGCGCTTTCTCATCTCATCAAATAATTGAACCGAAAGTTTAGCTCCGGTACAACCTAAAGGGTGGCCTAAGGCAATAGCTCCGCCATTAACATTGACGATATCTTGATTTAATTTTAACTCACGCATTACTGCTAAAGATTGAGATGCAAAAGCTTCATTCAATTCTATAAGTTCAATATCTTCTTGTTTTAGGCCTGCTTGTTTCAACGCTTTCGGAATGGCTTTTACAGGTCCGATTCCCATGATACGAGGCTCTACACCAGCAGCGGCATAATTAACTAAACGAGCAATAGGCTCGATATTTAGTTCTTTCACCATGTCTTCACTCATGATTAAAACGAAAGCCGCTCCATCACTCATTTGAGAAGAGTTACCAGCAGTAACACTACCACCAGCAGCAAATACTGCTCGTAAACCAGCTAGTGCCTCTTTACTAGTCCCTTTTCTAGGGCCTTCATCCTTATTTACAGTGTAGCTTTTATTTGCTTTTTTTCCATTTTCATCAACATATGTTTGATCTACTTTTATAGGAACAATCTGATCTTGGAACCGATCTTCAGCTTGCGCTTTTAAGGCTTTCATATGTGAATAGTAAGCAAACTCATCTTGATCTTCTCTAGATACTTTAAACTCATTAGCTACAGCTTCTGCTGTATTTCCCATTCCCCAATAATAATCTTCATGACCAGATTTTACCAAATCATAGTTTAATTCTGGTTTATTACCGGTCATAGGAACAGAACTCATACTTTCAGCACCACCTGCGATAATACAATCGGCCATACCAGATTGAATTTTAGCCGTTGCAATTCCAATTGTCTCGATACCTGAAGAACAAAAACGATTAACGGTAACACCTGGTACATCTACGATATCTAATCCCATAAGTGAGATTAATCGAGCCATATTCAACCCTTGTGAACCTTCAGGCATTGCATTACCAACGATAACATCGTCAATGCGTTTTTTATCTAACTGAGGTACTTCGGCCATTATATGCTGAATGGTTTCTGCCGCTAGTTCATCAGCTCTTTTGAAGCGAAAAACTCCTTTAGGGGCTTTTCCTACTGCTGTTCTATATGCTTTTACTATATATGCTGTTTTCATCTTTTTCTAGTTTCTTAAAGGTTTACCTGTTTTTAACATGTGCTGAATTCTCTCTAACGTTTTACGTTCAGTACAAAGTGATAAGAAAGCTTCACGTTCTAGATCCAATAAATATTGTTCAGTAACTAAGGTTGGCTCAGATAAATCACCACCAGCCATTACATAGGCTAATTTGTTGGCAATTTTCTTGTCATGTTCACTTATGTACTTACTGTCTTCCATAGAATCAGTTCCTACCAAGAACATACCTAAAGCTTGTTTACCAAGAACTTTAATATCTTTTCTTTTTACAGGTTGTGTGTAACCAGCTTCTGCCATTAATTTAGCATGGGCTTTTGCCGTAGCTATTTGACGATCTTTATTCACGACAACAATATCTTTACCATGTTGCAAAATACCTAGGTCATAAGCTTCATAAGCAGAAGTAGATACTTTAGCCATGCCTATAGTTAAGAAGTATTCTTGAAGCACATTTAATTCCACATCATTTTTATGGAATAAATCTTGTGCTCTTAAAGCAAATTCTTTTGAGCCACCGCCGCCAGGAATTACTCCGACTCCGAATTCAACCAAACCAATATAGGTTTCTGCAGCAGCAACAACTTTATCGGCATGTAAAGAAAGTTCACAACCACCACCTAATGCCATGCCGTGTGGGGCAGATACTGTTGGTATTGCAGAATAACGCATACGCATCATGGTATCTTGAAACATTTTAATAGCCATGTTAAGCTCATCATACTCTTGTTCAACGGCCATCATAAATATCATACCGATATTAGCACCTACTGAAAAGTTTGGAGCTTGATTACCAACAACTAAACCTTGGAAATCTTTTTCGGCAATGTTTATAGCTTTATTTAATCCGGCAAGTACATCACCACCAATAGTATTCATTTTAGATTGGAATTCTACATTTAAAATTCCGTCACCTAAATCTTCAACAACAACACCACTATTTTTAAATACCTCTTTAGACTTTCTTATGTTATCTAAGATGATAAATGAATCTTGCCCAGGTATTTTTTCTACTGATTTTTTAGGAATATCGTAGTAATATGATGCGCCATTTTTAACGGTGTAAAATGATTTGTTACCAGAAGCAATCATATCGTTAACCCAAGCAGCAGGAGTTTCTCCTTCCGCTTTCATGATTTCTAACCCTTTTTCAATACCAATAGCATCCCAAATTTGAAAAGGGCCATGTTCCCATCCAAAGCCAGCTTTCATGGCATCATCAATTTTATAAAGCTCATCGGTTATTTCAGGAATTCTATGTGACACGTAAGCGAATAATGCAGCGAAACTTTTTCTGTAGAATTCACCAGCTTTATCTTTTCCTGCAACTAAAACCTTAAAACGGTCTGCTACTTTATCGATAGTCTTTGTTAGTTCTAACGTAGCAAAACTTGCTCTTTTGCTAGAACGATAATCCATCGTATCTAAATCTAAGGTCAAAATTTCAGTTTTACCTTTGGCGTCTTTAGATTTTTTATAGAACCCTTGTCCTGTTTTACTACCCAACCATTTGTTTTCCATCATGGTATTGATGAAACCTGGTAGTTTAAATAATTCTAATTTTTCGTCTTCTTTACAATTGTCAGCAATACCATTTGCAACGTGTACTAGTGTATCAAGACCCACAACATCTACAGTTCTAAACGTTGCAGATTTTGGTCTTCCAATTACAGGTCCGGTTAATTTATCAACCTCTTCAACGGTCATACCCATTTCTTTTACCATATGGAAAAGACTTTGGATACTGAAAATACCAATTCTGTTACCTATAAAAGCAGGAGTATCTTTGGCAACAACCGAAGTCTTACCTAAAAATTGTTCTCCGTACCCATTTAAAAAGTCTAATACTTCGGGTGACGTTTTAGGGCCAGGGATAATTTCAAAAAGTTTTAAGTAACGAGCAGGGTTAAAAAAGTGAGTTCCACAGAAATGCTTCTGAAAATCTTCACTACGACCTTCACTCATAAAATGTATAGGAATACCTGATGTATTAGAGGTAATAAGTGTACCAGGTGTTCTATGCTTCTCTAAATTTTCAAAGACTATTTTTTTAATATCAAGTCGTTCAACAACAACCTCAATAATCCAATCTACTTTAGATACTTTAGAAATGTCATCTTCTAAATTACCTGTAGTAATTCTATCGGCAAATTTTTGATGATAGATTGGTGATGGTTTAGATTTTAGTGCCGCTAACAATGAATCGTTTACCATTCTATTACGAACAACCTTGTCTTGCAAGGTTAAACCTTTTGCCTTTTCCTTATCATTAAGTTCACGCGGAACAATGTCTAACAATAAAACCTCTACGCCAATATTCGCAAAATGGCATGCGATACCGCTTCCCATTATACCTGAGCCAATTACCGCTACTTTTTTAATGTGCTTGTTCATGTACTTTATACTATATTAATTTGAAATATCTTTTGAAAATAATTTTTTGTCTGCAATCAATTTGTTGATTGTGTCGGTTACTTCAAAAAAACTTAAAAGCTTTTCTTCAGTAATTTCTTGTTTTATCGCTTCATTGAATTGAAGAACGGTACTTTTTGAGAGATTTCTTTTTTCTAAACCAAAATCTGTTAAAAAAATGAGAACGCCACGACCATCATCTGGATTAGGCTTTCTTAAGATGAGACCTTTCTCTTCCATACTTTTCAATATCCTAGAGAGGCTAGTAGCTTCCATTCCCATTTTAGGCCCCAATGAAGTGGAAGGAGTGCCCTTTTTCGGATCTATACTCAATAAAGTAAATCCTACAGCCATAGTAGAATCGAAGTTTTTTGCTTCTTCATTATACATTCTAGCTACTGCTTGCCAAGTAGCTCGTAATGCATAATCAATAGTTGCTTCTTTCATGCTTTGGTAGTTGGTGACCAAATATAAGTAAATTTATTATGCATGCATAATAAATTGATAAAATATTAAGATTTAGAATTGTCTTTTGTAATTCGCATCATATTAAAGCATTGCGAATCCCCGATTTTTTACTTGCTTATCAATTTTAGACCAAAAATCTGTCGTAATAATTACTAGATGGCCAATTATTGGAGCCATGAAAATTATCATATTTCCTTGATTATGAGTGGTATGGTTTAGGCCCTTTCCTAAAATAAATCACATAATTTCCAGACCAACAATACCGCTTACTCACAAAAACAGTTAATATAGATTAAGCTGAGTTAAACTATATTTTTCAAATGCGGTTTAAAGAATTAAACATATTAACTTAATGCTCGTAAATATCATTGTAAAGTTCAACGTACTTTTCTTTTATAACTTTTCTTTTCAATTTCATAGTAGGGGTTAGGTGACCTTCTTCTATACTCCAAACATCAGGTGTCAGTCTAAATTGCTTTATTTTTTCCCATTTAGCAAAGTTCTCGTTTGCTATGGCAACCTCTTCTTGTAATCTAGCTATTACTTTTTCATTAAGTATAAGCTCTTCATTGGTGCCGATTTCAATATTGTGAATTTTAGCCCAATTTTTAACAAAATCAAAATCTGGTTGAATTAGGGCAGCTGGCATTTTTTCACCTTCACCCACAACCATAATTTGATCAATAAATCTAGATTGTTTAAATCTATTTTCTAACAACTGAGGGGCGACATATTTACCTCCAGACGTTTTAAACATTTCTTTTTTACGGTCAGTTATTTTTAAGAAACCATCAGCATCAATTTCTCCAATGTCGCCAGTGTGAAAATAACCATCAATGATAACTTCTGCAGTTTTGGCTTCATCTTTATAATAGCCCAACATTACTTGCGGGCCTTTTATACAAATTTCACCATCCTCGGCTATTTTAACTTCAGTACGATCTAAAGGTTTACCAACAGTACCTATTCTAAAACCGCCATTTCGCATATCATTTACAGATACCACTGGAGAAGTTTCTGTAAGTCCATAACCTTCCATTACTCCAAATTCAGCTGCGTTAAAAACACGTGCTAAGCGCGGTTGTAATGCGGCACTACCTGATGCCATTACTGATAACTTGCCTCCTAAAGCTGCTTTCCATTTACTAAAAATAAGTTTACGTGCTAGTGCAAGTTTTTGCTCATACCACCAACCATTTTGACCATAAGGTTCATATTTTAAACCTATTTCCACAGCCCAAAAGAATAATTTCTTTTTAATTCCAGTTAATGCTGTGCCTTTAGCTATGATTTTATCATAGACTTTTTCTAACAAACGTGGAACGGCTGTCATGACATTTGGTTGAACCTCTTGTGCGTATTCACTAATTTGATCTATAGGAGCGAAGTAAATACTAGTGCAGCAATATTGGTATAAATACATAAGCATGCGTTCATATACATGGCATACTGGCAGAAAACTCAATGCTTTTGAATTTCCAATTTCAATGGGAATTCTTTTAAAACTTTCTAAGGCATTACTCACTAAATTATCATGAGATAGCATAACGCCCTTAGGTTTTCCTGTTGTGCCAGAAGTATATATTAATGTTGCTAAATCGTCTGGTTTAACTGCTTTTTTTGATTTTTCCACTTCTTCTTGATTAGAAGTGTCTTTTCCTAACTCCAAAACTTCTTCCCAGTTTTTACAGTTGGTCAAAACATCAAATGAGAATACTTCTTTTAGTGAAGGTACTTGGCTTTGAATAGATTTTACTTTTTCATACACTTCAGCACAGGATACAAAACAATATTTAGCTTCAGAGTGGTTTAATACATAAGCATAATCACTTTCTGAAATAGTAGGATAGATGGGTACATTTTGAGCACCTAATTGCAATATGCCAATATCCATAATATTCCATTCGGTTCTATTGTGTTTAGAGATAAGAGCAATCTTATCGTTCGGCTTAATGTCTAAACGTAGTAAACCACGGCTTATGGCATTCGCCTTGTCTATATATTCTTGAGTAGATATACTTATCCACTTATCATCTTTTTTAGATATTAGTGCCTTTTCTAAGGCATTTTTCTCTAGTTGATAATAGGGAAAATCGAACAGTCGGGTAACTTTTTGCATGTACAATTTATTAATGAATGCAAAATAAGCAAAGGGAATGGTATTTTAAAATGGTATTTTCATTTTAAAACCTATAATATTAAAGATTTCATATTATTTTTTTATGTTACTAGTTTTATTAGGTTCATATTCAGTACACAAACCCTTTAAAACTAGAATCGTAAAAATCAACTATTTTTTTCAATCCAAAGTTTGGCATTCTTAAATGCTTCTAGCCATGGGGATACTTCATCATTTCTATTTGCTGGGTAATGTGCCCAGTTCCAAGGGAAAATAGAACGTTCAATATGTGGCATTGTCACTAAATGACGTCCCGTTTTATCACAAAGCATTGCGGTGTTGAAATTACTTCCATTGGGGTTGGCAGGATATCCTTCGTAACCATATTTGGCTACGATATCATAATTTTCTTCAGAAAGGGGTAGTTTGAATTTACCTTCTCCATGTGAAATCCACACACCTAGTTTGCTGCCTTCTAAAGTTGAAAGCATTACAGAATTATTTTTTTGAATTTCTACAGATGTAAAGTTACTCTCGTGTTTATGAGAATCGTTGTAAGTCATTTTACCATGAGATTCGTGCTCCGGATTTATTAAATCCAACTCCATAAACAATTGACACCCATTACAAATACCTACTGATAAAGTATCTTGTCTAGCAAAGAAGTTTTTTATCACTGTATTTGCTTTCTCGTTGTATTTTATTGCTCCGGCCCATCCTTTTGCACTACCTAGTACATCTGAGTTGGAGAATCCACCAACAGCACCTAAGAATTGAATATCCTCTAAATTCTCACGACCCGAAATTAAATCGGTCATGTGAACATCCTTAACATCAAAACCTGCTAAAAACATAGCGTTTGCCATTTCTCGTTCAGAATTACTTCCTTTTTCACGAAGAATTGCTGCTTTTGGTCTTGCGCCATTTTGATTAGAACGCAGTGGAAGATTGATAGAATCTGAAGTAGGAAATGTATAGTTTAATGGCTGTATTTTATAATTATCAAATCTATCTTTAGCTAAGCCTTTTGCCGTTTGTTTGTTGTCTAGTAAATAGGATGTTTTAAACCAAGTATCACGTAAAGTTTCAATATTTAGCCCCATTTCCATACCATTATTTTTAACGGAAAGGGTAGCCTCAGAAATAACGGTTCCTATTTTTATAGCATCAATATTCTTTGCTGAAAGTAAAGCTTCAATACTTTCGTCTTTTGCTTGGAAAACAATTCCGCTATTTTCAGAGAATAGCACTTTAATAGTATCGGATTCTCCTAAACCAGATAGGTCTAGATTGGCACCTAATTGTGTGTCAGCAAAACATAATTCTAATAAAGTTGTAATTAATCCGCCAGAAGCAACATCATGCCCAGCAACAATTTTATCCTCTTTAATTAAATCTTGAATCGTATTGAAAACTGTTTTAAAATACGCAGAATCTCTAATTGTAGGGGTTTCATTTCCTATACTATTTCTAGTTTGTGCGAATGAGGAACCACCTAGTTTAAAACTATCTTTAGATAGATTGATATAATAAATGTATCCAGCACCTTTCTGTAAAACTGGCTCAATTACTTTGGTAATATCGTTACAGTTACCTGCTGCTGAAATCACCACGGTTCCCGGAGAAATCACATCTCCATCACTATATTTTTGTTTCATGGAAAGCGAATCCTTTCCAGTAGGAACATTGATTCCTAATTCAATAGCAAAATCAGAAACAGCTTGTACTGCTTTGTATAGACGGGCATCTTCCCCTTCATTTTTGCAAGGCCACATCCAATTGGCGGAAAGTGAAACCGATTTCATACCTTCTTTTAAAGGAGCCCAAACAAGATTGGTAAGCGATTCGGCAATACTATTTTTACTTCCTGCAGCTGGATCTATTAAAGCAGATATAGGGGAGTGACCGATACTTGTAGCGATGCCTTCTTTTCCTTTATAGTCTAAGGCCATTACTCCGCAATTGTTTAATGGCAGTTGCAACGGACCAACACACTGTTGTTTGGCAACTTTACCACCCACACAACGATCTACCTTATTGGTAAGCCAATCTTTACAGGCTACTGCTTCTAATTGTAAAACTGCATCTAGATAATCATGGAAAAATTCTAATGAGTAATCTGCATTCTTATAATTACGTTCAACAGATATGTCGTTCATTATGGTCTTTGGTGAACTACCGAACATATCAGACAATGCCAAGTCCATTGGTTTTGCACCATTGGTTTTAGACTCGAACGTAAAACGGTCATCACCTGTTACATCGCCAACTTCATACATTGGTGAGCGCTCACGGTCTGCAATACGTTTTAATAGACCAATATCCTTTTTACCGATAACAAGACCCATTCGTTCTTGAGATTCATTACCAATTATCTCTTTGGCAGATAGGGTAGGATCACCAACAGGTAATTTATCTAAATCTATTTTACCACCTGTTTCTTCTACAAGTTCAGACAAGCAGTTTAGGTGTCCGCCTGCACCATGGTCATGTATAGAAACAATGGTGTTCTCATCACTTTCTACCATACCACGTATAGCATTGGCTGCTCTCTTTTGCATTTCTGGATTTGAGCGTTGAACGGCATTCAACTCTATAGCTGAACTGAATTCTCCCGTATCAGCACTTGAAACGGCTGCGCCACCCATACCAATTCGGTAATTATCTCCACCTAGAATAACAATTTTATTACCTACTTGTGGTTTATCTTTTATGGCTTGTTCAATCTTTCCATATCCAATACCACCAGCTTGCATAATTACTTTGTCGTACCCTAATCTACGGTTACCTTTAGAAGGAATTGTATTTTCTTCGGCTGTTTCAAAAGGAGTGGAAGCTTCATCATATTCAAACGTAAGAACTGAACCTGTAATTAATGGTTGTCCGAATTTATTTCCAAAATCAGACGCACCATTAGAGGCCTTGATTAATATATCCATCGGAGTTTGGTATAACCAATCTCTTTCTTTCATACCTTTTTCCCATGGTCGCTCTTTTTCTAATCTTGAATAGGCAGTCATGTAAACAGCAGTTCCCGCTAAGGGTAAAGAACCTTTACCGCCAGCTAAACGATCACGAATTTCTCCACCAGCACCAGTTGCTGCGCCATTAAAAGGTTCAACGGTTGTAGGGAAATTATGGGTTTCTGCTTTTATAGAAATCACAGAGTCAAATTCTTTCTCCTGATAAAAATCGGGCTTGTCTGCGGATTTAGGTGCAAATTGAACAACAGTAGGTCCTTTAACGAAAGCCACATTGTCTTTATACGCCGAAACTATATCATTAGGGAATTCTTGTGATGTTTTTTTAATGAGCTTAAAAAGAGAGCTAGGCATCTCTTGTCCGTCAATTACAAAAGTACCGTTGAATATTTTATGTCTACAGTGTTCAGAGTTTACTTGGCTAAATCCGAATACTTCAGAGTCGGTTAATTTTCTACTTAATTTTTTACTGAGATTTTCTAAATAATCAACCTCTTCTTCATTTAAGGCTAAACCTTCTTGTTTATTAAATGCAGCGATATCTTCAATATTCAAAATTGGTTTTGGTTCAACTTGAATAGTGAATATTTCTTGATTAAGCGAAATGTATTTTTGCGAAATCATTGGGTCAAAACCTACATGATTTTCTTCGACAGCATTAAATTCCTCAATCCGGACGATACCAACAACACCCATGTTTTGAGTAATTTCAGTAGCATTCGTGCTCCATGGTGTAATCATGGCAGCTCTAGGGCCAACAAAAAAGGCGTCTAGAGACGCCGCATTTATTTTAGGTTGGTTGCCGAACAACCATATAAGTTTACTTGTATCTTCTGATGAAAGTTCCTTAGCGGTCTGTACCGCAAAAACCTTTATGCTAGGTTCCCCAAAAAAGTGAATCATTTAATGTATCTGGTATTGATTTTTAAAGTACAAAATTAAGGTTTTACCCGCTATTATAAGCGGTAAATTGAAACACTTTTAAACAAGTATTGTTAATGAAATAAAAATACTTGAAAGAGTATTATTTATACTTATTAAGAAGTCTAATATTCAGATTGTTTCTTTAAATAGTATTAAAGTATGTATTTAGCACCTATTTTGATTTGATTTTTTTAATAAATTTGAACTTACCTAATAATGTTATAAAAGCAAAACGAATACTATGGCGCAACCAAAATCACAAACGAACGCATTATCGTATTGCATAGATTTAATGGGTGGTAAATGGAAACCCATTATACTTTTTAATATCTCAAAAGGAGTCAATCGATTTAATAAATTGTTTAATGAAATTGAAGGTATAAACAGGCAAATGTTGAGCAAACAATTAAAAGAGCTTGAGAAATCAGGGATTTTAGAGCGTACACTTTTTCCTGAAATTCCGCCACGAGTTGAATATACGTTAACCCCTTTAGGAAAATCACTGATGACCGTTGTTCAAGCAATGAATAAATGGGGACAAAAGCAACAAGAAGAGGTGAAGGTTCCAAAAAAGAAGGTTACGCAGCAAGCGACATTGTTTGAGTAGCCTTATGTTTATTTTCTAAGTGTTGTGCTTTTTCAAAAAGGTGAAAATATGACTAAAAAAGTCTCATAAATTTAAATTGTAGCACTCAGGTTTTGAATTACGTAAAAATTATAGAAGGTCTCTTTTTAGAAACTTAATTTATGTATCTTTTACTAACTAATTCAAAACCAACATGAAACAAAAAACTACACTATTTACTATTGCATGCTGTCTACTCACGCTAAACGGCATCTATTCGCAAAAGAAAAAATCAAACAAACAAATTGAAAAACTAAAATCTGAGGTAGCTGCTATTGTCGAAGGCAATAAAAAGCAGTCGCAAGTGATGGTTGATAAGATTTTTAGTTTTTCGGAATTAGGGTTCCAAGAAATAGAATCTTCTAAATACCTAACTGGAATTCTCAAAGAAAATGGATTTGAAATTGAAAATTCCATTTCTGGTATTCCAACGGCATGGTTTGCAACTTGGAGCAATGGTGAGGGGCCAATTATTGCTTTGGGTAGTGATGTGGACTGTATACCGAAAGCATCCCAATATCCAGGTGTTGCTTATCACAAACCTATTGTAGACGGAGCCCCAGGGCATGGCGAAGGGCATAATTCTGGTATACCGATGAATATTTCTTCTGCATTGGCGGTAAAACAAATTATGGAGCGCGAGAATATTGGTGGTACGCTCGTTATTTGGCCAGGTATAGCTGAAGAGTTGGTCGCAGCAAAAGCATGGTATGTTAGAGATGGTCTTTTCGATGATATTGATATGTGCATTTTTACCCATGTCGGTAATAACCTAGGGGTTTCTTACGGACCAACACGAGGCACAGGGTTAATATCTGTGGAGTATGCCTTTGAAGGCGAGGCAGCACACTCAGCAGGTTCACCTTGGCGTGGCAAAAGCGCTTTAGATGCTGCTGAATTAATGAATATTGGATGGAATTATAAAAGAGAACATTTACATCCTTTAAAGCGATCTCATTCTATTTTTACCGATGCTGGTGACCAACCAAATGTTGTGCCTTCAAAAGCAGCAATTTGGTTTTATTTCAGGGATATAAAATATGAAGGAATCATGGAAATGTATGCCTTAGCAAACGATATGGCAAAAGGAGCAGCGTTAATGACAGGAACAACAATGACTTCTAAGGTTTTGGGTACTGCTTGGCCACGTCATTATAATAAAGTAATTGCAGAGACTATGTATTCTAATATCAAAGTTGTTGGGTTGCCTAAATGGTCAGAAGCTGACCAGACATTGGCTAAAGCCGTTCAAACAGAGGTGAATTCTGAAAAAATAGAAGGCTTACCGATAAAATTAGATACCATAGGACTTCCGGTTATTGATCCGGTTAGCGGTGGGTCTGACGATATTGGTGATATTTCATGGAAAGTACCTACGGTAACTCTAAGATACCCTTCAAACATACCAGGACTGCAAGGACATCATTGGAGTAATGCAATTGCTATGGCGACTCCTATTGCACATAAAGGTGTTGTTGCAGGAGCAAAGGTAGAGGCTATGACGATTTTAGATTTTTTATTGAAGCCAGACTTATTAAAAGATGCTTGGGGTTATTTTAATAATGAACAACAGAAAGAAACAAAGTACGAACCTATGATTTCTGAAAGCGATATGCCACCAATTTATTTGAATAAGGATAAGCAAGACAAATTTAGACCTGCTTTAGAGAAGTTTTATTATGATGAAACAAAGTTTGATACCTATTTAGAGCAATTAGGGGTAGAGTATCCGACATTGAAAGAATAGATAATAGAAATTCCTAACAAAAAGAGCCTTGCAGTATTAACTACAAGGCTCTTTTATTTTAAAACCATAATCGGTTAAGCTAATAGATTTTTATTTATACAGTTAAATATTTTTTTCTAATAATGCCATAAAGAATCCGTCATAGCCACTTTTTGAGGCATATATTTTTTTATCCTTCACTAATTTAAAATCCTTTCCTTCTTCAGAATTTAAAAATGATTTTACTTGATTTCCATTTTCTTGAGGTAGAATAGAGCAAGTTGCATAAACCATTTTTCCGCCAGGTTTAACTATTTTACTGTAATTCCTAAGAATTTCCTGTTGTGTTTTTACAATCTTGTCAAGAAACTCAGGCTGCATTTTCCACTTAGAATCAGGATTTCTTCTTAAAACACCTAATCCTGTACAAGGTGCATCGATTAAAACTCTGTCGGCACTACCGTATAATTTTTTGTAAACCTTAGAAGAATCAATTTCACGAACTTCGATGTTATGAGCTCCGTTTCGTCTGGCACGTCTTTTTAATTCCTTCAATTTACTTCCGTAAATATCCATAGAAATTAGTTGCCCTTTATTTTCCATTAAGGCGGCCAAGTGCAATGATTTACCACCAGCGCCTGCACAAGTATCTACAACTCGTTGCCCTGGTTCAACATCTAAAAACTCTGCAACCAATTGAGATGATGCGTCTTGTACTTCAAACATTCCCTTTTTAAAGGCTTCTGTTACGAATACATTTGCTCGCTCTACTAGTTTTAAAGCAGAAGCATAACCTCTTATAGGCTCTGCTACTATATTTTCATCTAATAATGCCTTACGAAGTTCTTCTTTCGTAGTTCTTAAGGTATTAGTACGTAAGATTACTTCAGCTGGCTCGTTAAGTTTTGCGATTTCTTCGGTCCATAATTTATCACCCAAAGCCTTTTCTCCTAATTCATCAATCCAATCAGGTATTGCTTCTCTGAACTTTCTTATTTGCGAAAGCTCATCAAATTTTCCTTTGATTCTTCTTTCAGGTGTCGGTTCAATCTGTTTCCAATCAGGTAAATTAATACCTTTAAGCACGGCCCATACAGCCCACATACGAAACAAATCTGGTCTACTGAAAGGCGCTTTTACCTCGGCTATTTCAGCATATAATCTTTTATAACGTACCATTTCATAGGTCGTTTCTGCGATAAAGCCACGATCACGTGCTCCCCATCTTTTGTCAAAGCGCAGAACTTTTTGAACGACTTTATCGGCGTATTCGTTTTCATTGAAAATGAGGTTTAATGCGTCAATTACGGCAAACACCAGATTTCTGTGTAATTTCATTTGAAGTGATATTTATTTACTAGGCTAGAAGATTATTGCCATTACTTGATATGCTATCTAGTGTAAAATGGCGGTAGTCCTCAAAATTTGTGGCTGCAAAGGTATTGTTTTAGAAGTGATTCCATTTATTTTTGATGAACTTTATACCTTTCTCTATGCGCTATACCTTTCTAATTATTGTTTTAATGGTTTCATGTTCTAAGAATATAAAGCCTATTCATTTTAGTTCTGTAGCTGTTAGAGATATTTATACTGATTCGTTAAGTATAAGAGCGATAGAGATTATGGGTAATAGCTTAGCTTTTGCGGCAAATAAAGGAACTTTCGGTACAGTAGATTTAAGTACAGCTAAAGTTCGTGCTAATGTAGAAAAGTATCATACCGGTATACCTGAGTTTAGGGCAGTGGCACATACTTCATCAGATTTTTTTATGTTATCGGTCGGTACGCCTGCTTTATTGTACAAGACAGGAGTAAATGGGAGAATGGAACTCGTTTATAAAGAGGAGGGAGAGGGAGTTTTTTATGATGCGATGACCTTTCTGAATGATGAAGACGGAATTGCAATTGGAGATTCTGTAGATGGATGTTTAAGTATCATTATTACTTCAGATGGTGGAACAACTTGGTCTAAACTACCTTGCTCACAATTACCTGAAGGTATAGAAGGAGAAGGTGCATTTGCTGCCAGTAACACGAATATTGCAACAGTTGGGAATCAAATCTGGATCGCTACTACTAGCGGTCGTATTTTACATTCTTCGGATAAAGGAAAAAATTGGGAGGTGTCTCAAACTCCGTTGCGAAGTGAAAAGCCTACAGAAGGTATATACTCCATTACATTTTATGATGAAGACTTAGGTGTCGCTATAGGGGGTGATTATACGGATCCTGAAAACGAAAAAGCTAATAAAGCGATTACTAAAGACGGAGGAAAAACGTGGCAATTATTAGCAGATGGAAGAAAGCCAGCCTATAAAAGTTGTATTCAATTTATACCTGGTACCAATGGCAATGGAATTGTAGCCGTTGGATTTAACGGTATTTCATATTCATATGATATGGGTGTCAACTGGCAAGAATTATCTAAAGAGCCATTTTATACATTACGATTTCAAAATGACTCGGTTGCCTATGCTGCTGGCAGAAATAGAATTTCAAAGCTAGTCTTCAAGTAAACTATTTGCCACCTTTATTATGTCGGTATTGTTTAATTAGGTCACGCTTAAAATCTTCTTCCGCTTTTAATAATAACAAGGCTTTTTTTGCAGATGTAACTTTACTGACCTCCATTAAAAAAGCTTTGTCCAATTCTTCTTCATCTTCTTCAATAGCAATCTTGAGCGTCAATAATTTTTTTGCTTCTTTTTCAGATAAATCATCACTATTCTCAAGCTTATCTTTAATTTGAGTATGTTCTTTACGCATTAATTCATGTCTCTTTTCTTCATACTCATTATAGATAGGCCAAAATTCTTGGGCTTCTTTACTGTCTAGAGATAATTTCTCGGTAATATATGCCACTTTTAAGGACTTTATTTTTTCCCAATCTTTTTTATGTTGGCCAAACGATATAGCAGTAAAAAGCATAAATAGCGATAGTATATACTTATTCATTGTCTTGTAAATTAAGTTCTTCAAAATCATGTGTATTGTCACTTAAATAATCTAAAATGTTTTCATTTTGTATAGAAGAAGTCAACATGTTCGAAATTTCAGTATCTGTAAATGGCAATACCTCTGCAATCTCATAAGATGTTAAATCAAATTCAGTGTTTTCAAAATAGGCTTCTATATCGGTATTGGCCAAATCACTAATACTCAATTCTTCCGTACTATTCCAATTATAACCTAAAAAAATTATGGCAATAGCAGCAATAGAAGCGGCAAAGGCTACGATATTCTTTACAGGATAAAGAGGTATTACTTTAGTCTCCTTATTTAATTTACTGGTCAACTTATCATTAAACGTATCAAAATAGGTATCGGGAACTGTAAATCCTTTTGCTTTAGGCATAACGGTTTCTTCAGTCGATAATTTATCCATTAATCTATCTTCAAAACTATCGAAATAGCCTTGAGGAGTTTTAAACGGTATTTTGTTATTCTTATTCATGATACTTATTTGACTTTCAAAGACATAAAAGGTTTAATCGGTTTTCAAATACTGTTCCACTTTTTTAACCGCTAGATGATAAGAAGCTTTTAGCCCACCTACCGAAGTGTCCAATATTTCAGAAATTTCTTCATATTTCAATTCTTGAAAATACTTCATGTTGAATACCAGTTTTTGCTTCTCTGGTAATGTTGCGATAGCTTGTTGGAGCTTTAATTGAATCTCGTCACCTTCAAAAAAAACATCTGCTTGTAAATTAGAGACTAATTTTTCTTGATAATCGATATCAGTTATCCCTTGTAATTTTGCCCTTTGCTTTATAAAACTTAAAGCTTCATTAGTAGCAATTCGGTACATCCAAGAAAAGAGTTTACTATCTCCTTTAAACCCATCAATGTTTTTGTAGACTTTAATGAAGGTATTTTGTAGAACGTCATCAGCATCATCATGATTTAATACGATACCTCGAATTTGCCAGTACAAACGTTCTTTGTACGTGCTAACCAAAACCTCAAAAGCTTGCGCTTGAGTTTTCTTGGTCTTTAATTCTTGAACTAGTGTTTCCTCTGCAATCAATTTGAATTGAGGTTTATTTGGTTATTAGACCATAGTAATAACTAAAGGTTTAACCGAAATAGAAATTTAGTGATTGTTTTTTAAATCAAACTAATAAATAGATTTTCTGTTCGTTTTAAAACAAACCAAAATATAGTTTTATGATTTTAAAAAATAATTTTTCGTTGGCATGCTTTGTAATGATTGGTCTTACTGTTGTTTCATGTGTTAGAAATGATGAAGAAACAAAAGTGGAAATTGAAAATATAGAGAATACAAATAATGATGAAGTCGAAGAAGAGGCTGTAGAAGAAGAGGCTGTAGAAGAAGAGGAAGTTGAAGAAGAAATAGTTGAAGAAGTGGTGGAAGAAGATACAGATAGTGAAGTGCTTTTAAGTTTTGAGATTTATGAGAATATTGAATTTGCAGTTGATACAGATGGATTAGATACTAAGCGTTTCTTTTCAACAAGTACCGGAACAATGTATACCTATAATGAGATAAATGCCGAAATAGGGCCAACTATTGATTTGGCTTGGTATGATATGAGTCCGTCAAATTCAGGGTTCTTATTTTGGGATAGTCCCGATAGTTTATTTCAGAGCAAGCAGATAGAAGGAGCTACCGGTACAAAAATGGAAAATACAGGAGACCAAATGACCGTAGCGGAATTTGATTCAATAACTGAAGAAGGTCAATTGAATAGTTTAATTATAGAACATGAAAATGAGGCAATGGGTCCAGTTGATTATCCAGTAGTAGTTTTATTTCAAAATGCAGCAGGTCATATTGGTGCAATTAAAATGAAGAGTAATGATGGTCAAATAATGACTGTAGATATCAAGGTTGCTAGATAAATTACATCTTATTGTGTAAAAAGCAAAAGCCATCTGAAAAGTTGGCTTTTGCTTTTTAATTACTTCAAAGAAAAATTTATTACATATCAATAATACGCTTAAGCTAATGATTGCATCTGTACTAGTTTTTTATAGGTACCATTAAGTTCTAAAAGTTCGGCATGTGTACCTTGCTCTACTATTTCACCCTTATGAAGCACCACAATGGTATCAGCATTTTGAATGGTAGATAGGCGATGCGCAATAACGATTGATGTTCTGTTTTTCATCATCTTTTCAAGGGCATCTTGTACCGAGCGTTCACTCTCGGTGTCTAATGCAGATGTAGCTTCATCCAGTATCATGATTGGTGGATTCTTTAACACCGCTCTTGAGATAGACAAACGCTGTTTCTGTCCGCCACTTAATTTATTACCACTATCACCAATATTGGTATCGTAGCCTTTAGGTAAATCCATTATGAAATCATGTGCATTCGCAATTTTTGCAGCAGCAATAATTTCTTCATCTGTAGCATTTTCTTTACCTAAACCAATATTATTTTTTACAGAATCATTAAATAAAATAGAATCTTGTGTAACTAAACCTAATAAATTACGAAGCGATTTTTTACTAAGGTTCTTAATATTATTGCCGTCAATGCTGATATCGCCTTCATTGACATCATAAAAACGAGTGACTAAATTGGCGATAGTACTTTTTCCACTTCCAGATTGACCAACTAAAGCAACTGTTTTGCCTTTTTCAACAGTTAAGTTGAAATTTTTTAACACATACTCCTCTTCATATTTGAAAGAGATATTGTTAATGTTAACGACGTTATTAAATGTTTTTTGATTGATCGGATTATCAATTTCTGAAATAGGATTCTTAGTGTCTAAAATTTCTAAAACACGTTCTGCAGCTGCGTTTCCTTTCTTTACACTATATGATGCTTTACTAATTGCTTTGGCAGGGGTAAGTATTTGATAAGATAGCGTCATGTAGGTTATAAAGAGTTCAGCTTCCAATGTTTTTTCTACAAGTACCATTTGGCCGCCGTACCATAGAATGACTCCAATAGCAGCAATACCAAAGAATTCACTAGTAGGTGAAGCTAGGTTTTGTCTATTTAGCAAGCTGTTGGAAAAATCAAAAAATCTTTTTGTGGAAGATTGAAACTTTTTCGCAAATACAGATTCGGCATTAAAGGCTTTTATAACCCGCAAACCTCCTAATGTTTCCTCTAAAATAGATAAGAAATACCCTTGTTCTTTTTGAACTTTATCTGATTTTCGTTTTAAAGATTTACCAATCAATGAAATTAAAAAACCTGAAAGCGGAAGAAATAAAAATACGAACAATGTTAATTTAGGACTTATTGAAAGCATTGCTAAAATTGTAAAAATAATAGTAAGTGGTTCTCGTACAATAAGCTCTAATATGGATAAAAATGAATGTTGAATTTCTAATACATCTGAAGTTATACGGGCAATAGTATCACCTTTTCTTTTTTCAGAATAGTAAGATATAGGTAGTTCTACAGTCTTGTTATACAACTCATTACGCAAATCTTTAAGTACGCCGTTACGTAAAAATGTAATAAAGTACATGGCTAGGTAATTAAATAAGTTCTTTAAAAGGAACATTGTAATAATCAACCCTACCATGAGCATAAGAACTTCGCCTGGGTCGCTATGTTCACTTCTTCCGGTAACGTAATAATTTAGGTATTCGGTGCCAAAATCCTTTAAATCGGAAATACCATTCCATTCAGGTTTGGTATAAACTTTTTCCGTTTGGTTAAAAAGAACTGTCAACATTGGAAATAATGAAATCATTGCCAATGTTGAAAACAGTGCATAAAAGATATTAGATATAATGTTTAAAATTGCACATATCCGGTAAGGCTTCGCAAAGCGAAGAATCTTCTTGAAATAATCCATTAACCTAATTTAAGCTCAGCAAGTATATTTTTGATTTTTGCATCAAGTTCAGCTGAAACTTTTTTATAATTCTCTGCCTTATCTAATTTAGTATTGGTGCTAATATAAAATTTGACTTTTGGCTCAGTACCACTCGGTCTTGCTGCAATTCTTGTTCCATCTTCTGTTTCATAAATTAAAACGTTAGATTTTGGAATGTCAATTACTTTTTCTTCACCTGTTAGTACATTTTTCGCAGTTGAAGTATTATAATCTTCAATCCATTTTACTTTAGAGCCCGCTACAGATTCTACAGGGTTCTCTTTAAAATCTTTCAGCATTTGCTTAATTTCTTCGGCACCGCTAATACCTTTTTTAGTAATAGAGACTAAATGTTCTTTATAGAACCCATAATCAACATAACATTGAATTAAGTCTTTGTAGAAAGAACTACCGTTGGCTTTTGCTTGACTTCCAATTTCACAGGCTAATAGGGTAGAGGTGACTGCATCTTTATCACGAACAAAATCACCTACCATATAACCAAAGCTTTCTTCACCACCACCAATAAAATCTGATTGTGGAAAATCTTTAATCATTTTACCAATCCACTTGAATCCTGTTAATGATGTTTTAAATTCTACTCCATATGCTTTAGCCATGGCCTCCATCATAGGGGTAGATACTATTGTTGTAGCAATGAATTCATTTCCCTTGAATCCTTTTTCTTTTCTTTTTTCAAGAAGAAATTTTGTCATTAGAACCATTGCTTGGTTGCCATTAACAATCTCCATATCGCCATTTAAGTTACGTACAGCAATACCTAAACGATCACTATCTGGATCTGTGCCCACGACCATATCGGCACCTATTTCTTCTGCCTTTCTTACAGCCATAGAAAGTGCTTCAGGCTCTTCTGGATTAGGAGATTTCACAGTAGGGAAGTTTCCATCTGGTTTAGCTTGTTCTTCTATAATAGTAACATTTCCATACCCACCACGCTTTAATACTTCTGGTATTGCGGTAATCGATGTACCGTGCAGAGCGGTAAACACAATTTTAAAGTTATTTTTCCCTTCTGAATTGAAGTTGCCATATTCAACTGATTGAGATATGAAAGCCTCATCAACTTCTTTGTCAATCACCTGAATAAGACTGTTATTAGCTTTAAATTTGATGTCTTCTATGTCAAGTGAATTTATTTCATCTATAATTTTTCCATCCTGTGGCGGTACAATTTGTCCACCATCTGTCCAGTAAACTTTATACCCGTTATATTCAGGTGGGTTATGAGATGCGGTTAAAACGATACCAGCATGACAGTTTAAATGTCTAACAGCAAATGAAAGTTCAGGAGTAGTGCGAAGCTCAGAGAATAAGTATACTTTAATATTATTGGCAGAGAAAACTTCTGCTACCGTTCGAGCAAGAGTATCACTATTATGGCGACAATCAAAAGCAATTACAACTTTGATTTCCTCACCTTTATAAACTTTGTTCAGATAATTACTTAGACCTTGTGTACTTTTACCTAAAGTATATTTGTTAATACGGTTTGTACCAACACCCATAACACCTCTCATGCCACCTGTACCGAACTCCATATTTTTGTAAAAACGGTCTTTAAGTTCTTCTTTGTCGTTTTCAATAAGATGTTCTATTTCTTTTTTAACGGCTGGGTCAAAAAAATCGGTAAGCCAACTTTTGGCAGTATCTAGGATTTTATCCATAGTAAAAATGTTTTATTTGCTATTAAGTTAATGAGAATTTTACGTTTCTGAAAGAGTGGTATTTATTTCTTCTGATACAATATACCTATTTTCTTCCTTTTTAGAACGTATTAAAATTTCACCTAGAAAACCAGCTAAAAAAAGCTGTGTTCCTATTACCATGGCGATTAATGAAATATAAAATTGTGGTCGGTCAGTAATTAATCTTCCGAAGGGATTAATGAATAATTTGTCAATACCTAAATAGATGGCAAATCCGAATCCGATTAAGAACATTAATACACCCAAAGCGCCGAATAGATGCATGGGTCGTTTACCAAATCTAGATACAAACCAAATGGTTAGAAGGTCTAGAAAGCCATTTATGAACCGCTCCATTCCGAATTTTGTTTTGCCGTATTTACGAGCCTGATGCTTCACGACTTTTTCACCAATGTTTGAAAAACCAGCATTTTTAGCAAGTACGGGGATATACCTATGCATTTCACCAGAAACCTCAATGTTTTTAACAACGTCTTTGGAGTAAGCTTTTAGGCCACAATTAAAATCATGTAAGCGAACGCCAGAAGTTCTTCTTGCTGCCCAATTGAATAATTTTGAAGGGGTGTTTTTGAAAATAATAGAATCGTATCGCTTTTTTTTCCAACCAGAAACCAATTCATAGCCCTCTTTGGTAATCATCTGGTAAAGCTCTGGTATTTCCTCAGGATTATCTTGTAGGTCGGCATCCATGGTAATAATAACATCACCTTTTACCGCTTTAAAACCTGAATGGAGAGCCTGAGATTTACCGAAATTTCGTAAAAAATGAATTCCTTTTACCGCAGGGTTGGTTTTTGCGAGTTCAGTAATAATCGACCAAGATTCATCTGAACTACCATCATCAACAAATAATATTTCATAAGAAAATTGATTGGATTGCATTACAGATACAATCCAATCATGTAGTTCTTTGAGTGACTCTTCTTCGTTAAGTAATGGAATTACTATTGATAATTGCATGTGCTTTAATAGGATATTCCTGTCAAAAGTACGAATTAGTTAAGATTTTCATTCTTTTTTAAAACCAATGCGGGTACTAAAGAAACAACAAAGCCAATTACTATGCTAAATATTAGGCCAAAAACTATTTGCATGGTAGGGGTTGTAAATGGTTTACCCAATTCCATTTGGGCTTCAACTTGTTCAATAGTCATTTTAGTCGTCTCCAATAATTGATTCTTTTGAAATTCCATGGCCTTTTCCATCATATCCGGATCAATAACATTCGCCATAATCTGATTGAATATTACGCCAATAATACCTCCAATTAAACAAACACCAACACCTATTTTAAGGGCCTGTCCAAAGGTCATAAATCCACTATTAGCTTTTTTAAATTGAATCATTGCGATTATTACCATTGCCAATGACAACGCCAAACTTATAGACATAACGGCAAAACCTCCCTGGTAATGCATGTCAACAGAATAGAGCATAAATGCAAATATGATACTTATAACTCCAAGTAGTAATCCAAAATTTAAGGCAAATTTTCCGGTTTTAGGCTTATTTTCTTCCATGATTATTATTGTTTAAAGGTTAAATAAAGGTTGATTTTCTTATTAGTATGTTGTTAGATTACATTGTTACAAATGTGGCAAAATATTATTTTAATATTTTTTGATGTTTCTAATAGTTCATTTATAGATTTTTACTAAATTTGCACCCTTAAAATGAGTGCCCGTCGGAATGGGTGCGTTAAAGTTTTTAAAAATGAAAAAAGATATACACCCAGAAAATTATAGGATAGTGGCCTTTAAGGACATGTCTAACGAAGAAGTGTTTTTGACTAAATCAACAGCTGATACTAAAGAAACTTTAGAAGTTGAAGGTGTTGAGTACCCACTAGTAAAATTGGAAATTTCAAGAACATCACATCCATTTTATACTGGTAAAGCTAAATTCTTGGATACTGCAGGTCGTATAGATAAATTTAAGAACAAGTACAAGAAATTTGTTAAGGAAGATAAAGTAGAAGAAGATAAAGAAGAAGAGAAGTAGTATTTTATTTACTATTCTTTCATAGAATATAACGCCCTCGAAAATATTCGAGGGCGTTTCTTTTTTTTCATTCAACTTGGTTTTTAGGATACTTAGCCATAAAATATATGTGCTCTAGGGATATTTGTTAATTTTGATTAAAATTGTCTTGTATGAACTTTATTCTTTTTGATGGTCCACGTAGGAATCATTTGTTGCCCTTCACCTTTACTAGGCCAGTTGCTGAAATTCGTGTAGGCATCATGACATTAAGAGAACGTTGGGAAGCCTTCTTAAAGGTTTCCACTTCTTCATTAACTGAAGATTATTTAAGTATTAAATTTCCAATTCGCCTAAAAGATATAAATGTATTTATCGATGCATCGGTTTTACCCTCAGTTGAATTGGTAAACGCGGTACATGCTTTGAAAAAAGGCGATAGGTTAATGTCGAATGAGCTTCTTGTAGCATATTCTAGCGATGAACCAAAAAGTTCTGAGCAATTGAGTGAGTTCAACAAAATTGAATTCATAGGTGATTTTCTGCAGATTAAGAATACGTGGGATATTTTTGACAAAAATGCTAAAATTCTACAATCTGACTTTGATTTTATTACTAAAGGAAGAACTAGTCAGCCAATTTCAAAAACCAATAATTTAATACATCCAGAACGAATATTTCTAGAAGAGGGAGCGAAAGTTGAGTTTAGTATTTTGAATGCTACAGACGGGCCAATTTATTTAGGAAAAAACTCTGAAATTTGGGAAGGTAGCTTAATTAGAGGCGGTTTAGCACTTTGTGAACATGCGATTGTGAAAATGGGCGGTAAGATTTATGGAGCAACTACAATAGGGCCTCATAGTAAAGTATGTGGTGAAATTAGCAACTCGGTAATTTTCGGGTATTCTAGTAAAGGTCATGAAGGTTATTTAGGTAATGCAGTATTAGGTGAGTGGTGTAATATTGGTGCAGATTCAAATAATTCGAACCTTAAAAATAATTATGCTAAAGTTCGTCTGTGGGACTATGCAACAGAGCGTTTTGAGCAGACTGGTTTACAGTTTTGTGGTCTTATGATGGGTGACCATAGTAAGACGGCAATTAATACCATGTTTAATACAGGTACGGTTATTGGCGTAAATTCAAATATATATGTGCCAGGATTTCCTCGAAATTTCATTCCAAGTTTTAGTTGGGGAGGCGCATCTGGGTTTACTGCCTATTTACCAGAAAAGGCTTTTGAGGCTGCCAAAGTTATGATGGCTAGAAGAGGAGTAGTGTTTGATGATATAGAAGCAAATATTCTTACCCACGTATTTGAGATAACCAAAAAATGGAGAAAATATTAAAGCTGTATTTCAGTAAGTTGGGTTTTTTTAGGCTTGATGAAGTTTAAGTACTTTTGCACTTTCAAAGAGAAGATTAGATGAAGAAAAAGGTGGCTTTTTACACTTTAGGATGTAAGTTGAATTTTTCAGAAACATCAACTATAGCTCGTAGCTTTGCAGATGAGGGTTTTGACCGTGTCGATTTTTCAGAAAAGGCCGATATGTATGTCATTAATACCTGTTCGGTAACTGATAATGCAGATAAGAAATTCAAAACCATTGTAAAAAAGGCGCAAAAAATAAATCCTGATGCGTTTGTGGCGGCTGTTGGTTGTTATGCACAATTAAAGCCAGAAGAGTTAGCTGATGTAGATGGAGTGGATTTAGTTTTAGGAGCTACAGAAAAATTCAAAATTACAGACTACTTAAACGATCTTACCAAAAATGACCACGGTAAAGTACACTCATGTGAAATTGCCGATGCCGATTTTTATGTAGGAAGTTATGCAATTGGGGATAGAACCAGGGCATTTTTAAAAGTTCAAGATGGTTGTGATTATAAATGTACCTACTGTACGATTCCGTTAGCACGAGGTATATCTAGAAGTGATACTTTAGAAAACGTTTTAAAAAACGCTGCTGATATTTCAAATCAAGGTATTAAAGAAATCGTTTTAACGGGTGTTAATATTGGGGATTATGGTAAGGGTGAATTTGGAAATAAAAAGCATGAACATACCTTTTTAGATTTAATTAAAGCTTTAGATAAAGTAGAAGGAATTCATCGCTTACGAATATCTTCGATAGAACCCAATCTTTTAAAGAATGAGACCATAGAATTTGTAGCGCAAAGCAAAACTTTTGTTCCACATTTTCATATTCCATTGCAAAGCGGGAGTGATTCATTGCTAAAATTGATGAAGCGAAGGTACATGACCAATTTATACCTAGAACGTGTTTCTAAAATTAGAGAAGTAATGCCAGATTGCTGCATAGGTGTTGATGTCATTGTTGGTTTTCCTGGTGAAACTGAAGAACATTTTTTAGAAACCTATCATTTTCTGAATGATTTAGATATTTCCTATTTACATGTGTTTACTTACTCAGAGAGGGATAACACCCCAGCGGCTACTATGGATGGAGTGGTGCCGATTAAAGTTAGAAATAAGAGAAGTAAAATGCTGCGTGGACTATCGGTGAAAAAAAGAAGAGCATTTTATGAAAGTCAATTAGGAAATGAGTTGACAGTTTTGTTTGAAAGTGAAAATAAAGAGGGGTATATTAATGGCTTTACAGAGAATTATGTAAAGGTAAAAACTCCTTGGAATCCTGAATTAGTCAATACACTACATAAGGTAAAGCTCACAGAAATAGATAAAGATGGCTTAGTTAGGTTTGACTTTGTTAAAGCAACAATAGAAGTATAAAAAAAAGCCTTTCATTTGAAAGGCTTTTTAATTTTTTAGATTCGAATACCGATAGGTAACATTTCTTTATACTGTAATCGATTTTTTCTTAAAAATCCTGCAATGTGCGGACTTGTTGGAACAACTCTAAGGTTTCTTTCTTGAATAATACCTAGAACGGCTTTGATGAAATTTTCTCTAAAATCCTCATCTGTAATCTCTTCAGGAACTACTAGCTTAGTGAGGAACACTTTACGTTCTTGAGAAGAGTATTCTATTCTAGCTAGATGTCCATTTACTGTGGTTTCAAATTGACGTAGAAAAGAATTGTCTTTAATAATAACATCGTTCATATAGATTATTTTAGTGTTGCTACTAGACAAAAAAATTACGATGTTCTCATATCGTAATTTGTCGTGAATGAAATGCTGTAAAGATTATTGCCTAATATTGTTAGGTGATTTTCGCATTCTTTTCCAAAAGTAGTTAAAAAATCCCTAATTTCCTAGCTTTTACTACGTTTCATAACTATGATTGATAATAGAATTCATGTGTATTGTATGCCAGGTATGGCAGCTAGTTCTGCTATATTTGAATATATTAAACTTCCATCAGAAAAATTTCAATTACATTTTTTAGAATGGACAATACCAGTCACTGGTATTTCCCTTACCGAATATGCGCAAAATATGTGCTCTAAAATAACACATAAGAATGTTGTTTTGTTGGGAGTTTCATTGGGCGGGGTTTTAGTTCAGGAAATGTCGAGTTTTATTCATGTAAGAAAAGTGATAATAATATCAAGTGTTAAAACTAGATATGAACTTCCAAAACGAATGTTGTTTGCGCGATATACTAGCGTGCATAAATTGTTACCTACTGGTTTGGTAAATAATGTTGAGTTATTGGCTAAATATGCATTTGGTGAAAGTGTTACTAAAAGGTTGTCCTTATATGAGCGATATTTATCAATTCGTGATAAAAGTTATATAGATTGGTGTATTGATCAATTGGTGAATTGGGAATGCATAACACCTTGCAAAAATTTAGTGCATATACAAGGTGAAAAAGACACCGTTTTTCCAATTACCAATATAACCGATTGTTTACCAGTGGTAAATGGAACACATACCATGATAATACATCGCGCTAAATGGTTTAACGAGAACTTGCCAACAATTATTTTGGAATAAGATAGTTCTATATATACCTTTGAGTCTTAGAAAAGTAAAAGAGATAATTTAAAAATATAAGTCATGAAAATAATTAAGAATATATTGATGCTGTTAGGAGTGGTATTTGTTGCGGGAACATTAATATTTGCAGTACAGGGTACTGATGCTATTTCAGTAAATAACGATACAGTCGTTAATGATAGTGTTCAGAAAAATGTCGCTAAATCCTATAAAATTTCGTCCATAGATATACCTGAAAACTTAAATTTTGCAGGCGAAGTTGTTCCGCAAGAAGATCCTGAAATCATGGAGCGCGTGGATCGTGAGTTTTTGGTGAACACTTATTGGCAATCAAATGCCTTGCTTTTAATGAAAAGAGCACATAAGTTTTTTCCTATTATTGAGCCAATATTAGCGAAAAACGGAATTCCGGATGATTTTAAATATTTAGCAGTAGCTGAAAGTGGCTTAACAAATGTTGTATCACCTGCTGGTGCTACAGGATTTTGGCAAATTATGAGAGAGACAGGAAAAGAGTATGGTCTTGAAGTAAATTCAAATGTCGATGAACGTTATCATTTAGAAAAGTCAACTGAGGTTGCCTGTAAGTATTTGAATAGATGGAAAGATAAATATGGAAGTTGGGCTTTAACTGCAGCGGCATACAATGCAGGACCAGGAGCTATTAATAAGTATATGGGTATTCAACAAGTAAATAATTATTGGGATTTGTTGTTGGGTGATGAAACCGGACGATATGTATTTAGAATTATGGCTATTAAAGAAATTTTAGCTAATCCTGAAAAGTATGGTTTCCATATTGAAAAAGAGGATATGTATGAAGCTGTGCCAACTTTTACTGTTGAAATCGATAAACCAGTTAGTGATTTTGCAGATTTCGCACAGCAATATGAAATTAACTATAAGATTTTAAAACGCCATAACCCATGGTTGAGAGAGCCACATTTAAACAATGGCTCTGGTAAAAAATACACTGTTGAGATTCCTAACAAAGGATATTACCGAGAAACAAAATAGTATTAAATCTTTTTCATTTGTTGTTGCATCATCTTAATCTGATCAGTTAGCATATTATTCTTATCTAACTTTTTGGCTTCGTTCAATAGTGTAGTTGCTTCTCTTTTACGTCGCTTCTGCATTGCAATACCGGCAAGGCTAAGTTTAGCCATGGCAACATCATAATCCATTGTTAACCCTAATTTCAAAGCCTTTTTGAAATACTTTTCGGCTTGAGTCAAGTTAGTTTGAGAAAAAATGATGCCATGCAAGTAATTATAATAACCTTGTTGTTTAACAGTTAAAGCTGTTTTGGGGCTCTTAATTTTATCTAACCAATTTTTTGTACCGGTCAAATCTTGTTTACGCATTCTTAAAAATGCAAGAAGAATAATTTCATTTCTAAAATAAAGAAAGATGAAAATGGTAGATAAAAGTATAAGAGAAATTCCATTTCCAATGTTACCTTCTATAAATTGATAGATAGCAAAAGCAATTATTAGTCCTGCAATAACTAATTTTAAATTTTTATTGAACATATAATGTAGTTTTATATCTGATTGAATGCTGAAGTGAAATACTTAAGGTAATCGAAACTCTATTTAATTAAGCAATTACAGCGTTTAAGTTTATCTCTGGCAAAATTAGTTAAAAGCTAGGTTTTCAGACGTACGGATTAATAAAAAAAATTTTTTTTCATAACCCTTGCCAAAGAAAAAACTCTTTGTATATTTGCGCCCAGTTTCACAGAGGATTCTGTAAAATATCAAAATAATAGAAAAGGTTTAAGAGATGCCCGGACAAAAAAGAACATATCAGCCGTCAAAAAGAAAAAGAAAGAACAAACATGGTTTTCGTGAGCGTATGGCTTCCGTAAATGGTAGAAAGGTTCTTGCAAGAAGAAGAGCAAAAGGAAGAAAGAAATTGACTGTTTCCTCTGAAACAAGACATAAAAAATAATGATTGCATAGTTTTTAAAATATATAGGTGTTACTTTTCTGAAAGTAACACCTTTTTTTTGACCAATTCCCAAATAAATATTTAAAAAATGCCAAAAAGAAAAGATTTAAAATCAATTTTATTAATAGGATCTGGCCCAATAGTAATTGGCCAGGCATGTGAATTTGATTATGCAGGTAGTCAGTCATTACGCTCATTGCGTGAAGATGGTATTGAGACTATATTAATCAATAGTAATCCAGCAACAATAATGACAGATCCAACTATGGCGGATCATGTTTATTTAAAACCGTTGACTACTAAATCAATTGTAGAAATCTTAAAAGCGCATCCACAAATAGATGCTGTTTTACCTACAATGGGTGGTCAAACTGCATTAAACTTATGTATTGAAGCTGATAAAAAGGGAATTTGGGAAGATTTCGGTGTTGAATTGATTGGTGTAGATATCGATGCCATTAATATAACAGAAGATAGAGAGAAGTTTAGAGAGCTAATGCTAAAAATCGGCATTGGAATGGCGCCTCAGGCAACCGCCACATCTTTTCTGAAAGGAAAAGAGATAGCGCAAGAATTTGGGTTCCCATTAGTAATTAGAGCCTCATATACCCTAGGAGGTGCTGGAGCTTCTATTGTATATAAGCCAGAAGATTTTGACGAGCTTTTAAGTTACGGATTGGAGATTTCACCAATTCATGAAGTTATGATTGATAAGGCCCTAATGGGTTGGAAGGAATATGAACTTGAACTTCTAAGGGATAAAAACGACAACGTAGTTATTATTTGTGCCATTGAGAATATGGATCCTATGGGTATTCATACGGGTGATTCAATAACGGTGGCACCGGCAATGACATTATCTGATAGAACCTATCAGAAAATGCGTGATATGGCAATTCATATGATGCGTAGTATTGGGGATTTTGAAGGGGGATGTAACGTGCAATTTGCTGTTAGTCCTGATGAGAAGGAAGATATTATTGCAATTGAGATAAATCCTCGTGTTTCGAGGTCATCAGCATTAGCATCTAAAGCGACAGGATATCCTATTGCAAAGGTTGCGACCAAATTGGCAATTGGATACACCTTAGATGAGTTAGACAATCAGATTACGAAATCTACATCTGCATTATTTGAACCAACATTAGACTATGTTATCGTAAAAATACCACGTTGGAATTTTGATAAGTTTGAAGGCTCTGACAGAACATTAGGGCTTCAAATGAAATCTGTTGGTGAAGTTATGGGTATTGGTCGTTCGTTTCAAGAAGCTTTGCACAAAGCAACGCAGTCATTAGAAATTAAACGAAATGGCTTAGGTGCGGATGGAAAAGGATATAAGAATTATGAACAAATCATTAGTAAACTAACGATTCCAAGTTGGGACCGAGTTTTTGTAATTTATGATGCTATTCAAATAGGTATTCCATTGAGTAGAATTCATGAAATTACAAAAATAGACATGTGGTTTCTTAAGCAATATGAAGAATTACATTTCTTAGAAAAAGAGATTTCAAAATATACAATTACTACTTTATCGAAAGATTTGTTATTAGAGGCAAAACAAAAAGGATTTGCTGATAGGCAAATAGCTCATATGTTAGATTGTTATGAAAGTGAAGTTTATAATAAGCGTACGGAGTTAAATATAAATAGGGTTTATAAATTAGTAGATACATGTGCTGCTGAGTTTAAAGCGATGACACCTTATTACTACTCAACATTTGAAGCAGAAATTGAGAAACCAGATGGTACACGATATGTTGAAAATGATAGTATCGTAACCGACAAGAAAAAGATTGTAGTGTTAGGGTCAGGACCGAACCGAATAGGTCAAGGAATAGAATTTGACTATTGTTGTGTTCATGGTGTTTTGGCTGCTGCAGAATGTGGTTATGAAACTATTATGATTAATTGTAATCCAGAAACGGTATCCACCGATTTTGATACTGCAGATAAATTATATTTCGAACCAGTATTTTGGGAGCATATTTATGATATAATTCGCCATGAAAAACCAGAAGGTGTAATCGTTCAGCTTGGTGGTCAAACTGCTCTTAAGTTAGCTGAGAAGTTATCTAAATATGGAATAAAAATAATAGGAACTAGTTTCGAGTCTTTAGATTTGGCAGAAGATAGAGGTAGTTTCTCAAAGCTTTTGCAAGATAATGACATTCCATTCCCTGAATTTGGTGTTGCTGAAACGGCTGACGAAGCCTTGGCGCTTTCAGATAGGCTAGACTTCCCATTATTGGTTAGACCATCATATGTATTAGGTGGCCAGGGAATGAAGATTGTCATCAATAAACAAGAGCTTGAGGAACATGTAGTGGATCTGCTTCGTAAAATTCCTAATAATAAACTTTTACTTGATCATTACCTTGATGGGGCTATAGAAGCCGAAGCTGATGCTATTTGTGACGGTGAAGATGTTTATATTATTGGTATTATGGAACATATTGAGCCATGTGGTATTCACTCAGGTGACTCTAATGCCACTTTGCCACCATTTAACCTTGGGGAATTGGTAATGCAGCAAATTAAAGATCATACGAAGAAAATTGCGTTGGCCTTAAATACTGTGGGTCTTATCAATATTCAATTTGCGATAAAAGATGAAGTGGTTTACATAATTGAAGCAAACCCAAGAGCATCACGTACTGTACCTTTTATTGCAAAAGCATATAAGGAGCCTTATGTAAATTATGCAACCAAGGTTATGTTAGGAGAAAAGAAGGTTAAAGATTTCAAATTTAATCCTCAACTTGAAGGTTTTGCTATAAAGCAGCCAGTCTTCTCTTTTAATAAGTTTCCTAATGTGAACAAGAATTTAGGTCCAGAAATGAAAAGTACAGGAGAAAGTATTCTCTTTATAGATAGTTTAAAGGATGATGAATTTTATAACCTTTATGCAAGACGTAAAATGTACTTAAGTAAATAGGTCTTATTATTAGACTAATACTATATATAGAAGGAGAATTTTGAATTTAGTTAAGTTTTCCTTCTGCATATAGCCTTCTTATTTCTTTCTTATCAAATTTTCCAACACTGGTTTTTGGCACTACATCTATGGTCACATAATTATCAGGAATTTGATAGTTGGCAAAATCAGATGATAAAAAATCCTTTAGTTCATCATCTGAAATCGGCTTAGAAATATCCGCTAAAACAATCGTTGCCAATGGTCGTTCAGACCATTTTTTATCTGGTATGGCTATTACTGCTGCTTCCTTAATCTTTGGATGTGCCATTAAAGCTGATTCTAATGCAACACTTGAAATCCATTCCCCGCCACTTTTAATTAAATCTTTGGTCCGATCAGTAATTTCCATGTATCCATCGGCATCAATAGTGCTTACATCTCCTGTTCTAAACCAACCATCATCTGTAAAATTATCTCTGTTATTGGTTTTAAAGTATGATTTTATGACCCAAGCACCCTTCACCTGTAACTCTCCCATAGTTTTACCGTCACGAGGAGCAACCTTACCATTGTCCCCGACAACACGCATTTCAATACCTGGAAATTCAATGCCTTGTTTTGCCCGTATTTTAATTTGCTCTTTTTTAGATAATGAGTTGTGTCTTTTTTGTAACCTACTAGCTGTACCAAGCGGTGATGTTTCAGTCATTCCCCAAGCTTGAACACCCTTTATACCAAAATCATTTTCAAAATTCTCAATTAAACTAGCAGACAATGCAGAGCCTCCTACTAAGTATTCTTCTAACGCTAATTTTTCTTTTGGAGGATTTTTTTTCATTTCCTCGTAAACACCCATCCAAATGGAAGGCACACCGTTGGCTTTGGTTATTTTTTCACTTTCTAATATTCTTATTATCGCCTCAGGTTGCAGATGTAAAGATGGCATTACCATATCTGAACCTGTTAATAGGCACATGTATGGAAAACCCCATGCCATAACATGAAATTGCGGGACTATCAAAAGAATTACATCGTCATTACTATAATTACCTGCATTTGGTGATAATATGGTCATTGCATGCAAATATGTAGACCTATGCGAATAAAGTACGCCTTTAGGCATACCTGTGGTGCCACTGGTGTAACACATGCCACAAGCATCATTTTCATTTAGAATGGGCCATTCTATGGTGTCTAATTGTTTCTCAATTAAATCTTCATAGTAAAGCGTGTTTATGAGCGAAGTGCTAAAATTTTCTGGAGCATTAATAATTATATACTTCTCTACAGTTTCTAATTTGGGGGCTATTTTTTCTAGTAATGTAACTAAAGTTGCATCTACAAAAATTACTTTGTCTTCAGAGTGATTAATGATGAATTCGGTTTGTTGGGAAGACAAGCGAATATTAATAGTATGGCATACGGCTCCGATACCTGGTATACCATAGTATAGCTCAACATGTTGATAATGATTCCAAGCAAAGGTACCTACCATATCACCTTTGGTAATTCCTAGTTTGTTTTTAAGTGCATTTGCTAATTGACACGAACGTTTTTCAAGTTCATCGTAAGTATATTCATGACGTTTTCCATTGGGAAGGTATGAGATCAACTTCTTATGAGGAAAAGCACTTTTGGCGTATTTTAAAATATTAGTGGTGGTAAGTGGGTAATCCATTATTAATCCGTTCATAGAAGATATTTTTAGTTTAACTCAAAACTTGACTCTTAAATTTAATCATTTTATCAAAAGAAAATCTACCTAAATTTTAAGGTTTTAAGCTAAAATTTAATTTTTTTAGAGAAAAGTTCTATTTGAAAAATAATTAATGTTGTGAGTATATAAATCAAATTGTAAAGTGTTGAAAAAATTTTTGGTTTTCTTGGTAATTATGATGGTACTATTTGTTGGACTAACTTATTGGTCAGTCTCAACAACGAATAAAACTTTTCAAACTTGTGAAATTTTAGGTATGTCAGATTTGCACTCAATTAATTTTAAAGATTTTGATTCTGTTAAGGTTGCCGCCAGTACACTATATGAGGCGAATGGGATAAAAAAGTTAATTCAAGGTGAGCAATACAGAGATGCATGGTCAACACCAGTAATGGCCCCAATTCTTTTTTTAGATACCTTAATGGGTAATGTGCAAATAGTGGAAGAGGGTGGAGGACATCAAACACATTCCCTAAAATTAGTGACAAATGATGGTACATTGTTGACATTAAGAAGTGTTACCAAAGATCCTTCACCATTAATACCAAAGTTTGCTGAAACCATAGGTGTAGAGAATATAGTTGTGGATGGAATTTCTGCACAACATCCATATGCGGCATTAGTTGTCGCACAACTTTCTAACAAAGCCAATATTTTAAATACACGGCCAAGATTAGTATTTCTTCCTAAGCAACAAAAGCTTAAAGGTTATAATGAAAAATTTGGTAATAGGTTATTTTTATTGGAATATGAAACAGAAGGAAATGCACAATGGTTAGGACAAAAAGATATTGACTCAATAATTGATACAGAAGATTTACAAAAGTTAAAATTAAGAAATTCTAATAAAGTTTCTATTGATGCTCGTTCTTTAGTAAGAGCTCGATTGTTCGATTTAATGATAGGGGATTGGGACCGTCATTCAAAACAATGGGGCTGGGCTATTGAGAATTTAGGAGATTCTATCGCGGCTATACCTTTGCCCTGTGATCGCGACAATGCATTTTTCCATTTAGAAGGCGTATTACCGACTATAATATCGAATGAAATTTTTCTACCAGAAGTACAATCTTTTGAAAAGGAAATCGGGTTTTTAGATGGCTTAGTTTCGTCATTTGATATTTATTTTATGAGGGATTTTCCTGAATTGATTTTTAAAGAAGAGGCTATGCAATTACAACAATTACTTACAGACAAGGCCATTTCGTCTTCTTTTTCAGTTTGGCCCAAACAAATAAGTGATTTGGATGGCAGCGAACTAAGTAATAAGATAATTGAAAGAAGAAATAATTTACTTGAATATGCAATTCAGTTTAAAAAAGTTATAGCTGAAAGTGAAAATCTAACGGAACCACTAAATGGTTCAGAGGATTTAAATTTAACTAAAGAACAATTAGCTTGTTTTAATTGTATTGAAAGCAAACAGTAATTTTTTTGGTTCGTTAGTTTTACTCTTAAAATATAATTTAAAATAATTAATGCTATTATAAATCACAATCTCATGAATGCTTCCATCGTAAATAAGGCAGAAAAATATATTAAACAATTACTATCAGAACAACTCAATAAAAATTTCCTTTTTCACAGTCAGGGATACACTATGAAACAGGTGAAAAAGGCAAATAAAATTCTTGCTAAAAATACTACATCAAAGGTGGATAAAAATCGGGTTCTAATAGCCTCATATTTTCTTAATGCAGGTTTCACGGTTAATTATGAAGACCATATAGCTCAAAGTGTAGAATTGGCGAATACTTTTCTTTTGAAAGAAAATGTTGATTCTTCAGATATTAAAGCAGTTGCAGGTCTTATTGAAAGCGCCTGGAATACTAAAAAACCTGAAAATGAAGAGGAAGCAATACTGAAGGATGTTAGAACATCGTTTTATGCGTATGGAGATTTTGAGGAATTATTAGGTTTATTACGACTTGAATCGGAAAATTTTGACGTAAACATTCCTGATTTGGAGTCTTGGCGATTAAATTTCATAGAAAAATTAAGGATTGAGCATAAGTTTTATACAAATTATGCTAAGGAGAAATGGCAAAAGAAAAAGGAGGATAATGTGCTTTCTTTAATCTCTTCCATACAGAAAGCTGTAAAAACCAAAAAAAAGGAGGTTTTAAAAGCTAAACTTAAAGATAATAGCCCACAAAGGGCAATACAATCTTTATATCGAATAGAATTAAGAAATCACATTAAACTTAGTGATATTGCTGACACTAAAGCCAATATACTATTATCAGTTAATGCTATCATTATTTCTCTATTATTATCTAATTTATTACCAAAACTAGACACCCCCACTAATTCCTATCTTATTTATCCAACAGTGATATTTATACTATTTAGTATAGTGTCAATGATTATGTCGGTTTTGGCTACCCGACCTAAAGTAGATAATACAGATTTAGTTGAAGAAGAAATAAAGAAGAAGGATACTAATTTTTTATTTTTTGGAAATTTTAACACCATGGAATTAAGTGATTTCAAATCCAAGTTAAAGAACATTATAAAAAATAAAGAGTCAATTTATGATTCATTGACAATGGATTTATATTATCTGGGCAAGGTGCTTCAACATAAATATACCTTGTTACGTTGGACATATACAATTTTTCTTGTAGGTGTCATTTTATCTGTGGTAGCATTTGGTATTGCACTTAAATATTATGGAATGGGAGATGAGCTACTTGACGCGGTTACACCAATTCCGAAATAGAAAAAATTTGAAAATAGAAAGGAAAGATTATCATTTGGTTTAAGTATAATTCAACATATTAATTAAACCAAACAGCATACCTTTTTCTTCTAAGCTCAATAGCTAATTGCTCTTCCATTTTTAAAGCCTCGGCTTTCGTCGATATAGGTCCGATATGATTGTATAGACTACCACGAAGGTATAAGCCATACTTATGCACAATTGAGGAAGATAGGTTATGTCCTTTTTTACTAAGCGAACCATTTTTATGTTGCTCAAAACGTTCTTTAGGTTCTTTACTGGTCATGCCTACGTAAAGACACTCTAAAACGCCATTAAATTGAGGATTGGCTTCCCTAAACTTTCTATTTTCTGAATATACCTTTTTAGATAATTCAATTACGTAAATCGAATATTTATAATTGGGCATAGTCTATTGTATTGGATTAGGTAAAGTGTAAAATATGCTAACTACGTTTTTAACAAACTTGAAATTAGGTCTCAAGATAGAATTTTACCCTTTCCTTCCCTTAAATTGCTCCATCGTTTTGTAAACACCTAACACATTTCCTGTAAACCAGTCAAAAATTGAAAAAGGTAAAATGGCTTGCGAAAATCGAGTAATCCTATAAATATAACCAGGTATAGACACCATTTTTTTGTTTTTCACAATTGCCTTTATAATAGTTATGGCGGTTGCTTCTGGGTCGAGAATAGGAATTTTAGACTTTACGCCATCAAACATACCAGTATTTATATAGTAGGGCATTATTGTAGTAACGTTGATATTTTTCTTTAACTGTTCCATTTCTAGGCGTAAACTATCAGAAAAACCTATTAATGACCATTTGCTAGCCACATAAACCGACATTTTTGGGTTAGATAGTAATCCTCCAGATGAAGCAATATTGCAGATATGTCCTGAGTTTTTCAATAACATATTTTCTATAAAAGCGTGTGTAATATAAATTGGAGCATTTGCATTTATACTCAGGGTATTCGTAATATCAGCTTCTGAATGTTCATGAAAATAGTTGCCAACGATTATACCTGCATTGTTAATTAATAAGTCTATGCCACCAAAATCATTAATTACTTTTTTGGCAGACTGTTTAATTTGAGAAATACTGGAAACATCAACCTTCATGATTGTAAGCCTTCCTAATGAGGAATACTTTAATCTTACCTTCTCTAAATTATCAATATTGATATCCCAAATTATAATATTAGCACCGTGTTCTAAAAGCAATCGGCACATAATTTCACCAATACCAGAGGCTCCACCAGTAACTAATACTACTTTGTCTTTTAAGATTTTCATAATTTAAATTGATGTATTAAATCTCTTCCACAATAGAATTTCCTTTAGAACAATCTCCTGAGGTCCATTGCCATTCTTCGCGAAGTCTAATTTTGCCATTAGAAAGAACTTCTGGTGTAGATAGACATGTTCCAGTCATCAGGTCCCCTTTAGAATTGACTTGATGGTAGCGCATATTAATATGGCCTCTAGAATCAACTATACCTAATAGATGCCCTTTAAGAATTTCACCTCCTTGGTAATTGGCGGTTACTATAGAACCAGATTGTTTGTAGTGAAATATAGTTTCATCAGTTGTTTCTCCGTTAATAGAAGTTTGAACTGGTTTGAAATATTTATTATTATAATTCATTTGAGATGGGTTAACATGATGCTACAAAATTTGAGGTAGTTCAATTATCATCTTTCTACCTCAATTCCTTCTGTTGTAAAAGAAAACGCTTGCGCCCCTAAACCACCTACCATTACCGCTTGAAATAATGGATTTAATTGCTTTTTAGAATACCAATCAATTAAAAAATTGGCACCACTACCACCAGAATTATCTTGTTGTTCTATCACATAATCAATAGTCTCCATTGGTTTAAGATAAATAGGAGAATCAATATAACTTCTCACTAAATCGCCTTGGGTATTATAATAATCAATTGTACTAACAAAAAGGCTATCACGAATACTCGTATTACGAATACTCAATGTTGCTGTTAGCATTGTTCTAGTATCTCTGGTCTGATTATAAATATCAGAATATATAGGTACGTAAACCTGCCTTATTAGAGAATCTACTGTAGAGGCATTTACTCGCCTGTCAAGCATATGCTCATCAAGTATTTCAACAGGTATTTCTTCATTCTTCAAGTCCTTACAAGAACCCAGAAATGATAAAAATGTAAACGATAAACATATACCAAATACTACAATTGTTAATTTTTTCAAACTCTAGTTTTTATGCTTCCCATTCCGTATGAAAAATTCCTTCTCTATCTAAACGCTCATAGGTATGTGAGCCAAAATAATCTCGTTGTGCTTGAATTAGATTTAGGGGTAATTTACTTGATGTGTAAGCATCAAAATAGGTAAGTGAATTTGATAATCCTGGAAGCGGAATTCCGTTTTGTGCTCCAAAAGCGACTAACTCTCTAGCGGCACCGACCGATTCTTTTACTTTACTAACAAAATTTGGTGAAAGTAATAGATTTGGTAATGTTGGTTCAGCTTTAAATGCTTTTGTAATATCGGCCAATAAGCTAGCACGAATAATGCAACCAGCGCGCCATATTTTGGCAATTACTGAAATATCTAAATTATAACCATATTCTTTAGAAGCATCTGTCAATAGGTGCAGCCCTTGTGCGTATGTAATAATAAAAGAGAAATACAACGCCTTTTCAGAAAGTTCTTCTAATTTAGACTTATCCATATGTTCAACTTCAGGTCTATCGTATAATGCATCTGCTTTTATTCTTTCCTCCTTTAAAGCAGATAGTTCACGCATACTAACCGCAACATCTATAGATGGAACAGGTATGCCTAAATCCATAGCATTTTGACTAGTCCATTTTCCAGTACCTTTCTGTTTTGCTTTATCAAGTATTTGATCCACCAAACGACCGTTGGAAAGGTTATCTTTTTGCTCGAAAATTTCAGAAGTTATTTCAACTAAAAATGATTGCAATCTTCCTGAATTCCATTTTGCAAAAGTGGTATGTAAATCGTCATTGTTATAATCACCTCCTTTTTTAAGGATATCATATATTTCAGATGTTAATTGCATTAATCCGTATTCAATACCATTATGAACCATTTTCACGTAATTACCTGCAGATTTAGGTCCTAAATAAGCAACACATGGTTCTCCTTCATATTTAGCAGCAACTGCTTCAAAAATCGGTTTAATATGTTCATATGCAGATTTTGAACCACCAGGCATTATACTAGGCCCTCTACGAGCGCCTTTTGCACCGCCTGAAACTCCAGCGCCAAAAAAGTTAATAGCTCTATTCTGTAATTCACCTTCTCTTCGATCAGTATCAGTAAAAAAAGAATTTCCACCATCAATAATTATATCTCCTTTGTCAATATGTGGTAGTAGTGATTCAATCACTGAGTCAACGATTTTACCTGCTGGTACCAGCAACATAATTTTACGTGGTTGTTTTAAATTTTTCACGAAGGTTTTGATGTTTGTTGACGCATCAACCTTTTTTAAATCTCCACCCTCAGTCTTCAAAGAATTTACTTTTTCTTCATCCAAATCATATCCATAAGCAGAAAATCCATTATCCGCTACATTTAGGATAAAATTACGTCCCATTACTCCAAGACCCACCAAACCAAAATCATACATAAACTCTATGTTTTAAAATTAAAATACATAATTGTCCCACCTTCATTTTATTTATCTTTCACGACATAATGCGAATCAAAAATAATTTAAAATATTGACTTTATTTCTAAATTGCATCTCAAAATAGGGGAATAATGCCTTTCTTTTTAAGATATTTGAAGAATAAAGAATAGAAAGGGTTTATGAAGAATACAGACAATCAAATGCTCATCATTTTTGGGGCATCTGGAGATTTGACCGCGAGAAAATTAATACCTGCAATATTCAATTTATATAAAGGGAATCATCTACCTGAAAATTTTGTTGTTCTGGGTGTTAGTAGAAGCGATTTGGGGGATTTAAAATTCCGCAATAAGGTGGTTCTAGAAAGTCCATATTTAGAGAAAGATCGCAAAGAAAATGACAAAGAATTTATTCAAAAGTTTGCTGATAAATTATTTTATGAAGATTTAGGGTCTGATTATGATACCTCTTACGAACGTTTAGAAAAGCGAATAAGTGACCTTGACCAAAAATATGGTACAGATGGCAATCATATTTTTTACTTATCTACACCGCCTAGCTTATATGAGCCAATAGCAAAAAACTTATCAGATCAAGGATTAAATGATGAGACTAAAGGGTGGAAAAGATTAATTGTTGAAAAACCATTTGGTTATAGTTTAGATTCTGCTAAGGAATTAAATAATGGACTTCAAACTTATTTCAAAGAAGGTCAAATATTTAGAATAGACCATTATTTAGGTAAAGAAACTGTTCAGAACTTATTAGTTACTCGTTTTGCCAATAGTATTTTTGAACCACTTTGGAATAGAAATTATATTCATCACGTAGAAATAACCAATGCAGAAAGTGTTGGTGTTGAGAAAAGAGGTGGTTATTACGATAAATCTGGAGCACTAAGAGATATGTTTCAAAGTCATTTATTGCAGATTGTTGCCCTAATTGTGATGGAGCCACCATTAAGTGCAGATGCAGAGGAGATACGAAATGAAAAGTTGAAGGCATTGAAGTCTCTCAAAATAATGACTGATAAAAAAACACTTTATGAGAATACTATAAGAGGGCAATATGTTGCTTCTAAAATCGATGGAAAAGAAGTAAAAGGGTATAGAGAAGAGGATGGGGTCGATAAAAATTCAAAAACGGAAACTTTTGCTGCGATTAAATTTTTTGTTGATAACTGGCGTTGGGCAGATGTGCCTTTCTATGTGAGAACGGCGAAACGCATGCCTACTAAAGTAACCGAAGTGGTTATTCATTTTAAAACACCACACCATCAGATTTTCAAAGAATCAGGTATGAGTAATAAGGATAATAAATTGATTATCCGTATTCAACCTAATGAAGGGATATTGATAAAATTCGGAGTCAAAGTACCTGGTCAAGGTTTTGAGGTTGAACGAGCAAATATGGATTTTTATTATTCAAGTTTAAGTGAAACCCGTGTAATGGATGCATACGAGCGTCTTTTACTTGATGCTATGCAAGGCGATGCAACGTTATATGCTAGAGCAGATGAGGTTGAAGCGGCATGGGCATTTGTTGACCCTATTTTAAATTACTGGGAAAATGGAGAAGATGTTAAAATGTATGGATATGCTGCCGGTGTATGGGGTCCGGAAAATGCAAATGACCTAATTGAAGGCGTTGCTGAATGGCGTAATCCTAGTGAGAATTTATCTGATGATCCTGGGTTCTGTGTTATTTGTTAAGTTTTTAAAATAAATCAATTTACATTCTAAAAAAATGGAAGTTAAAGTATATCAGAATAAGGTTAAGGTTGCCGAAGAATTTTCAAAGTTCTTGGTTAAGAAATCAACGCATCAAAAAGCATTTCATATAGCTTTGTCAGGTGGTAGTACGCCTAAGATTGTATTTGATGTTTTAGCAGAAGAATTCTCGAAAGATGTAAACTGGAGTACTATTCATTTATATTGGGGAGACGAACGTTGCGTATCTCCAGATGATGAAGAAAGTAATTATAAAATGACTGTTGAGCACCTCATTTCTAAAGTTGATATTCCACAGGAAAATATTCATCGTATTAAAGGAGAGAATGATCCTAAAACTGAAGCAAAGCGTTATGGTAATTTATTAGAAACAGAATTGCCGAAAGAATTAGGTTTGCCACAATTTGATATGGTTATTCTGGGTATGGGTGATGATGGACATACTGCATCCATTTTTCCTCATGAAATGAACTTATGGCTTTCACCAGATAATTGCGAGGTGGCGATACACCCAGAGTCAGGTCAACGAAGAGTTTCATTAACCGGCAGAATTATCAACAATGCTAAAACGGTTGCTTTTTTGGTCACAGGAGATAGCAAAGCTGAAAAGGTAAGAATCATAATTGATAGAGAAGAAGGGTACTTGAAATACCCCGCAAGTCATGTATCTCCTAAAACAAAAGATTTAATTTGGTTTTTAGATGCTGCTGCAGCAGAGCAAATTACTTCAAATCAATCTTAATGTTTTCAGTTTCTAATTCGAGTATATAATCATTGGAAATAAAAGTTTTAGATTCAAATTTTGTATCTCGTTCTTGAGCTTCTAATTTTCTGTACTTACTTCGTGCAAAACGTCGCACGCCTTGATCATCAGTTACAATTAAGCCGGGTATTGGAACATTTTTACCGTCAGGGCCTTTCGCAACCATAGTAAAATAAGAAGAATTACAATGTTTTCTTGTCCCTGATGTAATGTTTTCAGACTCCACACGAACGCCAACAACCATAGATGTTCGGCCAGTATAATTAATGCTGGCTTTTAATGTTACTAACTCGCCAACTTCAATAGGGTTTAGAAAATTCACTCGGTTTACCGAAGCGGTAACACAATATTGTTGTGAATGCTTAGAAGCACAAGCAAAAGCAATTTGGTCCATAAGGCTTAAGATATGTCCGCCATGAACTTTACCGCCAAAATTAGAATGGGAGGGAAGCATTAACTCTGTAATTGAAACTCTAGATTCTCTTGCCCCTTTAAATTTTTCCATGTACTTGTACTTTTGATTGTTTGAAAAATAATTATGATTCTACTTAATTTCTGAAATGTGGAGATTTTTCTGCTTCAACCGCAGTAATAAAATATTTGGTATCGCCAAGCCAAAAGAATGTAGCGTATCGTTCGATGTAATTTACTTTAACATACTGACCTTGATATTCCTTTAGTTTTTCTATGACATCTTTGTCTTTGTCCAATACTGAGAACGCAAATATTTGAGCACCAGAAATACCTTGGCTAATTTCACCTTCCCAAGTCTTGACAATAACCCCTTTATGACTAACTTTTATTAACTCTCCTGAGCGTACTCCTTCACTAAAAGAGACGAAGTAAATGAAAGCATAATATATACCTCCTATAAGTATAATGCCTAATATTAGTAACGATATAAATTTTTTCATAAGTTAGTTTTACTATGTTTATTTGTAAATGTATTAATCAATTAAATGATGAGGTCAATATATTCACGAATATTCATTTATACTAATAAACATTTAAGATGTTATAGGGTTTTTATTAAAGCTTCAATTTAGGTTCTTCTTCAAAATCATCATCTTCTATAGCACGTTTTAATAAAGGTTCTGGAATAGATTTTTTTGCCTTGGCTCCCATCTTTTTTAGCGTTTCAATGCTATTGACAATATTACCGCGACCATCGACCAATTTATTCATGGCGCCCTTATATTCTCCTTTTGCTTCGTCCATTTTCTTGCCTACTTTCATAAGGTCAGTAACAAACCCTTCAAACTTATCATAGAGTGCACCTGCCTGTCTTGCAATTTCAATCGCATTGCGTTGTTGCTTCTCATTATTCCACATACTATCTATTGTACGCAATGTGGCGAGTAAGGTAGAAGGAGTTACGATGATAATATTCTGCTCAAATGCTTTAGTATACAAAGTAGTATCTTGATTAATGGCAATAGCAAAGGCAGGTTCTATAGGCACGAACATCAACACAAAATCTGGGCTTTCCATTTCATAAAGGTCCTCATATTTTTTTGCGGATAATTGGTCAACGTGCCTGCGTAAAGAATTAATGTGGTCTTTTAAGTACCTCTCTCTAAGTTCTTCATCCGCATTTACATAGCGCTCATAATCCGTTAAGGATACTTTAGAATCGACTATCATTTTCTTACCATCGGGCAAATTGATAATAACATCGGGTAGTACACGACTACCATCAGCTCTAGTAAAGCTTTGTTGCACTGTATATTCACGGTCTTTCTCTAATCCAGATTTTTCCAAGACACGTTCTAAAACCAATTCGCCCCAATTCCCTTGCATTTTACTATCACCTTTTAAGGCTTTGGTTAAGTTTTCTGCTTCTTGGGTAATCTTTAAATTTTGAGACTGTAGGTTTAGGAGTTGTTCTCTTAGAGCCGAATGAATACTTATGTTTTCTTTCTGACTAGCTTCTACCTTCTTTTCAAATAACTGAATTTTATCATTTAGAGGAGTTAGAATATCCTTAATATTCTTTTCATTCCGCTCGGTAAATTTTAAACTTTTTTCTTCTAAAATTTTATTGGCCAAGTTTTCAAACTCTTTAGTGAATTTTTCTTGTAGTTTTTCAACCTCTTCTTTCTGTTCACGGTTCTTATCGTGTAAATGCTCCATATCAGCTTGCGCACGAACAATTCTCTTGCCAAGCTGCTCTTTTTCTGATTGAAGTATGAGTTTGTTTTGCTCTGCCTCTTTTAACCGTTCTTGTAATACAGATAAATTTGCTTGCATTTGTAGCTCGCGTTCCTCTAAAGCACTTTGCTTAGATTTTGTTTTTAATTGCTGTATATAATTCCCAAGAAAATATCCAATAGCGAGGCATAAGGTACCAACAATAAGGTAAATATAAATTTCGTTCATGAATGCTAGAAAGTGATGTATTGTAAAGATACTGGTTTGACAATAAAATTTTAAATAGCCATATTAGCTTTACCCAACATCGATACCGTTCTATATAAATCCATTTAAGAGAACCTTACTTTTTAATTTTAAAAGAACCAGAGTTACCATCAAACAAAATCATATCCTCGGGAAATAGTGTTTCAAAATTTTTATTCTCAATCAATTTACAAGGTTCTTCAAACGGATTAGTGCGTCCATCTAAAATTAACATTTTATCACATAACTGTATAGCCAATTCTATTTCATGACTAGTAAACAGAATTATTTTTTCGGTTTGATGTGCAATAGATTGCAAGAGTTTTAAAATCTGAACTTTATGATATAGATCTAAATGCGTGGTGGGTTCATCTAAAAGTATAATACTAGTATCTTGAACTAAGGCCCTAGCAATCATAACTCGCTGTAATTGTCCGTCACTTAGTTCGTAGCATTTCTTATTTAGAAATGGGGTCAGTTCTAAGAGTGATACACTCTTGGAAATGAATGAAATATCTTCTATCGATAATTTCCCTAACCAATTGGTATATGGCTGTCTACCTAAAGCCAACAACTCTTTAACTGACATGTTTTTCGACGCAATAGGTTCTGTTAGTACCACACTAACCTTTTTGGCTAAGTCTAGAGTATCGATAGTGGTTAATTCTTTTCCTTCAATTTGTATTGATCCGGATAGCAATGGTTGAAATCCGCCTATGGTACGCAATAGCGTAGATTTGCCAATACCATTAATACCTACAATAGCAACAAGTTCCCCTTTCTTTAGGTCAAATGAAATATTATTGGCAATGACTTTTTTGTCATATCCAATAGATAAATCACTGATTTTCAGTGTGCTATTTAGATTTTTGTCTTTGATAACTTTATCTAGTTTATATTAAAACATCATTTTCTTTTTGCGTACTAATAACCAAATTACCACAGGTGCCCCAAAAATACTAGTTATCGCATTGATAGGAAGTACACTCATTGAGCCTGGAAGTTGTGCAATTGTATCGCAAATCAACATTAAAATAGCCCCACAACAAAGTACTGCGGGTATCAAAATCTTATGATCTGTTGTGTGAAATACTTGTCGAGTTAGGTGCGGTACAGCTAACCCTATAAAAGCTATGGGGCCTGCAAAAGCAGTAATACATCCGGCTAAAAGACCAGTTGCTATGATAATAGTATAGCGAGATTTTTTTAAATGAATTCCTAAGCTCTTTGCGTAATTTTCACCAAGTAAAAATGCATTGAGCGATTTAATAGAGTTTATACTTAATAGTATGCCAATACAGGTGCAAAGGCATAAGATTGATAATTGCATCCAAGTAAGATTACCTAGACTACCAAATTCCCAAAATATATATTGTTGTAGTTTTTCGGCTTTCGTAAAATAAGAGAGCACACTTACAATAGCACCTGTAATACTACCGAACATTAAACCAATAATAAGGAGTGCCATGGTGTCTTTTACTTTGACTGCGACCGTTAGAACTATTAAAAGCACAAGAAAACTACCCACACTTGAAGCAACAGCTAAGGCAATATCGTTAAATGCAGAAAACGTCATAAATCCTGAAAATAGGGATGAACCCATAATCAATAATGCAGCGCCTAAACTTGCACCAGAGCTGATACCCAATACATAAGGCCCTGCAAGAGGATTTCTAAACAGCGTTTGCATCAATAGACCGCTTAAGGCTAAACCACTACCAACTAAAATAGCGGTTAAAGCCTTCGGTATGCGATAATTCCATATAATATAAGAATTTGATGATTCACCAATATCTGAACCGAAAATAACTTTCAAGGTGTCAATAACCGTTATGCTTACAGAGCCAAAACTTATATTTAAACCTAGACAGATAAACAGTACCAGAAGTAGAGCCAGAAAATGAATTGCGTATGTAGGCTGCTTAGTCAATTAATTTAAAGGTTTAAAAAAGAAAGGTTCGTGTTTAGGTAAAAGACCTGGGTGTAAAATATGAATTAAATCTTTTAATACAAGATCCGGCCGTTGAGGCGCTAATTCATAATACAGATTACCACCAGTTTCACCCTCTGTATTAGCAAAAGTGAATACTTTTTTGTTTTTGAAAGCATCAAACTGCTGATAATGCGCACTTGATGATTCCATTTCCTTATATGACTTAAACTGCGCAGGTCCGATCCAATATTCAGCATTGTTGGCTACCACCAAAACACTTTCCCAACTTAAAGAAAGACTACCACTTTCAACTGAATCATGCCATAAATAGTTGGCATTTGCGTCTTTTAGAAAATTAGCGGCCCAACTTTTCCCACCGGGTAAATACCAGACATCTTTATAAAGTGCACCGCTAAGTACTGATGGTTTTGTATTTGCAGTTTCGGCTATTTTTTTAGCATCAATATATGATTTTTCAATTTCAGCGAAAATGATACTTGCTTCGGTCTCCTTTTTAAAGAATGTAGCGAAAAATTTAATCCATTCAGCTTTTCCTAACGGGGTTTCTTCAACCCAATCACCATTGTAAATAACGGGTATTTGTGAGCGTTGTAAAGTCTCATAAGCACTATTGCTACCACTAACGGCAAAACCGATGACCAAGTCTGGTTGTAATGCTAAAACAGCTTCTGTGTTTAAGCTTTCGTTGACACCAAGTTCTTTAATCTGTCCGGCATCGATTCGTTTTCTTGCAGCTTTAGACGAGACGTATTTGGTATCTGAAAAACCAACAAGTTTATCTAATTCACCCAACGCTTCAAGTGCTGGTATATGAGTAGTTGAGGTTACTACAAGGTTATCAATTG
>TARA_R110002074_G_scaffold33080_5_pt1 | contig 56656 bp, 57 predicted proteins | sample TARA_R110002074 | Tara Oceans TARA_R110002074 (sample SAMEA4397215) | marine metagenome | biome: Polar Biome; feature: [MIX] marine epipelagic wind mixed layer (ENVO:01000061); material: water (ENVO:00002006), including particulate matter (ENVO:01000060) such as... | depth 10-100 m
CACCAAGGTTTCCGTTCGGGAAGTGTTCAAGATCGACAGCGACATGGAGGCCCCTGCTTTCAGCGTGACGACGGACAGGGTGCCGGATCTGGATCCTGCCTATGTGTTCGATCATGACACTACCTTGGCCATTCTGGCAGGTTTCGCCTTCAATCGCCGGGTCATGGTACAAGGGTATCACGGCACCGGTAAGTCAACGCACATTGAACAGGTGGCGGCGCGGCTTAATTGGCCGTGTGTTCGCATTAACCTCGACAGCCATATCTCCCGCATCGATCTGGTCGGCAAAGATGCCATCGTTCTGCGCGACGGTAAGCAGGTGACAGAGTTCCGTGAGGGTATTTTGCCTTGGGCGCTTCAATCACCGACTGCCATCGTTTTCGATGAGTATGACGCCGGCCGCCCCGATGTCATGTTCGTTATCCAGCGCGTTCTCGAGGTTGAGGGCAAGCTGACCCTGCTCGATCAGAACAGGGTGATCCGCCCTCACCCGGCGTTCCGGATGTTTGCAACGACCAACACGGTCGGTCTTGGGGATACCACCGGCCTGTATCACGGCACACAGCAACTAAACCAAGGTCAGATGGACCGCTGGAACATCGTCACGACGCTCAACTATCTGCCCGAAGATGTCGAGAATGAAATCGTCCTTGCGAAGATCCCCGGATATGACGATGAGGAAGGCCGTAAGACGGTTCGGGCGATGATCGCCTGCGCCGAGCTCAGCCGCGCCGGTTTTATTGCCGGAGACATCTCAACCGTCATGAGCCCGCGGACCGTCATTACATGGGCAGAAAACGCCAGAATTTTCGGTGATATCGGTTTCGCCTTCCGCGTGACTTTCCTGAATAAATGCGATGAGATGGAGCGGCCGTTGGTCGCGGAATATTATCAGCGCAGCTTCGGCGAGGAACTACCCGAATCCGCCGCTAATATCGTCGCGTAACATCTCTCGTGGCCTTTATCAAAAATAAAGAGCCCGCAGCCGAGCCTTTCAAGCGCGCGGTGAGCGCTACCTTGCGGGCAATGTCCCGCGAGAAGGAGATGGAAGTCATCTATGGCAATGACGCGCCGGGAATGAGCGGCGATCGCGCGCGCCTTCCCAATCCCGCGAAAGACCTGCCTATTGAAGATGTACGGCTGGTTCGTGGGCTGGCCGACAGCCTTGCTTTACGCAAGCGCTATCACGATGACGGGATGCACGCCCGCTACGCCCCAGAGGGCGGGGACGCGAGGGCCGTTTTTGATGCGATCGAGCAGGCCCGTGTCGAAGCCATTGGCGCCGGACGCATGAAAGGCGTTGCGGAGAATCTGTTCAACCGGCTGGACACGCACTGCAAGGAAAGCGGCTTCGACCGCATATACGACAAAGCGGAGGCTCCGATCGCGGAAGTACTCGGACTTCTCGCAAGAGAGAAGCTTGCCAACATTCCGGTCCCTGAGAGTGCCCGCAATATGGTCGATCTTTGGCGCACCGAGATCGAGGCAAAAAGCGGCGACGATTTTACCGAAATGCTGGAGGCGCTCTCCAGCCAAAAGGAATTCGCGAACGCAGCCCGCAAACTTCTGAAAGACCTCGACCTGATCGATGATGCCGAAGGCGAGTTCTCGGACGATGATGAGAGCGGCGACGGTGAAGAAGGTGAACAGGAACCGGATGCCGAGAGCAGCGGCTCCGAAAGCGATGATGAACCGCAGGAAGCAAGCGCAGCGGAGGATGCTGACACGCAGGAAGGGGCAGGCGAAGACGGCTCGGATACCGAAGCCGGTGAAAGCGCCGATATGGATGCCACCAGCACAGGTGATGAAGCAGGCCGTGACCGCCGCCCTGTCTATCCGGAGGATTTCCGAAACTCACCGGAGGCTGACGCTTACAAAGCCTATACCACCGAATTCGATGAAGTAATCCAGGCGTCCGATCTGTGTGAACCGGCGGAGCTGGCGCGCCTGCGCCAACAGCTCGATCAACAACTGACCAATCTGCAGAGCCTGATTAGTAAACTCGCCAATCGGCTGCAACGGAAATTGCTGGCACAGCAGAACCGCTCCTGGGAGTTTGATCTCGAAGAAGGCATCCTCGATGCCGCCCGCCTCTCCCGGGTTGTTGTTGATCCGCAATTGCCTTTGTCCTTCAAGGTGGAGCAGGATACCAATTTCCGCGATACCGTGGTCACACTCCTGATCGACAACTCGGGCTCCATGCGTGGACGGCCGATTTCTGTTGCCGCCATGTGCGCCGACGTCCTCGCACGCACGTTGGAGCGGTGCTCCGTCAAGGTCGAAATCCTTGGCTTCACAACACGTGCCTGGAAAGGCGGACAATCCAGGGAAAAATGGCTGGAACAGGGGAAAGAGCCAAACCCCGGCAGGCTGAATGACCTCCGTCATATTGTCTACAAATCCGCAGACTATCCCTATCGCCGGGCCCGTCAGTCGCTGGGCCTGATGCTCCGGGAAGGACTGCTGAAAGAGAATATCGACGGGGAAGGCCTGCTATGGGCTCATAACCGGTTGTTGGGCCGACCGGAGCAGCGGCGCATCCTGATGGTGATTTCCGATGGCGCGCCGGTTGATGACAGCACGCTTTCTGTAAACCCCGGTAATTATCTGGACAAGCATCTGCGGGATGTTATTCGCTGGATCGAGACCCGCTCGCCCGTCGAGCTTATCGCCATCGGTATCGGCCATGACGTCACGCGCTATTACCAGCAAGCGGTCACCATCATCGATGCTGAACAGCTGGGTGGCGTGATGATGGAGCAGCTCGCGGATTTATTCGACGAGAAGAAACCAGCGCGCCGCAGCAAGGCGGAACGCTGGTAATCACCCCTAACCTTTCAGGTTCGTGTTAAAGAATTCAAGGCTGCGGGACCAGGCAAGCTGTGCATCCTCCTGGTCATAGCGTGCGCCTGACGGGTTCGCGAAAGCATGGTCTGCGTCATACCAGAAAACTTCCGGCGCAGGCTGCCCGGCGGCCTTCATTTGCTCGACGAAACCATCAACCATTTCCTTGTTGATCCATTTGTCCTTTTCAGCGAAATGCCCCATCACAGGACCCTTCAGCTCCTTAAGTTGAGCCGCATCCCGGGCAACGCTGCCATAATAGACAATCGTTGCCTCTGTCGGCGCTGCGATGGAGGCATTCAGCGCCCAGCCGCCGCCAAAACACCATCCAATGGTACCGAGGTTGTCGGTGGTTTTCTCATTCTCCCGTGTCCAGGAAATCCATTTCTCGAGCGTTGTCGTAGCGGTTTCCGGCTTCACCGCCTTCATATACTGACCCGCTTCATCCCCATTAGAGGCTACTTTGCCTTGATAAAGGTCTACAGCAACCGCGACATACCCTTCCCGCGCAAGCTCAGCCGCGACGGCCTTTATCTGGTCATTCAGGCCCCACCATTCATGAATAAGGAGAACTGCCGGCGCCGGCGTTACTTCGGGATAAATGACAGCCGCGGTGGCGGATTGTCCGTCATCCAGCGTCAAGGTTACATCTTCCGTCATTTCTGCCGCAGCCCGTGCGAGCAACGGATCCGCCAGAATGGCCGCAAGCGGCAGAGTCGCTGCCCCCTTCATGATGTCACGGCGTGCAAACATATTATTCTCCCTTGTTCAATTGGATAGGTCGCTGATCTTTGCATAAGATAGGACACTGAAGAGGCGAGACAACTACAATAAAAAACGGATGGGAATTTCTTCCCATCCGTTTCGAATTTTTCGTTCTCTGATATCTTGTTTCAGGCGGAAGCCGCAGCCTTCTGAATGTCGCGCTTCACGCGGCGGGCTTGCAGGGAAAGAGACGAATCCCGTGACTTCAGCAGGAACTTGTCCAGACCGCCGTTATGCTCGACAGAGCGCAGCGCCGCAGCCGACACTTTCATATTGAAGGAGCGGCCAAGGGATTCAGACATCAAACGAACTTCCTGCACATTCGGCAAAAACCGACGGCGGGTCTTGTTGTTGGCGTGGCTGACATTGTTTCCTGCCTGAACGCCTTTTCCTGTCAATTCGCAACGACGTGCCATCGTGAACCTCTTTAACCAAAAAATAGAGAGCCGGCGCGTGAACGCCGGACGTGAGGACGCTATTTAAGGAATGGCGGCGCATTCGTCAAGCTTATTAGGCGGGAAGGACGCTATTTTCCCAAAAAGATCGCGAGGAGCTGTTCCGCGGCGCTCGCAGGGGCAATTCGCGCAGCTTTGACATCCGCCTCCATAGTCGGGAGTGCCTTTGCAACCCCTTTATGGGACTTGAAACGACTCATCAGGGAATCACCGAGTTCCGACCACATCCATGCGACTGCCTGCTCGCGCCGCTGTTCGGTCAGTTCATCGTCAGTTTCACGGGCCGCGCGATACCGTCCAATAGCCTCCCATAGCGTGTCAATGCCGGTCTTGGTGATTGCGGAGATTTTCAAAACCTCCACCTGCCAGTGCTTGCTCTTGGGTCGCATCAGCCCGGTCGCGCCTTTATACTCGGCCGCAGCCCGGGTGGCGGCGGCTTTCAAGTCGCCGTCCGCTTTATTGATGACGATAAGGTCAGCAAGCTCCATGACCCCGCGCTTGATGCCCTGCAGTTCATCTCCGCCAGCTGGCGCGAGCAGAAGCAGAAATACGTCCACCATTTCCGCAACGGTCGTTTCCGATTGCCCGACCCCGACAGTTTCCACAAGAATGATATCGAAACCGGCCGCTTCTGCGAGCAGCATGGCCTCTCTCGTGCGCCTTGCAACACCGCCAAGTGAGCCTCCTGAAGGGGATGGCCGGATAAAGGCGTTGGGATCACGGACAAGTTCCTCCATGCGGGTCTTGTCGCCAAGAATGGAGCCACCACTTCTTTGCGAAGATGGATCAATGGTCAGAACGGCCACCTTGTGCCCTTTTCCCGTCAACAGCTTGCCAAAGGCCTCAATAAAGGTCGATTTACCAACTCCCGGCGTACCGGAAATCCCGATCCTTATGGACTTTCCGGTTTTCGGGAGAACAAGATTCAAGAGTTGCTGCGCCGTTTCCCGATGATCGGGGCGGAGCGATTCCACTAGAGTGATCGCCCGTGCCAAGGCCCGCCGATCTCCCTGATCCAACTTTTCTGCCAAGCCGTTAGCGTCTGTCGGAATTTTCTGTACCGTTTTTTTCATAGCCTTGGGTATGGAAAAATAGCGCGGATTCGTCAAGTTAATTGAAAGGGCTATCGCAAATATGCGCTTGCCCCTATTCTGTGAACCGGAAACGGAAATAATATGATCAGCAGTATCCAGACAATTGAAATGCATACGGGCGGGGAGCCGCTCAGGATTATTACGGACGGTGTTCCCGTGCCGGAGGGGAGAACCCTGCTTGAGAAGCGCGCCTATATGCGCGACAAGGCCGATCAGTATCGCCGTTTCCTTATGTTTGAACCACGCGGGCACAAGGATATGTATGGCGCCTTGCTGGTGCCGCCAGACCATCCGGAAGCAGACCTCGCCGTCATTTTTATGCATAATGAAGGCTACAGCACCATGTGCGGACATGCGATCATGGCGCTGGGCCGCTATGCCCTTGATTTTGGACTTGTGGTCAAGGAAGCAAACGAGACGACTGTCAGAATACAATGCCCCTGCGGCCTTGTAACGGCCAAGGTTGAGACACGCGAGGGCGTTACGGGACAGGTGCGGTTTGAGAGTGTACCTGCATTCGCTTACAAACTGGGGCAGTTCGTTGAAACGAGGGAGTATGGTCCTGTTGAAGTGGATATCGGCTATGGCGGGGCGTTCTATGGCATCCTGAATGCCGCGAGCTTCGGTCTCAATGTTTTGCAATCAAAAGCCCGGGATCTCGCCGCCGCCGCATCAATTGTCTCAACTGCGATAAAGGAACAAATCGATATCACCCACCCGGAAGAACCGGACCTCGGCTACCTTTACGGCACGATTTTTACGGACGGCAATATCGGTAATGAGGGAAAATCCAGCGCCAATATCTGTGTTTTCGCGGACGAACAGATAGACCGAAGCCCGACAGGATCCGGCGTGACGTCCCGCATGGCAATTGCCGCCGCCCGAAAAGCGATTACGCCCGGTGAAATATGCCAGTTTGAAAGCGTTACCGGCGCGGTTTTTACCGGGGAACTCAAAAACACAGCGAAGGTTGACCCGTTCAATGCGGTGACAGTCGAGATCGCTGGCCATGCCTATTATTCCGGCTCGGCGGAATTTACATTCGAAGACGGGGATCCGCTTGGCGGCGGGTTCCTGCTGAAATAAAGACAAGGAGCAGGTTACCTTCATGACTAAAATCGATCTGCAAAAAGAAGCCGCCAAAGCCATGGAGAAGGCCTATTCGCCCTATTCCCGTTTCAAGGTCGGGGCCGCGATCCTGACCGAGGCGGGAAATATATATGCTGGCTGCAATGTCGAGAATATCTCCTTTGGCCTCACAATCTGCGCGGAACGCAATGCCATTGTTCAGGCCGTAGCCGCAGAAGGGCCGGGAATGAAACTGAAGGAAGTTGTTGTTACCAATCACAACGAAGCAGGAATTTCCGGCGCCTGCTCCCCGTGCGGAGCCTGCCGGCAGTTCATGATCGAGTTTTCAAACAAAGACACCAAGGTCACCTATCCCGGTGAAAACGGCGATATTGTCACAACCGCCGACAACCTTCTCCCGGACAGTTTCCGCTTCTGATCTCACCCGCGGCCGCGATATGTCGCCACACCCTGATCCGGCAACCAGACATCAGCAAGCGGTGCGCCGGTTTGCCAGAAGACATCTATCGGGATACCGCCCCGCGGATACCAGTACCCGCCGATCCGGAGCCAGCGGGGTTTCAGCAGATCGGCGATCCGTTTTCCGATCATGACCGTGCAATCCTCATGAAAGGCGCCGTGATTGCGAAACGAGGTCAGGAAAAGCTTCAACGACTTCGATTCGACCAGCCATTGATCTGGCACATAGTCAATCACAAGATGTGCGAAATCCGGCTGGCCCGTCATCGGACAGAGCGACGTAAATTCCGGTGCGGTAAAGCGGACGAGGTAATTTACATCCGCCTGTCCATTCGAAACCCGTTCCAGGACAGCTTCTTCCGGGCTCTGCGGTTGCTCCACTGCCTTGCCAAGTTGCGTCAGGCCGCTGACATCAGTTCCTGCCATTTACCGCGCTCCTTCAAATCCAGAAATGAAACTCGTGATGTTCGCGCCAAGAAACTCCCGGTTATAGCCGCCTTCCTGCACCAGTACCGTCGGCATTCCGAGGGTCGCGATCCGGCTTGCGATCTGACCGAATCCCTGTGTGGTAACGGAAAGCCCGATCAACGGATCACCCTCAAATGCATCAAGGCCAAGCGCAACAAAGAGAACATCCGGGGCATAGGCACGAAGGGACGCCAGCCCTTCCTCCAACCGCTCCAGAAAAGCCGCATCATCGCTCTGGGTTTTAAGCGGCAGGTTGAGGTTAAACCCTTCTCCCCTTCCATGACCACGCTCATGCGAATAGCCGGAGAAGAAAGGATAAAAATCAATAGGATCGCAATGGGTCGAAACCGTGAAAACATCGTCACGATCATAGAAAATGCCCTGCGTGCCGTTCCCATGATGGACATCGATATCCAGGATCGCAACCCTGTTTACTGTCCGCCGGGCAAACTGCGCCGCAATGGCAATATTATTGAGAAAACAGAACCCGCCTGCCTGATCCTTGAATGCATGATGACCCGGCGGGCGGCAAAGCGCGTAAGCGGATCTGTTGGTAGAAAGATCGTTGATCACATAATCCGTCGCGGTCAGCGCAACATTGTTCGAGGCAATGGCCGCCTCCCATGTCTGCCGCCCGATGGGCGCGGACAAATCGGTCGTGTAATGCCCGACTTCGCCAACGATACCGCCTGGCATGGAGGACATATTGCGGCCGGGATGGATATTCGGCAAGACCTCTTCACTCCCCATTCCGGCGGCATGCCAGCGGTTATGGATCGTTTCCAAAAACTGAAGATATCCCGGAGTGTGAACCGCCGCCCGCGGCGACGGGCCGAAATCATCCGGCGCGACAATTTCATGCCCGGCATCCTTGAGCCCCTTGACCAGTGCTTCCGCCCGGCCCGGGACTTCCTGCGGTTCGTGAAAGGCCCCGGACTTGAAGTATGTCTTCGGATCATGTTTTACATGATCCGGGCTATAGATGATTTTCATTGTTATTCCTTAAATTCCACACTTCCGATCACAAGATTACCTCACTCCCCGTCAATGAAGAAACTGTCTCTTGAACAAGCAACTAGCACAAAGGCCTATAAACTATGGCGCATTCGAATGAATTAAATGTAATGAAGCAAATTGCACATTTGCGAAATTACAGCCCAGATAAGAAAGTATCATCATTTCCACTTATCACATATTGCACCCCTCACGTAACGGAGAATGACGATGAGGTCCTGGATGTTATGGCAACCTCAGTAGACAGAAACCAACATATAAAGGCGACTGCCATTGCAATGAGATGTAACATTCCGGTCAATCTATTTGGCACATATTTGCTGAACTTATGTCAGACTGACGAAGACGGTGATCTGCAAAACCTACGCTCAGATAATGGCGAATGGCTTAAAAACTGGAACGGGATTTGGATACTACAATGTCACGGGGCCATAACCACGGTGACGGTCGATGACAGTATTGATGGCGAGAAATTCTATAAACTCTATGGGGAATATATTATTGAACAAAAAGGTTTTCGCGCTGGCATCCTAAAATCCTGCCATTCAACACAGCAATATAATACCGATTTTTTTTCACGCCTAAGCTTCGCAGAATCACTTCGCTCATGTAGCAAGAAGGAAGAGGTTATCCTCATTGGATCATCTGTCGCAACCAGCATCGTCGACTTCACCAGCGATAAATATTGGGGTCTGCCTACAATTTATCCGGATGCATTTTTCAAATGCACCTTCAAACAACCGGATGACTTTGCTCAGTATTTTAATCAAGACGTGAAAACTATTGAAAAGTATATAAATACGGACCAATTCACGTTGTCATACGCAAATGAGCACAAAGATATGTCGTTGTTTTTGAAAGATGATTTTTCTATCTACAAGTTTGTAACAGAAAAATTCTTCAATATGGCTACTCTCGATCCAAATAATCTTTTCGTCACAAAAGAAGTTCTGACACTCATTAATGATGAGGAGGACAACGATCAAAACGAAGAGAAAAAAAATGAAGATACGGTGTCTGATTTGGGGAAAATACTAGATCCTAAAATTAGAGACATTGATGATCCTGCAAAGTTATTTCCCGATTTTTACTGGTATAAAACCGGGAAATTATTGAATTCGGACACAGAAAAACTCAAAGACATGAAGGTTTTCCAACAACATCTCACTCAACAAATTCAAAATCGGCAAAACATTCCCAGCACAGGAACTGCCAACCCAAACGATGATCCAAAATAACAATCGAATAGAGAGCTATTTCTAAGCTACGCCGCCTTGCGTTTCTTGCGGATAAGCTCAAGCACCTCTGCTGCGGCCTTTGGGATATTGGTTCCGGGGCCGTAGATGGCGGCGACGCCGGCGCTGTAGAGGGCATCGTAATCCTGCGCCGGGATGACGCCGCCACAGACGACAAGGATGTCTTCCGCCCCTTGTTTCTTGAGTTCGTCAATAATCTGCGGGACTAGCGTTTTGTGCCCGGCGGCCTGAGATGAAATGCCGATGACATGAACATCGCTTTCGATGGCATCCTGCGCCGCTTCGGCCGGTGTCTGGAAAAGCGGGCCGACATCGACATCAAAACCAATGTCTGCAAAGGCGGTCGCAATAACCTTGGCGCCGCGGTCATGACCATCCTGACCGAGTTTCACCACCAGCATACGCGGGCGACGCCCCTCTTCGCGGGCGAAAGCATCGATATCATCGCTGATTTTCATAAAGCCCTCATCTCCCTCATAAGCGGCGCCATAGACGCCGGAAATGGACCGAATCTCGGCACGATGGCGGCTGAAAATCTTTTCCATCGCGTAAGAAATTTCACCGACTGTGGCCCGTGCCCGCGCCGCGTTGACACATAGTTCCAGCAAATTGGCATTGCCTTCTGCGCCTTTGGTCAGCGCATCCAGCGCCGCCTCACATACGGCCGCATCACGCGTGCTTCTGATTTTCTCCAGTCTCGCCACCTGTTGACGCAGGACTTCCGTGTTATCGACATCAAGAATTTCGATGTTACTGTCATCCTTGTCGATGCGGTATTTATTAACCCCGACAATAACTTCCTCACCGCGGTCAATCCGGGCCTGGCGCCGGGCAGCGGATTCTTCAATCCGGAGTTTCGGCATCCCGCTCTCTACCGCCTTGGTCATGCCGCCCAGTTCTTCAACTTCCTCGATCAATTTCCAGGCTTCCGCCGCAATCGAATTAGTCAGGCTTTCGACATAATAGCTGCCTCCGAGAGGGTCCACGACATTCGGAACACCCGTTTCCTCCGCAAGAATGAGCTGTGTATTCCGGGCAATCCGGGCGGAGAAATCCGTCGGCAGGGCAATCGCCTCGTCCAGCGCATTGGTATGAAGGCTTTGCGTGCCTCCGAGCACCGCAGCCATGGCTTCATAGGCAGTCCTGATAACATTGTTGTAAGGGTCCTGCTCCGTCAGGCTCACACCGGATGTCTGACAATGGGTCCGCAGCATCAAAGAGCTTTTGTTCTGCGGATTGAACTCGCTGATCATTTTTGCCCAGATCATGCGCGCCGCCCGCAATTTCGCAATCTCCATGAAGAAATTCATGCCGATAGCAAAAAAGAAGCTGAGGCGCGGCGCAAATTCGTCAATTTTAAGACCGCTGGCCAGCGCCGCCCGGGCATACTCCAACCCGTCCGCGAGGGTGAACGCTAGTTCCTGAACCTGCGTCGCGCCAGCTTCCTGCATGTGATAGCCAGAGATGGAAATCGAATTGAAGCGCGGCATGTTGGCGGAGGTATAGCCAATGATATCGCCGATGATCCGCATGCTGGGCTCCGGCGGATAGATATAGGTGTTGCGCACCATGAATTCTTTCAGAATATCATTCTGGATTGTGCCAGAGAGTTGCTCCGGCTTTACGCCCTGCTCTTCCGCCGCAACAATATAGTTTGCCAGAATCGGGAGGACGGCGCCGTTCATGGTCATGGATACGGACATTTCATCAAGCGGAATGCCGTCGAACAGGATTTTCATATCCTCAACACTGTCAATGGCTACACCTGCCTTACCGACATCGCCCACAACCCTTGGGTGATCCGAATCATAACCGCGATGGGTGGCCAGGTCAAAGGCGACGGAAAGGCCCTTCTGCCCGGCGGCAAGGTTTCGGCGATAGAAAGCATTGGATTCTTCAGCCGTGGAAAAGCCCGCGTACTGACGGATAGTCCAGGGGCGGTTGGCATACATGCTGGCGCGCACGCCCCGCTTAAACGGCGCTATGCCCGGCAGGTCTTCAGCTAGTTCCATACCTTCCAGATCAGTTGCGGTATAAAGCGGTTTGACGGTGATGCCTTCAGGGGTCTCCCAGTTCAAGTCTTCAAGCTTGCGCCCGCGAAGTTCCTTCTCCGCCAGCTTTTCCCAGTCCTGAAATGTCTGTTTTGGAAAGTCGCTCATGTTCCTCTATTCCCTTAAATCCCGCAGATAATGCTGCCGTACCATAGACCCTAGCTCGCAATGTCGGGGAGCTATATCACAGAATCCTCAAAACACCAAACGAGCGTTAGCTTTAGGCTCTTTTAAACATTGTCCGTGCTCTTTTCATTATCTCTTTCATTTAATAATGCGAATTTAAGTCTAAATGGCGAGATATTTTTGTCATGCTCCCTACAAATTAGGGTCATAATGCTTTTAAGACGGCCCTGAATTTTTCCTGTCCTTGCAACGTTGCCTGAGTATAGAATAAAGCGGAGGAGTTAAATCCCTCCACGATCAGATTAGGTTAGAGATGCATTCCAGCTCCAGCAATTCCCCCCATAATCGCACCGCTCAGATCACGGCAATTCTCGGCCCCACCAATACAGGGAAGACCCACCTTGCCGTTGAACGAATGATGGGATATGCGGATGGTATCATTGGCCTGCCGCTGCGATTGCTCGCCCGCGAAATATACGAACGGATCGTCTCAGTCAAAGGGGCGGCAAATGTTGCCCTGGTCACGGGGGAAGAGAAAATCATCCCGCCGCAAGCCGCCTATTTTGTCTGTACAGTAGAGGCCATGCCGCTTGACCGCGGGTTTGACTTTCTTGCCATTGACGAGATTCAGCTCGCCGAGGATCAGGAACGCGGTCATATTTTCACGGACCGTCTGCTTTACGCGCGTGGCCGTCAGGAAACGCTGTTTCTGGGCGCCGAGACCATCCGCCCCTGGATCAAGCGCCTAATACCCGAAGCATCCTTCGTCTCCCGTCCCCGATTTTCGAAACTGACCTATAAAGGCCCAAAAAAAATATCACGGCTGCGACCCCGTACGGCCATCGTCGCCTTTTCCTCAAACGATGTGTATGCCATCGCCGAAATGGTGCGGCGTCAACGGGGCGGCGCCGCCGTTGTCATGGGAAACCTATCCCCGCGCACCCGCAACGCCCAGGTGGAACTGTATCAGTCCGGAGATGTAGATTATCTCGTCGCGACAGATGCCATCGGCATGGGACTTAACATGGATATCGACCATGTTGCTTTTGCAGGAACCGTCAAATTCGATGGCGCCATGTCGCGGCGACTGAGGCCGGCGGAGTTTGCACAGATAGCCGGTCGGGCCGGACGCCATATGAACAACGGTAGCTTCGGAACGACCGCAAATGTTGAACCGCTGGAAGATGAGTTGATTGAGAAAATCGAAAATCATGAATTCGAACCAGTCCGACATATCCGGTGGCGCAATCTTGACCTGAATTATACCACTACGCGGGATTTGCTGCGGTCTCTGGAGAAGCAATCTACCATCGAAGGAATGGTATCGCCACGTGATCCGGACGACTACAAGGCATTCAAGATGCTGATCAGAGATGACGAGGTGCGTCATTATTCACAATCCGCCGCCAAGGTACGTCAATTGTGGCAAGTCTGCCAGGTGCCGGATTTCCGTAAAACCATGCATGATGTGCATGTCCGGCTCCTGAGGCAAATCTTTCTGCATCTGCAGGAAAAAGGGGGGAAACTGCCGACTGACTGGATTGCCGGACATCTGAAAAGCCTGGAGAAAACGGACGGCGATATTGATACGCTTGCAACACGTATTGCTCATACGCGGACTTGGACGTATATTTCCCATGTTTCCGATTGGGTGGATGATTACAGATACTGGCAGGAAACCGCGCGCAGCATAGAAGATAAACTGTCAGACGCTCTTCACGAGCGGCTGACTCAACGATTTGTAGACCGACGCACTGCCATGCTGGTGCGGAAACTGAAAGACCGAAGTCAATTGGAAGCACAGATTAACGAGACAGGCGATGTCCATGTTGAAGGCCATTTCCTCGGGACCCTGAAGGGTTTGAAGTTTAACGCCGACACAAGCCTTAACAGCACTGAGGCAAGAACTCTCCGGAATGTAGGGAACAAGGCGGTGGCGGCGGAAATCGCCGCGCGTGCGGCGCGTCTGGCGGCAACGGCGGATACAGATATTTCCTTGGATGAGGAAGGCAGACTGATCTGGCAGGGCACGCCCGTCGCAGCCTTGGCAAAAGGTGAAGCGATCCTGAAGCCACGTGTTCAGCTCCTTGCCAGTGAGCAGTTGAATGGCACATCTCAGGATGCCGTCATTAAACGCCTCGGTGACTGGGTGTCCGCGCAGATCGAGGCCCGGCTCAAACCCCTCGTTCAGCTTGAGACTCTCCCCCTCACGGGCGCGGCGCGCGGTATTGCCTTTCAGGTCAGCGAAAATCTGGGGGCAATGCCCCGCTATAAGCTGAGCGACCAGATACGCCTTCTGGACAAGAAGGATTATGGCCGTCTCAAGTTCGGCGGTATTCGCGTGGGCTACGAACATGCCTTTATGCCGATCCTGCTCAAACCGGACCCGACGTCGCTCAGATGCCTTCTCTGGGCGATATATCAGGAGCGTTCGGAAATTCCGCCCGCTCCGCCAGCGGGCCGGGTCTCATTTGAAATAGATGGAAAGCTGCCCTGGACATATTATCTCGTCGCGGGATATGCGGTGTATGACAAGCTCGCCGTCCGCCTCGATATGCTGGACAGGCTTGCCGGGATGCTAAGACGGGCTTCCCGCGGGCTCCTGGAATCAGCCGAACCGGTAAAACCGGCAGAACAAAATGAAAATACGCCGGAAATGACAGCGGCCGGTGAAACAAAGACGGACGAAGTAGATACCGATAAAACGGACACAGTTGGAACAACGATAGAGACGACGAACGAACCCGAGACCCCGATCGCAGCGCAGAGCCTAACCGAGGCTCCTGCAGCGGAGAGCGAACCGGATACGGCGATACAAACCACACAAGCTGAGACACCTGCAGCACCGGCCTCACCCGAGCGCGAAAAAGTGGATGCCACGCAAAATGCGCCCGCAAAAAAAGACCTGCCGCGAAATCTCCCGTTCAAACCAACCCACGAGATGCTCTCTCTCGTCGGAACGACACGGGAGCAGTTTGCGCTCATCATGGACAGGCTGGGGTACGTCGCCGAGGGTGAAGGCGAGGACCTGACATATCGCAAAAAGTCGTTCAAAAAGAAGCTGCGAAACCAAAAATCCGCGCCGCGTGATGCGTCACCACGCCGGCCGAAAGGCGGACAAAAGCCCAAAAGCACTAAACCACAACCTAATCGCTCACCACCTAAGGAGAGGGAAATCGACCCCGATTCACCTTTTGCCATCCTGAAAACACTTGGTAAAAAGTAGCGAATGACCGACGGGACAAATGCGGCGAGTGCCGGTATTCGTGTCGATAAATGGTTGTGGTATGCGCGCTTCTTCAAAAGCCGTTCTCTTGCCGCGAAACTGGTCCAGTCACGAAAGCTGCGGATAAACAGCGTTGTCACGACAAAAGCCAGCGCGACCGTGAAAGCCGGGGATGTCCTGACGTTTGCCCAAGCTCGCAATATCCGTGTCATCCGGATCGTCAATATCGGCACACGCCGCGGCCCGGCGCCTGAGGCGCAGACGCTATACGAAGATCTCGCCCCGCCGCAGCAAAAAGAAGATAAAGCCGATCCAGCGCCCATGCCCGTCGCAAAGCGGGAGGCTGGTGCGGGACGGCCAACCAAAGCCGAGCGTAGGGCGCTTGACAAACTACACGCAAAGTCAGAGGAATGAGATCCCTCTTTTCTTAAAGGATTATCCGGTGACCGCAGCAAAGCACTTAAAACAATTTATTACCGCGTGGGACGCAGACGGCACAGGATATTTTAAGGTCGGGCGTATCTTTCTGGAAGAAACACGGGATGCCAAAAAGCTTGAAGCCGCCGCGAAAAAGGCCGCGCGCGGAATAGAGGCTGAAGTTATGTATGCCTGGAATCTTGGCTCTCCCAAATCGGATGCCTGGTGGCTCGGGTGGGGCGGTTACGATCTGGAAGAGGACATTCCGTTTTTTGCCACGATGGCCAAAGCGGAAGTGCAGGAGCAAATCAACTCCTTCGACCCAAAAGACAACGAGTTTGAATGCACATCGCTCGACGAATATAAAGAAATGCTGTTTAACGCCTATGATGAAGATCTGACGGCAGCAGAGCTGGTCCGCGGCTTTCAGGATTGGGTTCAATCTCTTGACCCGGCAGCACAGAAAGCCCTTCTCAAGGATTTGCAGAGCTGGCGCGACAATGGAAAAGAAGAATAATCTCGGGAGAAAAATCGCATGACATTTGTCATTGATCCTATAAAAATACCCTCTGTCGCTGTCGTGAATACGGACCATCGCTTTCCGGTTCGGAGAATATTCTGTGTCGGACGAAACTACGCAGAGCATACACGCGAAATGGGCGGAGATCCGGAGCGTGAACCTCCCTTCTTCTTTACAAAGCCCGCAGATGCCGTCGTCGACAGCGATACCGAAATCTCCTATCCAAAACTCACCAAAGACCTTCATCATGAGGTCGAACTGGTGATCGCCATCGGTAAAGGTGGTGAGAATATCCCGAAAGAACAGGCAAACGCGCATATTTTTGGATATGCCGTCGGTATCGATCTGACCCGGCGCGATCTGCAAAAAATTGCCAAGGAGATGGGGCGTCCCTGGGACAGCGGAAAGGCATTCGATCAATCCGCCCCTTGTGCTGCGATAACGCCGGTCGGCGATATTGCGGATATTGAGCAGGCAAGCATCTCGCTCTCTGTAAACGGTGAAACCAGTCAATCCGGGATGATTGCCGATCTGATCTGGTCAATTGACGAAGTTATCTCAATCCTGTCGGAATCATTTTCCTTAGCACCAGGTGATTTAATATATACCGGAACCCCCGCCGGAGTTGGCCCGCTTGTTCCGGGAGATCATGCCGTCGGCAAAATCTCCGGACTGAGACCTATAGACATCCGTTTAACTGACTAAATCGGACTAAGTGCGCACAAAAACCGTTGACTAGCAGATTTAGTACGATACATGAAAATTGAGATTTGGACTTTCATTGAAATGGCCTAAATCAATATCGGTCAATGAGCAGGTGGTAAGATGCAACATATTCAAAAGCTGGCAATTTGCGGCGTGGCCTTTTTTGCTGTCTCATCTTGTGCAGGAGATAAGGACTATCTACCAGCCAACATCGCCGCTTATGGCCCAGAAGACTGCAAACCGGTCGTCGAACAAGCGATAGACAGGGCCGACATCGATCGAAGCAAAATTTCGAAGATCGATTATCTGACCTACTATATTTCAGAGAGTGAAGCCGGTGAACAATATAACTATCAGGGCTGGCTGAGCTTTAAAGACTGCACGGGCAATTATGTCGTCGATATGAACCGATATTGTCAGATTCAAACAGCCTATCCGCGCGGCAATTGCAGAATGCAGGACATTGTTGCCCAGAAATGAATTCGTTATTATTCGATGTCTTGAAGCCCGCCTGATTGATTCGAGTTAACCATAACTCGCTGAAAAGCTTGTATTATTTGATTGAAATTTCAAAATTTCTTTGTATTTAAAGTCATTATCCGAATAATTTTCACCCTTAATTACTAATTATATAAGTTTTTACGAAAAATAACCTGAAATTAACCATAAATCTTTGTTTTTAGGTAGTTTCAGGACCAATTCCCCGTTAAAATGGTTATAGCAGCTGAGAATTGGTCAATATCGGCTTGCCGATATTGAGGCTGCGTCAATCATTCGAAGACAGGACTGAAAAAGCGTATCAGATGAGTTTCGCTCGGCATAACCGTGGAAGACCCCTCTTCAGCCAGACCGATCTTGTCTCGGCCCGGGAACGTGCTTTGCTTGCCGAAAATCAGCAATTGCGGAACAGGAATAAACGCCTGAAAGATGCGATGCTGACATTGGTAGAGCGGGTGGAAACGCAACTTCCATATCTTCAGACCCATACCCCTTTGTTCGAAAAGCCGCAGTCCAAAGGACGGGAATGGCAACACAGACATGAGAAAACACAGTATCGGAGCCGCACTCACAGGCAGGAATTTTCTCCGCCGCCGAAAATGGAAATCTATGAAACCTATCATGAGCCCATAGAATTTGGCGAACCGGCCCCGGCGATGCGTTTTGGCGCCGCAAGTACAAGAAAACCTCAGAAAAAGACGGCAGAGCCACAGCGTAACAGCAAGGCGGCCGCTGCCGACTACAGGATTTCCCCGGAACTTGCGCCGGAGGAAATTGATATCCTGAAATCACCAACACGGGATCGTCCTCACTCGAAGCCACGTGCAAGAAAAACGGTAGATGTCGTCGACCTCCACCCGTCTGATCCGGGCGAACAGGACACAGAGGCATGGTATGAAGCCGGTGATGCCAGCTCCCTCGATATACCCGATTTCGAGTTTCCGGAGGAAGAACCAATTCTGGACATCGACCTAGAACGCAAGGAAACCTTACGGGCAGCAATGCGCCGCCGTGTCAATCGGCTTCGCTGGTAAAAAGCCGCTATAACCTATATGCTGCGGCGCTAGCGCTTGATCCACTGCCGTCTCGCAATATCTGAATTTCTGACATGTTTGCACCATCAAAATATCCTCAAAAATCCCCTTTGTCCGTTCTTTACAGCTTTCGGCGGTGTCCCTATGCCATTCGGGCCAGGATGGCCATCGTTAGCTCCGGCGTTACTGTTGAACTGCGTGATATCCTTCTGAAAGACAAACCCCGGGACATGGTCGAGGCGAGCCCCAAGGCGACGGTACCGGTGTTAAAATGCCCGGATGGCATGGTTATTGAGGAGAGTCTTGATATCATGCTTTGGGCGTTGGCGCATGGCGATCCGGAATGCTGGCTACCTAATAACAGCGAGCTCAAGAAAGATATTTTTTCCCTGATCGCCGAGAACGACGGCCCTTTTAAATCGAATCTCGATCGGTATAAATATCATGTGCGCTTTCCCGAAAAATCTCGGGAGGAATATCGAAAGAGCGGGGAGACATTCCTTGAAACCTTGGAGCAACGCCTGCGTAATCAACCATATCTCGTGACGGATCGGCTCACTCTTGCGGATATGGCGATTTTCCCGTTTATCCGGCAGTTCGCAAATTCCGATATTGGCTGGTTTGAGAAAGCACCGTATCCGAACCTGCACCGCTGGCTTGACGAAAGGCTTAAGTCCCGGCAATTTCGCAATGTGATGAATAAACGCGAAATATGGAAAGAAGGGACAATCGGCATACCCTTTCCCGAGGCCGATGGAAGCTGAGTATTTCGGACAATCGGGCGCGGATTTCAGCCCGTGTGATAAATACCGTTATCGGCTTTGGCGACGATGGGGAGACGGACGCTCCGTGACCTTTATCATGCTGAACCCATCTACTGCAGACGCCACTCACAACGACCCGACCATCGAAAGGTGCCATCGCCGCGCTGTGGACATGGGATTCTCTGCCATTGAAATCGTTAACATCTTCGCCTATCGGGCCACGGACCCGAAGGAGCTGATGAAATATGTCCGTCCTGTCGGACCTGACAACGATGCCATACTGATCGACGCTGCCAGAAATGCGGATCTGGTTATCTGCGCCTGGGGTGGCCATGGAAATCATATGGGCCGGCATGATGCCGTGCGACAGCTTCTCAGAAAACATGCTATAACGCCTCATGTCCTGTCCCTGACCGCGAAGGGGTTGCCCGGCCATCCGCTTTATCTACCCTATTCGCGGAAACCGGTGCCCTGGACGGATTTTTGATTTAGAGAATGTCATGGCCAAGCTTTATTTCAACTACTCCACCATGAATGCCGGAAAATCGACAACATTGCTGCAATCGAGCTTCAACTATCAGGAGCGGGGAATGCGGCCTTTTCTGTTTACGGCGGCGATTGACGATCGATATGGCGTCGGTAAAATTGCCTCCCGCATCGGCCTTCAATCGGAAGCCCAGCTGTTTTCGGCGGACACCAATCTGTATGACATAGTGGAGTCTGAAAACCGCAATCATCCGGTTGATTGCGTCATGATCGACGAAGCCCAGTTCCTCACGAAAGAGCAGGTATTCCAGCTCACCGAAATTACGGACAAGCTCAAAATTCCGGTTCTCGCCTATGGCCTCAGAACTGATTTCCAGGGAAACCTCTTTGAAGGAAGTCAGTATCTTCTCGCCTGGTCCGATGAATTACGGGAGCTCAAGACCATCTGTCACTGTGGCAAGAAGGCGACCATGGTGATCCGTGTGAACGAAGACGGCCAACCCGTCCGCGAAGGAGCGCAAAAGGAAATCGGCGGCAATGACCGCTACGTCGCCCTCTGCCGCCTGCATTTCAAGGAAGCTGTTCATAAATAAAAAAACCAGAAGGCCGACCTGACCTTCCGGTTCAATTATTCGCAAATGACACCCTAAGTTATTCAGGACGCCAGAGCCGCATATTGCTTGAAATGATAATCGGTATTGCCGAACAGCATTTCGATTGTCGTCAGGCGTTTGAAGTAGTGGCCGATTGAATATTCGTCGGTCATTCCCATGCCGCCGTGAAGCTGGATGGACTGCTCCCCGATGAATTTTGAGGCCTGTCCGATTTGCGCCTTTGCCGCCGAGACAGCCTTGCGGCGCTCCCCCTCATCATCGAGTTCCAGTTTCATGGCCAGCATATCGGACATGGATTTGGACTGTTCCGCCTCCATATACATATCGACCATGCGATGCTGCAGCACCTGGAACTTGCCGATGGGTGTGCCGAACTGCTTGCGTTCCTTGATATACTCATTCGTGATGTTGTTTGCCGTACGCATCGCCCCGACGGCCTCCGCACATAACGCGGCTATTGTCCGGTCAACGACATTCTTGATAGCCGGAAGGGCACCGCCTTCCTTGCCCAGCAACGCATCGGAGCCGACTTTGACATCGTCCAGCTTGATGTCCGATGCGCGTTGCCCGTCAATGGTCCGATAATCACGGCGGCTAAGCCCGCTTGTATCGTTATCGACAACAAAAAGGGAGATACCATCTTCATCGCGCGATCCGCCGCCAGTCCTGGCAGAGACGATAATTTTATCCGCCGTTGCGGCATGATAGACAACGGACTTATGGCCATTCAAAACATAGCCATCGCCGGACTTGGTTGCGCTTGTCTCGACATCATTGAGATCAAAACGTGACTGCGGCTCTGCATAAGCAAAGGCGAGCATCATATTGCCTTCAATCACTTCCGGGATGATGGCCTCGATCTGGCTCTGGCTACCCGCTTCCGCAACAAGGCCGCCACCCATGACGACGGTACTCAGGAAGGGCTCCAGCACCAACCCGCTGCCCATATTCTCCATCATGATCGCCGTTTCAACGGCCGTGCCGCCGAAACCACCGACATCTTCCGAAAAGGGCAAGCCAAGCCAGCCGAGCTCCGCCATTTTCTTCCAGTGATCCTTGCTGAAACCCAGTTCCGTATCCGCCAACTTGGCCCGCGATTCTGGTGAATAGTTATCCTTTACGAACCGCTCGACGCTATCCTTGAGCAGGGTCTGTTCGTCTGAAAGTTCAAAATCCATCTTGTTATTATCCTTATAATCCCAGAACCATTTTGGAGACGATATTACGTTGAATTTCATTGCTGCCACCGTAAATAGTGGCAGCGCGAAGGTATAAATGCTCGGCCATCGGGCCATGCGCGTAGTCAGGTCCGACAGGAGCCTCATTTCGGCCCGCATAGGCCCGCTCCGCCTCATACGGTGCACCGTATATCCCAAGGGATTCCACCAGCAGGCTTGTCAGCCGTTGCTGGATTTCAGTGCCCTTGATTTTCAGCAATGACGGTTCCGCCGTCAGCTCCTTGCCGTTGGCAATCATCGAAAGATAACGCAGCTCCGTATACTCAAGAGACATCAGATCAACTTCAATGCGCGTCAGCTTGTTTATGAAGTCCTGATCTTCGGCAAGTGCTCGACCACCGCTCCGCTCCAGACTTGCAATCTCGCGCAACCGCTCAACCTGACGTTTCGACCGGGCGACCCGGGCAATTCCCGTCCGCTCGTTCCCGAGCAGGAATTTGGCATATGTCCAGCCCTTGTTCTCTTCTCCGATGCGGTTCTCGACCGGAACACGCACATCGTCGAAAAAGACTTCGTTCAGGCTGTGCTCCTTGTCCAGCCCGATGATCGGCTTCACCGTGATGCCCGGTGTTTTCATATCAATAAGAAGGAAGGAAATCCCTTCCTGCTGCTTTGCAGTGCTGTCCGTCCGAACAAGGCAGAAAATCATGTCGGCATTTTGAGCAAAAGACGTCCAGATTTTCTGGCCATTGACGACATAATGATCACCGTCCCGCACTGCCTTCGTCTGGAGGGAGGCAAGGTCTGAACCCGACCCCGGCTCGGAATAGCCCTGACACCACCAGTCATCGGAATTGAGGATGCGCGGCAGATATTTATCCTTCTGTTCCTGATTGCCGAAGGTATAGATCACCGGACCAACCATGCTGACGCCAAACGGCAGCGCAATCGGAGCGGCCGCATGCCCGAACTCATGAGCCGCGATATATTTCTGGGTAATGGTCCAGCCCGTGCCGCCATATTCCTTTGGCCAGTTTGGCGCCATCCAGCCTTTTTCATTTAGGATCTTCTGCCACCTGACCTGCCCCTCTTTGGTCGGGTGTAGCCCGCGGTCGCAACGATCCTTCACATCTGCCGGTAATGAGGTCGCAAGAAATTCCCGAACCTCATCACGGAACGCGAGATCTTCTTTGCTAAATGATAAATCCATCCCTGTTCTCCATTATTCTTATGGGTTTCTTAACTGCCCATTTCCAGCCTATGCTAGGACGGGTTTTTCTCTATTGCAAGTTTACCGTTCAATATGGCGTCCCGGTCAGGCTCCGGCAAGTGTTCCCTTGCGTCAACCTCCCGTATTTCCTCAAATATGAGGAGGTACGAACTCAGAAAAGACGGAATCGGGCCAGCCCGTCCCGCTCGACCTGTTGGACAAGGCCAACCTCCCATGTCAGATAGGCTTCCATACGGCGCCGGACAGCCTCTTTGTCATTCGTATCGTACGGCTTGTACCAGACATCTTCGGGCTTGCTTAACAGGCGTGTATCACCGCTTTCCATGGCGAGCGATGCCGCCGCCCAGGCGTCCGTTCCGCCTTCCAGCACACGCACAATCGCATCAGGACGAAGCGCTGCCATTTCGGAGGTGGTCAAATGCGCGAGTTCGCCGTCTGGTGAGGTCAGGATAATCAGACCGGCGGCGGGAATAAAGATGTGGTCTTCCGCGAGCCGCGACCGGATGGCCCAATATGCCCCTGGTACATGCCCTCCTCTATACTCAAGGGATGTCGCCAGATCGATCACGGCAACCGGTTCCCCGGAGGAAAGCACCGCATCCAGTTCATAGGGCGACAGGGTTTGTGCGCGCGGGATGTCAACCGCCGGAGCAGACCCCTGTTCGGTCTTTTCCGCAGTCGGCAAGGTCAATACATAAACTTCGGGCCAGTTCATCTGGACAAGCCAGGACGCCGTCATAATGGCCCTGACCGCGTCATCATCCGCAAGGACAAGCCGACTGTTGCGGACGGCGACATATTCATCCGTCGCCTGTACCAGCTGTCCGCCCGGCGCATGACTGGCCCCCGGTAGATGCCCCGTGCGATATTCATCCTCGCCCCGGACATCCAGAATGTACAGACTGCGGTCTGTCGCTTCATCCTTAAGGGCCTGAAGTTCCTCAAGTCCGATCTGTTTGACGCCAAAACGCTTCGCCACCTCTTGCGCCGCTTTCCGGCTTTTTGCGAGTGCCTCCGGCCCCGGTAGAGGCGCTACGGCATCCTCCCTGTGAGCAAGATCGAGATCAGCAAGATACCAGCCCATTGTGCCGTCTTTAAGCGCTGAAACAGGATTTTTTATGCCTGCATTGATAAGCGACTGCGCCCCGATAATACTGCGTGTCCGACCGGCGCAATTGACAACAATCTGGGTTTTCTCATCCAGGACCGTCTCATATACCCGGTGCACCAGCTCGGCCCCCGGCATATCGATCCCGCTTGGAATCGACATCCGGTGAAACTCCGGAAAGGGGCGGCTATCCAGTATAATAATGTCTTCCCCCGATGCCTGTCGCTTCGCAAGATCACTTGCGGTCACATGAGGCGTTCCGCACGCCTCTTCAACGAATTCCCCGAAAGCCTTGCTTGGAACATTCACACCTGTAAACAACTCCAAGCCCGCATCATGCCAACCGACAACCCCGCCCTCAACCAATGTGATCCTGTCGTATCCAAGCTCTGCAAGTTTTGCGGCTGCTCGTTCCGCCAGCGGAAGCTCCGGACCCTGATCAAGAATATAGATCTGGACGGAACGGCGCGGCAACAATCGCGGCGCTTTAAGTTCCAAATGACTTAACGGCAGAGGAACGGCGAAAAAAGGATGCCCTTCAGAATGAACCCCCTGTTCCCGAACGTCGATCAGGGCGTATTCGCCTTCCTCTTCCTTCATTATCCGGTGCAGGGATGCCGGAGAAATAATTTCAAAACTCAATGCCGTGCCTCGCGGATATCCGTATGGGCCGGAAAAACATCCCATTCGCGCTCGCGCTCATTCCAGAACTTTCTCTCATGAAGCTGTTCGAGGCCCAGTCCATACATGTGGAAATTCATAACCGGCTTTCCGGCATTTATATGGATCGTATGGAACTCACCGGTCATGATGGCGACCCCTTTTCCCGGCTCCACCATTTTGCTGTCTATCTGTTCCACACCGTCCGGTACTTTTTTATAAAAACGGTTTTCCTCCTGCCCCTCGATCCCGACGATGACGGCCCAGGTGGTATGGTCATGCGGCGGCGCATTCACATCGCCGCTTGCAACATTCAGATATAAAGCAAAGCCATGGTCCTCATCCTCGGACAGGCGATAGAGACAGCTCCGGCGCTTTGAGTCCGCCTCCGGCGGCGGAAAATCCTCAAGTGAAAATAAATCCCGACGCGCCGCAAGTCCGATCAGATCATCCTTGATGTCACTCAATATTTCGGGGGTTATTTCCTGATTGGCCGCCCGGTCTCGAATCCTGTCGACGGTCTCTGAAATTGCCCTTCTGCGATCTTCCCCGGCCATCATTCCGCTCCCTTTTTTGTTTGCCTTTATATTTAGCATCCTGCACCTTGCAAGGAAAGGATAACAGCTTAAAAAAATCCGGCGGAGGCGCAAAAGACATGTTCAGGAAAATTATCCTCGGGATCGTCCTTATCCTTGTCATCCTTGTCGGTGTCCTTGCCTATAAAACTTTCACCAACACACCGGATATGATCGCCGTTGACCCCGTTGAGATGTCTTCCTTTGATGTTGACGCCGCTGCGGCGCGTCTTGCGGAAGCTGTCCAGATCAAAACCATTTCCGCAGATCGGGACAGCCCTGTTGCCGCCGCTGAATTCGACAGGCTGCACTTGCTGATCAATGCCTCTTTCCCGCTCGTTCATCAGTCATTGAAGCGTGAGGTCGTCGGGGGCCACAGCCTTCTCTATACATGGGAAGGAAGCGACCCGTCGCTGCCTCCGGCCCTTCTCATGGGACATATGGACGTTGTCCCCGTAGAACCCGGTACAGAATCGGATTGGCAGGAGGAGCCCTTCTCCGGCGTAATCAAGGATGGGGCGATCTGGGGTCGCGGCACTCTCGATGATAAATTATCCGTCTTTGCCATACTGGAAGCGGCGGAACTGCAGCTTGCCGACGGTTTTAAACCGAAGCGCACCCTTTATTTCGCCTTTGGCCATGATGAAGAGGTGGGCGGCGTGAATGGCGCTGCGGAAATAGCCGCGCTTCTGAAAAGCCGGGGGGTCAGACTGGCCTTCACCCTCGATGAAGGCATGGTCATCGTGCAAGGACTAATGCCGGGCATTGACGCACCGATTGCCTTCATCGCCCTTGCGGAGAAAGGGTATCTGACGCTCCAGCTTACGGCAACGACGGAGGGTGGTCATTCTTCCATTCCGCCGCGGACGACTGCGATCGGAAAGCTCGCCCGGGCCATTGCCCGGATCGAGGAAAACCGTCTTCCGGCCGCCCTCAATAGCCCGGCATCGGATATGTTCGACACTTTGGCGCCGCATATGTCGCTACCGCTGAAAGCCATCATATCGAACCGCTGGCTGCTTGATCCGGTTCTGGTTGGAGAGCTTGGCAAAGGCGGCGCAACAAATGCGATGGTACGCACCACAACGGCGGTCACCATCGCCGAAGGCGGCACCAAAGACAATGTATTGCCATCTCAGGCATCCGCGACAGTGAATTTCCGTCTGTTACCGGATACGAGCATTCAGGACGTCATCAACCATGTCACAAATGTCATCGACGATCCGGATATCGACATAACGACAAAGCAGGGCAACGAAGCCTCCCGTATCTCCAGCGAGGACGCCGAAGGATATCAGATGATTGAACGTACGATCCGGGAGACGCTTCCCGATGTCCTGATATCCCCGGGGTTGATGCTGGCCGGGTCCGACAGCAAGCATTATGAGGAGGTTGCCGAGAATAACTATCGCTTTGTCCCGATGCGCTTCGGACCGGAGGATCTGGCGCGCATACATGGCACCAACGAGCGGATCATCATTGAGAATTACGCGGAGATCATTCAGTTCTATCGTCGCCTGATGGAGAATGCCGGCGGCTGATAAGGGTTAGTGCCGCCGCGCCTGAACGATAACCGCATCGATATTCTTCTCTCCCAATGCGCGGATCGCTTCCAGCCTGTGCTGCCCTTCGATGAGGACATACCTATCCTTCCCCAGCCGGACCTGTATCGGAGATTTCTGACCATTCTCTAGGATGTCTTCCGCCAGTTCATCCACACGCGTCTGGTTCAGAAGTTTGCGTGTCTTGCTTGGCACATAGATTTTCTCGATCTCAATGATAACGGTTTTCATCCAGCGCCCCGAATTATTGTTGGAACCGTGCGACACTGACCAGTTTTTTCTCACAACAGGCAATCCCGCAGCGTCTACCTGTCAGTTGTAGACGATGGAGAGCAGGATGACAGAAAAAGGCGATAGAGATAAGTGGGAATTTTATCAGGATCACAATGAGAAGCATCACAAATGGCGATGGCGGCGAACCGCTCCGAATGGCCGGATTGTTGGTGCCTCGACACAGGGCTATGCGGAAAAGGAAGAATGCGTCGAGAATGCCGTTCGAAATGGCTTCGTCCAATCAGCCGACTGAGCGAATTATTTATTGTTTCACAGGGCGGATTTCAGCAGATGGCGGAGAAATCCCGTCATCCGCCTGCCGGATTTCCATCAATGCCTGACGAACAATAACCCAGGCACTTTGTAACGCCAAGCTTGCCATTATTGAAGCTACAATAAAGTCCGGCCAGCCTGTGCCCGTCCCAAACACCCCGACCGCAGCGGCCAGAACGGCAAAATTGCCAATGACGTCGTTACGGGTACAGAGCCAGACGGAGCGCATGTTACTATCGCCGTACCTGTATGCCCAAAGCATGGCGAATATGGCAGCGTTGGCGAAGAGCGCAATCGTACCAACAACGCCCATGGTCACAGCACCCGGCACTGTCCCGAGGAGAGCATTGAAAACTGCAGTCCCCAGAACCCAAACGCCAAACAGGGCCATAACTAGACCTTTAAAAAGGGCGGCTTTGGCGCGAACCCGTAAAGCCATGCTGAAAACAAAGAGGCTTATTCCGTAATTACTTGCATCCCCCAGAAAATCGAGTGCGTCTGCCTGCAACGAAACGGAATCTGCGGCCAACCCAGCGACAACTTCAATCAGAAACATGCCGCCGTTAACAATCAAGGCAATCCAGAGGATCAATCGATATCGCCCAGACAGCGGCGCACCCCGATTATCGAAATTATTTCCGCCGCAGCAATGCTTGCTCATCTCTCCAACAATCCTCTCAAATCGCAGATAGACTAACATTCGGAAGGCCTATCCCGTCAAGAGCCTTGTCAAGTCAAATAGTGCCGCAACATGCTTGCGCAATCTCAGATAATCGCCATACTTGCCGAAACGTACTGAGAAGAGACTTCCTGAATGACTTCCTCCCCCATACCCGAGGGCTTCCGCCCTTTTGAATCACGTGGCCTTTTCACGGAAAAAATTGGTCCCCTGTATACAAAAGCCGATGGCGACAACACGATTTTCGGCTTCCTTGCGGATGAGAGCCATACCAATAGCAACGGTGTTGTCCATGGCGGCATGATGCTCAGTTTTCTCGATGAAGCAATGGGCCAGCTGGTCTGGTATGCCCTGGATAAAAAGCGCTGCGCCACCATTACGCTGAACAGTGACTTCGTAGCCTCCGCCAAGCCGGGCGACTGGATTGAGGCCCATGCGAAAATTAACAAAAAAGGTCTTGCCGTTGTGTTTGTTCGGGGTGAATTGCTGGTTGATGACCAGCGCATTATGACGGCCGACGGTATCTGGAAGATCATAGGAAAATAGCTGATCATGACAACGCAGTTTACATACGCGGAGATCAAAGCGGCGCAGCAGCGCATTTCTCCGTATATTCGCCGGACGCCACAGTTTGAACTTGAACTCGACACCAGCCTTCGGGTCTCCGCCAAGCTGGAAAATCTGCAGCTTTCCGGCTCCTTCAAGATACGTGGCGCATTGAACACAGTCTTAAGCCTCTCGGAGGCGGAATTAAAACGCGGCCTCGTCACGGCGTCAGGCGGCAATCATGGTATGGGCGTTGCGACGGCTGGCGCTCTTACACGCACCCCCACAACGATATATCTGCCGGAAAATACGCCGCAGTCGAAGATCGACAAACTTCGTAAAGTCGCGACGGAAGTTGTGGTGCAGGGGGCTGTCTGGGATGATGCAAACGCTCTTGCGTTAGCTGCGGCCGAAACAGGCCGCTGCTATATACATCCCTTTGCTGATGTCCGTGTCCTCGCGGGTCAGGGAACGCTCGGGATGGAAATCCTTCAGGATGCGCCGGATCTGGATGTTCTTCTGGTCGCCATTGGCGGCGGCGGACTGATTTCAGGCGTTGCGACGGCCGTAAAAACCCTGAAGCCGGATATCAAGGTGATCGGAGTCGAAGCTGTCGGTGCCCCGACATTGAAAGAAAGCATTGATGCCGGAACGCTTGTCACTCTTGAGAAAATAGAGACGAAGGCAGGAACCCTAGCGCCACGCCGGTCTGCCGATATAAATTTCCGCATTATTTCGGAACTCGTCGATGATATCGTTCTGGTGACAGACCCTGAGATGAAAAGCGCCGCCGAATGGCTCTGGGAGAACGTCGGCCTCGGCGTTGAACTTTCCGCCGCCGCTGCAGTTGCCGCCTTGCGCGCCGGTAGCTTCCAGCCTGATCCAGATGCGAATGTTGGGGTGATTATTTGCGGTGCCGGACCGGATGGGTTTCCCGCGACCTGATAAAGAAATTCGTGCATACGGTTTCCATTGACCGCACTCCCCTTTGCAACGTAACCTGAGCCTAATACAGGGAAATATAATGTGTTCTGGGGAATGACATGTCTGATTTTTTGTGGGAGAAATCTTACCCCAAAGGGGTAAAATGGGAAATTGAGATCGAGGAAAAGCCGGTCTATGCCCTTCTTGATGAAGCGGTTGCAAAATGGCCGAATAACTATGCCATCGATTTCATGGACAAGCGCATCACCTATGCGGAACTGGATGACATGGTCGACCGGGCCGCCAAAGGTTTCCGGGAACTTGGGGTGAAAGAAGGCGTACATGTCGGACTTTACCTCCCCAACACGCCCCATTACATCGTCTGCTTTTTCGGTATCCTGAAGGCGGGAGGGACGGTCGTCAATTACTCGCCGCTCGATGCTGAACGCGAACTACGCCATAAGATCGGCGACAGCCATACCGATTTCATGATGACTTTGGATCTGGAAGTTCTTTATCCCAAGATTGCCGGAATGTTGAATGAAACCCGGCTGAAAAAGATCATAGTGGGCTGCCTGAAGGAAGTACTGCCGTTCCCGAAAAACTTCCTGTATCCGATCGTCAAGTCAAAGGAAATCTCGAAGGTTCCCGATGATGAGCACCACATGACCTTCAAGCAGCTCCTGGCCAATGACGGAAAAGGCGAGGCCGCGCCTGTTGCAGATCCGTCTGAAAAAGTCGCTGTTCTGCAATATACCGGCGGAACAACCGGCCTGCCCAAGGGTGCAATGCTTACCCATAAAAACTTGATTGCCGCATGTCAGCAGCTTCGCGCCATGCAGCAGGGCGATGAACCTGTTCTTGTTGACGGAACCGAGAAGGTGCTGGCCGTGCTGCCGCTCTTCCATATCTATGCGCTGACGGTGATCATGAATTTCGGCATTGCCGGCGGTTCGGAAATCATCCTGCATCCGAAGTTCGAACTTGATGCCGTCATGAAGGATCTGAGCAAGAAGAAACCGACGGTTTTTCCCGGCGTTCCGACAATGTATATGGCGATTGCCAATCATCCGGATATTGCAAAATTCGATCTTTCCTCTCTTAAATTCTGTGCATCCGGAGGCGCGCCGCTACCCGTTGATGTTCAGGAACAGTTTCAGCGCGTGACCGGATGCCGTCTGCTGGAGGGTTGGGGCATGACCGAAACCTCTCCGTCCGGTACGTCAACGCCGATGACGGACAAACGGGTCGCGGGGGCCGCGGGCGTTCCCCTGCCCGGCATTGAAATCCGCATCCTTGATGTGGACGACAAGAGTAAGGTCATGGCAACCGGAGAGATCGGGGAGATCGCGATCAAGGGTCCCAATGTCATGAAGGGATACTGGAACAAGCCCGATGTAACGGCGGAAAGCTTTGTCGGCGACTTTTTCCTGACCGGCGATACCGGCTATCTCGATGAAGATGGTTACATGCATATTGTTGACCGGACAAAGGACATGATTACCTCCGGCGGTTTCAACGTCTATCCACGCATCATCGAGGAAGCCATTTTCGAGCATCCTTCCGTGGCGGAAGTTACGGTTGTCGGCATTCCGGACGATTATCGCGGCGAGGCGGCGAAGGCCTTTATCAAACTGTCCCCGAATGGCAAGGAATTTTCGCTCGAAGAACTACGCGAGTTTCTGAGTGACAAGCTGGGCAAGCATGAATTGCCTGCCGCCGTTGAGTTCCGCCCCGAGCTTCCGAAAACTCTTGTTGGCAAGCTTTCCAAGAAGGAGCTTGTGGAAGAGGAACGGCAGAAATATGAGGCCCGGAAAAAAGCGGACGCGTAAAGCGGGCCCGAAAACCAGAGGAGTCTGTAGCGTGGTATGAGTAGTTTTCTCGCGATTGATTTTGAAACCGCCAATAATGCCGCCGACAGCGCCTGTGCTGTTGGTCTGGTACGAGTGGAGGATGGAAAAATTGCGCGCGAGAAAGCGTTTCTTATATGCCCGCCAAGTTCCGAATTTTATTTCACCCATATTCACGGCCTCACATGGGAAGATGTGGCCGGGTCACCTGATTTCGGAGCACTCTGGCCCGAGATCGAAACCTGGCTAGAGGGCGTGGATTTTCTAGCGGCCCATAATTCAGGATTTGATTCGAGGGTCCTGAAGAATTGCTGCGAACGCTATGCGCTTAATACCCCGCAAACCGAATTTATCTGCACAGTGCAACTTGCCCGCCGGATGTGGGAGGTGCGCCCTACCAGACTTCCAAATGTCGCGCATTTTCTGGGGCTCGAGCTCAATCACCACAATGCCCTGTCCGACAGCCGCGCCTGTGCCAATATTGTTATTGCCGCAGAACGCGACGGCTGGTCCTTCGAAAACGGGTTCGACAACGTCGGCGAGCGGTATATCGCGATCGACCAGCTTTAACCGCAGTTATATTTCAGTTTCCTTTATTGCGAATCATTCTTAAAAATTATTGACGACATTATTGTTACTAATTAATAATGAGAACTATTCTCAATAAATGGAGCGTAGAATGATCCTTATCAGGAATCTGACCCCGGCCAGCCTAGCCTCTCTTATGATAAAATCTGCGGAAGAAGAGCGCGCCGCGCGCTTGCTCTGCAAGCAACCCTGTGAGGTTTATCGCGATCCGCAAATCCTGGTATTTACGGAAACGCGAAAACAAAGGCGGCCCCAGTAAAACCGGAGCCGCCTTGTTTTGTTAGCCTGACGCCTTAAGCTGCCGCGCGGGTTGCCGCCTGCACTTTCTTCAACTGACGACGCGCTGCATGGCGACCATGCGCTTTCATGTTCATTTTGCGGGCGGCGCGTTGCTGATTGGAACGGCTGTTCTTCGTCAGGCCGGTTCCGCTACCGCCACCACCTTTTTTACGGCTTTTGCCGCCTTGGTTGCGGCCATTCCGTGCTGATCTCGCTGTCATGTGACTAGCTCCACTCGCTTGTAACAAAAATTCGAAGCGCCTTACATAATGGTTCAAAGGCAAAAGGTACAGAAAAACTTTACGTCAAAGCGCATTTTTTCAAAGGCGATCAGGAAAAGACGCTCTGTAACTTCATGGCAATGCCCATGTTACCGGCAATCTTCAATTTTCCCATCATAAAGGCCGTCGTCGGATCGAGCTCCCCTTTTGCAAGCGACTCGAAATTTTCTTTCGTGATTGTAATCGTGCAATCGGCTTCCTTGTCTTCGTTGGAAATTTCGTTAGGGATTTTTTCTGCATCCAGAAAAATGACACCATCGTCGCCAAAATCAAATTTCAGCGTTGCGTCCAGCCCGCAGTCCTCGCCAACGCGATCTCGCATGCCATCGGTAATTTCTTCCAGCGTCGCCATCTTTCTTTTCCTTTCGGGATTGAACTACAACCGTCTCTGTCTCTAAAATACGGCTCTGTTTCTGACTACATTTTAAACTTGACGTTAACGTAAAGGTCAAGCCCTAATCTGTCAAATGCTGATCCGGCGTCCGTTCATAAAACCCGGACTTTTTGGAACCGCGATAAAAATAACAAAAGGCGTGGGAGTAATTAATGAACTACCGATCCGTTTTCCGTCCCGGACTGTTTGATGGCCAGACAATCGTTGTCACCGGCGGCGGTAGTGGCATAGGCAGATGCACAGCCCATGAACTGATATCCTTGGGTGCACGCGTTGCCCTGGTCGGCAGATCTTCAGAAAAGCTGGAGGCCGTTCAACGCGAAATTCAAACGGAAGGCGGCACAGCGACTATTCATCCATGTGACATTCGCGATGAGGAAATGGTCAGGCAAACCGTCGCTGATATTATCACCCAGCAGGGCGCCATTCACGGTCTCGTCAATAATGCCGGCGGGCAGTTTCCGGCCTTGCTCGAAGATATCTCGATGAAAGGCTGGGAGGCGGTTATCAGAACGAATCTGACCGGCGGCTTTCTCTTCGCCCGTGAATGTTATGTGCAATGGATGAAGGCGAACGGAGGGGCCATCGTCAATATGATCGCCGATATGTGGAACTCAATGCCCGGAATGGGGCATTCCGGGGCCGCGCGCAAGGGCATGTTGAGCTTTACCGAAACGGCGGCACTGGAATGGGCGCCTTCCGGCGTCAGGGTCAATGCAATTGCCCCCGGCCTCATCATTTCGTCGGGTATGAACACCTATGATGACGCCTGGCAAAGACGCGTGAAGGCACGGATTGCCTCGCACCCCGTCAAGCGGCTCGGGACGGAATCTGAAATTTCTGCCGGTATTGTTTTTCTCTTATCCGAAGCGGCGGCTTTCATGACCGGCAGCTGTCTTCGCATGGATGGCGGCGCGCCGAATATCCGTATGAACTGGGAAATCGCCGATCACACCAAGAACAAGCCATTTAACGGATTTCACCTGACGGAGATACCCGATTTTCTAAGGGAGGAGAGCGAATGATTTACGGTCCGGAACATCAGGAGCTGATCCGCTCCCTTGGTAAATTCATCGATCAGGAAATAAATCCGCATGTGGATGAATGGGAAGCCGCGGGCGCGTTTCCCGCGCATGAGCTGTTCAAGAAAATGGGAGACCAGGGATTTCTCGGCATCTGCAAACCTGAGAAATTTGGCGGGATGGGCCTCGACTATTCCTTCAGCCTGGCGGTATCGGAGACGCTGGGCCGGATTCATTGCGGCGCAGTGCCCATGGCCATTGGCGTTCAGACCGACATGGCGACTCCTGCGCTTGCCCGGTTCGGCTCGGACTATGTGCGGGAGAATTTCCTGCGGCCGGCAATTGCCGGTGACTATGTTGCCTGTATCGGCGTGTCCGAGCCCGGCGCCGGTTCCGATGTTGCCGCCATCAAAAGCAATGCCCGCAAGGACGGTGATGACTATGTCATCAATGGCCAGAAAATGTGGATTACAAACGGGGCCCAGGCTGACTTCATGGTGATGCTGGTCAACACCGGTGACGGTGCCATGCATGAAAGCAAGTCCCTGATTGCGGTTCCCATGGATAGCCCCGGTATTTCCCTCGCCCGGAAACTCGATAAACTCGGGATGCGCGCTTCCGACACCGCGCAGCTTTTCTTTGAAGATGTCCGTGTCCCGCAACGAAATCTTATCGGCGAAGAAGGAAAAGGCTTCACCTATCAGATGCTGCAATTTCAGGAGGAACGGCTTTGGGCGGCCGGTGCCGGATTGAAGCCGCTGGAAAAAGCAATCTCCGATGTGATCGACTATACGCGCGAGCGGCATGCCTTCGGCAAGCCCTTGATTGACAATCAGTATATTCATTTCCGTCTGGCGGAACTCCTGACGGAGGTGGAGCAGCTTCGTTCCCTCACCTATCGGGCTGTCGAAGAATATGTGGCCGGTGAGGATGTGACGATGCTTGCCTCCATGGCAAAACTGAAAGTCGGGCGGCTGACCCGCGAAATTGCCGACGCTTGTCTTCAGTTTTACGGCGGGATGGGCTTCATGAATGAAACCCCCATCACGCGGCTTTACCGCGATGGCCGCCTCACCTCCATCGGTGGCGGGGCGGATGAGGTCATGCTTGGGATCATCTGCAAATATATGGATATCCTGCCGAAACAACGGCGCGGCTAGTGCGTCCCACGGCGGATGACGTTAAAAGGCCCGCCCCTTCGATCATCTGACGAAAGGACGGGCCGGTTTAGTTCAGGGATGTTGTATTCCGGCTCGATAGTCAGCCTTTCTTCATGCCACCTTTCTTGGGCCGCAGGTTCGACAGCTCGTCTGCGGACAGAACGCCATCACCATTACTGTCGGCAGCTTCAAATCGCTTGGCCGAGGCTGCCTCGAATTCATCACTGGAAACCATTCCGTTGCCATCGGCATCCAGTAACTCCAGAAGACGCGCGCTATGGCGTTCTTTTCGGTTTTCATGCATCTTGTGGCGAAACGCCTTAGCTTCTTCCATGCTCATCGAACCGTTACCATCCGTATCAAGCTTGTCGAAGAATACTTTCTTGCGAACGGTCATTTCCTCGATACTGATTGTGCCGTTGCCATCCTCGTCCAGCTTGCTGAAACGCTCGGTCGATTTCGCCGTCATTTCCTCAAAAGTCAGTTCGCCGTCACCATTCGTGTCCAGACGCTCGAACATGCCGCCTTTATGATGAGCTTTTCCATCGCCATCCGTCGCTGCAATTGCAAGAACAGGAACAGTCAGGGCGGCAATCAGGGATCCAACGATAATTTTACGCTTCATGTGATAAGTCTCCTCCATTTTAGTGACTTATCCATTCAACGATGCGGCGCCGACCGTTCCGTCGCAAAAATCTGAAAAAAGTATTTCATGCAAATCGACAAAATATATTGAACATTGTTCATTTTTATGCACATCGTTTCTTCAAAGGAAGCATCATGGCGACAACAGACAAGCAGAAGACACGCGGAGACCGTCTCAGGGCCTTCAAGCGCCAGCATATACTGGGCGCGGCGAAGCGCCTGTTTGATGCCCGCGGGATGGAGGGTCTCAATATGCGGGATATTGCCGAGGAAGCGGGATATTCGCTTGGCGCCGCCTATGCCTATTTCCGCACGAAGGAGGAAATCCAGTATGAGTTACTCTCCGTCATCCTTGGCGATCTGACCCGACAATTACGGAACACCGGTGCCTCCGGCCATTCAAAAAAACTGGCGCAAAGCCCGTTCCTGCTCTTCATCGAGTATTTTCAGGATCATCCGGAGGAAAGGCAGCTCATGCTGCTTGTCCTGTCCGGCCTTGGCAATGAATCCACGCAAATCCCCTCCCAGGCGAGCGCAACACTGAATAGCAGACTGCTTGCACTGATGGGCCTGCTCGCCAACGGCTTGCACCAGTCCGGTGAGACTTCAGCAACAGCGGCGCAGGAAGAAACGATTGACTTTGTCGCCTTCCTGCTGGGGCTGCTTATGCTGGAAAACGGGGGCCGGCTTGCGCTTTTGAACCAGCAACCGCAAGAAATGGTCGACCGATACGGGAAACGGATGCTATTAAGAAATACGAAACAAGAATAACAACAATGATCGTGCAGACAGGAGCTCCCCTTTCATGAGTGGTTATGCTGAGACCTATCGCGGGCAGGTACTCGCGAGCGAATGCAATTTTCTCGGCCATATGAATATCCAGTTTTACGCCGCCCGGGTCAGCCATGCGATCTGGAGCATGAGCTATATGATCGGCATTCCGGCCAAAGATATAAAAGGCGGGAAAAAGGCGCTTGTCTCCGTCCGTCAGGAAATCGACTTCCTGGGCGAACTGATGGCGGGCGATATTCTCCATATGGAAACAGGCATCCTGAAAACGACCAACAAGACCCTGACACTGCATAACAAACTCATCAACAGCGCGACAGGTGAAACCGTCATGACCAATGAAATGACGGCCGCCTATATGGATGTTTCCTTGCGCAAGGCCGTTCCCCTGACATCGGAGATGCGCGCGAATATCGAAAACTTCATGATTTCACAGGAGGCCGCGACATGAGCAAACTGATCGCCTGTTATCGCGGCAATGTAAATGCCTGGGAATGTGATCAGATGAGACATATGAACGTTCAGTTTTATATGTCCCGCGGCACCGAGGCATTTGGCCATTTTCAGAATGCGCTTGGCCTTAGTCCCGTTCGTATCCGGGAAGAAAAGAAAGGTCTGCGTTTCAAGTCCGTGCGTATCCAGTTCAAGGCGGAAGTCCATGCCGGTTCCGCGCTGCACGGCCTGTGCGGTGTACGCGAGGTCGTCGGCGATACCCTTCACGGGTTTATTCATCTCTATGACACGGCCTTCGACAGACTGTCTGCCGTGCTCGAATTCACAGCTGCCTATACCGATTTTATTAGCGATGAAGCGCTTCCCCTGCCGGCTGACCTCCGGGATGCGGCCGAAGCTTTGAGTGACGAGCATCCGGAAATTTACCGGCCTGCACCCTTTTCAGGCTCCCTGATGCCGAGCACGGTCGTTGATCATATGTTTGAAAGCAGTCGCGCCTCCGTCAATGTCTGGGAATGCGATCAGTTTAATCATATAGAGATGCGCCATGTCGTCGGCTATTTTTCCGACGCCGCCACTCATATCATCGGTGCGGTCGGCCTCACGCGCGAGGAAATCAAGCGGCGCAATCTTGGCTCAGCGGCCCTTGATTATTACACGGAATTTCATGCCCCGATGAAGATGTCGGCGCCGATTGTCCTCAAAAGCGGCCTCATATCGGCAGAACGAAAGATATTCCGCTTCGGCCACAACCTTGTCGATCTGAATTCAGGTAACATTGCGGTGACGACAACGGTTGTCGGCTGTTACTTTGACATGAGTTTACGGAAATCCGTTGCCCTGCCTGAAGAGTTCACTAACTACCCGAAAGAAAAATGGCTTTCAGCCCAGTTCTAGCTTGCGGTATCAGGCCAAACGGGGGCTAAACAACAGCTTGATGTAGGACCGGAGCAACATCACCTGCGCCGCGAGTTTTTCCGGCTCCTTCAAGGCCTTTGACATAATGATGCCGCCTTCAACGATTGTGGAAATCAGGTCGGCCACTTCCTCCAGGTTGACGTCATCATTCGGCGGATACATCTCGCTGATTTCCTCCAGCATTGCGACAAATCTCTCACGCCAGGCAAGAGCGCCATTGCGGGTCAACTCGTGAATGTCGCGGTCAAACAATCGTTCCTGATAGCAAATTGTCGCAACGAGGCAGCCCGGATGCCCTTCCGGCAAGTCCGCCATCATTTCCGCCATCAGTTTCAGACCGATCAACAGGGCATGCAACGGGTCTTCATTCAGTTCCCGGGCACGGGTGAACAGATCATTGAGAAGCACCTCATCATGCTCAAGATAGCGAATAACCAGCGCCCGGGCGAGTTCCGTCTTATCTCTGAAATGATAGAAGAACCCGCTCTTGGTAATTTCTGCTTCTGTGATCAGTTCCTCGATTGAAGTCGCACCGAAGCCTTTCGCCAGAATTGCCGATTCAGCGATTGTCAGCAACCGTTCTCTTGTTTCCGCGCCTTTTTTCATCACATACCCGCGTTTTCGGTACCGGAGGTACTGTACCCCCGGTACAGTACGGTGGGGAAGATGATAATTCTAGCACTATTCGAGGTCGATTGAAATACTTCAACCTGTTGAAATAGAAACGATATTTTTTGACAACACCTGCTGTACCACGAGGACACTAGTCTCTAAAGACCTCAAAACATATTTTCCCGTCATCCAAACAGATGGGAGAATAACTATGACACACGCTAAATACAGAGACCACCTCCCGCAAATTGCGGGCAATATATTCCTGACCGATGGCGGTCTGGAGACAACCCTATTGTTTCTGGAAGGGTTTGACCTGCCATACTTCGCCGCCTTCAACCTGATGCGTACCGTTAAAGGAAAGCAGGCGATCGAAGACTACCTTCTGAAATATATCGGTATTGCCAAGGAAAACGGCACAGGGATCGTCCTTGATACACCGACATGGCGCGCGAGCCAGGATTGGGGCCACCTTCTCGGCTACAGTCCGGAAGCCCTCGATGCAGTAAACCGGGGATCCGTTGAACTGCTGCAGGACATCCGTGCCGCCCATGAGACAGAGGCGACGAACTGCGTCATCAATGGCGTCATCGGTCCGCGCGGTGACGGCTATAATCCGGCACATATCATGTCCGCGGAGGAGGCTGCGGCCTACCACCGTGCTCAAATCACCTCATTCGTTGAGGCAGGCGCAGACATGATCACTGCCGTTACCATCAACTATATCAACGAAGCTATTGGTATCGCGCAGGTAGGAGCGGAACTCGGCATCCCGACTGTCATCTCCTTTACTGTCGAAACGGATGGCAAGCTTCCGACCGGTGAAACGCTGGAAGAGGCGATCCGCAAGACAGATGACTCAAGCGGCAACAGCCCCGCCTACTACATGATCAATTGCGCCCATACAACGCATTTCGGGGATGTTTTGAGATCGGGCGGAAGCTGGCGCAGTCGCATTGGCGGTCTGAGGGCCAACGCCTCGGCTCTCAGCCATGCTGAACTCGACGAAGCAGAAGAGCTTGACGATGGCAATCCGGCCGAGTTTGGCGAACATCACGCCGATCTCGCTCAGTATCTGCCGAACCTCTCGGTCGTTGGCGGATGCTGCGGCACAGATCATCGGCATGTCGCAGCAGCGCATCGGCATTTTCACTGACGAGCAAAATAGCACCGGGCGCCTCTCATCAGGGCGCCCGGAACCGAACAGGTATAGAACGATGCATTTCAGATATGACTGGGCACAACCAAATGTTTCACATGAAACACTGATAAACCCGCCTTATGTGCCAGCAAATCACAGCGGACGCCCCAGCTGCAAACGCTCTGCGCGGTATTCTCATTTATGGGCGAGCATCGTCCCGCTTATAATTCTCTGGCGATAAGCTCCTTCATGATCTCGTTCGTGCCGCCATATATGCGCTGAACGCGCGCATCGGCATAAGAACGGGCAACCCGATATTCCCACATAAAGCCATATCCGCCGTGAAGCTGCAGGCATTCGTCAATCACTTTGTTCTCCAGATCGGAGGTCCAGTATTTCGCCATGGCAGCGGTGGCAACATCCAGCTTGCCTTTCAGCAATTCCTCAATGCATTTGTCGACAAACACTCGGGCAATCTGCACCTGGGTCTTCTGCTCCGCGAGCTTAAAGCGGGAATTCTGGAACTGAATGATATTCTGACCAAAAGCACTACGCTCTTTCGTATACTCGATCGTCTCTTCCAGGACCGCCTCCATGGTCGCGGTCGCGCCAATGGCGATCTGCAGCCGCTCCCAGGCGAGTTCCTGCATCAGGCAGAAGAAACCTTTGCCCTCACCGCCTAGCATATTGCTCGCGGGCACGCGCACATCGTCGAAGAACAGCTCAGCCGTATCCTGTGCCTTCAAGCCCAGCTTGTCGAGATTGCGCCCTTTATCAAAGCCCGGGGTCCCTGCCTCAACGAGGAAAAGTGTCGTCCCTTTGGCGCCCGCGGACGGATCCGTCTTTGTCACGACAATGACAAGGTCGCTCATATAACCGTTGGTGATGAAGGTCTTTGACCCATTGATGATATAATCATCGCCGTCCTTGACCGCGCGTGTCTTGACGCCCTGAAGATCCGAGCCCGCGCCCGGCTCCGTCATGGCGATGGCACCGATCATCTCGCCGCGCGCCATTTTGGGAAGATACTTCTTTTTCTGCTCTTCGGTTCCGTAGTGCAGTATATAAGGGCCGACGATTTCCGAATGCAGGCCGAATCCCGGCCCGGTCGTTCCGGCGCGGGCCTGCTCCTCCATCATGATAATGCTATAGAGCTTGTCTGCGCCGAGCCCGCCATACTCCTCCGGTATCGGCATACACAGAAGTCCTTGCTTGCCGGCCTCCAGCCAAGCGTCACGGCTGACCTGACCATCCTTTTCCCACTGGCTGTGATGGGGAATGATATGTTCTTCATAGAAACGGCGGACCGTCTCCCGAAAGATATTATGCTCTTCGTCAAAAATAGATCGTTCAATCATTTCGCCACCCTTGTTTCTTATGATTTGTGCGATTCCCATGAAATTGACAATTTGTCAATTTTGCATGAGTTTAGTCCTTTATGGAGCTTTTCTCCACAAAAAAAGGCGAGCAAAAAAGCCCGCCTTTCATCTTACTCGTGCATTTTCTAGAACGCCTCTGCGTCGAGTGCCATCATGGTTTTCGACCCCGCGCTCATCTTCACAAGGAGGGAGGAAACATCCGGGATCATCCGCTCAAAAAAGAACCGCGCCGTCACCAGCTTGGTCTTGTAGAAGTCGGGATCGTCCGTTCCTTCCGCCAGCTTCGCCTTTGCGATCTTCGCCATCTGCGCCCACATGAAACCAAGCGCGACAAGGCCGAACATCCGAAGATATTCCGTCGAAGCCGCCCCGGCCTCATCCGGGTTTTTCATCCCCTTTTCGCCGAGAAGCGCCGTACCCTGCTGCAGTTTTGCGAAAGCTTTTGCGAGCGGCAGAATGAATTCCTTCTGCTCCGGATCCATCATATTTTCCTGAATGAAGGCATCCACCGGATGGAAGAACTGGCGAAGATTCCGGCCCATATTCTGCGGCAGCTTCCGGCCGACGAGGTCGAGGGCCTGAATGCCATTCGCACCTTCATAGATCTGGGTAATGCGGGCATCGCGAACAAACTGCTCCATACCCCATTCATGGATATAGCCATGGCCGCCATAGCACTGCATGGCGGTCGCGGCGAGCTCGAATCCCATATCGGTGAAATAGGCCTTGATTACCGGTGTGAGGAGAGAGAGTGCCTCATCCGCGGCACGGCGACCGTCTTCTTCGGGATGTTTTTCCACCATGTCAACCTGGAGCCCCGCCCAAAGACCGAGAGCGCGTGCTCCCTCCGTGAAGGCGCGGATCATCAGCAGATTCCGGCGGATATCCGGATGCACGATGATGGGATCAGCGGGTTTGTCCGGCGCCTTGACGCCAGAAATAGACCGGCCCTGCAGCCTGTCTTTTGCGTAGATCACCGCATTCTGATAGGCGACTTCCGCCTGGCTCAACCCCTGAATACCGACGCCAAGACGTGCGGCATTCATCATGGTGAACATGGCGCGCATGCCCTTATGCGCATCGCCCAGTAGCCAGCCAGTCGCATCCTCATAATTCATGACGCAGGTGGAGTTACCGTGAATGCCCATCTTATGCTCAATCGAGCCGCAGGCAACGCCGTTACGTGTCGCCGGGTTACCCTCAGCGTCCAGCAGGAACTTCGGCACGATAAAGAGGGAGACGCCCTTGATCCCCTCCGGTCCACCCGGAATTTTCGCGAGCACCAGATGGACGATATTATCCGCCATGTCATGCTCACCGGCGGAGATAAATATCTTTGTGCCGGTGATTTTATAGCTGCCGTCGTCCTGCGGCACCGCCTTGGTACGCATAAGACCAAGGTCCGTGCCGCAATGCGGTTCGGTCAGGTTCATGGTGCCGGTCCAGTCGCCGGTAACCATTTTCGGAAGCCAAGTCTGCTTCTGCTCATCCGTGCCATGTTTGTGAATGGCCGCATAGGCACCGTGCGTGAGACCCGGATACATGCCGAACGCCATGTTCGCCGCGCTCATCATCTCCGCGAAGGCAATCCCGACGACATGGGGGAGGCCTTGCCCCCCATATTCCGGATCGGCGTCGAGGCCCATCCATCCGGCGCTGCGATACTCATCATAGGCTTCCTTGAAGCCGGTCGGGGTTGTGACTTCCCCGTCCTTCCAGGTGCAGCCTTCCTTGTCACCGACCTGATTGAGTGGCTGGATTACCTCGCTCATTAGCTTGCCGCCCTCTTCGAGGATCGCATCAATCATATCCGGCGTTGCATCCTCGAACCCCGGCATATTGGTCATCTTGTCGAGACCCAGAAGGTCGTTGAGAACAAATTTGAAGTCTTTTACCGGTGCGTTATAAACAGGCATCTCGAAACTCCCTTCTAATTCCTGAGCGGTTTGCCGGTGGTGAGCATATGCTCGATCCGGTCAAGTGTTTTGTGGTTATGGATGAGGGTCATGAACCCTTCCCGTTCTAGTTCTAGCAGTTTCTTTTCCGTGACCGGCTGGGTGATATCCGTATCCCCGCCTGTGAGGACACGAGCAACCTGCTCGCTGACCACGCCGTCATAGGCCGTGGCCTTGCCCATGGTCACAAAACCGGAGACTGCCATATCGAAGGCCGCCGCCGCCGTTGCACCGGGAAGGTTGACTTCCACCGGTTCAGGTGCGGCATAACCCTCAACCATTTCAAGGGCGCGCTTCTTCGCATCGGCAAGAACGCGCCGACGGTTCATGGTCACCCGGTCACCTTCGCGCAGGATCATCATATCTCGTGCTTCCGCCGCGCTGGTCGCAACCTTGGCGGTGGAAATGGCCTCGAACACGCCGGAAAGGGCGGGCATCGCACCGCCCGGGCGCTTCTTGTTCATCATTGCCCGGAGGACCAACTCCTTGCAGCCGCCGAAGCCGGGGATAACGCCGACACCGACCTCCACAAGCCCCATATAGCTCTCCGCATGGGCCTGAACCGCACCGGCAGCAAGAACAATCTCGCAGCCTCCACCGAGGGCCATACCGGCCGGTGCCGCCACCACGGGGAAGGGCGCATATTTTAGCTTCATCAGCGCGTTCTGACCTTCAGAGATCGAATTTTCGATTACCGGCCACATCGCCGCATTGGCGGCAAAAAGCGCAAGACCAACGTTGGCGCCGACGGAGAAATTATCCGAGTCGTTGCCGATAACCAGCGCCTTGAAGCCTTTCCTGTCGATCTTGCCCGCTTCCTGAAGCATGGCGACCACATCCTGATCGATGGAATTCATCTTTGTGTGGAGTTCAAGGCAGGCAACGCCATCACCCAGATCCCAGATACTGGCGCCCTTGTTTGACGCGACTGGCTCATTCCCGCGCTTGATATCGGCGAGCATCCAGGCGCCTTCGGCCATGGGAACGACCGCATACTCGCCGTCAACGGTCATAAAGTAAGCATCCTTGCCCTCTTCCTTGTAGAGCGGGCGATCGCCAACTTTTCTGAGGAATTCCGGTACCGGCAATCCTTCGGCTTCCAGCCGGTCGATGAAGTACTGATTGCCAAGCTGATCAAGCTGTTCAAACGGACCATATTTCCAGGCATAGCCGGTCTTCATCGCCGTATCGATCGCTATGATGTCATCGGCAATTTCGCCCACCAGCGATGCGGCATAGGAAATCGTCTTCGAAAGGATCGCCCAGGCATATTGCCCGCCCTTGTCGTCATACTCGACAAGAGCCCGCAGGCCCTTCTTCGCCGCCTTGACGGAGCCAAGTTGCGGCTTCTGCGCCTTGGCATATTCACCGGTCTTAAGGTTTCGGGCTTCCTTAACGCGTTTGCCACCCTCCTTGTTGATGCGATAAAAGCCACCCTTGCTCTTACGGCCGGTGTAGCCTTCTTCAATCATCTTCGCGGTCATCGCCACCAGTGGATGGTTTTCATCATACTCCTGCGAGAAAACATCGCTCGATGGCAGTTCCTCGAGCATGGAAGCAATCACCTTCGGTCCCAAATCGATACCGGTCAGGTCGCCGAGGCCGAAAATCCCGGTAGAGGGAATCCCCATGGGCTTGCCGCAGACAGCATCGGCCTCCTCAACCGTGAGGCCAAGATCATAGGCGGAACGTGTCGCGACAGAGGACCAGTAAATCCCGATCCGGTTGCCGACAAAACCCGGCGTATCGTAACAATCGACAACTTCCTTGCCGAGCGAGATATCCGCGAAGATGCGCAACTCTTCCAGCGCCTCTTTTCGCGTATGGTTGCCGCCCACCAGCTCAAACAGTCGCATATAGCGCGGCGGGTTGAAGAAATGGGTGATGGCGAAATCCTTTTGCAGGCTTTCCGGCATCCCCTCCATCAGCGTTTTGAGCGGAATGGTGGAGGTGTTGGACGTAACAACCGAGCCTTCTTTCCGCACACCATCAAGACGCTTGTAAAGATCCTGCTTGAGGCCCGTATTCTCGATAATCGCCTCGCAGATCCAGTCGCAATCGGCAACAAGATCGAGGTTGTCTTCAAGATTTCCAGTCGTGACCAGCCGTGCATTCTTTTTATGCATAAAGGGCGCAGGCTTGGCTTTCAGCATGGTCGCAACCGCACCTTCGGCCAGCATATTCCGGTTCTTGGCATCCTTCGGGACGATGTCCAGCAACACGACCGGAACGCCCGCATTGGCAACATGGGCGGCAATCGCCGCGCCCATGACACCGGCGCCGATAACGGCAACTTTTTCAATAGCCATGATTAGCAGGCCTCCAGAACCGTCGCGATGCCCTGACCACCGCCGATACATTGCGTTGCCAGACCCAGCGCCTTACCTTCACGCTGCAGCAGGCTGGCCACCTTGCCGGTGATCCGGGCGCCGGTTGCCCCCATCGGATGACCAAGCGCAATGGCGCCGCCGTCTAGGTTGGTCTTCTTGAAGTCCATACCGGATTCTTTCAGAACCGCAAGAGCCTGAGCGGCAAAGGCCTCATTCAGCTCAATGATATCAATGTCATCAAGGGTGACACCCGCACGTTCCAGCGCTTTCTTGGTGGCGGGAACGGGCCCGATACCCATGAGTTCCGGCGCGCAACCGGCAACGGCAATCGACTTGATCCGTGCAATTTTCTTGAGCCCATTGGCATCCGCATATTCTTCCGAGCAGACCAGCGTTGCCGACGCTCCGTCCGTCAGCGGAGAAGAGGTCGCCGCCGTCACGGTTCCGTTCTCATCAAACGCCGGTTTCAATCCCGCAAGGGTTTCCATCGTTGTTTCGGGACGAATGCATCCATCCTGCTCGACGCGGGTATTGCCATCGACAATCGGAATAATCTCGTCATTGAATTTACCTGCCTCGCGCGCAGCTGCGGCACGGGCATGGCTTTCAACGGCCATTTCCTCCTGCTCCTGACGGGAGATATTATATTTCTTAGCGAGATTTTCCGCTGTGATCCCCATGGAGACATAAGCCTCCGGATAGGATTTATAGAGACCGGGATGCGGCGCTGGATTGAAACCGCCCATGGGTACGCGAGTCATGCTCTCGATGCCGCCACAGATAAAGACCTCACCTGCGCCCATCTGGATGGCTCCTGCCGCCATATGAATTGACTGCATGGAAGAACCGCAAAAGCGGTTGACTGTTGCCGCCGCCGCTGTTTGGGGAAGTCCCGCGAGGAAGCTGACGATACGGGCGACGTTCAGGCCCTGTTCAGCCTCCGGGAATGCACAGCCAATGATCACATCTTCTATGTCTTCCTTATTAACACCCGTCTTTTCAAGAAGGCCCCTAACGACCTGACCCGTCAGTTCATCGGGGCGGATTTTGATCATTTCCCCTTTGTTTGCGAGTGTGAAGGGGGAGCGTGCATAACCGGCAATTACGACGTTCTTCATTGTCTCGATATCCTTTCAGATTAATGCAACTTGACCGGCCCGTTTCCGGTCATTTTTTGTTACTCAGTATATAGCGTCAGAATTTGACGATTGAGAGTCTGCCAAACATACGAACTGATGATTTTACGCGATGGTCTTCTTGCAGCCGTCAGCGGCACTGTCGCTTGATGCCAGATGCTCCCGGAGCTGGGCGATCCCATCTTCGAGCTCGCTAATGGCTTCGTTGATGTCTGTACGCTGCGCGATCAGCTTTTCGAGCTGTTCTTCGCATTTTTGCAGCGTGAAGGTCAGCTGGCCCGTCGGCTCGCCTTTTGGCGAGTACATATCCAGCATTTTCTTGATATCCTGAAGGCTGAAGCCGAGGCGGCGTCCGCGGAGGATTATCTTCAGGCGTCCGCGGTCTTTCCTCGAATATATGCGGGTTGTGCCTTCCCTCTCAGGATTTACAAGGCCCTTATCCTCATAAAAGCGGATCGTCCGGGAGGTTACGCCGAATTCCTCGGCAAGTTCCGTGATAGAGAACTGGACCCGATCGTCCTTGTCGATTTTCGTGTTGGCGTTCATCTGTTTCCCAATCATTATCCCTGCTGTGAATATAGTTGACGTTTACGTAAACGTCAACCCTTGAGAGGGGCGACCTCAAATCTGGGTGGGAAGGAGGATTTTCTGCTATATCTAATACATAAGAATAGTGGGAGGCACAATAAATGGCGGACAAGATTGCAACATATGAAGAGTTTTGGCCCTATTATTTACGGGAACATTCGGAACCTGCCGGACGTCAGCTGCATTATCTGGGAACCACACTCGCCCTCGCCAGCCTGATAGCCGCAATCATATTTCAACAACCATGGCTGATCCTGCTTGCTCTGGTATCCGGATACGGCCCCGCATGGATCGCTCATTTTTTTATTGAGAAGAACCGGCCCGCGACCTTCACCTATCCATTCTGGTCCCTCTATAGTGATTTTAGAATGTATTTTTACTGGCTGTGCGGCAAGCTCCCTGAGGAACTGAAAAAAGCCGGCATTTAGTTCGAAAGAACCGCACATCCCCGTATGTCCACTATGTTATTAGCAGCAACCTTATAACTGTCGTAAAATGCTATTAATGAGAGTATAGAAAATATATTAATCAAGCATTTGAAGATCACGAGCAAATGCCTTAAAATATGGCTGGAAAATTATTAAAAATGCCCGGAACTTTTCCGCCCTTCCCCTTCCATTCCCCCGCCTTTTCATGTATAGCCTGAGCAATCGGTGTCACTCCCCGTTCGAATTACATAAATATAGAAGGCCAAAGCTGTCGAATGACTGTTTATCTGCCCATTGCCGAAATTTCAGTCAATCTGTTTTTGATTTTGGGCATGGGCGGTTTGGTGGGTTTTTTGTCAGGTATGTTTGGCGTCGGTGGAGGTTTCTTAATGACCCCACTATTGATATTTGTCGGCATCCCTCCCGCTGTTTCCGTTGCTTCTGTGGCCAATCAGATTACAGCGACCAGCGTTTCAGGTGTTCTTGCCCATTGGAGACGCGGAAATGTCGATTTTAAGATGGGTACGATCATGCTTGTCGGCGGCATTGTCGGAACGCTGATCGGCACCTGGATATTTACATTGCTTACGTCGATCGGCCAGGTCGACCTGATGATTTCTTTGTCTTACGTGATCTTTCTCGGAACAATTGGAGCGTTGATGTTTGCTGAAAGCGCGAAGGCGATGATCAATACCCGAAAAGGAAACGTTCGGCGGAAAAAGCTGCATCAGCACTACTGGATCCACGGCCTGCCGTTTAAAATGCGGTTCCGCAAATCCAAACTCTATATCAGCGCACTTATGCCGCTCGGTCTTGGGGCTCTTGTTGGCATTCTCTCGAGCATCATGGGCGTTGGGGGCGGATTTGTGGTGGTTCCCGCCATGATTTATCTTCTAGGGATGCCGACGTCCGTTGTGATCGGCACGTCATTGTTCCAGATTATTTTTGTCACCATGAATGTGACGCTGCTTCATTCCATCACCACGCAGACGGTCGACATCATGCTCGCCCTCCTGCTTATGAGTAGCTCGGTTGTTGGCGCCCAAATCGGCACTAGAATGGTAACCAAACTCCGCGGTGAGCAGCTTCGTATACTGTTGGCCCTGATTGTCCTAATTGTGTGCCTCAAACTGGCGTTCGATTTGGTGATTACGCCCGATGATTTATATTCCCTCGGCTACGGAGGGAAATAGGAAGCGATGACGCTTGCCCTTCGCAACCTGGCCCTTTCCATTACAGCAATCTGTAGCGCCTGTTTAATGGCAAATGAGCCAGCCCGGGCGCAGTCTTCGCTTGTGACCGACATTTCATCGCACTTGATTTCCGTCACCTCTGATTTCACCGGCACGGAACTGCTTCTCTTCGGCGCCATCAAATATGATGATGACGATATCGGGCAAGGTCAGGGGGATGTTCTGGTCGTTGTGCGGGGTCCGGAAAAAAATATCATCGTGCGACGGAAGGACAGAGTGGCCGGGATATGGATTAATACAGATGCAGTCGAGTTTTCACGCGTCCCCAGCTTTTATGCCCTCGCAAGCAATCGGCCCGTTGAGGAAATTGCACCGCCGGACGTGCTCAGCCGCTTGCGCCTGGGTCCATCCCGATTGCGGTTCCGTGCGAATGAGCCAGCGAATGTCAGCCTTCCTTTTGAGGAAGCCATCGTCCGTCAGAAATCTCGTGAAGACCTTTATTCAGATCAAACGGCAGCCGTCTATTTTCTCGGCGATACATTATTTAGAACAACAATAGCAATTCCTGCCAATGTTCCCGTTGGTGATTACATCGCGGAATTCTATCTTTTTAAGGATGGTGAGCTGATGAGCGCGCAATCCTCTCCCCTCTTTATCAAGAAATCGGGGCTTGGCCGGACAATATTCGATTTTGCCTATGACTATCCCGCGCTATACGGTATTGCCGCGATCATTGTCGCGCTATTTGCTGGTTGGCTGGCGTCGGCGGTTTTCCGAAAAGACTAACCGCGCACGATAAAAGAGCGTTTAATTTTTACGCTAGGTGGTCTACCATCAGGAAAACGGGCGTTCGCCTTTTCTTTTCCGGCAAAATAATAAGAACGGAGCGGGGTATTTGACCCAGGCCAGAAAAACAGAGTTTGTCCCGGTTGCATTAGGCGTGCTTGTCCTGTGCTTTATTATGGGAATGGTTGGAAAGTTCGCATTCGAGAATTTTCCGAACCTTGTGTCTCCTTTCAGTGACGAGTTTAACTGGCCGCGAGGTACTATTGCATCGATCTATTCGGCGGGCGGGGTGATAACCGGCCTGACAGGTCCCATCGTTGGTATTCTTTTTGACCGCCTGGGACCCCGAAATGTTTATGGGCTTGGAATTGTCTCTGCCGGTATTGGTCTGGTTCTGGCAAGTTTCGCCACCAACATCTGGCATTTTTACTTCAGCATCAGCCTGCTCATTGGCTTTTCCGCCTCCTGTTGCGGGAATGTAACGAATGCAGCCCTCGCCAGCCGCTGGTTCAGGGCGCAAATCCCCCTGGCACTCGCCATTATCTACTCCTCAATGGGGGCTGGAACATTGCTCGGCCTCTCTCTTTCGCAGATATTCATAGAAAGTTATGGCTGGCGGCAGGCGGAACTTTTACTGGGCTTTTGCGTCTTTGGCGTTCTGGTTTTAATTGTCTTCCTGCCGTGGCGGTTCATCTCTGCGGGCAGCAAGGAACTCTCCCGCCCCAAGGCCAGCAAGGATATGGAGGCGCCCGAAATTGACTGGACCGTCTCCAAAGCAGTACGCACTGCTTCTTTCTGGGGTCTGGGGTCAGTCTTCTTTTTCACAGGGAACGGAATGTTCGCTGTGGTAATACAGGCCGTCACGTATCTGATTGAGATAGGATTCACCCCGATCGAGGCCTCGGTTAATTTCGGTCTGACAGGCCTCCTGATACCTGTCGGGATGTTGGGAGCCGGATATCTCGCTCTCAAGATCGGCCTCTTCAAGACGGCCATGCTTAGCTACGTCATTACCATATCGGCTGTCATTTTCATCTGGTTGCTGGATCGCTCAGATCACATCCTGCCTTTGTACGGTTTCATTATCTGCTTCGGGCTTTCCATGGGATCCCGCGGACCGATGATCGGCTCTATTGCATCGCGGCTTTTTGGTGGCCGCAGTTTCGGCGCCATTTACGGCAGCATCTCGGTCGGGGGCGGTCTCGGCATGGCGAGCGGATCGTTCTTCTCCGGCCTACTTTATGACCTGACCGGAAGCTATGACGTGATTTTCTCTTATTCAATTATTTGCCTTCTTCTAGGATCAAGCCCATTTTTCCTTGTACGAGGGATACGATCACAAACATAATGGGGACGGAAGGTAAGGAACAAGAACATGCCCGCCGAATATAGCGATCTTTCAATTGATGACTTCGCAAGCGCCATCCCGGATGGCGCCAAGCTTGCCATTCCAGCGGATTATGCAGGCGTCTCTATGGCGGCGACACGGGCGTTAATACGCCGCAAGGCAAAGAACCTGCATCTGGTCGGCGTCCCTACAAGTGGTTTGCAGGCCGAGCTTCTGATTGGGGCCAGATGTGTTGCTACCCTGGAAAGCTCCGCGCTGACATTGGGAGAATATGGCCCTGCCCCGCGCTTTACCAAAGCCGTACGGGAGGGAACTATCCGCCTGATTGACGCGACATGTCCCGCGATTCACGCCGGGCTACAGGCATCACAAAAAGGTATCCCTTTCATGCCGCTCCGCGGAATATTGGGAAGCGATGTGCTGAAACATCATCCGGGCTGGAAAGTCATCCAGAACCCGTTCTCCGAGAGCGAAGACCCGATCGTCGCCATACCGGCCATACAGCCCGACATCGCGCTTTTTCATGCACCACTTGCCGATCGGGATGGAAATGTCTGGCTTGGCCGGAAACGTGAACTCGTGAATATGTCCCATGCCTCAAAAGCCGCCTTCGTTACAGTAGATGAAATACGCGAAACAAGCCTTTTCGAAACTGAGGAAATGGCCGCAGGTGTCCTGCCCGCGCTTTATGTCGGGAAGATTTGCTATGCGCCAAACGGAAGCTGGCCCCTCCCTTTCTGGAACGGCGCGAAGGTAGACGATGCGCATATAGACGAATATATGAAAATGGCCGCAAGTGATGCCGGATTTAAAGAATATCTGGAGCGTTATATCTTTGGTGAAAGTGTGATGGCATGACCGTCGCGGATGAAAAAAAGGCGTTGATATGCCTGATCGCCGGTCTCCTGCGCGATTGCAACCATGTGGCCGTCGGTGCGGCCTCTCCTATCCCGGGCGCCGCGGCGCTTCTCGCTAAAGCTGCCTGGGGATCGCCGCGTCATGTCAATATTCTGGGATCTGTCGCAAATAACTTTTTCACGGGCGGCGGTGGCGAGCTGTTCGATTGTGCCGCGCAAGGACGGATTGATGCCTTTTTCCTGGGCGGCGGACAAATTGATGGGGAAGCAAACATCAATCTGATGGGCCGCGGGCCCTATCCGACGTCCACTCCGAGATGGCCCGGAACCTTCGGTTCCGCCTATCTTTATTTCCTGATCCCGAAGGTCATTCTCTTCCGTGAGGAACACACACGGCGTACATTGGTTGAGAAGGTGGACTTTATCAGTGCGCCCGGCGTCTCCGACGAGAAAACATACCGCAAAGGCGGCCCCTATGGCCTGATCACCAGTAAGGCCTTTTTCAGGTTCAACCAGGAGAAAAGAAGGTTTTCGCTGCAATCGATCCATTCCGGCAGTTCATTGGAAGACATCCTTGATAACACCGGATTCGCATTTGATTATGAGGAGGCAACGCCCGTAACGCCACCGCCGGATCCGCAGCTGTTAAAACGGCTGGAAATGGATGTCAGCCGGACCGTTGCTGAAGTTTATCCGAATTTCTCCGCGTCCATATTTCCAGTGACTTCGAAGCCGGAACCCGTAAAATAGCTAATCAAAAACGTAACAAGAAATAATCAGGGACAACCATGTCAAGCAAAGGCGCCCTTTCGGGCTTGAAAGTAATCGATCTATCCCGTGTCCTGGGCGGTCCCTTCTGCACGCAGATGCTGGGCGATCATGGGGCAGATGTCATCAAGATCGAACCGCCGCAAGGTGACGAGACAAGGGGTTGGGGCCCGCCTTACAACGAAGACGGGCTGGCCGCCTATTTTTCCGGAACGAACCGGAACAAACGCTCCATCGCGCTCGATATCCGGTCAGAGGAAGGAAAGAAAATCCTGCTCAAGCTGCTGGAAGATGCGGATGTTCTGATCGAAAATTTCAAGACGGGCAGCCTTGAAAAATGGGGCCTCGGGTATGAAGAGGTTCTGTCAAAGAAGTTTCCACGCCTGATCCATTGCCGTGTGACGGGCTTCGGGGCAGACGGACCCTTTGGCGGGTATCCCGGCTATGACGCCGTTATTCAGGCCTGGGCGGGGCTTATCAGCGTTAATGGATCGCCGGAATCAGGCCAGGTTCGCATCGGCATACCGCTGGTCGATCTCGGCACCGGCATGAATGCCACCATCGGTATCCTGATGGCAGTGAACGAGCGGCATGTCTCCGGGAAAGGACAGTCGGTTGAGGCTTCTCTCTACGATACCGGCATCCAGCTTCAGCATCCGCATGCGCCCAATTACCTTATGTCCGGCAATGCCCCAAAGCTGACGGGAAATTCCCATCCCAACATCGCGCCCTATGATCTTTATCCGACGCGGACAACACCGGTATTTCTCGGGGTTGGTAATCATGGTCAGTTCACGAAGCTCTGTGCCGCTCTCGGCGAACCGGAACTTGCCAATGATCCGCGCTTCGCGGACAATTCCCTTAGAGTAGCCAACCGCCTGGATTTGAATGAGGCGCTTTTAAAGCTCTTTGCCGATACAGATGGTGTCGAGGTTGCAACGAGGCTTCTGGCTGCCGGTGTGCCCGCAGGCGCCGCCATGTCCGTGCCGGAGGCTCTCAACCATCCGCATACCCGTCACCGCAACATGGTGGTCGAGATGGACGGATACTCAGGAACCGGCGTTGCCGTAAAACTGAGTCGCACACCGGGATCCGCAAAAACCGCCCCGCCGGCCTTTGGTGCACAGGGACGCCAGATCCTCAAGGAACATGGCTTTGACGATGGCGAGATCGAGAGCTTTATCCGCGATAAGGTCATGTGGGAGCAACCGAAATAGCGGCGTCATAATCCCTAGATTCAAAATCAGGACTTGAAGTCACCCACTGTCCTTCTGATAGTATGTTCATAGAAACTGCGGCCGACCCTGCCGCCTCAATAAAAAGAGGAACGAATATAATGGTCAAATTCGGTGTAAATCAGTCGGTTGAACGCAAGGAAGATTTTCGTCTCATTACCGGATCAGGCGAGTACACGGACGATATCACGCTGGAAGGCCAGCTGTACGGATATATGCTGCGCTCCCCCGTGGCCCATGCAAAGATTTTGTCGATTGACGTTGATGATGCCCGCGCGGCCCCCGGAGTGGTCGATATTATCCTTGGCACCGAACTGGAAGCGGACAAGGCGAACCAGCTTCCCTGCATGATCCCGCTCAAGAACCGGGACGGCAGTGACCGCCCTGATCCCGGGCATCCTGTTCTCGCGACCGATAAGGTCCGATATGCGGGAGACAATATTGCCTATATCGTTGCCGAGAGCCTCGCAGAAGCCAAGAATGCATCAGAGCTGATCATGTTCGATTTCGAAGAGCTGGATGTCGTTGTTGATACGAAAACCGCAAATGAAGACGGACAGCCGCTGGTTCATGACGGCGTTGCGAATAACGTGGCATTCGATTGGGCGCAGGGAGACGAGAAGAATATCAACGATGTCATGAGCAATGCAGCCCATGTTACCGAAATCGACTTGATCAACAATCGGGTTGTCGTGAATTCGATGGAACCGCGCGGTCTGATCGCGGATTGGGACGCCGCGGACGAGAAAATGACGATCCGTATGGGCACACAGGGCGGCTGGGTCCTCCGCTCCCTGCTCGCCAATTCCATACTGCACGTGCCCGAGGAAAAAATTCGTGTGATTACCCCGGATGTCGGCGGAGCCTTCGGAATGAAGCTCTTCTTTTATTCTGAATGTGCCGCGACAGTCTGGGCATCACGCAAGCTTAGGCGTCCGATTAAATGGATGGGCGAGAGAAGCGACGCGTTCCTCTCCGATACGCAAGGGCGCGATCATGTGACCCACGCCAAACTTGCGTTTGATGCCGACCATAAAATTACCGGCATGATGGTGGAAACAAACGCCAATCTGGGCGCCTATTTCTCGACATTCGGGCCGATGATTCCGACCATGGCCGCCGTAAAGGTCATGCCGGGCGTTTATGACATCCCCGATTTCTACTACCATTGCACAGGTGTTTTCACCAACACAGTGCCGGTTGATGCCTACCGCGGCGCCGGACGGCCGGAAGCAATCTATATTATCGAACGGCTGATGGACAAGGCCGCACGGGAATTCGGCATCGGACAGGATGAAATCCGCCGCAAGAATTTTATCCCCGTGGCCGCCATCCCCTATAAGACAGCAACCGGCTGCGTCTATGACAGCGGCGAGTTCGAGCGGGTCATGAACCGCGCGCTTGAAACCTCCGGCTGGGCCGATTTTTCAGCCCGTAAGGCAAAATCGGCAGAGAACGGCAAGCGCCGCGGGATCGGCATGTGCTACTTTATCGAGGCGACAGCAGGCAATCCGACCGAGAATGCCACCATCCGTTTCGTCGAAGACAATCGGGTCACGCTCGCCGTCGGCACCCAATCGACGGGACAGGGACATTCCACAGCTTATGCCCAGATCGTGGCCGAGCGGCTTGGCGTTCCGTTTGAGAATGTCGATGTAATTCAGGGGGATACGGACAAGATCAAGACTGGCGGTGGCACGGGCGGTTCCCGTTCCCTGACGACACAGGGACCGGCCATTCATGCCGCAAGCGACGAAGTAATTAATAAAGGCAAGGAACTTGCCGGTCATTTTCTGGAGACGGCAGCAGTGGACATCGAATTTTCCGCCGAGCATGGAGAATTTGCGATTGCCGGGACAGACCGCAAAATTGGGATACTGGAACTCGCCCACCGCGCGCGCGGCCTTGGCCAGCTGCCAGAAAACCTCGCAGAGGGCCTCGATTCCGAAGCCAGCTTCACCGTAGAGGCCTTTACCTATCCCAACGGCTGCCATATTGCCGAAGTCGAGGTTGACGAACTGACCGGCGAAACCGATGTCGTCCGCTATGTCATCGTCGATGACTTCGGAACTATCGTAAACCCGGCGCTGGTCCGCAACCAGGTGATCGGTGGCGTGGGCCAGGGCATTGGCCAGGCCCTCACGGAACATACAGTCTATAGTGATGACGGACAGCTTCTGACCGGTTCCTTCATGGACTATGGCATGCCGCGTGCCGATCATGTCCCGGTCGATCTCCTTTATGAAACAATCGAGGTTCCCTGCACCATGAACCCCATGGGCGTAAAAGGCTGCGGAGAGGCAGGCTGTATTGCCGCACCGCCGGCGATCATCAACGGGATCATCGATGCGCTTCAGGAAATCGGGGTCCGGCATATCGATATGCCGGCGACGCCGCAGAAGGTCTGGGATGCCATCCGGATGGCAAGCTAGAAACCCGAGAGTTTGACAAGAATCTTCATTGATGCGGATGCCTGCCCGGTAAAGGAAGAAGTTTATCGCGTTGCCGGGCGGCACCGGCTGATGACCTTCGTCGTCAGCAACAGCTGGATGCGTATTCCGCAGAGCCCTCTCATTGAGCAGATCGTTGTCGATGACGGCTTCGATGCGGCGGATAACTGGATTGCCGAAAATTTGGCTTGCGATGATGTGGTCATAACCTCGGATATTCCGCTGGCGGACAGAGCCCTCAAGAAATCCGCTGTTGTGCTTGGCCCTTCCGGCAAGGCCTTTACCGGGCAATCGATCGGCATGTCCCTCGCAATGCGCGATCTGAATGCCCATCTTCGGGAAACTGGCGACATTACTGGCGGCGCCCCGCCCTTCAGTAAAAAAGACCGCAGCCGGTTCCTGAATGTACTGGAAAACACGCTGCAAAAATTGCGGAAGTAAACGGTTTCTGCTCCCTACCCCCAAAACATATTTTCCACTTGTATATTCGCGCATTCTCGCTACTTAATTTGATTGCCGACGAGCCGTTCGTTGAGCGGGGCTACCGTCCCCCAGTCCGGTTGGAGATCATTCATAATGATGTTAGTTCGCACTTATGCGGCGCCCAGCGCCGTTGAAGGAGTTGGTGTATTCGCGGCGGAAAAAATCAGGAAAGGCACCCTGATCTGGCAGTATCAGCCCAGCTTCGACCGGCTTGTCCCGGCGGAAATGCTGTCAACAGCCTCTCCGGTAATTCAGGAGTTCCTTCGAAAATATGCCTATCCGGCCCATGACGAGCCGGGCATGCTGGTTATCGAGGTCGATAACGGCCGGCTGATGAACCATTCTGAGGAGCCGAACACGAATTTCACCAAGATTACGGAGGGGTATGCCACACGCGATATCTCGGAAGGCGAAGAACTGCTTTGCGATTATCGTGAGTTTGATCCGGAGTTTGAACTTCTCCCCTCCCTCGTCGCCGAATTCGCCGCCCGGAGCCTTAACAACGGGAATGCACACGGCGCCAATTAAACAACACATGCCGCAGCCGCCAAGATATATGCTTGGCGGCAACAGCTTTGAGCATCAAATTTTTTGGGGAAATGGCGCACCTAAGCGAAGAAAGTTCGAACGCTTTGTTCGAAATTCTTATGCAATGGAATCAGGTGCTTACAGCCCTCTTCAACCCTGCAAATGA
>TARA_R110002074_G_scaffold170006_2_pt1 | contig 56095 bp, 52 predicted proteins | sample TARA_R110002074 | Tara Oceans TARA_R110002074 (sample SAMEA4397215) | marine metagenome | biome: Polar Biome; feature: [MIX] marine epipelagic wind mixed layer (ENVO:01000061); material: water (ENVO:00002006), including particulate matter (ENVO:01000060) such as... | depth 10-100 m
CCGACAAACCGGAAGTGCATGCCCTTGGTAAGGAAGTGCTAGTACTGCTGCAGAAAGTCTGTGCCAGCCTCGAGGCGTGAAGAATGAGCAACTGAATGCTTCAACCGCATTGCCGGGCGCGGAGTCGGCTTTGGAGGTGAACATCAGCGCCGATCTGACGTCGGTTGACGTGATACATCAAGGCCAGAAGGTTACGATCATGCGTAATCAGAATCAGAGCAACGCTGTCAATCCGAATTTCGCAATAACTTCGCGTGCATGCCCGCCATTTTGCATTCAGCCGAGTGAACTGGCTCCTGGGGTCAAAACCATCGGTGAGTTGGAAGTGTTGAACATTCTCAAGCAGATTTGTGATGGCGATGCGTCAGTGATGGTGATTGATACGCGTACCTCCGCCTGGGTAGAAAAGGGCATCATCCCCGGAACGGTGAACATTCCGTGGGACACACTGGACATCGGTAAGTCGGATCCGGTAGTCGTGGAAGACATTCTGGAAAACCAACTGGGTGTCAAGAGAAGTGCTGACGTCTGGAGTTTCGATAACGTCAAGAAGCTAGTGATGTTCTGTAATGGATCTTGGTGTGGACAGTCATCAATCATGATCAAGGGCCTGCTGAAGATTGGCTGTCCGGCGCATAAATTACTCTGGTATCGCGGCGGCATGCAGGATTGGGAAGGTCTTGGGCTGACCACACTCAAACCATTGAGCAATTAACTACTAAAGGAGATGACCATGACGCAAGGTGATTGGCTGGGGAACTGGTCACATGGGCGGGTGGGGCGGATTACCGATGATATTGATCGTGATCATGGTCGTTGTGGGAATTGTCGCGATCGTCCGCAAAAAATGATGAACAGCATTCAACCTAGAAACCGCAGTTGACCGCTTAGAGATTTGATTAAAGTCTTGATAGCACTAAGCATTTAATCATTACCCAGGGTCACCTGTAGGTTGAGCCCGCTACGGCCTGTATGGCACGCTGCTTGTCGCGCCTTTCATAAAGTACAGCGCACAGGCCCAGTCGAGTTTGTACAGACTGGTGGTAGTCGAACAGCAAATGTTCTGGATTTCGCCTGGTGAAAAATCTTCTCCAACAAGGAAATCGCCGCAGTGGCACTCAGGGTGGCTGAGGCCTGATAGTGGTGGAACAATCGGGATCAACTTGACGCTCACTGTTCGTGGTGAATGTTTTAGCCTAATACGGAATAATAAAGTGAGTTCCGGAAAATGACGCAACTCTGCGAGCATCTTCCGGGATTCATTGCAAAGCTGTCGCTTGTCGTGTGGGGATAAAATCAGCAGCTATTTCGCCTGTGACATATGGCTCATATGCTTCATGTGCAGCGTGTCGAAGGCCTTTTGTTGATCGGTCGAAAGCTTGGCATAGAAGGTTTTGACGGCGTCTGCCAACTTGGTCATGCTCTCGGCACGCGTTTTCATCATCTTCGCCATCATTGCCATGTGTTCCGGTGCGGCCATTGTCATGGCCTTGGTCATATCCTTTTTCTTGTCCTGCATGGCTGCCATGTTTTTGGTTTGCTCGTTGACTAGCGAGGAGAAGGTTTCCCAGGCCGGTTGCTGTTTTTTGGTGAGCTTAAGTTTGGCCTGTAGCTCGCCCATATGTTTTTTCGCCTGGGCAACAGGGTCTGTGCCCATGTCACCCGGCATCATGCTCATGTTTTTGCAGTCCATGCCAGAGCTATTCATGCCCATTTTCGCGCCGCTGTCAGCGGCCAGCGCGAGGTTTGCGGCGAATGTCGAAGAAATCAATACAAGTGCTAATTTTGTTTGCAGTTTCATAAATATCCTTGAGATTGTGAGTTGTTTGCGTTGCATTAAGGCAGTGGTTATTTTCGCGTAGATGCTTGGTAACGATAGAAGCTTGTTCAAGTATTCACGCGAAACAGCTGTGTGCTCTAATTCGCTGGATGAATAATAGCGCCCGCTGCCGATTTGCATCTGTACGCTAACACACACTGTGCCGATAAATCCGACGTTACGGGTAGTGAGGGTGTAGTATGCGTTCACCAGCAGTGGCTTCCCAACACGGTTACCACTAGTAACTCAATGTCTGTCCGCTGCTAGCGGGGGGGTGACGCTTCGACACAGTCGGCACGCACTAATCCTGTATAGCGCTATACGATTTCAGGAAGCACCCTCCTTGTGCCGCCTGGTGGCTTTAACGCCAACACCAAAATAATTAGGGTCAGAGTGAACCTCCCATAGTTTAACGGATACTTTAAATAGCGCCCAAATAATAAAAAACTTTAGCTCATTAAAATTAAGGAGTATGCTAAAGATACATAATAGAGTGGGTTCAGCATGGCAATTCTTCTTTTCGTCACTGGGCTGATCTTATTAATTGTCGGTGCGGAATCATTAGTACGGGGCGCATCCCGTTTAGCAGCGGTTATGGGTGTATCACCACTGGTCATTGGATTGACTGTGGTCGCGTTTGGCACCAGTTCGCCTGAACTTGCGGTCAGTATCAAAGCCGCGATATCTGATCAGGCGAGTCTGGCCGTTGGAAATGTGGTCGGCAGTAATATTTTTAACGTTCTCTTTATTCTCGGCCTTTCAGCATTGATTGTGCCACTTGTTGTATCTCAACAATTGGTGCGGTTTGACGTGCCTCTAATGATAGCGATGTCGGTTGTTGTGCTCATTTGCTCGCTAGATGGGACTATCAGTCGCAATGATGGTCTTATGCTGGTTGCCGGTCTCGCTACCTACGTTGTGTTTTTGATTTATCAAAGCCGCAAAGAAAATACCAAAGTGAAAGAGGGGTACGCGAACGAATTTGGGACTGAAAGTAATGTGGAATGTAGCTGGGTTATAAACATAGTTATGGTCCTTGGCGGCATTGCACTACTGGTGCTTGGCTCGCGCTGGCTTGTTAATGGAGCGGTGGCCTTTGCCCAATATCTGGGTGTTAGCGAATTGGTCATCGGATTGACGATTGTTGCGGCCGGTACATCCTTACCTGAACTTGTTACTTCTGTCATGGCGGCTGTTCGAGGCGAACGAGACATCGCTGTTGGCAACGTGGTTGGCAGTAATATCTTCAATATGATGGGCGTGCTTGGATGTGCCAGTATAGTTGCACCAGCGGGCATAGAGGTGGCAACGGCGGTTTTCAGGTTCGATCTTCCGGTAATGGTTGTCGTAGCCTTCGCATGCCTACCCATATTCTATACGGGTGGTTTGATTAGTAGGAAAGAGGGTGCGTTGTTTCTCGGGTATTACGTGGCCTACACCTTATACCTCGTTTTAGCCGTATCTCACCATGATGCATTACTTAGCTTTAGTTCAGCCATGCTGTATTTCGTAATACCGCTAACTATGTTCACTCTGATTATTCTAGCGTTGCGGGAAATGCGCAGTATGAAGCGTCGTTCAAAATGGTTGCAGAGACAGAAATAAGGACGCTTCACTGTTTGGCTGGACCGACATACACTGTTTTCACATTAACGAATTCGCGTATGCCAAAATGTGACAGCTCGCGACCATAGCCACTTTGTTTGATTCCACCGAAAGGCAACAGCTGGTCCGAACGAACGAAATCATTCACGACACAGGTTCCGGCCTCTAACTGATGCGTCGCGATTCTCTTCGCCTTTTCAATATCACGACTAAACACAGCAGCACCCAGGCCAAACAACGAATCATTTGCCAGTTTAATAGCGGTTGCTTCATCGCTTGCGGAAATAATACAGGCAACTGGTCCGAACAGTTCTTCACGGAAAGCTGGCATATCACTTGTTACATCAGTTAACAATGTTGCAGGGTAGTAGGTGCCATCACCCTCGGGAATCTTTCCACCAAGCAGGCAGGTCGCTCCCATGGCAATGCTGTCATCTACCTGTCGTTGCAGCTCTGTGCGTAAATCAGGACGCGCCAAAGGTCCCAACATGGTGTCTTCCTGTTCAGGATCAGCAGCTACATAATCAGCCAATTCTTTCGCCACCAGCGATTCGAACTCTTTCATCACCGTCGCTTCGACGATCAGGCGTTTTGCGGCGATACAAGATTGTCCCGCGTTATTCATCCGGCTTTGCACGCAAAGACGTGCGGCCAGCGGCAGGTCTGCATCCTTCAGTACCAGGTAGGCATCATTGCCACCCAACTCCAGAACGCTCTTTTTTAAAGACATGCCCGCTGCACTTGCAACTGCCGAACCGGCTGGTCCGCTTCCGGTTAAAGTCACTGCGCTAATAGCGGGATTTTTAACGATGGCCTCGACCCGCTTACTGTCAACAAGCAATGTCTTGAACAAACCTGCAGGAAATCCCGCAGCAATGAATACTGCTTCAATTGCCAGAGCGCAACCACTGACGTTACTTGCATGTTTTAGCAGCCCTGCATTTCCTGCCATCAATGCCGGAGCGGCGAAACGAATTACTTGCCAGAAAGGAAAATTCCACGGCATGACTGCCAGAATAACTCCCAGCGGTTCGAAGGCGACAAAGCTTTCGCTGTTTGACGTTTGCACCGATTCGCAAGTCAAATATTCTTGCGCATTGTCTGCATAGTGGGCACAAGCCTGGGCGCTCTTTTCGATTTCAGCAATAGCCTGTTTTATAGGCTTGCCCATTTCGCGTGAAATCAGCAAACCATATTGCTGTTTGTTTTTCTTCAAGATGTCAGCAGCCTTTCTCATGCAGGTGGCCCGATGATCCAGCTCTGAATGGCGCCAAGTTTCGAACGCATTCACTGCCTTGTAGATGGCTTCTTTTACCTCCGCATCGCTATGCGAAGAATAAATTTTTATGGGTCGCCCATTGGCGGGATTAATTGATTCTAGTGTCATTGCTTTATCCAGGTATTACGTTATTTATTAGGGCCCAGCATTTGCCGGGGCTGTACATGTTTGTCAAAATCGGCTTCGCTAAGAAATCCCAGTTCCGAGACGGCATGCTTCAGGCTGATATTTTTCTGATGCGCATATTTCGCTGCCTCAGCCGCATTGTCATATCCAATATGTGGAGTGAGGGCGGTTACCAGCATGAGTGAATTTTCCAGATAGTATTCGAGCTTATCTGTATTGGCTTCGATGCCCTCAAGACAATGGGACTGAAAGCTTTTCATGGCATCAACCAGCAGATGCATCGACTCCAGTAGCGTCGTGATAATGAGCGGCTTGTAGACATTTAACTGGAACTGGCCCTGGCTGTTAGCCATAGTTACCGCCGTGTTGTTGGCCATCACACGAATACAGACCATCGTAAGCGCTTCCACCTGAGTCGGGTTTACCTTGCCCGGCATGATCGAACTGCCAGGTTCGTTAGCAGGAATGCTGATCTCCCCTAAACCGCAGCGTGGCCCGGAGTTCATCAAGCGCACATCGCTGGCCATTTTGTATAGTGAACTGGCCAATAACGATAGTTGATTATGCAGGTTCACCAGCACGTCATGGGCGGAAAGTTGACTAAACTTGTTATCTGCTTCCGCAAAGGCGAATCCAGATAATCTGCTGATTTCATCGATAACGGTTGCTGGCCACGCTCTGCTGCTATTAAGACCAGTTCCAACTGCAGTACCACCTATGGCCAACGTGGCAACAGACGGGGCACTTGCCGCTAGCTGCTGTCGCATAAATTCAATCTGCCAGCTGTATGCAGCAAACTCCTGCCCGAGCGTCACAGGTGTTGCATCCATCATATGGGTACGGCCTATTTTTAAGGTGTCTTTAAAGTGATCAGCTTTTCGCCCCAATGCTTTTCCCAGTTGGGCTATTGCAGGCAACAACTGTTGTTGCAAAACTCGAGTTGCAGTGATGTGCATCACCGTGGGAAACACATCATTGGAGGATTGTGACAAGTTAACGTGATCATTCGGATGAACAGGGGACTTACTGCCGAGTTGACTCCCGGCTGCTCGGTTGGCGATGTTGGCAAGCACTTCGTTCACGTTCATATTAGTCTGAGTGCCGCTGCCGGTTTGCCAAATTGACAATGGGAACTGGTCGTCATACTCGCCACTGCTGACCGAGTTACATGCAGATTGAATGAGTTCTGCGGTTGTCGAATCGAGGTGACCTAGTTTGTTATTGGCGATGGCAGCCGCCTTCTTTACCAGCACAAAGTCGTGAATAAATTCTATGGAAAATGATTGATCGCCGATTGCGAAAAATTGAAGTGAGCGCTGCGTTTGTGCTCCCCATAGTTTATCTGCAGCCACCTGAATGCTACCCTGACTATCCGTTTCATTGCGAAATTTAGCTTTGTCATTCATGTAGTACTTCCCTGATGATGCAGAATTCAACCAATCAAATAATTTTTATACCAGTTTCTTTAGTCTGAGAGCTTGTCTACTACATACGGCATGATGCCACCACTTGTGAAATAAGCGACTTCAAGCGCCGTATCAAGGCGACAAATCAACTCGTAGTGCTGCCGGATGCCGTCGGTGTCTATAATTTCCATCATAACTTTCATGCCTGGACTGACGTTACTCAAACCCAATAGGTTGATGCTCTCATCACCACTCAGATTTAGGGTCTTGCGAGTGATGCCGGCAGGAAATTGCAGGGGTAGTACTCCCATACCAGCGAGATTTGAGCGATGTATACGTTCGAAGCTTTCTGCAATTACTGCCCGTACGCCCAGCAAGGCAGATCCTTTTGCCGCCCAATCCCGACTCGAACCAGTACCGTATTCCTTACCGGCTATTACAACCAACGGCGTACCTGCTTCCTTGTATGTCATAGCGGCATCATAGACACTGATGGCCTCAGTGGAGGGTGCTATGCGAGTGTAGCCGCCTTCTAGCTCACCCAACATTTCATTGCGAATTCGCACATTGGCAAAGGTTCCACGCACCATTACTTCATGATTACCGCGACGGGATCCGTATGAGTTGAATTCTGTCTTTGGGATATTTCGCTGTAGCAGGTATTCGCCGGCGGGGCTTTTTTCGGCAATCGATCCGGCTGGTGAAATATGATCAGTTGTTACTGAATCACCGAGCAACATCAATATACGCGCACCATAGATGTCGCAAGCGGCGACTTCCAGTTCGCAGAATGGTGGTTTTTGAATGTAAGTTGACGCGCTATCCCATGGGTAGGTTTTACCGGGGCTAACTGGAAGACTATTCCATTCGGCATCACCGCTGAATACGTCTGCATAACCCTTGTTAAACATCTGATTTTCGACAAAGCGCACAGCCGTAGCAATCTCATCGGAGTTTGGCCAGATGTCTTTTAAAAATACATCTTCGCCGTTGCTTCCCTGCCCGAGCGGGTCAGTGTTCAGGTTGATGTTGGTCGTACCGGCCAATGCGAAAGCGACCACAAGAGGCGGCGACGCCAACCAAGCAGCCCTCACCTTGGCATGAATGCGTCCCTCATAGTTACGATTTCCAGACAGCACAGCACTTACCGTTAGTTTTCCATCGTCAATTGCTTGCTCTATTGGTGCTGCCAATGGGCCTGAATTGCCAATGCAAGTAGTACATCCATAACCGACGAGATTGAACCCTAGTTCATCCAGATGCGATTGCAAACCCGCCTTCTCAAGATAGCTTGTGACAACTTTTGATCCAGGTGCTAATGAAGATTTCACCCAGGGTTTACGCCGTAAGCCGAGTGCTAATGCTTTTCTCGCGACTAAACCCGCGGCCATCATAACTGCCGGGTTGGATGTATTTGTGCAGGAAGTAATGGCAGCGATAACTACATGGCCATCACTCAAGTTGTAGTTTGCTCCAACAACTTCGGCTTGCTTGATCGCACTGCCACCAAGAAGTGTTTTTAGTGCTGCTGGCAAATCAGGTAGGGGTACTCGATCCTGGGGTCGTTTGGGCCCGGCTAGACATGGAACGACATCACTGAGATTCAATTCCAACGTGCTGCTGTAGACAACTTTATCATCGTCGCGGCGCCACAGCCCCTGCGCTTTACTGTAGGCTTCGACTAGTGCCACTGTAGTTGCGTCGCGTCCGGTTAAGCGCAGATAGTCGAGTGTTCTGTCGTCTACCGAAAAATAACAACACGTTGCTCCGTACTCTGGTGACATGTTGGCGATGGTGGCACGGTCAGCGAGTGTCAGATGTTGCAAGCCGGAACCATAAAATTCTACAAATTTGCTTACCACACCATGCTTACGCAGCATTTCTGTCACGGTTAAAACGAGATCAGTTGCAGTGATACCTTCGTTTAGTTTGCCACTGAGTTTGAAACCAACAACTTGTGGAATATTCATCGAAATAGGCTGCGCCAGCATCGCCGCTTCTGCTTCGATACCTCCGACCCCCCAACCAAGTACGGCCAAGCCATTGATCATCGTAGTGTGGCTGTCAGTACCGACCACCGTATCTGGAAAGGCAAACTGCTTACCATCCTTCTCGGCGCTCCAAACCGTGCGAGCAAGGTACTCCAGGTTTACCTGATGACAAATCCCTGTGCCTGGTGGCACGACACGAAAATTGTCGAATGCTTTTTGCCCCCAACGGAGAAATTGATAGCGCTCCTTGTTGCGCTTCATCTCAATCGCGACATTTTCAGCATAGGCAGTATCGGTAGCAAAGCGATCTACCATCACTGAATGATCGATAACAAGGTCAACGGGGTTTACCGGATTAATCGCGCTAGGGTCACCACCATTAGCCGTAACTGCATCTCGCATTGCAGCGAGATCTACTACAGCGGGCACTCCGGTAAAATCCTGCATGAGGACGCGCGCAGGCATGAACATGATTTCGCTATTTTCATGCTGGCTACTCAACCAGTTAATCAATGCCAGTACATGAGACTCGTTGATAACCTGATCATCCAAATGTCGCAGCTGGTTTTCCAATAACACTTTGATAGATGCTGGCAAAGAGCTGATCTCTGGATGTCCTTGAATTGCCAATGCATCGAGACTGTAATAATGGAATGTTTTGCCGTCCGCAGTCAGTTTCCTGATGGTTGAGTGGGGTAGCGTCTTGTTATTCATGAATGACTCCTCTGTTGCACTGATCCAACGTAAAGCAAAAAGTGGTTAAGTTAAAAATGAGTTTTCAAATGAAAACATACTCACTGAAATGCTGAACAATGGTACTAATATAATGAATCGTCTTGAACTCTCATCAGCGTATTTGAGCTATCGTCTAAAATTCCACGGCTCAAAATAATCATCAAGTCGAAAGCCAAAGCGGTTGATTTGGTGTGATGATTGTAGCCGAGTAGATTTTCATCATCACTATCAAAATCAATTAAATACAAACGTAGTTGCTGCCAAACTGGACGCGGCCAGGTGAAATTGAAAACATCCTTTTCGGAACATGGCAGAGAATACTTGATCCCAACGTCTATGCAAGACGTCTTATGCCACCGTAGCCGAGATAGTGGCGCAAATCAAGGTCGTTATTTTTTTAGAGTTTTCTGGTATTCGATAGCAGCACCGTAAGTCAATTGTCTAGTCACCTCTTTCGCTGGATTTCTACCTTGTCTGACCCTAAAATATCATCTAAGACTTGGTGATGTTTTGAATAGTTTAGTTGTTTGAGCCATTTGATCATGCTCAAGCTGGAATACTTGAATTGTTAGTACCGGTCTAGCATCGTGAAGTTCATTGTTAATTAGAAACAAAATAACATGGGGCAGGGTAACGACGTATAGTGGTTTAACAAAATGACTGATAACTCAAATAATGTATTGCAACGTGGCCTTGAAAATATACACGATCCTTTTTCAAGCTTTATACGTGCGCAGACAACAACCAGCTGGTTTCTTCTATTAGCGACAATCGTGGCCCTTTGGTGGGCTAACTCAGACTATTCTTCTACCTACCAGAACCTTACGCATACACCGATTGGGTTTTTTCTGGGTGATTTTAAACTGCAGGCTTCTCTTAAACACATCATAAATGATGGGTTAATGGTTATATTTTTCTTCTTCCTTGGGCTTGAGATCAAGCGAGAAGTACTTGCTGGCGATCTGGCGCAGCCCGAACATCGACGTATGTTAATACTTTGTGCCATCGGTGGTATGGTTTGTCCAGCGGTCATCTATTCGTTGTTTAACTGGTCACTTGATTCACAGGTTGGATGGGGTATCCCCATGGCAACCGATACTGCGTTTGCTCTGGGTGTACTCACTCTAGTAAGAAAACACATTCCGGGCAGTCTATTGGCTTTTCTTGTAGGTCTCGCTATCGTGGATGATGTCGGGGCTATATTGGTTATTGCCATATTTTATACTCAGGATGTATCACTATTTCATCTATTAAGCGCATTCGCACTCATTGCATTTTTGGCATTAGGCAATTACGCAGGAGTACGCCAGCCGTATTTCTATATTGTCGTCGGCATAGCAACCTGGTGGATGATGCTCAACTCCGGCGTACACCCTACGTTTGCCGGTGTCGCAATTGCTTTGACTATACCAGCACGTCCAAAGCTGACATCGGAAAAACTACTCGATAAAGCGAAGACAACAATCAACTCAATGCAGGAGCAGTCAAAACCTGTCGATGTTCTCGGCAGTCGTACGGATCATGAGCAGGTGATAGAGGTACGTGATTTTGCGGAACGTGCCAGTACACCTCTACGTCGCTGGGAAGATGCGCTGTCGTTACCGGTGGCGCTGTTTATCTTGCCCTTGTTTGTGCTGACTAATGCCGGCGTTCCATTTAACCTGGCTTCATTTATCGAAAGCCTTCAACATCCAACCGGATTAGGCATTATTGCTGGCCTGGTCCTGGGGAAATTTATCGGCATTTCTGGTGCGTGCTGGCTGGGCCTGCGCTACAAAATTGGCTGTTTACCCGATCGTGTTAATTTTCAACATGTTGTTGGCATCTCACTTATAGCTGGGATAGGCTTTACTATGTCCACATTTATAGCCACGTTGGGCTTTGATTCGCAACCAGTCCATCTGCAAAGTGCGAAATCATCGATTCTGATAGCTTCATTAGTGTCCGCAATTCTCGGCGTGCTGTATATTCGATTTGTTGCTGCAAAGATACAGAGCGCGACACCAACAAATGACAAGAAATAGTTCAGTCGTCAGCGATTTAAAGGATTGTCTAGACTTCAAAGTTAGTACGCTTGGTAGAATATGGTTCATTCGTTCTTGCGCTAGTTGCAGGACTTGTAAATTTCATTGGCTTATCAGGTTTTAAACACCAATCAATTTCACATTTATCTGGTACAGCGACACTTCTTGGTACAAGACTAGTAAACTCAAGTTTTCCTGATATTCTTCATGCGGCTCTCATTCTCATTAGTTTTCTAATAGGTTCAGCCATTTCGGGTTATTTTTTACAAAGTGGCTCGTTAAAATTAGGCCGTAATTACAGCGGCCTTCTTTCCTTAGAGGCAATATTACATAGGAGTGCATATGTTTTTTGAGTTGATAGAAGACATTGTTAAACTATCGATCATTATTATCTGTCTCTATTTCAGCATATCTATGTATGTAGATAGCCAGCATCCATCGTGGTCCGAGCCTATAGAAAAACGTCGATTTACTATTCTGCTGGGATTAATTCTGGCGGTGATTGCTATCAAGATAAGTGAAGATGTGCTTTATAAAGAATCAGGTGTATTCGATAAAACGATCATGTTATATATCCATAATTACGTTCCAGGCTCGCTAAATGGAATATTTAAAATAATAACAAACACCGCTTCATTAAAAGTTTTGTTTCCGCTAACACTGATCGTAACGCTGATATTGCTTTATGCAAAGCGACGCTTTGAGGCAGCACTCCTTGCAAGTTCAGTAACCAGTAGTGCAATTCTTGTCTATATTGTAAAAACTATAGTAGACCGAGATCGGCCCCTGCTTTGGCAAACAGAGTGGTACTGGGGTTCAAGCTTTCCTAGTGGACATACACTGGCTGTGTCTACGTTCGCTATTGCTGCTGCACTTTGTGTGGGAATGATATGGCCAATGAAACGAAAGTTTGCATTGGCCTTTGCAATTCTATGGCTTAGCTTAGTGGCTTTCTCACGCCTTGTGCTCGGTGCGCACTGGCCAACTGATGTATTGGCAGCCATGTGTATTGGGATATTTATACCTTTGATGATGAATATGATGATCCAGCTACGAAAAACATAGTGTCAAGTTTGTAGTACAACAGTCACTTAACAGGCAGCTATAATGTACTCAAAAGTTAAGCCATGCCAGTAAATAGGTGAGACAAAGCAAGGCACTTTTTGGACACAAACTACTCTGTACCGAACATATTGCATGTTATATTCAAAAATAAATTACGAGCAAGCGTCAGAAATAGATTATTCTAATTTCTCAGGCGCTGACGATCACATTTTTTAAGAATAATTATTTACTCTGTCACCCTCAACACCAGCCCTTTCAGATAAGCCCCTTCCGGAAAACTCAGTAACACCGGATGATCGGCCGCGGCGTGAAGCTTGTGGATAACCTGCGCATCAACGCCGGCATCCAGCGCTGCACCTGCGATAATTTTCTGGAACAGGTCGTCGCTGACTCCGCCGGAACATGAAAAGCTAGCGAGGATGCCACCGGGGCGCAGCAATTTAAAGCCCAGTAGATTGATGTCCTTGTAAGCGCGTGCTGCTTTTTCTGCAAAGGCGGCTGTGGGTGCAAATTTTGGCGGGTCGAGTACGATAAGGTCGAATTTCCGGTTTTGGTCTCGCAACTTTCGCAGCGCTTCAAAGACATCCTGATCCTGCCACTCGGCGCGGCTGGCATCAAGTTCGTTTAGTTCGACATTTTGCTGCGCCAGCTGCAATGCCAATGCAGAAGAGTCGATCGATAACACCGTCTTGGCACCACCGCGTAGGGCGTACAGTGAGAAGCCTCCGGTGTAACAGAAACAGTTAAGTACATCACGGCCTGTGGATAGTTCACCGATTAGCGCGCGGTTATCGCGTTGGTCCAGGTAAAACCCGGTCTTCTGCCCGGCGGCCACATCTACCGCAATCTTTACACCGTTCTCGGCTACGTACAGATCGGGGGGCAGCTGACCACGCAGCACGGCATTGCGGATAGGTAGACCTTCCCGTTCGCGTCCATCGGAATCCGAGCGTTCGTAGATGCACACCGGTTGACACAATTCCTGCAAACAGTCCGTGATAGTTTCACGCCAGCGCTCAGCACCCGCACTGCCCAGCTGCAGCACCAGAACGTCGGCATACTGATCCACGATCAATCCCGGCAAACCATCAGATTCGCCATGGATCAAACGCATACCGTTGCTATTCTGATCGAGTTTGAGGTCTTTGCGAGCTGCTAGAGCACAGGTAATTTTGCGTTGGAAAAAATCCCCATCAATTGTTTCCTGAGCTTGCCACGACCATACTCGCGCAATGATCTGCGATTCTGAATTGTATGCCGCCCAGGCGAGAAATCCGCCTTGTGAATTACAGACTTGTACCGTGTCGCCGCTTTGCGCACTGCTTTCAATCCGTTCTACCGCTCCCGAAAATACCCACGGGTGGCGGCGTTGTAGTGATTTTTCACGCCCAGCTTGTAAAAAAAGCTGTGGCCCATCAAATTGGACTTTGGGCGTACTGGTAACGTTTGATGAACGGGATTTGTATTTTTCGCGGCGGCGCGAGGGTGAGGTATGACGTTTTTGGTTCATGGATTCTTCTTCTTGACTGGTGCGGAATTTTAACAGAATAAAAGACTTCCGCTGGTAATCAAAGAGGACAGACTCGAATTTAATACTTAAATAATGGCAGTGAATACTTAGAGTGCTGTTCGCTGCCGCGAGGGTTTTCATTTCTTTTGCTTGCCCATATGATGTGTATGAAAGCAGGCACTCTACACATTGTAAGCATCCTTTAGGAAACGAACGATTTCGTGAGAAGATTGAAGAGACACTAAAACGACAAGTGGGTTATGCGAAACGAGGACGGCCTAAAGCGTTCAAAATTTAATCAATCTCGATCCTAATAACTGAGTTTGGCATTCCCACAAATATTGCCTACTCGCACTGTATCTTAACCACAACAAGGAGAATTGAGATGAGCAAAAAATTGACAATCGTAGCAAGAATTGAGGCTAATCCTGACAAAGTCGAATTGATTAAAGCTGAGCTGTTAAAGCTAGTTGAGCCAACCTTGAAAGAGGCTGGTTGTATTCAGTATGACTTACATCAGGACAACGAAAACCCAGCAGTGTTTGTGTTCTATGAAAATTGGGAAAGCCATGAACTTTGGCAGGAGCACATGAATAATACTCACCTTGCCAAATATATGAAGGCAGCAGAAGGCGCAGTCGCATCGTTTACAGTAAATCAAATGACGAAGTTCTAAAAAGCCTAACATCAGTATTGAGTGGGCGCGCTATAAAACGCGCGCCTCTCATACTAGACGTTATGAGCCGTACTCAATAAATCTTATGGCTAAAGGAGAACGCAGTTATGGATTATGATGACAAATTTAGAACTATTTCCTCCGAAGCTGAAGGTGCAATTTTATGCCTCACTTGGCACCCCGCAACGAAGCAAATGGGCGTTGAAGATTTTAAAAATACCTTAAGCCTATTGGCTGACGAGGTTGTACGGCAACAGCTCAAAAGTGTGGTTGTTGACGTAAGACAATTTTATTCAGGGGTCGCATCAGAAATTGATGATTGGCGGCTATGAAAACATAGTTCCAAAATACAATCAGTGTCTAAAGAAACTTGCATGGGTCTCCGGCTCGGTGCCAGAAACCTTGCCTGGTAATGGGAATGCATACCAAAACAAAGGTGAGGAGTACGTAAATTGTTGGTTTAGAGAAAAACATGAAGCCTTAGCGTGGCTCGAAAGTGCCTAACAACGGTATGAGAGTGCGGCAGTCCCGTTTCGCTAACTATGACATGTGAATTTAAAATAATGACTATCTTTCAAATACGGCGACTTAACGGAATCAATTTTATAAAATCAATCCATTTGATTTAGTAATAAATAGAGTGGTTTTCTGATTTGGATCAACCCATATAATTCCCTTAGGCGTAAGAATAATAACTCTCATGTAAAGGGTATTTTATGAACTTTGATATTGCTATTGTTGGTGCTGGCCCAGTGGGTTTAAGCCTCGCCTGTTCTTTGCGAAATAGTGGCCTCAACATTGTGCTAGTAGAGAAAATTTGCGAGCCGAGTTAGCGGATCCGCCCGTTGACGGACGCGATATTGCTTTAACGCACCTGTCACGTGAGCTGATGCGACAACAGGGTAGTTGGCAACGTATTAACACGAGTGATATTTCGCCACTCAGTCGGGTAGAAGTTATTGATGGAGATTCGTATTATGCGCTCACTTTCGAGTACCTTCCGGTGATTCATTGGGGTTTTTAATATCTAACTATCTGATTAGAAAGGCCATTTTTGAGGAATTTAATACGCTTCAAAATGTTACGTTGATGGATGGGCACCAGGTTGCTAACGTTAGTACTGATGATGAGACGGCAAGAGTTCAATTGAGCGACGGTAAAATATTACGAGCTTCGTTGGTAGTGGCTGCCGACACGCGTTTTTCAGCAAGTCGTCGACAAATGGGTATTTCAGCAGATTCGCATAATTTTGGTCGAACGGCCATCGTGTGCAAAATGGAACATGAATTGAGTCATGATAATACGGCCTTCGAGTGTTTCCATTATGGACGAACTTTGGCTATTTGCCGATGTCTGGTAAATCATCGTCTATTGTCATTACTATGCCTTCTGCAGAAGCCGATAAAGTTTTGGCAATGAGTGAAGATGATTTTAATTATGATATTCAGCAGCGTCTTAATGGTCGGTTGGGTAAGATGACACAAATAGGCAAGCGAAACGACTATCCATTAGTAGGCGTACACGCTAATCGATTTGTCGATAAACGTTTTGCGCTTATTGGTGATGCTGCGGTAGGAATGCACCCTGTGACGGCGCATGGGTTTAATCTGGGTTTGAGCGGGCAAGATTTGCTGGCAAAAGAAATTCTTCAGGCATTAAACAAAGGTAAAGCCTTCTTTTTCCATCAATACTAAAAAAGTATCAGCAGCATATGCTCACTACGCGACCCCTTTACCATGGTACCAACACGGTTGTAGGCCTATTTACTAACGATAGTTTCCCTGCCACAGTGCTACGTAAGGCGATATTACGGTTGAGTAATAACTTACCCCCCGTGAAATGGGCGATTAGGCAAAAGCTGATGACAAAGCGTCGGCATAAGTGGCCGCTGCCGTCCATATTTGGTTTGTAAGTCAATTCTACAAATTGTATCGATTTATTAATTGTTAGTGAGGTTGAAAAATCAAGGGTCAGCCAACTTGATTTCAGATGGATAGCGCGAGCTTCAAGCCGTTCGTTGCATCATAGGGACTCGATTGAATTTATTCTTTCAGTATCTAATCGTTTATACATTAATATAAATATGGATATACTGTTAACGATCAATTACTCGGAGTCATGTCATTATGAAAAAGTTATTCATCGCTGCAACGATTACCATTCTTTCTCTTAGCGCTTTTAATGGCATTGCTGCCGATGATGACGCGGCGATGGCTGCGCGAATCAACCAGTTGCTTCAGTCTGTTAGGGGTAACCCATACGATGCCGTTAAAGACGCTGGTAGGAAGCCGGCAAAAACCTCGCAGTTTTTCGGTATTAAGGCGGGTATGACGGTTCTCGAGATGACCGCAGGGTCGGGTTATAACGCGGAAATTCTTTCTGCTGCCGTAGGCCCAGAAGGGATTGTATATGCGCATAACTATCATTCAGTCTTACGTTTGATCAAGGGTGCGCATCATCAAGCAATGTTGTCTAGGCTTGAGAATAATCGATTACCCAATGTGAGATATATGGTTGTCGATGCTGATGATATGCCGTTCGTTAATGATATTGATATGGCGTTCTGGGGGTTCAATTTACACGATATTTATAATGAGTCAGGCGAGGAAGCCGCGTTGATTTTTCTGGCTGGCATCGAGCGAGCGCTTAAACCAGGCGGAGTTTTGGCGATCAGTGATCACGTTGGCGAAGCGGGAAATGACAACGCTAAACTTCATCGCATAGAGCCTGAAATCATGAAGGATTTGCTGAGAAAGGCTGGCTTTACGATCGAAGCGACTTCTGATTTCTTGGCCAATCCAAAAGATGATCACACTAGATCAATTTACGATGATGACCTACGTTACATGACCGACCGCATCCTTATCCGTGCACGCAAAGCGCAATAAGATTTACAGGTTTAAGACACTTAGGGAAAGGTCAGGATTAAATTCTTTAAGACGAGTAAATAAGTTTTCCCGTTGCCGCGAGTACGTTTATTTCTTTAGCCTTCCCACCGCCTAAATGTATTTACCTCATAGACGTGGATAAAAGACAGCGGCCTATTCGACTAAAGGAAGCCTCATCGTAATAATCAGTCATTTTTCGGGTTCGCGCCAAGCAGTTTGCGCTCGAATTTGTCTCCTGAGTCTTTTCATCCTTGCTGGTGAGCACTGACCTACTCATCGGGTACTGGTGCCGCTTGAGAGTATAAGTTTATTGATGTGATGCAATTACTTCAATTAAGCTTTAAAACAACGCGCGCTACCCTGAAAAAAACGAATCTAAACGGGTTTTCAAAGCGAAATAAGGTGTATATAATCGCGAAGGGTCTTGTAAGTATGATCCGCTTTAAGACCCAGTGAAAGTGAAAGGATTTACATTTGTATTAATGCAGTCGGAAATTTACTTAAAAATAATATAAGGAGTAATAGCAATGAAAGCAATCTCACTACTGGCAATAGCCACTCTTTTTTTTGTTAGCCTTGGTATCGCAGGTTGTGATATGAACGAAGGTCCTGTAGAAAGGGCAGGCAAAAAAGTTGATAATGCTGTTGAAGAGACGGGCGAGGCCATGGAAGAAGCGGGCGATAAAATATACGAATAAAAGGCAGTGTTGCCAACAGCAGAATACTCATCGGTGTCAATTTATGAGTGGTTTTGTATTGGAAATAATTCAAGGATAGTAACTGTTGTTATAAAAGGAGAATATCATGATTAGTTGGGCCGTAACATTTCTGATTATTGCAATCATAGCTGGAGTTTTTGGTTTAAGCGGTATTGCTGGTACTGCAGCAAATATTGCTTGGATATTGTTCGTTGTTGGGCTTGTGCTGGCAGTTATTTTTATGCTGACAGGACGTAAACCAAGGATCTAGTGGACAATTAAATCCGACTCAAGGTTGGTGTGCATTAATAATAAAAAGTGGCGACTTATAAACAGTCGCCACGTTTACTGTTGCAGAAAATGCTGATTGAGCATGAGAAAGCTATTGCCGAAATTCTGCCTTATTTGTTAGCTATACAACAGGAGAAAATAAATGGACGTTGGAGTTAGTGGGTTACTTGGGCTTATTATATTAATTTTTGATATATGGGCGATTGTCAAAACGATTGACAGTGGTGGTACAACTCAATCGAAAGTACTATGGATACTGTTAATACTTCTACTGCCTGTATTAGGTCTTATTCTCTGGCTATTGTTTGGCCCAAAAAGAGTTTAAGTTTGTTTTACATAATACGGTTCGGTATTGCGAAAGCACGAACTTGTTTTTTATCTATTGTCATCACTTAACAAGGCAGGGGCAGTTTCATTATATTTCTCATGCTGGGACATTTAGTGCAAACTAGACTGTGAGTGACAACAACGCACAGTTAATGCCAAGATATGCTTACCAATGGTGCATCCGTTATTGTTTTTATTCAGTAGATCGTAGTAGGCTGGTTGCGTAGTAGGAATTTCGTATTGATATGACAGGAAAAATCGGTTACCTATGGGATCGACTCAAGGTGAGCATCTGGTTTGTGCCACTTGTGATGTCATTAGGCGCTGTGATTTTGGCGATGATCATGTTGGATATTGATGTTCGTTACGGCTCTATCCCCTGGGATTGGGTGAGGCTGTTGCGTATTGATGCACAGGGAGTGCGGCAGGTCGTTGCGGTTATAAGTGGCGCTATGATGACGATCACTGGTGTGGTTTTTTCGGTTTCCGTGGTAACTCTGGCTCTCGCTTCGAATCAATTTGGACCCAAGGTTCTGCGCAATTATTTACATGATACCGGCAATAAACTTGTTCTCGGACTGTTTGTTGCGACCTTTATTTACGCACTTCTCATACTCGCTTCGGTCGATACTGCTCAGGGTGGTTTTGTACCAATATGGTCTATGTTTGTCAGTTTGCTACTGACAGTACTGGCAACCGGTGGGTTAATCTACTATATACACAATATATCGACAGCAATACAGGCAGACCACGTCATTGCGCTAATCGGAGAGGAGCTCAATAACGTGATCGATACCATGTTAGTGCCATTTGAGCATTACGGTAGTTCAGCCCCCCTGACTTATAAGCAGGAATGGTCGGTTCAAAAGCAAGGGTTAAAGAGCTTACCCATCCGCTCAGCTAAAAGCGGCTACCTTCAAGTTATTGATTACAACGGTCTCGTGTCCTTTGCTACTGAGCATAATGTGTTCCTTGAAATTGATAAGCGCGCCGGACACTTTGTTATCGAAGGTTCATCAATCGGTAGTTGTTATGCATACGAAAATATTTCTGATGAGACGGCCGCACAGATATTAAGCATGGTCATTTTCGGACGACAACGGACGCCCGTTCAGGATGTCGAATTCTCGATTATGCAATTACTGCAAATCGCGTTGCGCGCCCTGTCGCCCGGTATAAACGATTCTTTGACAGGGATAACCTGCATCGACTGGCTGAGTGCAGCGTTGGGCCGTATGTCAGGCTGCGCATTTCCACCTTCTTGTTTTCGCGATTCTGTCGGAGTGCTGCGTGTCGTTAGCAACGGCTTTAGTTTTGAAGGTGCTGTCAACTCGGTCTTTGATCCGCTTCGGCAAAGCGCGCGCGGTAACGAGATGGTGACAATCCGTTTACTGGAGGTGCTGGAACGCGTTATAGGGGTCGCCAAGAAGGTTGACTATTGTGCTGTCTTATTGGCTCAGGCTGAGTTGATTCATGAGGCGGCTATCGAGTCCATACCTGGTAGATCAGACCGTAAAGCGGTGACGGATTGTTTTGCGCGTTGCCAGCTTGCTTTTGAAGACACTGAACGCGTGTTGTTAGGTTCCAGCTGAATTAGCGTTTTAATGAAGTCATCTGAATATGGATATGATGTTAGTGATCCATTAGTCACGTTAGTCATAAAGTAAGGCGGAGGCCCTTGTTTAACAAGGTATATTTATTTAATGACTTAATTCGATTTCTTGCATCACTTCTGAAGTGATGTGACCGTCTTTATCGTACGACAACTCAACAAATTGTAAAGAATGTTCTTTATCAATCGTTAGCAGTGTGGTGCACCGGGTACCGTAATTTTCGCCTATTATAAATATGGTCGATAAGAACCGTTCAAACTCCATTCCGACACCCGTATGAGGTAGTTGTGCGTCGAGCGGTTGTTTTTCTGATTGCATGATGTTTATCAACTCAACGGGGTCGATAGAACCACTGTCTAGCACCTGTTTGAGCTGCTCGCATCCGGTAGTTACTTTTGGCCATGGCGTGTCAAGGCTGGCATTGCTTAAAGCGTGAATACCCGGTTCAACTAGCTTTGCTCGATGCGTATCGCTGGAGTAGTGCCATAAGCCGGTTTTGTCGAATAGTAATAAATTAAACAGGCCGTAACCAGTATCATTCAATTTTAACCCATCTAAAAACTCGGGCGCTGTTTGTTGGCGGCTTAGAAAGTCGTTAATTAGGTGCCCTCTGGAAAGCTTATTATCTTTGCCGAAAGGGGGTTTGCGAATATTGGTGACAGCAGCAAGGCGACCAGCCGTATCAACGCTCAACCAACTACCGCCGGCAACAGAGTCAATGCCACCAAAAATATGTGGATGACCTATCCAATAGTCAGCCGGTATGGCTTGCCGTTGGTGGTACTCATCACGATTTGCCAAAAACAGCAATTTGTAATGTTCGTTTGGCTGGTATTTAAACAGTATTAAACACATGATTGAGTTGATTTAGCCCTTATTAAGTGTTGCTTTCTATCAAACACTGTCGTCCAAGACCTGTCAATAATAACCATGAAATGCTAAAATTACAGGCTGAAATTGTTAGTTTTGCTTACTTAAAAGCATTGATTTTAATCCTGGGAGTTAAATATGTTAGAAGAATATCGCAAACACGTCGCTGAGCGTGCAGCTCTGGGTATTGTGCCTAAACCATTAAATGCTGATCAAGTTGCAGGACTTGTTGAGTTACTAAAAAATCCGCCAGCAGGCGAGGGCGACCTCTTACTCGACCTGATTACTAACCGTGTGCCGCCAGGTGTTGATGAAGCGGCGTATGTAAAAGCTGGGTTCTTAGCGGCTATTACAACTGGCGAGGCGTCATCACCATTTATTGATGCGAGCAAAGCAACTCAATTATTAGGCACTATGCTAGGTGGTTACAATATTTTGCCGTTGGTTAATCTATTAGACAACTCTGAATTGGCAGAAATGGCCGCCGATCAACTGTCACATATTTTATTGGTATTTGACGCTTTTCATGACGTACAGGAAAAAGCTGAAGCGGGTAATGCTGCTGCTAAGCGCGTTATGCAATCATGGGCTGATGCCGAGTGGTTTACCAGTAAACCTTCTTTAGCTGAAAAGTTAACCGTTAAAGTGTTTGAAGTAACGGGTGAAACAAATACCGATGATTTGTCACCGGCACCGGATGCATGGTCTCGTCCGGATATTCCTTTGCACGCGTTGGCAATGTTGAAAATGCCTCGCGAAGGGATTAATCCTGATGTGCCTGGTGAAACAGGGCCGATTAAACAAATCGACGAAATGGAGAAGGATGGTATTCCTTTAGCCTACGTTGGTGACGTCGTCGGTACTGGTTCTTCACGTAAATCTGCTACCAACTCAGTGCTATGGTTTATGGGTGACGATATCCCTTATGTGCCTAATAAACGCTGTGGCGGTGTGTGTATTGGCGCTAAAATTGCGCCGATTTTCTTTAATACGATGGAAGATTCAGGCGCCTTGCCGATTGAAATGGACGTGACGCATTTACATATGAATGACGTTATCGACATCTTTCCGTACGAGGGTAAAGTCACCAAAAGCGGTACCGATGAGGTGCTCGCTGAGTTCAAATTAAAATCAATCGTACTACTTGATGAAGTACAAGCCGGTGGTCGAATTCCTTTAATTATTGGTCGCGGTTTAACGCTTCGTGCACGTAAAGCACTTGGTCTTGCTGCATCTGAGGTATTCCGTACCCCTGAATCGCACGAAGATAGCGGCAAAGGCTATACATTAGCGCAAAAAATGGTCGGTAAAGCCTGTGGTGTTGCTGGTGTACGTGCTGGCGTTTACTGTGAACCACATATGACCACCGTAGGATCGCAAGATACTACAGGGCCGATGACGCGTGACGAATTAAAAGATTTGGCCTGTCTGGGCTTCTCAGCCGATTTGGTGATGCAGTCTTTCTGCCATACCGCTGCGTATCCAAAACCGGTAGATGTGGTCACTCACCATACCTTGCCTGATTTCATCATGAATCGCGGCGGCGTTCCTTTACGTCCCGGTGATGGCATTATCCATTCATGGTTAAACCGCATGTTATTACCTGATACGGTCGGTACCGGTGGCGATTCGCATACCCGTTTCCCACTAGGTATTTCATTCCCTGCGGGTTCTGGCTTAGTCGCATTTGCCGCGGCAACGGGCGTCATGCCATTGGATATGCCTGAATCAATTTTGGTTCGTTTCACTGGCAAAATGCAGCCGGGTATTACCTTGCGTGATATGGTCAATGCCATCCCATTAGCAGCCATCGAAAAAGGCCTGCTTACGGTTGCTAAAGAAGGCAAAGTAAACGCTTTCTCGGGTCGAGTTCTAGAAATTGAAGGCTTACCAGATTTAAAAGTAGAGCAGGCGTTTGAATTATCTGACGCATCTGCAGAACGTTCAGCCGCTGGTTGTACGATCAAACTTGATCAAGCACCAATCATTGAGTACCTAAATTCAAATATCACCATGTTGAAGTGGATGATCGCAGAAGGTTACGGTGACGTGAGAACAATTGAACGTCGTATCAGGTCAATGCAGGAGTGGTTAGCTGACCCTCAATTGATGGAAGCCGATGCCGACGCTGAATACGCTGAAATCATCGAGATTAATATGAGCGATATTCATGAGCCTATTCTTGCGTGTCCAAATGATCCGGATGACGTGAAAACACTGTCAGAAGTTGCGGGTACACATATTGATGAAGTGTTTATCGGTTCTTGTATGACTAATATCGGCCACTTCCGCGCAGCGGGTAACTTGCTGCAAGAATTTGGCGGTGTATTACCAACTCGTTTATGGATTGCACCGCCTACAAAAATGGACGCGGCGCAGTTAACCGAAGAGGGTTACTACTTTACTTATGGCGTTGCGGGTGCACGTACTGAAATGCCAGGCTGTTCGCTATGCATGGGTAACCAGGCGCGTATTGCGGAAAAATCAACCGCTATTTCAACATCAACGCGTAACTTCCCAAATCGTTTAGGGACGGGTGCGTTCGTCTATTTAGCGTCTGCTGAATTGGCGGCGATTGGTGCGATTTTAGGAAGAATTCCTACCAAGGACGAATATATGGAATACGCCAAAAAGATTGATACGATGGCAGCAGAAACGTACCGTTATTTGAACTTCGATAAAATGGATTCGTACCAAAAAATTGCTGATACCGTTGAGCTTGCTGTAAACGCTTAACCATCACGCTTAGTACAAAAAAGGCGCTGTTTTTACAGCGCCTTTTTTGTAGTATTAAACCGTGGCTTTATCTATTTGATTAATCTAATAGAGCCATTAACAGTGACTTGAATGCTTGATGAATTCGGCTGTAGGTTCGCGGGTGCCGATTCAGCCAGCATAGAATTATTCATCAATCGCGCCTTGGCGTAATGCACAGTGGGGCTTTGATTTTGGCCGTTGATGTTAATTTGCTGGATAAGGTATTTAGTTTTATCAAAGGCCTTAGTAATTACCTCGGCTTGCTGTTTGAAGTTAGTGATAGCCTGGGTTATTAGTTGAGCATTTACTGCGTCGAGTTTTTCCTTGGAAACCTGGTAGCGCAAAGATTTAATCAATAACTTTTTTTGTAATAAGCCAATCAGTTTTCCAAGTTCAGCGCTATTTTTGCTTTCAAGCGTGATCATTTGCGTGCCGCGCCATGCCCTAAAGATATTTTTATTGTAAAGTTGATGCGTAGTATATGAACCGCCTTTTACTTTAACCGTTTTGTAAGGTTTGGCGTTATCGAGTGCCCAGGCCATTTTCTTATTGATTTGTGTGGCTAACTCGGCGGGGTCATGATTTTCTGCTTCCACCGCTACCAGAGCCAGCATCGTATCGGTATCAACCTCAACACTGGCAGAGGCCTGTAAATTAACGATTCCATCCAGTTGTGCCTTGTGTGCTAAAGCGCTATGAGATAGTGTTATTAACGTGAGTAAAACAATCCATTTATTCATACCTAATCCCCGTTTATTTCATGTGTTGAGCAAACTATAGTTCTTTATTATGAAGCTTGGATGAATGTTGAGGCTAGTGGTTCTCTAAGCGATTTAGGCCGTTTAAAGCAGCGACTCGATAGGCTTCTGCCATGGTGGGGTAGTTAAACGTTGTATTGGTGAAATACAGTAAAGAATTTGCTTCGCCGGTTTGCGACATGATCGCTTGCCCAATATGAACAATCTCGGCTGCCTGATCACCAAAACAATGAACGCCCAAAATTTGTAGTGAGTCTGAATGGAATATTATTTTTAATAAACCCTGAGTTTCCCCCGTTATTTGCGCGCGAGCTAGTGAGTCGAAGCGCGAGTAACCCGTCTCGTAGGGGATTTTTTGATCGGTAAGTTCCTTTTCGGTATAGCCGACCGAGCTGATCTCCGGATTAGTATAAATACCGGTGGGTATGTCTTTGATTAATTTAGAGTCGCAAAAACCATCGACGATATGGGTTGCGGCAAATCGACCCTGGTCATAGGCCGCACTGGCTAAGCTGGGGTAACCGATAAAATCGCCTACCGCGTAGATATGCTCTTTACCCTCGACCTGATAATGCTCGTTAACATTAATTTGCCCGCGGGAATTGGTCTTAATGGCGACTTTATCCAGCGCTAAGTCATTGAAATTACCGGTGCGACCATTGGCCCAAAGAAAAACGTCTGATTTTATTTTTTTACCAGAAACGAGTTGAGTGATAACACTTTTATCATCATAGCTAATCGATTCATATTCTTCGTTTGAACGGATAACGACGCCTTGTTTACGCATATCGTGACTGAGCGCGTGAACAATTTCGTCATCCAGAAAGGCTAGCAATACTTCCTGCGTGTTAATTAAATTAACCTTGACGCCAAGACCCTGGAAAATAGACGCGTATTCGCAACCAATGACACCAGCACCGTAAATGGTAATGGACTTCGGGGTGCGATCTAATTTTAGAATGGTGTCACTATCGAAAATATTCGGGTGATTGAAGTCGACGTCGTCGGGTCGATAAGGGTGCGAGCCTGGCGCTAAAACAAAAACATCAGCGCTTATTTTTTTGCTTTTTTCGCCATTGTTGGGTTTTATTTGCATGCAGTGCTCATCGATGAAACTGGCCGTTCCATGCAGTAAATCGAGATTGTTTCTTTCGTAAAAACTGCTGCGCATATCTACTTGTTTTCTAATAACATCGGTTGCAGAGCTTAATAATTGTGGGAAACTGAGCTGAATTTTACCGCCACAGGCTTCTTTAAACCAACGGTTACGATTGAACTGAATAACGTTTTGTACCGAATGGCGTAATGCTTTAGACGGAATCGTCCCCCAGTGGGTACAGCCACCACCGACGTCTTCGTATTTTTCAATGATAGCCACTTTTTTACTCTCTTTACAGGCTTTCATTGCTGCACCTTCACCACCTGGGCCGGTACCAACGACAATGACGTCATAGTCATATTTACTCATAAACAACACTCAATATTATTTTTACAATCGATCGCGTAAGTATACAACAGATGAGATAGAATCCCGTTTTAGAAAATCTTATATACACATGTCTGATTTATTTTTTTATATCGAAAAAGCGTTAAATACCTCGTCTGTAGAGGAAACGCTTGATATGACGCACAAGGCGTTTGAAGCCATCCACACGGCTGATCAATTTGTTGAACCGGCCGAAAGAGTTATCCAGCCCATTGGCCAAGTGGGCTTTCCTGATAAACCCTTATGCGTGGCACCGAGAGACTTGCCGCGTCGCCGTTTAGGTACTGAGGCCGGTAAGCGTTCCTTTATCCACGCCATCGCGCATATTGAGTTCAATGCGATTAAGCTGGCGTTAGATATCGCCTACCGTTTTAAGGGCCTACCCGAGCAGTTCTATAAAGACTGGCTATACGTAGCTAACGACGAATGTAAACACTTTAAGCTACTTTGCGTGCATTTGGCGACTTATGGCTGCGCGTATGGCGATGATCCGTCACACGATGGTTTATGGAGTATGGCCGTTAAAACGCAGCACGATTTGCTGGCGAGGCTATCCCTCGTGCCGCGTTACCTGGAAGCTCGCGGTCTGGATGTAACGCCAGCGATGTTAGAAAAGTTATACGCGCAAAAAGATATGGCGTCTGCGGCGGTGCTCGAAGTGATTCTTGAAGATGAAGTAACGCACGTTGAATACGGCACGAAATGGCTGGATTACGTCTGTGAACAAAGCCACGTGGAACGAGAAAGCGTTTTCTTTAAGAATATAGATGAGTATTTAAAAGGCCAAATATTAGGCCCATTTAACCGACCTTTACGTCTTCGAGCGGGTTTTACAGAAGCTGAACTGGCTGAATTGGAACGGCTTGATAAGCGACAGCAGCGATCAAGCTAGCCTAATAAGCTGGTAACCGCTTTCGCTCCATTCAAGCACGCTAGCCTTATCGTCCCACTCGGCTAATACAAACCGTTGCGCTGGTTTATTATTCGCCTCGTACGTATGGATGTCAGGGCGGTGAGTATGGCCATGAATTAGCCTTTGTACGCCGTGCCTTTCGAGTGCATCGATAACCGCTACCTGGTTAACATCCATAATATCCAAGGACTTGCCCGATTTATTTAAGTGACTTTCTTGCCGGTAGTGTTGCGCTAGAGCAAGTCTTTCTTCAAGTGGTTTTGCAAGGGCCGCTTGCTGCCAGGCGAGGTTATGCGTCAGCTGTCTAAATTGTTGGTACTCAATGTCGTCTGTGCAGAGCAGATCGCCGTGCATCAGCAGTGTTTTAACGCCGAATAAATCAATAAGGTGTTCGTCTTGCAGACAGGTGACTTGCGTGTCGTTAAAGAACTGTTCACCAATAAGAAAGTCCCTGTTACCAGCTAAAAAGTAAACGCGCGTACCATTACCGGTGATTTTTTTAAGTTGTTTTCTAACCTGCTCGTTAGGTGGCGTCGTATCGTCATCACCGACCCAAACGTCAAATAGATCGCCGAGTATATAAAGATCAGAAACGCTTGAATCCAACGACTCAAGATAGACCAAAAATCGTTGAGTATTTTCCGGCCTATCTCGTGTTAGGTGTAAATCAGAAATAAAGTGAACGCGTTGACTCACGAACTACTTCATCATCTCTGCTTTTTCAATAATCACTTCTTCCTGAGGGACGTCCGTTGGGAACATGCCGCCGCGACCAGTTGGAATAGCGGTGATTTTATCGACCACGTCCATACCTTCGGTGACTTTACCGAATACGGCGTAACCCCAACCTTGCTGAGTTTTGCCGCTGTGGTTTAAGAAATCATTATTTGCGTCGTTGATAAAGAACTGACCCGTTGCAGAATGGGGTTCACCCGTTCTAGCCATAGCAATAGTGCCGCGGTCGTTTTTAAGGCCATTATCGGCTTCGTTTTCAATTTGATCTTTAGTGTCTTTTTGCTTGTAATCAGCCATGTATCCACCGCCCTGAACCATAAAGCCAGGAATTACGCGGTGAAAAATAAGGCCGCTATAAAAACCGTCTTCGACATAAGCGATAAAATTCGCGACTGTCTTAGGGGCGGCTTCTGCGTTAAGTTCAATAATAATATCGCCTTGATTGGTGCTTAATTTAACTGATGGATTGCTCATTTTTTTAGTATCCGTTGCGTAAAGTGAAGTTGAGGCTAGCGTTAGCAGTGCTCCAAGAAGCAGCGCTTTAATAAGTACTAGAGTGTTATTAATCATTAAATAGTCCCTGACGCTGAAAGAGCGTGCATATTATCTTTTTTTGACAGCTTTATAAAGTTCCTTATTGTTTTATAGCACCACATTTATCAGTTATTATGCCCAGCTTGAATTAATGAAAGACGTATAGGCATGAGTGATTTACATATTTTCAATACACTGCGACGTAAAAAAGAGCGCTTTAATCCAATTGTAGAGGGTAAGGTGGGCTTATACGTTTGCGGCATGACGGTGTACGACTTTTGCCATATTGGACACGCCCGAGTAATGGTCGTTTTTGACGTGGTGGCACGTTACTTAAGGTCTTTGGGCTATGACGTAAACTATGTACGTAATATTACCGATATTGACGATAAAATTATCGCCCGCGCGATAGATGCCGGTGAAGATTTTAGTCAACTTACGCAACGCTTTATTGATGAAATGCACCAGGACGAGGCGAGCCTAAACGTTTTAAAGCCCGACTCAGAACCGCTAGCTACTGAATCAATGACCGATATTATCAGTATGATCGAGACTTTGATCGTTAAACAAAATGCCTACGTCGGGCCTAATGACGACGTGTATTTCGCCGTCGAGTCTTTCGCAAACTATGGTCAGCTTTCAGGTCGTCAATTAGACGATATGAATGCGGGTGAACGCGTTGATGTAGACGTGAATAAACGTAACCCATTCGATTTTGTGTTGTGGAAATCGGCTAAGGCATGCGAGCCGGCTTGGCCGTCACCGTGGGGTGAGGGTCGACCAGGCTGGCATATCGAGTGTTCAGCGATGTCGACCCGATGCCTGGGGAATCATTTCGATATTCATGGTGGCGGCATGGACTTACAATTTCCGCATCACGAAAACGAAATCGCTCAATCCGAAGCAGCGACAGGCGAATGTTTCGTAAATACCTGGATGCACAATGGCTTCGTTCGTATTGACGACGAAAAGATGTCTAAATCCCTGGGTAATTTCTTTACCGTGCGCGATGTATTGAAACAATACCGTGGCGAAGAGATACGCTTTTTTGTGCTCTCTAGTCACTACCGCAACCCACTCAATTATTCAGACGAACAACTGAACGAATCGCGTTCGGCGCTAGAGCGTTTATATACCGCTTTACGCCATATTGAGCCGATATTTAATGATACAAAATCGGCTTATATCGAGCGTTTTGAAGCAGCGATGAACGACGACTTCAATACCGCTAAAGCCATTTCGGTGATGTTTGAATGCGCTAATGAGATTAATAAACATAAAAGCACCGATGGTGAACAGGCCGCGAAAACAGCGGGTGATTTATTGACAATGGCAGGGCCACTCGGCTTGTTAAGTCAAAACCCCGAGGAGTTTCTGCAATCAACCGCGGGTACAAATAAAGCAATCAGTGCGGCTGACATTGATGCGCTAGCCAATCAACGTTTACGGGCCAAAGCTGATAAAAACTGGGCGCTAGCCGATCAAATTCGTGATGAATTAAAACAGCAGGGCGTTATTCTGGAAGACAGCGGTAAAGAAACCACCTGGCGTAGAACATAAGTTGGGGTTTCGCAGAGCGAGAGCCGCTCTGTGAATAAAGATTAATTACTTTGTAATTCTGCCGCCTGCAGGGTATTTTCAAGTAACGATGCAATTGTCATCGGTCCCACACCACCAGGAACTGGCGTTATCCAGCTGGCATTTTTGCTAGCTGATTCAAAATCTACATCGCCGGCTAATTTACCCGTTTCTAAGCGGTTAATACCAACATCAATGACCACGGCGCCAGGTTTTACCCAGTCACCTTTAACAAAACCGGGAATACCGACGGCAGCAACGATAATATCAGCGCGTTTAACGTGCGCTTCAAGATCAACGGTACGACTATGACAGGTAGTCACGGTACAACGCGCCATTAAAAGTTCTAGCGAGACAGGACGACCAACGATATTAGAGGCACCAATCACCACAGCTTCTTTTCCCTCTAGCGACATACCTGTGCTTTTTAACAGGGTCATAATACCTTTAGGCGTACACGACCTTAAAACAGGCATACGAAGCGCGAGGCGGCCAATATTGTAGGGGTGGAAACCATCGACGTCCTTTAATGGGTCGATTGCTTCGATAACTTTTTCTTCATTAATATGTTCGGGTAAGGGTAACTGCACAAGAATGCCGTTAATAGCCGAATTATTATTCAGGTCATTAATTAAGCTCAGTAACTCTTCTTCGGTGACGCCGTAAGGGAACTTTTTCGATAAAGAATAAAAACCTACTTCTTCGCAAGCATTACATTTATTTCGAACGTACACCTCAGAAGCCGGATTTTCGCCGACCAATATAACGGCCAGCCCAGGTTTAGCTAATCCACGCGCAATTCGTGAGTCGGTTTGTTTTTTTATAGAAGTACGTAGTTCAGCTGCCATTTTCTTTCCGTCGATTTTTTTAAACGTCATAATTTGTTTATTTTGCTTTTTTTGAGGCTCTTTTTTAAAGAAGCGTTGACCAAAATTCCTGTGTGCCGTATTATCGCCCACCTACAGAGTTATTGCATCATTTATGCATTGGTTTCTGAAGATAGTCGGGGTGTAGCGCAGCCTGGTAGCGCAACTGCTTTGGGAGCAGTGGGTCGGGAGTTCGAATCTCTCCACCCCGACCAAAATTTACAAATACCCGATTTAATTGTGGGGTATTTATATGATGAAGCGCTTGTAGCTCATCTGGATAGAGCATCGGCCTTCTAAGCCGAGGGTAACAGGTTCGAGTCCTGTCAAGCGCACCATAAAGCTCTATAAAATAATCGTCAATGGTGGGTGTAGCTCAGTTGGTAGAGCCCCTGACTGTGACTCAGGTTGTCGAGGGTTCGAGTCCCTTCACTCACCCCATTTTCGATTTAAAAAAACGACGTAAAGCGTCGTTGTTTTGAGCGGCTCAATAGAGCAACTATTTATTATTTCCAGGTTAAGCTTTTATTCCCACACACAACTGAATTAAAATCAGGCTATTCAAATACTGCTTTTTAATTCTTGTTGATCAAACTTTGTTATTTAAAACGTTCCCCCTTGTTATAACAGACAACGACCAGCCTTGCGCTGACGTCGTCGGCCTTATTGAGTCGGGACTATTTGAAATTCATAACACGCCGATGGGTGTAAGCGATAAAACCTGCTATTTGGATTTCATAGATAACGCGTTAACCCTGCACCTAAAAACGACTGAAGAATCACTCGACTTATCTATCGATTTTACCGCTGGAAAATCCAAACACCGTCGGCTATACGGCGGCGGTAAGAATCAACCGTTACCCAAAGCCTGTGGCTTATATAAACACCCTGAGTGGCATATTTTTGATGCAACCGCGGGTTTGGGTCGCGATGGGTTTGTTTTAGCCAGCCTGGGTGCGAGCGTTACGCTATGCGAGCAAAACGCAGCCTTATATGCTTTATTGGTGGATGCAAAGAGCAGGGGAATGGATGACCCCGATACGCAACACTTCGTCAGCAATATGAACTGTCTTTTTCAAGACGCCGTAGAATACTTACCTACATTGATCAACAATAAACCAGACGTTATTTATTTAGACCCTATGTACCCAGAGCGTAAAAAATCGGCAAAAATCAAAAAAGAAATGCAGGTCCTGCAACAACTTGTCGGCCATGCAGATGACCAGGCCGTTTTATTAGACGTGGCGCTACAAACCGCTAAATATCGTGTAGTAGTGAAACGGCCTAAATCAGCCAAATCCTTATCTGATATCGCGCCCAGTTATACCGTCAGCAGCGAGAATACTCGATACGACGTTTATAGTCTTTAAAGCGCGAAGGATAGGCCTGCGACAATACGGCTATTAACGTCTGTTTGCGTACCTTTGGTGCTTTCAATTATCGGAACGCCAAACGAGATGAAACCAGAAAAATTCCCCGCTGATATTTTAACTCCTGGTGACAGGTAAACCGTTGTGCCGCCGGAATTTTCTTCTAACTCGCCAGATATTCTATTCTCACGGCGTGTTTCGCCATTCACCTCAAGCAATACATCCCACTTGATTTCATTCGGTGTATCAATGTGCTGGTGGGTATGCTCCGAATGGTCTTCGCTAAAAAGCCGGTAAGTAACAGCGGCATTGTATGAAAGCGCGTCACCAATCTCGGTGTGCTGAGAACCTTTGGTCGTTTTGTTATATAGAATATTGGCGTGGTAAGAGATAAGGCCGTTTGTTTGGCTAACGGCAGCGCCTAATAGATAATCCCATGAGCCTGTTCCCGGTTGAAACTCTGTTTCGAAACGAACACCGTCATTATCTTTCTCGCGCGTTTCACCAGTAGGCGCTTTAACGCCGAATAGAACGGATCCGTCTAAATTCTCTGTTTTAAAGAACCGATAGTTAGCCATCAGTAATATGTCACCAAAACCAGAAGAATCACCGTGCGTATGCGCTTCACCAACACCTGGGCTTTCTTCTTCACTTTCCCTTATGTTTTTTCTTTCAATATAAGGTAGGCGGGCGCTTATGGTTAGCTCTTCTGTTAGCCCATAAGCCGCCGATAGTGAGGTGTTTTTAATTTCATCAACGCTGTGAACGCCTTCTTGACCGGATGATCCAAAATTTTCTAATTCTGTCGTATTAAATCGGTCGTTATTTAATACTTCGGTTCTAAGTCCGAATGCGAACAAACCTGTAGGCACCGTGGTAGCTGATATCGTATTAATAGGCCCGGCGGATTCAAGACCAAAGGCAACTGTTGGATGGTCTGCGAAAGCGAATTGACTGATAACGATTAAGGCAGCAGTCGTCGTTTTTAATAAAGTAGGTTTAGGACTCATTTATAAGTGGATGATGTTGTTTTTAGTGAGAGGAGTCTAAAGCGTTTCTTCAAGTTTGTACCTGCGGCAAATTGTCGCAGAGGGTGAAACGGTGATGACGAAGGTATAAAAAACAATGCTAAAATCTAAGCAGATCACTTCCTTTTTATTGAAATTTAACTAGCTGGAGATTTACGATGCAAGATTTACCCCATCACTATAGGGTTGTAGGTACCGCTAGGCCTGACGGAGACGTCAGCCTTAGTACCGATAAGGTTAAAGCGATATCATCCGCTCCGCCAGCTGAATTCGACGGCCCTGGAGACCGTTGGTCTCCGGAAACCTTGTTATTAGCGGCCCTTGCAGACTGCTTTGCGCTCACTTTCCGGCCGATTGCAAAGGCATCTAAATTTTCGTGGCTGTCCTTGACATGCGAGGTCGAAGGCACGCTGGAGTTAAAGGAGGGTAAGATGAAGTTCACACACTTTGTCATCAAGGCAACACTGGATGTGCCTGAAGATAGCAATGAAGAGAAAGCCTACCGCCTGCTGGAAAAGACAGAAGCAAACTGCCTGGTGGCCAACTCTCTTTCCGGTGATACCTTACTAAAATCAACTGTGGTGAAAGTCGGTAGGTAAATTAAGAGTCAATTTAAAGTCAGGAGGGTAGCCCTTTTAGTTGATGAATTAAGAGATAGTTAAGCCTCTTAAATAAAGCTTATACCCTCTGGGGCACAAGTTCTCAGTGCCCATAATAGCGAGTTCTAATGCATAGAAATTCAGCGTTTACCTGGTCAATACGTCTAATATTAACTGAACTGGTTCAGGCTGGTTATATTGCTGTATGACTTTCCCTGCTATTAACTATGGTTTAAATCGAATTTGAGAAATAACCTATACAAATGTAATATTATAACATTACAATAAGGTTTTCTTATATGGAATATCCGCCATGCTTATTAAATCGATTTATATCATCACATTACTTTTTATGTGCTGTTCAACGGCAAATGCTGAACAAGCAAAAACGTTAGATACTATGATTATTTCCGCCCCTTTACAAAAAAAGATGGCTGAAACCATTCACCTTGTCAATATTCTCCTGGGCGATGATTTAACGTTTAAACAAGGAACGACTATTGGGGATACGCTTAAGCAAGAACTGGGTATTCATAGCAGCTCGTTCGGTGCTAGTGTGGGGCAACCGGTTATTCGTGGTCAATTAGGAACACGCGTTCAAGTGTTACAAAATGGTGTTAGTAGTTTGGATGTTGCCGGCGTAAGCCCTGACCACGCTAATAGCACAGAGGGGCAATTTGCTGAACAAATTGAAGTGCTGCGAGGGCCGGCAAGTTTGTTATATGGCAGCGGTGCGATTGGTGGGGTGGTTAATGTTATTAGCCATCGGATTCCTCTTTTTGTGCCTAAAACTTCAAGCTATACCTTTGAGCAGCGCTACAACTCGGCGTCTGACGAGTGGATAAGTTCACTTAAGCACGAAGGGGGAGCGGGTAAAGTTGCGTGGTACGTCGATGGTTTTATCCGCGACAGTGATAACTATGATGTGCCGAGTGAGGCTATTAAATCGGGTTCCGTTTTTAATACGGATGCACAAAGCTGGAGTGCAACGGCTGGTGGTTCGTGGATTGATGATTGGGGGATGCTTGGAGTATCTATTAATCGCCTGGATAACAATTATGGCGTACCTCCTGTTGATGAGCTGGTTAGAATCGATTTGCAACAAACTCGTTACGATGTAAACGCTGAGTTTTATGAACCGTTTTCTTGGGTGGAAATATTGAAAATTAGGCTGGCTTATAATGATTACCAACATGCCGAGTTAGAAGACGGTATAACTGTTGGAACGCTATTTGGCAATAAAGGTCTGGAAGGCCGTGTAGAACTAGTGCACGATAATTTAGCCTTTATTGATCGCGGCGCAATAGGTTTTCAAGCGCAGCAGCAGGATTTTTCTGCAACAGGGGAAGAGGCGTTTGTACCTCCTTCAACGTTACATAATTACGGTATTTTTGCGGTCGAAAATATGCGTATTGACGATATAACTTACGAAGCTGGTTTACGCGTTGAATATCAGCAAATTGAAGCGCAAGGGTATAAAAGCACGCGTCACCTGCCGCTCAACGCATCTATTTCTGCACTTTGGTCGGCAGCGGATGATACGCAGGTTAGCCTTGCTTTAACTTATGCCCAACGTGCACCATCTATACAAGAACTGTTTGCAAACGGCGCTCATTTTGCAACTCAAAGTTTCGAAGTAGGTGATAAAAGCCTAAACCTTGAAACTTCGTACAATTTAGAAATGGGTTTCAAAGCAGACCTTGATGGCTTATCGACGGAGTTGAATTTGTTCCATAACCGGAGTAATGACTACATTGTTCAACGAAGAACCGGCGAAACTTTTAATTTGGACAGTGAGCAAATGGATAGTTCATGTGTGAATCATTGTTTGCCTGTTTATATGGCGACACAACAAGACGCTACCTTTTATGGTTTTGAATCACAAATTTCGTTTCCACTTCGGCACTCAGACAGTCATACATTAGAGGGCAGCTTATTTGCTGATTATGTAAGGGGTAAATTAGAGGCTGGCGGTAATGTGCCCCGTATGCCACCATTACGTTACGGTATACAGCTAGATTTAGTAGAATATAACGGTGTATCGGCCAGCTTAAGATTAACGCGTGTAGAAAAACAGAGTAAAACAAATGAATATGAGACGCCAACTAAGGGTTATTTATTACTTGGTGCTAATATTAACTATAGCTGGCGGTTATCGAAAGACATTAAGGCGTTGTTTTTTGTAAAAGGGAATAACTTATTAAATGAGATTGTTCGTAATTCAACCTCATTTCTAAAAGATGTCGCCCCAGAACCAGGGCGTGGCGCAGAACTGGGCTTTAAAATAGCATTTTAATATGGATGAATTGATAAACAATACCGCGGCGCAAGGGCCTCATAATCACCAAGCCTGTATGACTCAGACGCTGCAGTCGGCGGAAAGTATTTGTGCGGAAAAAGGCGTACGATTAACGGTTATACGGCGGCGTATTTTGGAGTTGATATGTTCAAGCCATAAGGCCATAGGCGCTTATGAGTTACTGGATTTATTTCGACTAGACGAGCCAAAAGCTAAACCTGTCACGATTTACCGCGCCTTAGATTTTTTAATAGAGGTTGGACTGGTTCATAAAATAGAATCACTCAATGCCTTTATTGGCTGCTTGCAAGCTGAAACTAAACATCAAACCGCCATTTTAATTTGTGACGAGTGTAAAAATGCTTACGAATTAGATGCCTCGACAGTCTACAAATCCTTATTTGCAATGAGCAAAGAGATTGAATTTACCCCAGCATCGCTAACGATGGAGTTACACGGTTTATGTAGTGCGTGTTCTAAAACACTTAAATAATTAAGCTTGAGTTAAATGAGGGTAAGATGAAGTTCACACATTTCGCCTTCAACGCCACACTGGATTTGCCTCAAAATACCAATGAAGAGAATGCCTACCGACTGCTGGAAAATACAGAAGTGAACTGCCTGGTGGCCAACTCGCTTTCAGGCGAGACATTGTTAAAATCGGTTGTGGTGAAAGTTGCTGGGTAAAAGTTTAATATCACTGGGGATAATCTGATTAATATGAAATGATTTCCGAAGAGAGGAAGTTTTTGTATTGGGGGGTGTGATTATGAATTTAAGCGACACTGAGACATTGGTATGAGTGGGGCTTTAAAGAAGGTGTCCCCTATAACGCTACTTGGCAGGCAATAAAAAACCCCTTAACTTTAAGGGGTTTAGTGCGTTCCGATATTTCAGGAGCTTTGTAGTGGTACCACGGGCCGGAATCGAACCGGCACTGAGTCGCCCCAACTGGATTTTGAATCCAGCGCGTCTACCAGTTTCGCCACCGTGGCATACCGAGGCGGATTATAGACATAATTAAAATCAAACTCTATCGAATTATTAATTTAATCGTCTGTTTTGCACTCGCTGACAGGCAAAGTTCCTGTTAATATCCCCCGCCATGCAGAAAAGCGATTTTAATTACCTCTTGCCGAACGAACTGATTGCGCGTTATCCGTTGGATAATCGGGTGGATAGTCGTTTGTTAGTGGTTGACGAGTCTGAATTGTTAGACCTAACCTTTTCTGACCTGCCTTCTCTTTTACGCGCAGGGGATTTACTCGTTTTTAATAATACCCGCGTTATTCCAGCTCGTTTATACGGCGCTAAAACCACCGGTGGTAAGCTGGAAATGTTGTTAGAACGCGTGATAGACGACGTGACCGCGCTAGCGCATATTCGTTGCAGCAAATCGCCGAAAGCTGGCGCTAAAATTTTGCTGGATCAGGGCTATGAGTGCCTGGTTGAATGCCGCGAAGGGGATTTATTCAAGCTAACCTTTATGCAGTCTATCGACACGGTATTAAACGCTATAGGGCATATACCGCTACCACCTTATATAGATAGAAATGACGAGGCGTTAGATGTTGAGCGATACCAAACGGTATTTAGCCGTGAACCGGGGGCGGTGGCAGCTCCTACCGCTGGGCTGCATTTTGACGAATCGTTATTAGAAACAATAAAAACCATGGGTGTTGAGTTTGGTTATGTAACACTGCACGTGGGTAGTGGTACCTTTCAGCCGGTTAGAGAAGAAAACCTCGATGAACACATCATGCACAAGGAATGGTTGACCGTTGACGATGTGGTTATACGTCAAATTAAAGAAACCAAAGAGCAGGGTGGTCGCGTGATTGCGGTGGGGACAACGGCAATGCGTTCGTTGGAATCTGCGGCAAGATTGGGCGCATTGCAGCCGTTTACTGGTGATACCGATTTATTTATTCGGCCGGGTTACCGCTTTAACGTCGTTGACGCGATGGTGACCAATTTTCACTTACCCGAGTCCACCTTGTTAATGTTAGTCAGTGCATTTGCTGGCTATAAAAGAATGAAGTCCGTTTACCAACACGCGATAGAAAACAAGTACCGTTTTTTTAGTTATGGTGACGCGATGTTTTTAACTAATATGCCCGATAAGAGCGAATAGTATGAAGTTTGATTTAATCAATAATGATTCAAAGGCGCGACGCGGGCGCTTAACGTTTGATCGCGGCACAATTGAAACACCAGCCTTTATGCCAGTGGGCACATACGGCACGGTTAAAGCGATGACGCCTGAAGAATTGCTGGATACCGGCGCTGAAATTATTTTAGGCAACACATTCCATCTAATGCTCCGCCCTAGCGTCGAGGTGATTGAATCACACGGTGATTTGCACGATTTTATGCACTGGGACAAACCGATTTTGACCGACTCCGGCGGCTTTCAGGTTTTTAGCCTGGATGAAATGCGCAAAATTACCGAAGAGGGCGTGCATTTTCGCTCACCGGTGGATGGCCGTAAGGTTTTCATGGGGCCAGAAGAGTCGATGCAAGTACAGCGTCAGCTCGGTTCGGATATCGTGATGATATTTGATGAATGTACGCCTTACCCCGCCACCGAAGAAGAAGCACGAACTTCAATGGAGTTGTCACAACGTTGGGCCAAGCGCAGTAAGGATGCCCACGGTGATAACCCTTCGGCATTGTTCGGCATTATCCAGGGCGGTATGTACGAAGGCCTTCGCGATAAATCGTTAAACGAACTTAAAAGTATCAATTTTGATGGCTTTGCCGTCGGTGGTCTATCGGTCGGTGAGCCGAAGGACGATAGGGAGCGGATTCTCGATCATATTGTGCCATCCATGCCGGACGATAAGCCGCGTTACTTAATGGGTGTTGGTAAACCAGAAGATATTGTCGAAGCGGTGCTCAAAGGCATTGATATGTTTGATTGCGTAATGCCGACGCGTAATGCGCGTAACGGTTATTTATTTACCCGCAAGGGCCTGGTGAAAATAAGAAATGAACAGTATCAGTTTGATACACGCCCAGTGGACGAGGAGTGTGAATGCTATACCTGCAAGAATTATTCGCGTTCGTACTTAAGGCATTTAGATAAGTGCAAAGAAATTTTAGGCTCACGATTAAACACCATTCATAACCTGCATTATTATCAGGACTTAATGCGTGGCTTACGAAAAGCCATTGAAGAACAGCAGTTAACGGAATTTGTTGCTGATTTTTACCAGCAACGCGGAAAACCCAAGGATGCTGTGGCATAATGTCATATTGAATTTAAACTAAATTTTAGGAGAAAACATGTTGGATTTTTTAATACCGGAAGGCATAGCTGCCGATGATGCAGTATCAGCAACAGAAGCCGCTTCACAACCTGGCTTTGAAGGCTTAATTTTTCCAGTGGCGTTGATTGCGATTTTCTATTTTCTTTTAATTCGCCCACAACAAAAACGTAACAAAGACCATAAAAAAATGGTGGCAGCTGCGACCAAAGGTGACGAAATTGTAACCAGTGGTGGCGTATTAGGAAAAATTACAGAAGTGGGCGATCATTTTATGACGCTGGAAATTGGCAATAATATGTCAATACAAGTCTCGAAATCGTCGATAGCATCGGTAATGCCCAAAGGGACGTATAAATCTGCCGTTAAATTAGAAGCAAAACCTAAAAAATAAACCGTTAAACGAGCTGTTGTCATGATGAATCACTTTCCTGCCTGGAAAAACATACTGCTAGTAGTAACACTAGCGGTTGCTTGTATTTATGCCTTGCCTAATATTTATGGCGAAGATCCCTCTGTTCAGATTTCACCTTTAAGGGGTGCGGTTATTAACAGTGGTTTATTAGTCAATGTGAAGCAAGAGTTACAGAAAGCTGATATTCAGCCGTTGAGTAATGAACTCACTGAAGAACAACTTTTATTGCGATTTAGTCATACCGAAGACCAGCTTAGAGCGGCTGATATCATCAAGGCTAAGCTGAATAAAAACTATGTGGTGGCGTTAAACTTAGCGCCAGCTACACCGCAGTGGCTTCGGTCTTTCAATGCATCGCCTATGTATTTAGGGCTTGATTTGCGAGGCGGCGTACACTTTTTATTGGAAGTGGATATGAAGGCAGCTGAAAAACAGGCGGTTGACCGCAATGCGACAGATATTCGACAATTTTTAAGGGAAAACAAACTCAGGTATTTGAGTGTGGTCATTGATGGTGGAAAAATTAATATTAAATTTAAAAACCAGGCCATTCATGATGCGGCGCTAGAAGGACTGAGCAGCCAGTTTCGCACATGGGATTTCATTCCAGGGTCTGCAGAGTCTTCTATGCCAACCTTAATTGCCGCAATGTCCAAGAATGAAATCAGGGATGTTCGCAAATTCGCTCTGCAGCAAAATATCATTACGCTAAAGAACAGGGTTAATGAACTAGGCGTCGCTGAACCCGTGATTCAACAACAGGGCGATAACCGTATTGTTGTTGAGCTACCAGGTATTCAAGATACGGCGCGCGCAAAAGAAATTCTAGGTGCGACAGCGACGCTTGAATATCATATGGTTGATACCGAACACAGCGTGTCTTCCGCTGCTGCTGGCAGGGTTCCGCTTGGTTCTAAACTGTATAACAGCCGAGAAGGTGGTCAGGTCCTGCTAAAGAAACAGGTGATCGTGACTGGCAGTGAAATTGTTGATGCCTCTTCTGGTATTGAAAGCGACACCGGTTCGGCGATGGTGTCTGTTTCCTTAGACGGCCCTGGCGGAAAGAAAATGAGTAAAACCACAAGGGAAAATGTGGGTAAGCCGATGGCCGTTGTGTTTATCGAAAACAGAACAGAAACCAAGATGATCGACGGCAAGCCCGTTCGTGTTAAATCGATTGTGGAAGAAGTCATTAACGTTGCGACCATTCGTGGCCATTTTAGTAATCGTTTCCAAACGACTGGCCTGGATAATACGGCAGAAGCGCGCGACCTGGCGCTATTGCTGCGGGCAGGTGCACTCGCAGCACCGATTGATATTGTTGAAGAACGTACCGTTGGCCCGAGCTTAGGACAAGATAATATTGATAAAGGCTTTTACTCCGTATTGATTGGTTTTGTATTAGTGCTTATTTTTATGGCGGTGTACTACAAAACATTTGGTTTGTTTGCGGATATAGCGCTAGCGACTAACTTGATCTTTATTCTGGCCATTTTATCTATACTGCAAGCAACATTAACCTTGCCTGGTATCGCGGGTATCGTACTGACGGTGGGTATGGCCGTTGACGCTAATGTATTGATTTTTGAGCGTATAAAAGAAGAACTGAAGAACGGTAATTCGCCACAAGCCAGTATTCATGCAGGCTACGAGAAAGCCTTTTCGACCATCGCCGATGCAAATATCACTACCTTAATCGCTGCTATCATCCTATTTGGCTTTGGAACCGGACCGATTAAAGGGTTTGCCATCACTCTGAGTATTGGTATTTTAACGTCCATGTTTACCGCTATTGTGGGTACAAGAGCCCTGGTTAATGCAAGCTATGGTCACCGTCAACTAGACACACTGAAGATTTAATTATGAACGATCAAAACACAATCAAAATTGATTTTCTGAGCAAGCGCCGTATAGCGTTTTTCCTATCCTCTTTACTGATCATTATTTCAATTGCTTCGTTGGCCACTCAAGGCTTGAAAAAAGGAATTGATTTCACCGGCGGCACCTTAATTGAAATGGGTTTTTCTGAGACGGTCAAACTGGATGAGTTAAGAGGTCTGCTTGATCAAGCTAATTTTAACGGTGCAGTGGTTCAACACTTTGGTTCGTCTAATGAAGTTTTAATCAGGTTGCTACCAGATGAAGCGCTTAATACTGCGGCTTTAAGCAATAAAATGTTAGACGTAATCAATAAACAGTTTTCACAACAGGGTGAGTTAAGGCGAGCAGAATTTGTTGGCCCACAGGTGGGCGAAGAATTATCAGAAGATGGCGGTTTGGCGCTTCTATACGCGCTGATTTGTATTCTTATTTATGTTACCTTTCGGTTTGAATATCGCTTTGCGTTAGGTTCTGTCGCGGCTCTCGCGCATGACGTTATCATCACGCTGGGTGTTTTCTCGGTATTTCAATTCGAATTTGATTTGACCGTACTGGCGGCCATTTTAGCGGTGATTGGTTATTCGTTAAACGACACCATCGTCGTATTTGATCGCGTTAGAGAGAACTTTAGAAAGTTAAGAAAGGGTAGTCCAACTGATGTAGTCAATATCTCGCTAAACCAAACGCTTAGCAGAACAATTATGACTTCATTGACGACTTTATTAGTGCTGATCGCACTGTTTATTTTCGGTGGTGAAATCATTCACGATTTCGCATTAGCGTTGATCGTTGGTGTGGTGGTGGGTACGTATTCATCCATTTATGTCGCTAGCCCGATTACTTTGGCGCTAGGCATTAGTAAGGCCGACCTGATGGTTGTAGTGGTGGATCAAGAAGAGCTGGATAAAATTCCTTAGGCGCTAATGATTCAAATCTGGCTAAAGCGGTAATAAGGCCAAAACAATAAAAAACCGACGTCAATACTATTGCCGTCGGTTTTTTTGTGTCTACTTAATATCTAAGCAATACACGTTTTTGACTGAGTGAATCAGCCGGTTATTTTCTTAACGTGAGGGCTCACCTTATCTAATAACACGCGGTGCATAGTGGGGTTTCCACAAATAACATTACCACTTTTAAAGTAATCGTGATTGTTAGAAAAGTCAGTGATGACACCACCTGCTTCTTGAATCAGCAGTAGTCCTGCAGCAAAGTCCCAGGGTTTTAAACCGATTTCAAAAAAACCATCAAGTTTACCAGCAGCTACATAAGCCAGATCTAAAGAAGCCGCTCCTGCGCGCCTAACGCCAGATGTGGTGGTGAAGATATCACGGAAAATATCAAGGTAAGGCTCAATATTGTTACTGTTTTTAAAGGGGAAGCCGGTACCTAAAAAAGCGCCTTCAAGCTTTCTTTGACGACTAACGCGGAGCCGCCGGTTATTTAGCATCGCGCCTTTGCCACGTGAAGCGGTAAAAAGATCCTGACGAACGGGGTCATAAATAACCGCCTGTTCAACAACGTCACCCTTTTTAAGTGCAATAGACACGGCGTAATGTGGAAAACCGTGCATATAATTGGTTGTTCCATCTAAAGGGTCAATAATCCAGATGTATTCAGCGTCTTGATTTGTGTAACCAGACTCTTCAGCTAAAATGCCATGATCTGGGTACGCTGTGAGCAGCGTATTGATAATTTCACTTTCCGCGCGATGATCTATTTCGGTCGCAAAATCATTATGGCTCTTAATAGTTATCTTAAGAGTATCAATAGAGTCAGCGGAACGTATTATAATATCGCCTGCCTGTCTTGCTGCTCTAATAGCAATATTTAACATTGGGTGCATAATTTTGCCTAAGCTTTAAAATGGCGAAAGGATAACAGATACCGTTGGAGAATGTCTTTTGAAAGTCGATGAAAATAGCGAATTACTATCAAATATCAGGATAGTTCTAGTGCAAACCTCTCATCCAGGGAATATAGGCGCAACTGCACGCGCAATGAAGAACATGGGCTTGTCGGATTTAGCGCTCGTTAACCCCAAAATTTTCCCGAGCGCCGAAGCGACGTCCAGGGCTTCAGGCGCGGATGATATTCTGGCCAGTGCTCAGGTATATAGCAGTTTGCAAGAAGCGCTGGCACCGTGCGAGCTTGTTTTAGGTGCAAGCGCCAGGATCAGGCATTTAGGCTGGTCTGAAGTGGGCCCCAAGCAGGGCTGTGAACTGGCTGTATCAGCGGCTAAAAAAGCACCCGTTGCGCTCGTGTTTGGTCGTGAAAACTCAGGTTTAACCAACGAAGAGCTTGAACTATGCCACCACTTGTTACATATCCCAACAAACCCAGCGTTTAGCTCCTTAAACGTAGCGTCAGCCGTGCAAGTGCTGAGTTATGAAATATATTGTGCTGTTATCGGCCAACAGGTCATTGATGTACCAGAGCCGGAAGATAGGCCCGCAACGAGTATGGAGTTTGAAGGTTTTTTTGAACATTTTTTAAACACACTGGAAAAAACGGACTTTTTGCAACTGTATAAAACAAAAAGACTTCAGCAACGTATAAGGCGTATTTTTTACCGCTCCGATTTAAATAGAACAGAGGTGAATATTTTGCGCGGCATACTAACGGCGATAAACAACAAGTTAGACGGGGTTTAGCTAAATACGTTTGATACACTAAAAAAACAACTATTCGCCATTTTACACGCGTTAGAATAAGGCTAACTTTAGGAGTTTAATCAGTTATGTTTGATCAATTAAAAGAAGATATTGAGGTCGTTTTTGAACGCGATCCCGCTGCTCGCAACAAGTTTGAGGTGGTGACAACGTACCCTGGCTTCCACGCTGTTTTATTGCACCGACTAAATCATTGGCTTTGGCGATCAGGGCTAAAGTATATTGCGCGCTTTTTCGCTTATTTCTCACGTTGGCTAACGGGTGTCGAAATACACCCCGGTGCTGAGATAGGTCGACGTTTTTTTATCGATCACGGTATGGGCGTTGTGATCGGTGAAACGGCTGTTATTGGAGATGACTGCACGCTCTACCATGGTGTAACGCTCGGTGGAACGAGTTGGCAGAAAGGCAAGCGGCACCCAACTCTCGGGGATGGGGTGGTCGTTGGAGCCGGTGCGAAAGTACTGGGCCCAATAGAAATTGGTGATGACGCGAGAATTGGTTCAAATGCCGTCGTTATTCGCACGGTTCCAGAAGGCGCAACGGTTATTGGTATTCCAGGAAGGATCGTAAGCGAGGCATCTACGAAGCCAAGCGCAGAACAAGAGGCGATGGCTAAGAAAATTGGTTTTGATGCGTACGGCGCCTCACAGGAGATGCCAGACCCAGTAGCCGTGGCTATTAATAGCATGCTGGAGCATATCCATAAAATGGACAAAGAAATGGAACAAATGTGCCATGAGATCAAAGCCTTAGGCGGTAAAATTGACGAAAGAGATGTTGAAGAAATTAGCAGTAATCCGGTTGATGACGGCACCGGCACAACTTGTCAGGGTAAACGATCTTAACAAGCATGATCTATCTGGATCACAATGCTACAAGTCCGATTGATCCACGTGTTTTTGAATCGATGGAGCCGTACCTTAAAACATTCTATGGTAATCCATCCAGTGCGCATCGTTTAGGTCGTGCGTCTAGAACGGCGATTGAGACGGCGCGCGAACTGGTCGCCCAGTTAGTTAATGCAGAAGCGGCACAGGTGGTCTTTACGGGCGGTGGAACAGAGGCCAATAACCTGGCTCTTTTAGGAGCATTTAGCGACAACAGCAAACATATTCTATACGGGGCTACCGAGCACCCTTCGGTGGTTGATCCGTTAAAAAACTTAGCGCAAAAAAATGTAGAGGTAGAGGCGTTAGCGGTTGATAGCGATGGTCGTATCTCGCTAGATCAGCTCAATAGCCAGCTGAAAAGCAATACCGGTTTAATCAGCATTATGCACGCGAACAATGAAACGGGTGTGATACAGGATATACAGTCTTTGAGGAATGGATTAAATAACGATCAGGCTATTTTCCACGTTGATGCGGTGCAATCGGTTGGTAAAACACAGGTTGATTTTGCGCGTATGGACGCTCATTTGATGACGCTTTCATCGCATAAAATTTATGGGCCCAAAGGAGTCGGTGCACTAATTTATGATAAATCGCTTCAGTTAAACCCGTTGATGCACGGTGGAGGGCAGGAGTCTTCATTGCGCCCTGGAACCGAAAATGTCGCGGCAATCGTCGGTTTTGGTAAAGCGGCTGAACTCGCTTCATTAGAGTTAGAGCAAAGAAGGCAGCAACTTTTAGCGCTACAAAACCAGCTTGAGCAACAATTGCGTACGATACCTGATCTCAGCATCGTCGCTGAACGGGCGAACAGGTTAGCAAATACGACTCAGGTCATCATTGATGGCATGGATGGCGAAATGATGCTGATGATGATGGACCGTCAGGGTATTTGTATTTCAGGTGGTTCAGCCTGTTCCAGCCGCGTATTAAAGCCTAGCCCAGTGCTTATCGCTATGGGCTATAACGCCAGCCAATCACTAAGCGCGATCCGAATTAGTTTGGGCGTGCAAAATACCAGCGATGAGGTGGATCGTTTTTGTGAAACGTTAAAAGGTATTGTTGCTAGCTACCGTTCATAGGCCGTAGATTTGTCCATTGTCTTTCGACAGAATAACTTGTAGCACCGCGTCAGCTACAGATGTCGCTGGCTGTAAATTTGCATTCGCTTCACCCGGATGTGTTTTCTTTCTAATCGGTAAAATACTCGGGCCAGGAATAAAAACATTGCAGTTAACCGAGCTGCCTTCCAGTTCATCGGCGAGCGTTGCGGCGAAGCTTTCAACGGACTTTTTTGTCACGCCGTAAGCGCCCCAGTATGCCTTACTGTGTCGAGCAGAAGAATCAGACACAAAGGTGATAGATGCTTTGTCAGACTGCGCCAATAAAGGCAGGCTGACCTTGTTAAGTAAAAAACAGGCATTTAGATTAACCTGCTGTACTTTAATCCATCCTGCAGCGTCTTGACTGGCTATGGGCCCGATAACACCAAGCTGACATGCCGCATGAACTATTCCATCTAACCGTTTGAATTCATTATAAATAGATTCGATTAATTGCGTGTAAGGCTGCTCGTCAGTTTGTTCTAAATCAAAAGGAATGATGGCCGGTGTGGGATAACCGGCTTGCTCAATATCATCGTAAATACGATTTAATTTGTCTTCATTGCGGCCGGTCAAAATAACCGTTGCGCCCAGTTTGGCTAAAGCTAAGGATGTTTCTCGGCCTAAACCGCCGGTAGCGCCGGTCACTAGGTATACGCGATCGTTTAGTTGTTTGGCTTTTATTTTTTCTGCAGGAACAGGTACGGGCTTATTCATCGTTTAATATTTTTGAACTAGTGGGCTGGCGTGATGATTTTTCAATCGGTTCAATTTCGGGTAGTAATTTAGGCGTTTCGATGCCCATATCTTTAAATTTACGCGCAGTAGGGAATACCTGCCGCTCTAAAGAGCCGACGGCTTTGTTGTAATGGTCGACGCTTTTATCTAATGCGTTGCCGACTCTGCTCATATGTTCTACAAAGGTCGATAGTCGAGCGTACATACTTTCGCCAAGTTTTCTGATGGTCTCAGCGTTTTCGGTCGTCGCTTGCTGACGCCAGCCAAAGGCGATGGCGCGAAGTAGCGCCACTAAACTGGTCGGGGTGGCTAAAATAACGTGTTGCGCCAGAGCGTCTTCTAGCAAAGTGCGGTCCAGTTCAAGAGCGGCGCTTAAAAACTGATCGCCCGGTATAAATAACACGATGAAATCGGGCGTATTTTTGAATTGCGCCCAGTAAGCCTTTTTTGAAAGCTCTTTTACTCGTTCTCTAACCTGTTTGGCGTGGCGTATTAAGTGCACTTGACGACTCGCATCGTCAGTTTGTTCGATGGCCGTTAAATAAGCGTCTAAAGGCGTTTTCGCGTCGACCACGATATCCCGCTGATCGGGCATGCGGATGACCATATCTGGACGCATAGCGCCTTCGGAGGTACTGACGTGTTCCTGCTCAAAAAAATCACAATGTTCAACGAGGCCCGCTAATTCAGCCAGTCGCTTTAAGGTGAGTTCGCCCCATTGGCCGCGTACTTCAGGTCGTCTAAGGGCTTGAACCAAATTTCTGGTTTCACTTTGCAGCTGGTTTTGTGTTTCAGTCATATTCTGTAAGTACTGACTGATAGAACCGTACGATTGTTGTCTATCGGCCTCTAGTTTTTTAAGCTGCTCATCGGTTTGTTTAAGAATATCTTTAATCGGCGACACCAGGTCCGCGAAAGCCTTTTCTTTTTCGCTCAGCCGTGATTCTGCGGTATTTTGTTGCTTACTAAAGTTTTCGCGCGCGAGCTTTAAAAACTCCTCGTTATTTTCCCGCAGGGCCTGACCAGAAAGCGCCGAAAAACTATCGCGAAAGCTTTGCATTAAATTTGCTTCGTTGAGTGCTGCTTTTTCATTTAGCTCTTCTTCAACGGATAAGCGGATTTCGTACGATAACAATTTGTTTTTAAGCTGGACTGCAATGCGCGACATGATGAAATAGCAAATAACCAGGCCAAGCACTAAGCCGCCGCTAAAGATTAAAAGGTCATTACTCGTTAAGGTGTCGATCATATCTAATGGCGTTTTCTTAATTGTTTATTATTATGACAGTGTTAGAAGCCACTCAAGAAGTTCCGATGAATTCTGCATAATACTATCTGCCTGCCAATTATTAATGTCATCTGTCTCTGGAATGTAGCCATAAGCGCAAGCGATGGTTTTTAAGCCGGCCAATCTGCCTGATCTTATATCACGTTCGGCATCGCCAATATAGACTGCGTTGCTCGGCAGTACGCCCAGCTGTTGGCAGGCTAAATATATGGGTTCAGGGTGGGGTTTTGGGTTATTGACCTGATCACCGCAAACAATACAGCCAGCCCGCTGATACAAATCCATTTTTTCGAGTAAAGGTCGCGTTAGGTATTCCGGTTTATTGGTGACAATTCCCCAGGGAATTTCTGCGTTTTCTAAATGCCGTAAAGCCGCTTCCATACCGGCGAATAAGATAGATTGAGTGGCAATGTTATGTTGATAATAGCGTATGAAATTTGATTTGATCGTTTGGTATTGTTCGTCTGGAAGTTCCGTTCCAAAACCAAGCTTTATTAATGCTTCTGCACCATTAGAAACAATTGGGCGTATCACAGAGTATGGCAGGGCTTCTAATTGCTGTTGTTGTAAAACGGCATTTAACGCACAGGCTAAATCAGGTGCGGTGTCTACTAAGGTGCCGTCCAGATCAAATAGAACGGCCTCTACGTTGTTAATAAGCATGCCGTTAGACATGGTTTGCTAAGCGATCTCATCAGATTTTTTGAAGATGCAGATATAGTTAACGCTGATGTCTTTCGTCATGGAAAATGACTTATTTAACAGGTTGTATTCGATACCTCGGCTATCAATCAGTTCTAGCTTAGCCTCTCTGCACCAGGCGGCCAGCTCCGATGGTTTGATAAAACTGGCGTAATCGTGCGTGCCTCGCGGTAGCATCCCGAGGATATATTCCGCGCCTACAATCGATAATAAATAGGATTTTGGATTCCTGTTTAAGGTCGACAGAAAAACATAACCACCGGGTTTTACCAGTTGAGAACAGGCTTGAATAATCGCAACAGGGTCTGGGACGTGCTCGAGCATTTCCATGCAAGTAACGGTGTCAAAACTGGCGGCTTGTTGTTGCGCCAGATCTTCAACGCTGATGAGTTGATAATTGACCTCGACGCCGCTATCCAAACTGTGCAATTCAGCAACATCAATCAGCTTTTTGGCTAAATCAATCGCCGTTACGTCGGCCCCTTTGGCCGCCATCGCTTCGGAAAGAATGCCACCACCGCAACCCACATCGAGTATTTTTTTACCTTTTAAAGAAATCGTTTTATCGATCAGTTGCAGGCGTAGTGGGTTGATTTGATGAAGCGTTTTAAATTCGCCATCGGGATCCCACCAGTGTGAGGCCATCGAGCCGAATTTTTCAATTTCATCTGGATTTGCATTTTCTTGCTTCTGATTCATGGCGTTATTTTACACCGTTTTTAAAAGATTGATGATGGAACGGGTTGATTTTTTCGTGCCATTGTTGCGCCTTACTCAACAAGCTTTTTTCGTCTAGCGTGGTTAGTCCTCTGTTTTTCATCAGCGCTTTTCCGGCGACCCATACATCGGTGATTTGAGATCTGTTGGCGGAATAAACTATTGAAGACATCACATCATAAACGGGCTGAATCTCTATCGTGTTTAAATCAATCGCCAGTATATCGGCTTGTTTACCTATTTCCAGAGAACCTATCTTATGATCCAGCCCTAATGCTTTAGCGCCATTGATGGTCGCCATACGAATGACTTGATAAGCGGGTAGTGCGTCTGCCTTGCTAGCGACACCCTTAGCCAGTAAGGCGGCCGTTCGTAATTCGCCGAGCATATCGATATCGTTATTACTGGCCGAGCCGTCTGTCCCAAGGGCGACGTTTACACCCGCATCAAGCAAGGCAGATACGGGGCAAAACCCGCTCGCCAATTTAAGATTCGATTCCGGACAATGCACCACGTGAACGCCATATTCAGCGAGTTGCTGGATATCAAGATCACTCAGTTCTGTCATATGCACGCATATAAGCTCCGGGCCAAGTAGATCTAATCCTTTTAAGCGGGCTAATGGTGTTATGCCGTGCTCTGTAACGGATTGTGCTACCTCTTTGCGGGTTTCGTGCAAATGAATGTGCATGGGTAATGAAAGTTCGTCCATTAATGGCTGAATTCTTTTTAACGAAGCATCGCAAACGGTGTAAGGGGCGTGGGGGGCGAAAGAGAAGGTAATTAATTCCTCATTTTTAAATCTGTCCAGTACGGACAGGCCCTTATCAATGTATTCTTCCAGATTTTTTGCCCAACGCGTAGGGAAATCAATAATAGGGATACCAATACAGGCTCTAATACCGGCCTGTATGGCTGCTAAGGCTGTTTGGTCAATAAAGAAATACATATCATTGAAACAGGTTGTGCCGCTTCTGATCATCTCGGCGATGGCGAGTTGCGAACCATCGTGAACAAATTGTTCATCAACTAATGCCGTTTCAGCCGGCCAGATGTGCTCATGCAGCCATTCTTCCAGCGGTAAGTCATCGGCGAGGCCTTTAAACAGGCTCATCGACGCGTGCGTATGGGCGTTAATAAATCCCGGAATTAAGGCGTGCTCATTCAGTACAATTAATTCATCGGCGAGGTATTTTTCACTCTTATCTTGCGGCAAAATATCGATGATCTTATCGTCTTGAATAATAACGGCGTGATATTCCAATACGTTATTTTCGAGGTCTACCGGTATAATCCAGCGAGCATTTATTTGAAGGGAAACTTGCATACAGTGATAAATAAAGAACGTTTGTTATATGACACCATTCGCCCCGTCAGTTGGCAGAACAATGGCTTGCGCTTATTAGATCAGCGGCAGCTGCCTAAAAAAGAAGTATATCTAGATATACCCAACACGCAAGCCCTGTATCAGGCGATCAAAGACATGGTCGTGCGCGGAGCGCCAGCGATTGGTATAGCCGCGGCTTATGGCTCGGTACTGGCTGCAAAAGAGGTACTAGCTGATCAAACAAATGATTTTGACGGAGCCTTTAATGTCAAACTGGATTTAATTGCCTCGTCTCGTCCTACGGCGATTAATTTATTTAATGCACTCAATACGGCCAGAACGGTCGTTAAAACGATGACCGACCCGCTGAATGAATTGTTGCAGTGGGCCAATGAATGGTTAGCCGACGATATACGGGCGAACCTGGCCATGGGTGAACTCGGCGCGAGCTGTTTTAGCAAAAATACTCGCGTGCTGACGCACTGTAATGCGGGCGCGTTAGCTACGGGTGGTTACGGCACCGCGCTGGGGGTAATTCGTTCTGGGGTGAAACGAGGCTTGATTGATAAGGTTTACGCGGCTGAAACGCGTCCCTGGAACCAGGGAGCGCGGCTCACCCTGTGGGAGCTAGAGAAAGACCATATCCCTGTTACCTTGATAGCAGATAGTAGCGCCGCCTCTTTAATGCAGCAAGGCCTTATCGATTGGGTCGTGGTGGGCGCGGATACGATATGTATGAATGGCGATATAGCTAATAAAGTTGGCACCTATTCGCTGGCGGTATTGGCAAAACATCATGGCGTTAAGGTGATGGTGGTAGCGCCGACCACCACACTCGATTTGTCGGCAAAAACGGGCAAAGATATTACGATTGAACACCGAGCCAGCGCTGAGATTTTGCCGGATCATTACAGCAGTGAGCTGGTGGATGCCTTAAATCCGGTTTTTGACGTGACCCCTGCGGGGCTAATTTCTGCTATTGTGACCGAAAAGGGGGTGATTGAATCACCAGATGTCCGTAAAATGGCCGTTTTAATGCAACAAGACTAAAACTAATGACGCAACTTTTTGCAATTGCCGCAGGTGGATCTATTGGTGCAGTGATGCGCTATCTCGTATCGACTGGCGTTCATGGCTGGTTTGGCAAAGGCTTTCCTTACGGTACATTGGTCGTGAACGTGTTGGGCTCGTTGGCGATGGGCTTGTTGTATGAATTATTTTTACAGCGGATGTCTGTTTCGCCAGAAATAAAAGCAGTTTTATTGGTTGGCTTTCTGGGCGCGTTCACCACATTTTCAACCTTTTCTATTGAAACGATTAACCTAATAGAGCAGGGCGATTTACTGAAGGCGATGCTGAATATTTTAGCTAGCGTTGTTTTATGCATACTGGCCGCCTGGTGCGGATTACAGATTGTGAGGCAATTATGAAAACAGAAGCCGTACGTGTCGCTAGAGTTTATTTAACCGAGGCCGATCACCAGCTGAAGCAAATAATGCAATATCTGCACGACAGTGAACAAATTGCCGGTGCAACCGCTTTTAGGGGCGTCGAGTTTTTTGATAACTCGAATAACGTATTAAGCGTTATTGAATATCTGAAAGAACACTTTATTGTCACTCAGGCCATAAGTTCGCTGGCTGAACAACACCACTAAACCTAAACTAAAGGAAAGCGATATGCTTGACCCACAGCTTTTAAGAAATGACCCGGAATACGTTAAAAAAGCCATGCAGCGCCATGGTGCCGATCTAGATGTAGATTTGATCACTGCGCTCGAAACACGACGCAAAGCGATTCAGGTTAAAACGCAAACGCTACAAAACGAGCGTAATACCAGTGCTAAATCTATCGGTATTGCCAAATCTAAAGGCGAAGACATTCAACCGTTACTGGATAGCGTTTCCCAATTAGGCGATGAGTTGAAAGCGGCAGAAGCTGATTTGAACGACATCCAGGCGCAAATGCAGAGCATTCAATACGCGCTGCCGAATATCTTGTCCGATGACGTACCCACGGGGAAGGATGAAGAGCAAAATATCGAACTCAGAAAATGGGGTTCCATCCCAAACTTTGACTTCGACGTTAAAGACCACGTTGATCTGGGGCAATCTTTAAGTGGTATAGACTTTGAAGCTGGTGCAAAAATTGCCGGTGCTCGGTTTGTCACCTTATCGGGTTCATTAGCGCGACTTCAGCGTGCCTTGACCCAATTTATGCTGGACACGCATATCGATCAGCACGGTTACCGGGAAGCCTACGTACCGTATCTGGTGAATAAAGACAGTTTATTTGGCACCGGCCAGTTACCAAAGTTTGAAGAGGATCTGTTCAAGATGTCGGGTGACTCGCCTTATTATTTAATACCAACCGCAGAAGTACCGGTGACCAACCTGGTGCGCGATGCAATTATCAATGCCGACAAGATGCCGCTCAAATACGTCGCTCATACACCGTGCTTCAGAAGTGAAGCGGGCGCTTACGGACGAGATATGCGCGGTATGATTCGCCAACACCAGTTTGAAAAAGTCGAGCTTGTGCAAATTGTCAAAGCGGATGAGTCAGAACGACTGCACGAAGAACTGACGCAACACGCAGAAAATATTTTACAGGCGCTAAATTTACCATACCGTTTAATGCTGCTATGTTCAGGTGATACGGGTTTTTCAGCGACCAAAACATACGACCTTGAAGTGTGGCTTCCAGGGCAGGACAGCTACCGTGAGATTTCATCGTGTAGTAATTTTAACGACTTTCAGGCGCGCCGTTTAAAAGCGCGCTGGCGCAACCCAGAAACCGGCAAGCCTGAGTTGGTGCACACCATCAACGGTTCTGGTTTGGCGGTAGGTCGCACTCTTATTGCGGTGATGGAGAATTATCAACAGGCCGATGGTTCTATTAAGGTGCCGGATGTTTTAAAACCCTATATGGGGGCTATCGAAACGATAACGCTTTAATAATAAACGCGCATAAAAAAAGCCCCTGAATAAGGGGCTTTTTTTATGTTTAAAAGCTTTTACTTAATCGCGACCGCTCACTGCGCCAAGAATATGTAATAAGCTGGTGAACAAGTTAAATATACTGATATATAAAGAAACCGTCGCCATAATATAGTTGGTTTCACCGCCGTGAATAATAGCGCTGGTTTGATATAAAATCATGCCAGACATCAGCATAATAAACATTGCAGATACGCCCAATGACAAAGCAGGGATGCTGAAGATCATCGCGCCGATACCGGCAAGAAAAGCCACCAGAATGCCCACCATCAAAAAGCCAGCGATAAAGCTAAAGTCTTTTTTGGTCGTTAGCGCATAAGCAGACAGCGCAAGGAAAATAACGCCTGTGCCACCTAATGAAGTCATAATGAGTTCATGACCATTAGAAAATGCATTCAGGTACATATTGAGGATAGGACCTAGTGTCATACCCATAAAGCCGGTTAAAGCAAACACACAGAGAATGCCCCATGAACTATTTTTTAGCTTACTCGTTAAGAATAACAGGCCGAAATAGCCAATCATAGTAATCATGAAACCTGGGTGAGGCATATTCATCGACATGGATAATGCTGCCGTTGCTGCACTAAATAACAGGGTCATGGATAGCAATATATAGGTATTTTTTAATACCTTATTTGTCGCTAGAACGCTTGCTTCGTTACGTGTAATTGATTGATTAAACTGGTCCACTTAAATACCTCACTAAATGTTAATAAATACTTATCGGCTAAGACTGGTAATAGCCAAGAAGGTTCAATCGTACTGATTAATAAAAATACTTCAAGTCTTTTAATATTTCTACTGGAAATAAAGGCCAGACTTAAGTAATATGCGCCTCTCGAAAGTAAATCTTTAGGTTTATTTTTTTGCTGTTTTAAATTGGAGGGATGGCAGAGCGGTTGAATGCACTAGTCTTGAAAACTAGCATGGTTTAACGACCATCCAGGGTTCGAATCCCTGTCCCTCCACCATTATACGTGTAAAATCAAGAGCTTATGAGTGGTTATTTATTTTACCCAACAAAGAACCCATCATTATTAGAGTGCTGGGTTTTTTTGTGCCTGTAATTTCTGTTTGGAAAAATTAGGGTGAAAGACTAGTCACCGTTGTAATTCAAGAGTGTGATCATTCGTGATCAGAATAACTAAGGCCGCTTTTCTTCGCGAATAAAGGTGTATAGATGTAGTCAAAGAACTTTTATTCCATTAAAGCTATGATTAGCGTGATACGTTTACATAGAAAAACTGCACGAGCCGATTTTTTAGACGTTCCGTGTCTCATTTAGAGTCGTAAACAAAGCGCATCGACTTTTCGGTTATAATAAGTAATTATTGCACGTGAAACTGGTTACTCAAGGGTTGAGCTGTTTATACCTGGAGCTAGTTGAGTGCGAGTTTGGACTAGCCCCATGTCAACAACAGGTAAAATCATTCTTTTCAGTATGGGTACCCTCAGCGGGCTATTGCTCATGGCTGCGCTGTTTCTGATCTTTTTTGTAGATATTAACACCTATAAAACCGAACTAGAGGCGACCGCTTCAAGCACATTGGGAATGGACGTCAAAGTTGATGGCCGGTTGGGAATCGGTTTCTACCCTGCTTTGCGCGTCACACTGGGTGACGTACATCTTCGTAATCAAGGAGTAGAGGTCACATTCGTCAAGCAGGTTCGACTTGGCCTTGAGCTGATCCCTATGTTGCAGCAGCAGGCAATTCATATTCATTCAGTCACGCTGAAACAGCTTAAAATTTCTATCGAACGAGATGCCGCTGGCAACTTCAATTTCAACAAACATAAGGCGTCTGGGGCAAGCGTAGCGCTTAAAAAATTGACGGCAGTCTCACTCTCAGATGCGACGCTTGTTTATACTGACAAACAATCAGGAGACCTTTTTGAGTCCAGCGACTGCAGTTTAGACCTTAGGCAAATGCGTCTCTCGGGTGTAAAACCCTCAGACCTGATGAAGCGGATTTCATTCACGGCGCAGTTTGCCTGTAAAGAAGTCCGCAGGAATGATTTTGTGGTGTCCGATATAAAGGTATCGGCTAAGGCTAACAAAGGGATCGTCGAATTTAAGCCGGTCACTTTGCGTCTCTTCGACGCACAGGGAAGGGGAGCCATTAAGGTTGACTTGTCGGGCGCTGCTCCGCTGTACCATGTCGATTATTCACTGCGCCAGTTTCAGATTGAGAAGTTCTTCAAAACGCAGGTGACGCAGAAGGTAGCAGAAGGGTTGATGGAT
>TARA_R110002074_G_scaffold24208_1_pt1 | contig 56085 bp, 57 predicted proteins | sample TARA_R110002074 | Tara Oceans TARA_R110002074 (sample SAMEA4397215) | marine metagenome | biome: Polar Biome; feature: [MIX] marine epipelagic wind mixed layer (ENVO:01000061); material: water (ENVO:00002006), including particulate matter (ENVO:01000060) such as... | depth 10-100 m
ATAAACCCATCATTGTCGTCGTCGCATAAAATTAAGGGAGCGGGGTTGGGGTTTGGCAAAGGCACTTCATGTACTATAATATCAACGGTAGTTGTATTGTAGCACGTATAAGCAGGACTATAACGTATATTTTCTAAACGTATATAAATAGTTTGACCTGGAACAGGAACAAAGTAAGGAGTTGGCAAGGGATTTATATCCGCATCCGCATCAGCTTGACTTGTGTGGTAAGTAATATCATAGAATGTCGCTGTTTCACCATTTAAAACAAAGCTATCAAATTCAAAGGATAAATCTATGGGTTCATCTCCTGTTTGGTCTTGATCACAAACTTCAAAAGAAGGAACGCTCCCTGGCATAGCCATTGGGAAACGCAACTCGAATTGAGTTAGATCGTAACAAATTCCTAACTGACCTTCAATTCTAGCATAAATAATCTGGGGGGCAGGAGGAATCATGACATAATTTGCAGGGTTGGCAATAGGATTTGCTCCCGAATCACTATCTAAAAAAGTCTCATGATACGTTATGCTAAATATTGTAGGGTCTTGAGCCCCCATGATATTTGGGTCGTTAAGCGTTAAATCAAAAATCCCTGGATTAGTACCATCATTACATTGGTAAAGATTTTCGGGTTCATTGGCAACAGGTTGAGGGTTAAAATTTACATTAACATCATCTACAATGTGACAAATTCCTTCCACTCCATCTACGCTGTAATTAGCACTCGTGGTTACTGATAAGGTTGGGCCATTTTGACCTGGAATTAAAATTCCATTTCGATACCAAGTCCACGTAAAATCTGGATTTGCAATTCCCGTATCTAGTACAACAACCATCCCCACACAACTTTCTATATCTGGACCAAATAAATCTACGGCTTCAGAAAGGTCTATTTGCACTGAAAATTCATTATTGCTTTCATTTGTTTCGGCCACTATCCCTGTACCATTACCAATATCATCTACAACTGCTGTTAGGGTAAATACAGCGGGTGTTCCCACAGGAATACTAATTATAAGTGAGCCACTTTCAGAACCATCTATGGGAATATCATTTACCGTTTGTGTTTGTCCCGCCAACACCCCGTTAGCATAAAAGGCGATAGGTGTATTTGCTGGCAATATATCAGTGCTATTTACATTATAGACTGTAAAATCCACATTCATGTTATTTAAATCTTCGCACACCACGCCTGTACCGTCAATCTCAATGGTAGCATCTGGTAACTCCGAATTTACACTAGTAATAACATTATTAATCATTACAAAGTCCTGCTGGGATGTTATATCTATATTTATGGTTGTAGCACCAGGAATTACAATACCCACCAAGGAATAAACATCCAAATCCATGTTGTAGAGGGTATTAGAATTGGTATAGGTATTGGTTCCATTAAAAGCATTATTCCCAGGATTTAAAGGGGGATTGTCTATTAATACACCTTCAATAATAAGTGATTCTCCATTGGCAATCGCTGCATCACCTTCCCATGCCAAAAATCCTATTCTTGAGAGAATATCCGAACTTACATCAATATCCGTTAATTGTATATTGAGAGTTGTATTGTTTGCAGAAATGTATTCAAGTCCATCATACAAATTAATTTGATTTTGCAATAGTGCAGGGTCTTCATAAATTACATAAATAGCCCATCCTGCAAAATCTGTCCCATTACCGCAAGCTCCAGTTGCAGCCAAATTGATGTTTAAATCACTAAAGGTATAAGTACCGTTTCCATTTGCCGCGACAATACTGGTTACATCAGCATATGCTGCAAAATAATTAATGCCTGTTCCTGCAGTCAAGTGAAAATCTCTAGACGCTGTTACAGCTGTACCATTTAGCGTAACATTATAATCACCACCTATAGCATTTTCCCATGGTCCAGACCAATATAAATGTGCAGACAAAAAGGTTTCGGTTGGTCCCAAATTTAAATCGGCAGACGAGCTTGGCTGTATAAAACAGGGGTTAGGCGATGCATTCAATGTATTTCCGAATGCTGTAAAGTCATAGGTTCCATTAAACTGTTGAAATAACTGTACATTTTGTGAAAATAAAGAAAATGGTAATATAAAAACCAGCGCAAGTAATGCTTTTTTCATAGTAAGTTGGTTATAAGTTTCTAAAAGTATTAAAAAATATGAAAAACAAGCACATATTTACCTAAAATGACCTTGGAATTTTTCTTAGCTATCGTCTTATGCGTATCTTTGCATTTCATACTTTTTAAGTAGCCAATAAAAAAATCTATGGATTTAGAAAAGCAATTAAAAGAAATTGAAGCTTTAGGGAATGATCATGTTGGAAGTTCATCAGACACTCCGCTACGAGCTGATGCATTTGAAATGAGTGATATTGAAAAAATAACAGCCATTAAAAAGGATGTGGAGCATATTTTAGAAACATTAGGAATGGATCTAAGTGATGATAGTCTGAGGGGGACACCAAATCGCGTTGCAAAGATGTTCGTTCAGGAAATTTTTGGGGGATTACATCCAGATAAAAAACCAAAGGCGTCAACATTTTTAAATAAATACAAGTATGGGGAAATGCTGGTAGAAAAAAACATCACGCTATACTCTACTTGCGAACACCATTTACTACCTATTGTAGGAAAGGCACATATCGCTTACATCTCTAACGGAACTGTGGTAGGACTTTCAAAAATGAATCGCGTGGTGGATTATTATGCCAAACGCCCACAAGTTCAAGAGCGTTTAACCATGCAAATTGTAAAAGAATTGCAGGAAATATTAGGCACAGAAGATGTTGCTTGTGTCATAGATGCAAAGCATTTATGTGTAAATTCTAGAGGAATTCGTGATATTGACAGTAGCACTGTTACAAGTGAATTTGGCGGTAAATTTAAAGACCCCCAAGTACGTCGTGAATTTCTTGATTATATTAAGTTTGAAACCGAATTTTAACCTTCATCTTAACCCTTTCTAATGCATCTATACAAACATCAAGAACTTACTGTTTATAATTCTCTGTCGAAACAAAAAGAAAAATTTGAACCCATTATCGAAGGCGCTGTTGGCATGTATGTTTGTGGACCTACGGTTTATAGTAATGTTCATTTAGGGAATTGTCGTACGTTTTTGTCGTTCGATTTGGTATTTAGATATCTTAAGCATTTAGGGTACAAAGTGAGGTATGTCCGTAATATTACCGATGTTGGTCATCTTGAAAATGATGGAGAAAGCGGCGAAGATCCTATATTAAAAAAAGCACGAATTGACCAAATAGAACCTATGGAAGTGGTTCAACTATATTCGGTAGATTTTCATCAAGTTATGAATGCCTTTAACGCATTACCTCCCAGTATCGAGCCAACCGCTACAGGACATATTATTGAGCAAATTCAACTCATTGAAAAAATAATCAAAGAAGGCTATGCGTACTTAATAAACGGCTCGGTCTATTTTGACGTTGTAAAATTTAACGAAGACCATGCATACGGTAAATTAAGCGGAAGAAATCTTGAAGATATGATTTCTAATACACGCGAATTAGCCGCACAAAGTGAAAAGAAAAATCCGCAGGATTTTGCCCTTTGGAAAAAGGCAGAACCCCAACACATCATGCGCTGGCCTTCTCCTTGGAGCGACGGTTTTCCTGGCTGGCATCTTGAATGTACCGCCATGAGCACCAAATATCTTGGAAACAATTTTGATATTCATGGAGGCGGTATGGATTTAAAATTTCCACATCACGAGTGTGAAATTGCCCAAGCCGAGGCTTGTAATCATGAGAGCCCTGTAAATTATTGGTTACACACCAATATGCTTACCCTTAACGGTAAAAAAATGGCAAAATCTACGGGAAATAACATTTTACCTAACGAACTTTTTAGCGGTAAAAACGACATCCTAAGTAAACCCTTTGCCCCTACGGTTGCAAAGTTTTTTATGTTTCAAGCACATTATCGAAGTATTTTAGACTTTTCGAATGATGCTTTGGAAGCTTCCGAAAAAGGCTTTTTTAGATTGATGGATGCCTACCGTAGTATTTCGGAAATCACACCTTCAAACAAAAGTGATTTCAATATTACAGACTGGCGTCAATCCTGCTATGATGCTATGAACGACGACTTTAATAGTCCCATTCTTATTGCTCAATTATTTGAAGCAACAAAATTTATAAATTCTTTGAAAGAAGGAAAAGCCGAAATTACCGCTTCAGATCTAGAACTACTTCAAAAAACAATGCATGATTTTCTTTTTGAAGTGATGGGATTGGTAGATATTTCTGAAACTAGCTCGAATGATGGCAATAAACTTTCAGAAGCGGTAGAACTGTTAATTGAACTGAGAAATCAAGCCAGAGCAAACAAAGATTTTGCTACCAGCGACCAGATTAGAGACCAATTGCAAGAAGTGGGAATTCAGCTAAAAGACGGAAAAGAAGGAACCACTTTTTCATTAAATTAAAAATCACGTGAAAAAAGTATTGATATACCCTTTTTTGTTTTTGATTAAGGTGTATCAAAAAATTATTTCCCCTATTTTCCCATCGACTTGTCGGTATTCACCAACATGCTCTCATTACGCAAAAGAGGCGTTGGAGGTTCACGGACTTTTTAAAGGAAGTTGGTTGGCGATAAAGAGGATAAGCAGTTGTCACCCGTGGGGCGGTAGTGGTTACGACCCTGTCCCAAAAAAAGAAAGGGAATAAGTATCAATTAATTTTTAGGGTTTTCTATCTTTACCCTTCATTCTACATTACTATGCACTACTTAAGTTTTACTTGGAATCCTTCAGAAGGTTTAGACCTTGGATTTTACACGCTTCATTATTACAGCCTTATGTTTGTAATATCCTTTGTTTTGGGCTGGTTTATTATGAAAGCCATTTACAAACGTGAAGGAATTCCCTTAGAAAAATTGGATAGTTTATTTATCTATATGGTCCTTGCCATATTAATAGGCGCACGTTTAGGGCACGTCATTTTTTATCAATCAGAACTATTTTTAGAAGATCCACTTTCGGTTTTTCTACCCTTTGAAACCGTTCCAGAATTTAAATTTACAGGATTTAGAGGCTTGGCAAGCCATGGAGCCGCCATTGGTGTCATAATAGCCATGTTTATGTACAATAAAAAAGTACTTAAAAAGCCTATTCTATGGATTTTCGACCGAATAATCATTCCCGTTGCAGCAGGTGCTATTTTTGTTCGATTTGGTAATTTTTTAAATTCTGAAATTATTGGCCATCCCACTGGAACCGATTATGGTGTTGTGTTTGAAAAACTAGGAGAAGACTTCCCTCGTCACCCTGCCCAATTGTACGAAGCATTTGGATATATTATTGTATTTATTATTCTTTGGTATGTGTATTGGAAAACTGAAAAAAGAAAGCAATTAGGCTATATTTTTGGATTGTTTTTAATTTTACTTTGGACAGTCCGATTCATTGCAGAGTTCTTTAAAACAAGTCAAGGTGGTTTTGAAGATTCTCTTGGAAATATACTTTCCACTGGGCAATGGTTAAGTATTCCTTTTATTATTGCTGGAGTATATTTAATGATGACCTCATCAAAAAAAATGACCGCTTAATATGAAAAGAAGAATTATTAGTGTACTCGTTTTAGCTTCGTTATTACAAGCCTATAGTTGTAAGGATACTTCAGAAAATAAAGTACTCACAAAAGAAATTACATTTAAAAAGGAAGGTGAATTAACTCTGAAAAAGGCAGAAAATGATTCCGTTTTGGCAACTCTTGAAATTGAAATTTCTGAAACCGAATACGAGACTCAAACAGGTTTAATGTACCGTAAAAGCATGGAACAAAACAGAGGAATGCTTTTTATTTTTGCAAGAGAAGCCCGAAAATCTTTTTATATGAAAAATACGGAGTTTCCATTGGATATCATTTATGTAAATTCAGATTTGAAAGTGGTGAACATTCAAAAAAACACCAAACCTTTTGACGAATCCTCAATTCCTTCGCAAGCACCCGCGAAATATGCTCTTGAAGTGAATGCTGGACTAAGTGACCAATGGGGATTGGAGGTTGGAGACATTATCTCATTTCATAGAGATTAAACACAATATCAATTCATATAAAAACCCGCTAAAAAGCGGGTTTTTTATTTTATAGTTAAGCTGGTTTACTTTTCAGTTTCAGCTTCCTCCTTTTTATCACTTAGATCAATTCCTCTTTTTCTCACTGTATCGTAGAAAATGGGTGTAGCAATAAACAATGATGAATAGGTACCAACAATAATACCCACCATAATGGCAAATAACAATCCTCTAATAGATTCAGCACCAAAAATAAACATACACAACAACACCAATAGTGTAGTCAACGAGGTATTTAAAGTACGGCTTAAAGTACTATTTAATGCCCCATTAATTAATTTAGGCATTTTCCATGTGGTGTGCTCGTTAAAAAATTCTCTAATACGGTCAAATACAACCACAGTATCGTTAAGTGAGTAACCAATTACCGTCAATATCGCAGCAATAAAAGATTGGTCAATTTCCATACTAAAAGGCATAAATTTATAGGTAAGCGAGAATACTCCTAATACAATAAGTACATCGTGGAACACCGCCGCAACAGCACCTAAACTAAACTGCCATCTTCTAAAACGCAATAGAATATAAAGGAATACTACAACTAGAGATCCTAATACTGCCCAGAAAGATGACTTTTTAATATCATCTGCAATGGTTGGACTTACTTTATAATATTCCATTCGACCAGCTGTTTTTGCATCGTCGTCTGCTATAAATGCTTCGTAAGTCATTCCTGCTGGAAGGTTTGGCTGTAATGCCTCGTGAAGCATTCTTTCAACTTCGACATCTACATCACTTCCTGTTTGGTCAACTTTATACTTGGTAGAAATCTTTAATTGGTTATTTCCACCATAAGTTTTTGCTTCAGCACTACCAAAGGCAGCGATTAAATCGTTTTGAATTTCAAGAGCATTTACATCTTTATCGAAACGAACCGTGTACGTTCTTCCTCCAACAAAATCAATTCCTTGATTTAAACCATTCGTAAATAATGAACCTAAACTTATTGCAATTAAAATACCCGAAATGATAAACGCCATTTTACGTTTTCCTAGGAAATTAATATTTACATTCTTGAATAAGTTTTTAGTTAACCCTGTTGAACAAGTTAATGGCTTGCCATTTTTAGTATAACTATCTATAAACAATCTTGTAATAAAGATGGCAGTAAATAAGGATGTACATATACCGATTAATAATGTTGTAGCAAATCCTTGAATAGGTCCTGTTCCAAAAATAAGCAGGATTAAACCTGTAAGACCCGTAGTAATGTTAGCATCTAAAATAGAAGAAAGTGCATTGCTGAAACCATCATTAATAGAATCACGTTGCGACTTTCCTTTATCTAACTCTTCTCGAATCCTTTCAAAAATAAGTACGTTCGCATCTACAGACATACCAATAGTTAAAACAATACCGGCAATACCAGGAAGTGTTAAAACCGCACCTAATCCTGCTAATATTCCGAAGATAAAAAGGATGTTTACGGCTAAGGCAACATCGGCAAAAGCTCCTGCTTTTCCGTAATAGAAAATCATCCAAAGCAATACAATTACCAAGGCAATCATAAATGAAAGAACACCACTATTAATAGCTTCTTGACCCAAAGTAGGACCAACAACTTCCGCTTGAATTATATCCGCAGAAGCAGGCAGCTTACCAGCACGAAGAACGTTTGCTAAATCCTGGGCTTCGGCAATAGTATAATCCCCCGTAATTTCACTTCGTCCTCCAGAGATTTTACCGCTACTCACCCCAGGCGCAGAATACACAATATTATCAAGTACTACTGCAATTTGAGTTCCATTTTGGTATGCGTATTCTGTCATATCCTCCCAAATCTTCGCTCCAGTTCCATTCATTTGCATGGTCACAGAAACTCGACCGGCTTGGTTATAAGATTGTTGTGCATCTACAATAACACCACCACTTAATTGTGGGGTCATTTCTTTATTTCCTTTAATAGCATATAAGCTTGTAATTTCTTCTCCAAGAGCATCACTAAACTCTGGAATACTCCATAAAAATTGAGTGTTTCTTAAATCATTACTAAGCAAAGAACGTACTTCTGGCATACGCAAATAGCTATTGATAACGGCAGTATCTTTAATGAAAAAACTAGCTATTCCTGGGTTACTAGCTCTTACTGGGAGTACTCTAGAAAGAATTGGGTTGGTATCTTCAGCAGTAGCAGTTTCGTCCACCTCTTCACCTCCTAGTAATTCTTCAATATCATCTCCTTCTTGGGTTTTGGTAGAATCAGCAACTACAGAAGTAGTGTCTTTTTTACCGGCTAAAAGATCTTTTAATTTGGTATCTGCTTCCACAATAAAAGAGCTAATCTCTTCTTCTTTTACTACTTCCCAGAATTCTAATTGAGCAGTACTTTGTAATAACTTCTTAACACGTTCTACATCCTTTGCCCCTGGTAACTCTACCAAAATTCTTCCAGAACTACCTAAACGTTGAAGGTTAGGCTGTGTAACACCAAATTTATCAATACGCTTACGTAGTACTTCAAAAGCAGAAGCTATAGACTCGTCAATTTTTCTTGCAATAACCGGTTTTACTTGGTCATTGGTCATATTACTTTCAATTTGTCCTTCAAGACTTTTGTTGAAGAAAATATCTGCCGAAGCCAATCTGTTCTCACCAGGAAGCGCCTCAAATGCCTCAAAGAAAGATTCCAAATAGGTGCTTTGTGAATTTTTCTGAAGTTCAGTGGCATCTGCTAATGCTTGGTTAAATGCAGGGTCTTTGGTATTATTTGCTAATCCAGCCAAGATATCTTTTACAGAAACTTGAAGAATTACGTTAATACCTCCTTTAAGGTCAAGACCTTTGTTTAGCTCTTTTTCCTTAGCTGTTTTATAATCAATTCCTAAAAATTGAGTTTGTGTCGCTACAGAATCTAAATATTGTGCCTCGGCCGCAGCACGTTCTGCTGGTTGCGAAGCATCAAATTTACTGGTAGCAAATTCTTTTGCATTGTCTTCTACTTTATTTGCAATAAATGTGAAGGATAATTGGTATAAACTCACCAATCCGAAAAGAATCGCAAATACGGTAACTAGTCCTTTATTTTGCATGTGTATATTTTTTTTGGTCAAATTTTTTAAACGGGCAAATATATTACTTACCGTTATATCTGACAATTATTATGAATGATTAAAATGAATTTGAAACGACTCTTACATTTGATTTTTAAAAGTCGTATTTGAAAGTGAAGAATAATCTTGTAATCCACTCACTTTTAAATTATTGAAATTTGGAAAGATATCCCTTATGTAAGTGGTCCTGCCCTTACCTCTGGAATTTTATAAGAAGCATTGTCTTTAATAATTGTACTATCGAAGTACAAATTCTTATTTAATGCTTCATTGTATTTTTTTAAAGTGAAATCCTTTTCAGAAGTACCAAAATACGCAATTGGATTTACATATTGGTCGCGCACAAATTTAACTTCAACAAGAACTCCGTTAAACCCTAAATCACGATTAGAATTATCTGGAATTTCGTTTACGTTTAACTGAATATAATTATCATTTTCTGAAGACGGGAGACTAGATGAAGAATCTGGCTTCTCTTGGTGACCTGCATAAGCTAAGTAAAGATTTTCTTGATTCTTGAAAAGTACTTTTACAAACGAAACATCTATTGTACTATAGTATGTAATCTTAATAGAACCATCTTGAATTGTAACAACTTGGACCTCATTAACTCCAATGGACTGTAATTGCTTTTTTACAGTTTCAATGGCTGCTTCTGTTTCAGAAGTTTTTACAAAATCTTCATTAAACTGAACTAAAATCTCTTGATTAGGCGCATTCTTTTGCTCCAAGCTTATTCCTAAAAAAGCAAGGGCAATTACCAAAATACTCAAATACCATTTCGAGTTCATGCGCCAAATATAAAAAAATAAAGACTGTATTACTACAGTCTTTACTATTTATCACCTTATATAAGGTTAATTTAAAATTCTAATAGGTTGTTCGTTTTACTCACACCCTCAGCACTTTCCTTCATATGTGCTTTTTCAGAGTCAGTTAGTTCGATTTCTACTATTTTTTCTATTCCGTTTTTTCCTAAAATAACTGGCACTCCGATACAAATGTCACTCATTCCATATTCACCATTGAGCATAGTAGAACATGGGAACATTTTCTTTTGGTCACATGCAATGGCTTGCACTAAGGCCGAAACCGCTGCTCCAGGAGCATACCAAGCTGAAGTTCCAAGTAACTTGGTGAGCGTTGCACCTCCTACTTTGGTATCTTCCATTACTTGTTGTAATCTTTCTCCTGAAATAAATTTTGAAACAGGCACACTATTTCTAGTGGCTAAGCGTGTTAATGGAATCATTCCTGTATCACTATGGCCACCAATTACCATTCCGTCCACATCACTTAAAGGAGCCCCTAAAGCTTCAGCTAAACGATATTTAAAACGTGCGCTGTCTAAAGCCCCTCCCATTCCTATAATTCTATTTTTTGGCAATCCCGTTACCTTATGAGCCAAGTAGGTCATAGTATCCATAGGATTACTCACCACAATTAAAATGGTATCTGGAGAATGCTTTACCAAACTTGTTGCTACTGTTTTTACAATTCCGGCATTAATTCCAATTAATTCTTCACGAGTCATCCCAGGTTTTCTCGGAATTCCTGAAGTGATAACACAAATTTGACTTCCTGCTGTTTTTGAATAATCATTGGTTGAACCCGTAATTTTGGTATCAAATCCATTTAAAGGAGCCGTTTGCATAAGGTCCATTGCCTTTCCTTCGGCATAGCCTTCTTTAATGTCTAACAATACTACTTCGCTTGCAAAATCTTTAATAGCAATGTACTCGGCACAACTAGCACCCACAGCACCTGCTCCTACAACAGTAACTTTCATTATCTCTTTAATTTTAAGTTGAATATTTCTTTTAAAATCTGAATTTTCAGACGCTGCAAAAGTATCAATTTCTAAACAGTCATCCTACTAAAAACCAGAACAAAAATGGTTTTCAAATAAAATAAACTACTCAGTTACATGAGGTTAACGAACACTTACGGCAATCCCAGCTGAAATATTACTATACTCCTGAAGTGTGTACGATGCAAATATTTTAAAGACACTTAAATTAATTCGTGTTCCCAAGCCTAATCTAACACTATTTACATCGGCTTTAAAATTTAAGGGGTTTGAAATGGTTTCCTGAACCGTTCCAATATTATTTCCCTCACTATCTTCTAGTTGATAAGTAAGCGTGTAATCTCCATTTAAAGCTAGTTTACTGCCACCTCTCCCAAAACCTATGGAACCAAAAAAATCAACAATCTTTAAATCTACAGATCCAATTGCTTGAATAGACAAGGTATTCAATTTAAACTCGGCTTCTCCATTTTCAACCGTCACATCATCTAGTGCCTCTTCATCGTCAATAGCATAAGTCACTTTTGTATGTCCATAAGCCACCAGTGCGCTTAAGCTAAAAGGAGATTCGTCCATTGTAGGAATATATTGTGAAATATTATGTTGCAATCCTAACCCAATAACAAAATTCTTTACTTTATCATCAATCCCTAGATTTGGCACAAAACGAAGTTTAAAATCTGTGCTCTTTGGCAATCCAAATCCAACTTGTACAATAGGAGCAGGCACCCCTTTTAATGGAAAATCTTCACCAATACCTCCGGGCATTTCAAATTCGGCTACCTTCACCGTGCCATCACCTACTGGTATTCTCACATCAAAAAATGTACTGTTGGTGTCATCTCCCAATACAGTTGAGACATTTTGCTGACTTCCTACTTGCGAAGTCACAAAATTATAGTCTGAAGATCGAAAAAGAAATTCTTTATCATCGTCTGGAACCAAAGCCAAATTTGCGCCTATGGTAATATCGAACCCAAAAAGTTCATGGGTTTTTCCGGTTGTATACCAACCATCATTCATACTGTAAACGATACCTTTTAATGCTGGATTAATATAAGCTTGAGTTAAACTTTCTGCATCATCTGCCGCTAAAAGGATACTTTCAAGTTCTTGGGAAAAAGAAATATTCTGAAATAACAATACACAAAATGCAACTTTAATAATTTTCATACTTCGAAGTTTTGGTTAGTTATTGAATAAAGATAGCAACTTCAAAACAAAAAAATACCCCAGTAAGGGGTATTTTTAAAACATTGCTTTTTAAAAAAGTAGCTATGCATCAATATTTGCATAAACCGCATTCTTTTCTATAAATTCTCTTCGAGGTGGCACTTCATCACCCATTAGCATAGAGAAAATTCTATCGGCCTCTGTACCATTATCTATTGTTACTTGGCGTAATGTTCTAAAATCTGGATTCATAGTTGTATCCCAAAGCTGTTCAGCATTCATTTCCCCTAAACCTTTGTAACGTTGGATACTGGCACTTCCTCCAAACTGTTCGTTTAGGGCATCGCGTTCTTTATCGCTCCATGCATATTCTTTTTTCTGCCCCTTTTTCACCAAATATAAAGGTGGAGTGGCAATATAAACATACCCAGCTTCCACCAATTCTCTCATATAACGGAAGAAAAACGTTAAAATTAATGTAGAAATGTGACTACCGTCCACGTCGGCATCACACATAATCACTACTTTATGATAGCGAAGTTTCTCAAGATTCAGCGCCTTGCTATCATCTTCTGTTCCAATAGTAACCCCTAGTGCTGTGTATATATTTCGAATTTCTTCATTTTCAAAAACCTTGTGCTGCATGGCTTTTTCAACATTCAAAATCTTTCCTCGAAGCGGTAAAATAGCTTGGAAGTTACGATCTCGACCCTGTTTTGCTGTTCCCCCTGCAGAATCTCCCTCCACTAGGAATACTTCACACTTTGAAGGATCTTGTTCAGAACAATCGGAAAGTTTTCCTGGCAAACCAGCACCACCCATGACCGTTTTACGTTGCACCATTTCACGCGCTTTGCGTGCAGCGTGACGAGCCGTTGCGGCTAAAATTACTTTTTGAACAATAGTTCGTGCATCATTTGGGTTTTCTTCCAAATAATTTTCAAGCATCTCGGACACCGCCTGACTTACCGCAGAAGTAACTTCACGGTTCCCTAATTTTGTTTTTGTTTGTCCTTCAAATTGAGGTTCAGCAACTTTTACCGAAATAATGGCGGTTAATCCTTCCCGAAAGTCATCACCCGATATTTCAAATTTTAATTTATCTAACATGCCTGAAGCATCCGCATATTTCTTTAAAGTACGTGTTAATCCAGCACGAAAACCACTTAAATGAGTACCACCTTCGTGCGTATTAATATTGTTTACATAACTATGTAAGTTTTCATTATAGGAAGTGTTATACACCATGGCCACTTCTACTGGAATATCGTTTTTTTCACCTTCCATGGAAATCACTTCAGCAATTAAAGGCTCGCGATTTCCATCTAAAAAACGGATAAATTCTTTTAATCCTTCATCACTATGAAAAGTTTCAGAGATAAATTCTCCCTTTTCATCGGTTTCGCGCCTATCTGTTAAAGTAATGGTAATCCCCTTATTTAAAAAGGAAAGCTCTCGCATTCTACTTGCAAGAGTATCGTAATTGTATTCTAAAGATTGTTTAAAAATCTGCTCATCAGGCTTAAATGTAACCACAGTACCACGTTCGGTAGTTTCGCCTACCGCTTTTACGGGATACATGGTTTTTCCTCGCTCATACTCTTGTTCCCAAATTTTTCCATCACGATAAACAGTGGCCTTTAAATGTTCTGAAAGAGCATTTACTACCGAAACACCTACCCCGTGTAATCCTCCTGAAACTTTATAAGAATCCTTATCAAACTTTCCTCCAGCTCCAATTTTGGTCATAACTACTTCCAGTGCCGAAACACCTTCTTTTTTGTGCATATCCACAGGAATACCACGACCATTATCTTTTACCGAAATAGAATTATCTTCATTAATAATTACACCAATTGCATCACAATGTCCGCCCATGGCTTCATCAATGGAGTTATCCACTACTTCGTAAACCAAATGATGGAGCCCTCGTACACCTACATCCCCTATATACATGGAGGGACGCATGCGCACATGTTCCATTCCTTCTAACGCCTGAATACTATCGGCTCCGTAACTACCTTTTTTTTGTTCTTCGCTCATATAAAATTAGGTTGTTTACTACATATTTTTCACAACAAACAAATATAACCATATCCCTAATAAAATCAGTGGTTTTCGCTATTTTAAAGCAGGTAAGTTATTAACAAATATTGTGGAAAAAATTAAGCCTTATCTATCTTCAAAAAATCCTCGATTTGGTTAGAAAGTCAAAAGTCTGTAAAACACGATTTTAGATTTAATGATTTTAAAAACTTTCACACAATTTTAGAGTTTTTCAATTCAAAAAAATATAATTTTAATCAAAATTTAAAACCATGAAAAAATATTCAATTATCACAGCATTATTGTTTTTTATAGCAATGTCTTTTACAACTGAGTCTATGGCTCAAAAATTCAGCAATCTTGATGTTAGTCCTATGGATGCGGCTTCATATCCAAGCGACTACAAAATTTCTTTAAAAGAAGTTAAAGTGGTTTATAGTAGACCTCAATTAAAAGGAAGATCATTAAGTGAACTTGCCCCTAATGGGAAGGTTTGGAGAACTGGCGCTAATGAAGCTACAGAAATTACATTCTACAAGGACATGTTTCTTGGAGAAACTCCTATTAAAGCAGGAACCTATACACTTTTCACCATTCCAGGAGAAAAGACATGGACTATCATAATTAATAAAGATATAAACGTATGGGGATCTTATTTTTACAATGAAAAGAACGATGTTGCAAGAATTAAAGTTCCTGTAACAGTTAAAAAGGATTCGCTTGAAGCCTTCTCTATTGCTTTTGAAGGCAGCAAAGGAGGAGTTGACATGCACTTAGGATGGGATAACGTTCGAGTTATAGTCCCCTTTAAAGATAGATTCGCAAAATAAATCTTAAAAAGCCAAAACAATTGTTTTGGCTTTTTTTATGGAATATTTAAATACTTATGGGTTTGTAAAGACACCACCCACTTGGGGTTTTGCATCACATATGCGACTATTTCAGGAATCATCTTTTCTCTTTTGCTCCATTCGGGTTGCAAGTAAAGTTTGCATCTTGTATCTACTTTTGCAGCTTGTTCTTCAGCAAATTTAAAATCATCTTTATTGTAAATAATAATTTTAAGCTCATCTGCCTTTTGATAAATTTCTTTGGTAGGAAGTTTTAATTTTTTGGGTGAAAGACAAATCCAATCCCAAGTACCTGACAAGGGGTATGCCCCCGAGGTTTCAATATGGGTGTTTAATCCTTTTTCTTTAAGTAAAGAAGTAAGAGGTCCCATATCCCAAGTAAGGGGCTCTCCTCCCGTAACTACAATTGTTTTGGAAAATTTTGAAGCATTTACAGCAATTTTTTTAATTTCTGTAGGGGGATGAATGGCAGGATTCCAACTTTCTTTTACATCGCACCAATGGCATCCCACATCGCACCCTCCTACTCTAATAAAGTAAGCCGCTGCACCTTTATGATAGCCCTCACCTTGGATGGTGTAAAACTCTTCCATTAAGGGTAGCATGATTCCTTTTTCAACCAAATCTTGTACTTGTGCTTCCATGAGGGCAAATTTACAGTAATTTGCTCTTAGCAACTACCTGTTATTCGAATTTTTACCCGCGATTTAATTCTGAAGAATCCTATTTTACAGCAACAACCTCTATCTCTATCTTTGCTCCTTTTACCAGTGCCTTTGCAGCAAACGTAGTTCTGGCTGGTTTTTGAGGAAAATAGGTTTCATATATTTTATTAAACACCAGAAAGTCTTCCATATTTTCGAGTATTACGGTTACTTTAACGACATCAGTTAAGCGCACCTTGTGAACCCATAAAACATCCCGTATGTTTTCTATTGTTTGTAGTGTTTCGGCTTCAAATCCACCTGTTACTAATTCACGAGTGTCATGATTCATGCCAATCTGTCCCGACAGATAAAATGTATTTCCTATTTGAACAGCATCACTAAATGGAACATCCTGCTTATTGGGCTCATGAGATTTATGAAAAATAGGAGCCTCAAATGAATTTGTATTCTTGCTGCTTTTTATTTCATTTTTAGATTCCGAACAGCTAAAGAGAAAAGAAAAAATACCAATACCTAAAATTACTCGAATGAATTTCATGATTATATATTAAAAGTTTCAATTAAAATACTGAATATTTTTAGTAGCTACCATACAATTGCTATTTTTACCTAAAATTTTGAAGATGGCAGACAAACAAGCTTTTTTTGACCACATAACCGAAGGTTATACCACTAAAGGAGATTCGATTACATTGGGAGCAGCAATGCTGGATGGAGAAACCCTAACCAATGCTTACGTAAAAGTTCCTTTAAAAACCTTAAACCGACACGGACTTATCGCTGGGGCCACTGGAACAGGAAAAACAAAAACCCTGCAAGTCTTGGCTGAAAATCTATCCGACAAAGGAATTCCTGTCTTATTAATGGATATGAAAGGTGACTTAAGTGGTATTGCCCAACCAAGCCCAGGACACCCAAAAATTGATGAGCGTCATGCCCAAATTGGCCTTCCCTTTGAAGCCAAAGGATTTCCTGTGGAAATTTTAACGCTTTCTGAACAAAACGGAGTGCGTTTAAGAGCCACGGTAAGTGAGTTTGGCCCTGTCCTAATTTCAAGAATATTAGACCTGTCTGAAGCCCAATCGGGAGTCATGTCCATTCTGTTTAAGTATTGTGACGACAATAAACTACCCCTTTTAGACCTTAAAGATTTAAAGAAAATTCTTCAATATGCCTCAGACGAAGGAAAGGATGAAATTGAAAAAGCCTATGGAAGAATATCCCCAGCCACCTCGGGAGCCATTCTTCGCAAAATTGTAGAATTAGAACAACAAGGCGGTGATCTTTTCTTTGGTGAAAAATCTTTTGACACAGACGATTTACTTCGGATTGATGAAAACGGAAGAGGCTATATAAACATTGTTCGGTTAACCGATATCCAAGATCGGCCAAAATTATTCTCAACCTTTATGTTGTGTTTGTTAGCCGAAATTTATGCTACCTTCCCAGAGCAAGGAGACAGCGGCAGACCCGAACTAGTTATTTTTATTGATGAGGCGCATCTTATTTTTAAAGAAGCCAGTGATGCCTTACTTGACCAAATTGAAAGTATTGTAAAATTAATTCGATCTAAAGGAGTTGGACTTTATTTTGTCACTCAAAATCCAACCGACGTGCCCGACGCAGTACTAAGTCAGTTAGGTTTAAAAATACAGCATGCATTACGTGCTTTTACTGCGAAAGATAGAAAAGCCATTAAACTCACTGCAGAAAATTATCCTTTATCCGATTACTACAAAACCGATGAGGTTTTAACTTCGTTAGGAATTGGTGAAGCCTTAGTTTCTGCATTAAATGAAAAGGGAATTCCAACTCCCCTGGCGGCTACTATGCTACGAGCACCAATGAGTAGGATGGATATATTGGAAGATGAAGAATTGAAAGATTTATTAGAAGGTTCAAAATTAATAAAAGAGTACAACGAAGAAATAGACCGTGATAGTGCTTATGAAATGCTGAATAAAAAAATTGAAACAGCAAATCTAAAAGAAGCAAAAGAAAAAGCAGAAAAAGAAAAAGCAGAAGCCCAACGATCCACAACACGAAGAACTACTTCCCGAAGAAGAGGCAAAAGCACTCTCGAAAAAGTAATCACAAGCCCCACAGTAATACGAAGTGTACTGGGAATATTAAGTAAAATGTTAAAATAAATAACCCCACAAAAACTATGAAAAAGACCCTATTAATTGTTGCCATTGCTGGAATATTATGTACCCAATGTGGAAAAGGAGAAGACCCCTTTGCTATTGGAGAAGGTATCGTAGGTAAAGTGACACAAGATGTCCAAATGAGACAGATAGACTCTATTTTTGCTAACGATTCTATTGTAAAATTAAATCCAATTAAAGATGCTTTGGGAACCCAAGGCGAAGTAGAAATTTATGAAAAAGGAGGGAAGAAATTACTTTTAATTTCGCCAGAAGACGAAAGTGACCCAAACTCAATCATTAGTAATATACAGGTATTTGATGCAAGATATAAAACGGAAAAAGGCTTAAATTCTGCTAGCACTTTTGCCGATGTTAAAGCTAACTATGAAATAGCAGGAATTGAAAATGCAATAAATGCTGTAGTGGTGTTTTTAAAGAACAGTGATATTTATCTTACCGTAGATAAAAAACAACTTCCTGAAAACATTAGGTACGATTACAGTGCAAGAATTGAGGCTTCACAAATTCCCGATACGGCTACATTTAAATATTTTATGATTGGTTGGGATACGGAAAAGGAATAACATAGATTATTCATCTACAATTAAAAACCTTCAATATTTGAAGGTTTTTTTATTTCCCTAAATGCAGTATCTTACTCATAAATACATTATTAAACACTAAAACTGAAGAAAAAATAGAAAACCTATATTTATAGCGTTAAAACAATTTACATGCTATCACCTTTAGATAAAAGTCTTCTTCGTAGTGACCTGTTTCGGCATTTGGACGGAATTGTTTGTGCGCCCGTAATATATTCACTAACAGAAAAAGGGGTTCTTGACTATTTGCTAACAAAAACGATTTTTTCAATTTCAGAGATTTCAGAAAAATTTGAAGCCAATGAAGGATACCTAAATGTTGCCTTACGAATGTTGGGTTCGCAAGGTTGGGTAAATTATCAAGTAGATGCTGAAACAAACCAAGTTACCATTTCAATAAACGATAAAAGTGAGAAGGCGTTTCAATTTTCTGAAAGGTATCACGAAGTGGTTCAATATTTAAAAATTTCGGAAGGTTTTCATCCACGTAATTTCGATTTGGAACAGTTTACATCACTCAACAGAATTTTTACAAAATACAAGCAAGGAGACTTTAATCCAATATCCAAAAACGAGCAAGATCGTGAAATTGAATTGCAAATCCAGAAACATATTGAAGGTGTTTTGGTGGGACCCATTACTGTATATTTGGGAATGGACGGAATGTTTCATAAATATTTTATGGAAGCCTCCTTTAGTGCCGATGAATTTCACGAAGACCCCGTAAGTTTTAGCAAAATATTAGATTTCTTTACTTTTTTAGGTTGGTTTAATAAAAAAAATGAACACTATCGATTTACCGATAAAGGCTTGTTTTTTGCTCGTAGGTCGTCAGCGTATGGTGTTACCGTTTCCTATTTACCTACCTTTAGAAGGGTAGATGAGTTGCTATTTGGTAATGCCAGCATTTTCAAAAGCAACGACCCTAGTGCCACCGAAATGCACGTGGATAGAGAAATGAATGTTTGGGGAAGTGGAGGCGCACATTCTGCTTATTTTAAAAAGATTGACGAAATTGTCATTGCGCTTTTCAACAAACCTATTGAAGAACAACCCAAAGGAATTTTGGATATGGGCTGTGGTAATGGAGCTTTTCTTATCCATCTTTTTGAAGTGATTGAACAACGCACCAAACGAGGCACCATGCTCGAAGAATACCCTCTATTTTTGGTAGGTGTGGATTATAATCGTGCCGCATTAAAAGTTACACGAGCCAATCTGGTAAAAGCCGATATTTGGGCCAAGGTCATTTGGGGTGATATTGCCAATCCCTCCCAATTGGAGAATGATATTCAAGAAAGTTATGATATTGAATTGAGCGATTTGCTCAACGTGCGAACCTTTCTCGACCATAACCGCCCTTGGAAATTCCCCAATACTATTGAAACCAATAGAAAGAGCGATTCTAAGGGAGCATTTGCCTCTTGCGGTGATAGATTACCCAATGCACTCGTAGAACAAAATTTAAAAGAACATCTCGAAAATTGGTTGCCTTACATTAAAAAGTTTGGTCTGTTAATGATAGAATTACACACCATAAACCCTTCCATAGCAGCACAAAACATTGGAAAAACGGCATGCACTGCTTATGATGCTACCCATGGTTTTAGCGATCAGTATATTTTAGAATTAGATGTGTTTCTTAAGGTAATTGATGAATTAAACTTAAAGAGTGACCCAAAACATTTTTCAAAATTTCCAAATAACGAACTTGCAACCGTAAGTATAAACTATTTAAAACTCGCCTAAGGATGTCACAAAATCTACGACCATTTCATTTAGCCATTCCTGTAAATAATATTGAAATAAATCGAACCTTTTATAGAGACGTTTTGGGATGTAAAGAAGGACGAAGCAGCAACCATTGGGTCGATTTCGATTTTTTTGGACATCAATTGGTCATTCATTTAAAGGACGAAACGAATGAATCCGTTTCAAACCCAGTAGACGGGAAAGAGGTCCCCATTCCGCATTTTGGAGTGGTTTTGGATATGCAAAATTTTGAAACATTTGCTGAAGATTTAAAAAAGAAAGGCATTCAATTTATTATTGAGCCCTACACTCGATTTAAAGGTGAAGTGGGTGAACAAGCCACTATGTTTTTTAAAGACCCTTCGGGTAATGCTTTGGAATTTAAAGCCTTCAGGAATTTGGATCAGCTTTTTGCGAAATAGCCTTTTTTCTGGTGAAATGAAAAGGCAAATAAATTAGGAAGAAATAAGGAAATAAGATTAATTCTGCCACTAAAATATAATACGGCCAATCCCCTAAATAGTCTAACAATGATCCGTGAGGTGGTTTTTCTGAAATAAAGAAATAATTAGAGCCTAAGATTTTATTCACCAATAGCATGGCAACAAAGTACACTTGCAATGCTAAAAAGGATTTAAATATGCTTTTTACGGTGGGGCGCATTTTGTAAATAATAATGGCGTAAAGAATAAAAACAACCAAGCCACAATGCACTACAAAATATTTGAGATAATCGTAATGTGGGAAGCCATGGGCTAAATCGGGAGTAATAATAGCTTGTGAGGTACCTGCCAAAATCCAAAAAAGCAACACTTCATACATCCACTTTTTACGCGTTATAGCAAAAATAGGAAGTAATAAAGAAATGATATTACAGAGGTGTAACGGAAGATGTTCGGTAGGGTCAAACCCTTGAATGTATATCCTAGAAATAGTCCAAATAACCAAACTTGCACAAAGAAAAATAGAAAATCCAACTCCTAATTGGTGCTGACTTTTTTCAGATAATTTCTTTGCCGAAACAATAAACGCATATCCAAACAATGCAAAAAAAAGAATTGCTATAATATGCTGAAAGCCAAACATGGTAAAGGCATTATTATCCCTAAAAAATACAGACTCGGTCACGTCTTTTTTCAAAAATTAAAAAGGAAAGGTAGTAAAAGATTTTAATTTGAATCTTTTCTTAAAAGCATTGAGGGTTTATTGAAAACATGTAATTTTAAACAACAATTGTAAATTCATGAAAACTATTCCACAGCCTATCATTCGTCAAATATTTATTTTACTCATTATTATTATTATTGGCGGACTTATTTTCTGGGAATTACTCCCCTATCTTTCTGGTGTTTTGGGAGCCATCACTATTTATGTACTTATGCGGGGATGGATGGTAAAACTAGTACGAAGAGGATGGAATAGAAATCTTGCCGCAGCTACACTTTGTATTCTCTCGTTCATTACCATTTTGCTTCCAGTTTCTGGCGTTTTGTTATTACTGGGAAATAAAATTGGCCATGCTGTTCAAAATTCTGAAAGAGTTGCGAGTGCCTTTAAAGAACAAATTGGCGTTTGGGAAAGTAGGTTAGGTTTCGATCTTGCTTCTCAAATAGATGTAGGAGCTATCTCTAATTGGCTTTCCAAAAATTTACAAAATATAGCTGGAAGCACTTTTGATGTGTTTATTGCAATTGGGTTAATGTACTTTATTTTATTCTATTTATTTACCGATCGTTCTTTGGCAAAGGACTCTGTAGGTAGCTATATCCCCGTTAATAAAACCAATTTAAACGTAATAGGAAATCAAGTTAAAGGTATGGTGCGTTCCAATGCATTAGGAATACCTTTGGTAGCTGTAGCGCAAGGAATTGTCGCGTTAATTGGGTTTTTAATTTTTGGGGTTCAGGATCCTTTCTTTTGGTTTGTTATTGTCACCATTGGCTCTATGATTCCGTTTGTAGGGACATTATTAGGAATTATCCCCGTATTTATTCTTGAATTATCTACTGGAAACACTTTTACCGCTTGGGGAATTCTTATCTATGGATTGGTGGTTGTAGGCTCCACAGATAATATTATAAGACTTTATGTTTTAAAGAAACTAGATAATGTACATCCTTTAATAACTCTAGTGGGAGTAATTGTAGGGGTACCCCTTTTTGGATTTATCGGGTTAATTTTTGGCCCTTTACTTATCAGTTTATTTCTAGTACTACTTAGTATTTACAGAAAGGAATATCCTGAAAAACAATCCTCTTAAAGGCTTTTTCTTTGCTCTCTAGCCAATAAGGTGTTTTTTAATAACATGGCAATGGTCATAGGTCCTACGCCCCCAGGTACAGGTGTTATAAATGAGGCTTTTTTACTTACATTTTCAAAATCAACATCGCCTTTTATTACATAACCCTTAGGATGGTTTTTATCCTCTACACGAGTGATTCCTACATCAATAATCACCACATCGTCTTTCACCATTTCGGCTTTTAGGAAATCGGGTACGCCTAATGCCGAAATAATAATATCTGCTTGGGTAGTAATTTGAGAAATATTTTTGGTACTACTGTGTGTAAGTGTTACAGTACTATTCCCTGGCCATCCTTTTCGGCTCATTAAAATACTCATGGGACGCCCCACAATATGGCTACGTCCAATAACTACAGTATGCTTCCCTTTGGTGTCTACTTTATAGCGTTCTAATAGTTCTAATATACCGAAGGGTGTTGCAGGAATGAAGGTGCTCATATCCAATGCCATTTTTCCAAAGTTTTCTGGGTGGAAACCATCTACATCCTTACTTGGATCCACGGCCATTAATACTTTTTGCTCATCGATTTGTGGAGGCAATGGCAATTGAATGATAAATCCATCAATGTCATCGTTGTTGTTTAACTCTTCAATTTTTTTAAGTAATTCTAATTCACTTGTAGTGTTGGGCATTTTTACCAACGTACTTTCAAAACCTATACGCTCACATGCTTTTACTTTACTCCCTACATAGGTTAAACTAGCACCATCGTCACCAACTAAAACTGCTGCTAAATGAGGAACTTTCTCTCCCTTTGCCTTCATCTTGGCAACTTCTGCAGCAATTTCGTCTTTAATTTCGTTGCTTACTTTTCTTCCGTCTAATAATGTCATATCCTAGAGTAGGGATTTTAATTAAAATATTAACGCATCTTATTCATTGCCTGCATCATTTTTCGGCCGCCCCCTCCTTGCATCATCTTCATCATTTTGCTCATTTGGTCGAACTGCTTCAATAATTGATTTACTTGCTGAACTTCGGTTCCACTGCCTTTGGCAATACGTTTCTTTCTACTTCCGTTTATAATGCTTGGGGTACTCCTTTCCGCAGGAGTCATCGAATGAATAATCGCTTCAATTCCTTTAAATGCATCGTCATCAATATCAACATTTTTCAAAGCCTTTCCTGCGCCTGGTATCATTCCAACCAAATCCTTCATGCTACCCATTTTCTTAACTTGCTGAATCTGTTTCAGAAAGTCATCAAATCCGAATTGGTTTTTTGCAATTTTTTTCTGAAGTTTTCTAGCCTCCTCTTCATCAAACTGTTCTTGCGCTCTTTCAACAAGGGAAACCACGTCCCCCATCCCTAGAATACGATCTGCCATACGTGAAGGGTGGAATACATCAATAGCATCCATCTTCTCTCCTGTTCCAATAAACTTGATAGGTTTATCGACTACGCTTTTAATAGATATCGCCGCTCCACCTCGTGTATCACCATCAAGTTTTGTAAGAATAACTCCCTCAAAATTAAGCCTATCATTAAAAGCTTTTGCTGTGTTTACTGCATCTTGACCCGTCATGGCATCCACGACAAACAATGTTTCTTGTGGATTAATGGCTTTATGAACATTGGCAATTTCGGTCATCATTTCTTCATCCACCGCCAAACGACCCGCCGTATCCACAATTACCACATTATGTCCATTTTTCTTAGCATGAGCAATGGCGTTTTGAGCAATCTCCACGGGATTCATATTTCCCTCTTCGCTATACACCTCAACACCTACTTGGTCTCCCACCACGTGCAGCTGATTAATGGCCGCAGGACGATAGACATCACAAGCTACCAATAATGGTTTTTTGGTTTTTTTAGTCTTCAGGTAATTTGCCAATTTCCCTGAAAAAGTCGTTTTACCACTCCCCTGTAAACCAGACATTAAAATAACACTTGGGTTTCCACTAAGATTCATACCCGCGGTTTCTCCTCCCATCAATTGGGTAAGTTCATCCTTTACCAATTTCACCATTAATTGGCCAGGTTGTAAAGTGGTAAGAACGTTTTGACCTAATGCCTTTTCTTTAACTGTATTTGTAAAGTCTTTGGCTATTTTAAAGTTCACATCGGCATCTAGTAACGCGCGTCGAACTTCTTTTAAAGTTTCGGCAACATTTACTTCTGTAATACTTCCATGTCCCTTTAAGACGTGAAGTGCTTTATCTAGTTTATCACTTAAATTATCGAACATAATACTACTTGCATTTTAAGAATGCCAAAGATACAAATTGAAGTGTGAGTGACAAAGTTACCTACAATGAAAGATGGTCCTAATAAATGTCTTGTAAATAAGGTGACACCTTTTTGTAATTCACTATTATTTAAATAATTATATAATTGAAAGTGTTAATTCAGTTAAAGAAGTGGAAACTTAACTATAAATGTTGTGCCCTTCCCTATGCTACTTTCAACTATAATAACGCCTTGATGTTTTTTAACAAAATCCGTTGCTAATTGTAATCCCAATCCAGTTCCCATCTCACCTTTTGTTCCCAATGTACTTGTTATACTATCCAGTTTAAAAAGAGAATCTACTTGTTTTTGAGACATTCCAATTCCTTGGTCTCTAATCATTAAAACTAACTCGGATTTCTCCTCTAATAATATTACCTCAACAATACCTCCTTCATTAGAATATTTTATTGCATTTGAAACTAAGTTTCTAACCACAGTTTGTATCATATCGCCATCACAGTAAAATATTATATTTTCAACTAAAGAATCCTTTATAATTATTTGCTTTAAATCTGCTTGAAATTTTAATATTTTGAGAGATTCTTTTATTAATTGAGTGACATTTAAATTTGTAGGATTAAAGTTAATTTCTCCTGTTTGAGACAGAGCCCATCGCAATAAATTGTTGAGTAAATTTACTGTATTACCAGTAGCCTGATTAAGACTAACCAATATTTCTTTTAAATCTGGATCTTGTATTTCAGATTCTTCAAGCAAATGTAACAGACCTTCAATGGCATTCAAGGGTTGCTTTATATCGTGACCAATAATGGAGAAAAATTTGTTTTTGGTATTATTTAGTTGAACCAGTTCTTTGTTTTGCAAATCTATTTGAACCTGCCTCTCTTTAAGTAAATTGTTTGTAAAAGCAAGTTTATGATTTAATCGCTTATAGCGATCCACTTGAAATGTAATTATTAATCCTAATAAAATAAATGCAACATAACTTATCCAAAGAATTATATAAAACTTATTCGAAGAATTTGAATTTTCCTTATACGCTGTACCCAAGGTCATCGTATATCCAAAATAAGTCTTCTCTGTTAATAGAAAACTATCTATTCCCAAATTGAAATTTTTATAATATTCTTTATCCTTGTGTGTATTATACACCTTTGCCCCATCATAAACTTGTTGCCTATCGAAATCTTGACCTTCTTCGTTTCGAAATAAAAATATAAACTCATTAGAAGTTTCATCATCATATACTGGTTGAATAATTGACTTAAAGTCTATTATGGGTGCAACATATCCTAATACTTTACCATCTCTAAATACTCTAAAATTTAATGGGAATCCGGGCCAACCCTCTACTAAATTGATTGGAGGGAACAGGTGCAAACCATCCTTGGCCAAAAGTCTATCTAGATTCTCAATTTCTTTATCATTTCTTAAGGAAGCTACCTTTTTCCCACCCAAATTAGCTGGATCCATTTGATTGGGAGTAAAACTAAACTTAAAAACATGGGAAGTATCAATAAACGAAACAACAATTGAATCTTGACGGTTTATATCTCTAAACTGAATCCGAACAAAATCTTGAAATTGCTCTGCCGATGGTAATTCCTTCGATAAATTCATAAAAGTATTCATCCCAGAAACTAGACCCGCAAAATTATCTACCGAAGAAGAAAATTGATTAATCATGCGCTCATGAACAGATTCTAAACGCTCAGCCCTAGCTAGCTTTTCATTTTCTTTGAATTTGTTATTTAAAAAGAAAATAAAAAAGAATACACCCAAAGTAACTATGCAAAACTTTATCCAATGCGAATACTTTTTCACTATAAATGTCTAAGTTTAAAAATATAAGAAAATGCAAAGTAGGAAAATCTAACTTAATGGAAGGTGAGTAAAATCATTAAATTATAATTCATCCCAAATAATCATAAGCTTCTCTAATAAATAAAGCCCAAACAATGTTTGGGCTTTATTAAGGGACAAAAAAAGGGTCGTTTAGTTCTTTTCAAAAGTGAGGTAATCGGTACCACCATTACCTCCGCTTATATCTATTAATTCAATTTTGGAACTTGATACAGAGATAAAATCCCAATCATCATTTAAGTCTTCAAATTTGCTGTCTTCAGAAACCGCAAAGAAAATGTTGAAATCATCATCGTCCGTTGAGTTTCCGTCATCATCGCTAGACGAATTACTACTATCGTCTGAAACAGACCAAGAGCCCGTAATAGTTTCATTCCCTTTAGTGGCTAACAACAAACCATCTGCATTAAAGCTAAACGAATAGCCTGTAAAATCACTTGTTTCGTCTTGACCAGAGTCTATAAAACTTGTGATTCTCCAGGTTCCACTTTCTGCAACTTGTGTGGTCTGATCTGCACTCGTTTCGTTGGGAGTAGAAGAGGCATTTGAGCTATCATCCTTACTACAGCTTGTGAAAGTAAGAACCATAGAGAATACAAGGGCTAATTTTAAAATTTTCTTTTTCATATTATTTTCTATCAATTTATTTTAGGTTTATAATTTTTGAAGTATTAGGGTATCGGTTCCACCATTACCCCCACTCACGTCTTCCAGGTTAATCGTAGTTTCGGTATAGGAAAGCACATCCCAGTCATCATTAAATTCATCAAATGGAATTTGAGTGCCAAAATCTAAATTTAAGTCTAAGGTTGAAGTGCCTGTCACACTCCAAGTTCCATTAAAGGTATTTGTGCCATTATCAGCAACCACAGTTCCACCGCTATTGAAAGTTAGGTTATACCCGTAGTAATCGTAAGTTTCATCAACACCATCATCGAGATAGGTAGCAACATACCAAGGACCATTTAAAAGGGTGTCTATAAGACCTTGGCCTCCACCTCCACCACCGCAACCTGTGTGAGGGTTTCTTCCGAAGTTAAGGTAGTCTGTACCACCATTTCCACCACTCACATCCATAAGTTGGATTAATTGAGTATCATAACCTGTTACATCCCAATCGTCGTTTAAATCTTCAAACGGATCGTCTTGACCAACAATGTCAAAGTTTAATACCAAATCTAGTCCGCTACCACTGTCTGTTACCATCCAGAAACCATTTTTAGTATTTGATGGACTTGTTGCAGTTACCGAACCGTTGATGTTGTAAACAAATTCATAGTCTACATAATCGCATGTTTCATCATTTCCATCATCATCGAGTAAATTTACGTACCAAGAACCGTTTACTAGATTATCGATAAAGTCATTCGTATTTCCACCACCACCACTATAAGGTGTTCTTTCATAGGTTAAGAAATCTATACTTCCATCTCCTCCACTTATATGCTTTAAACGTATAATATCGTTAGTTGCCTCAAGTACTTCCCAGTCTTCGTCTATTTCGTCAAGTGGGCTTGCAGTACCAAAGAATAAATCTACTTTATCGACACCACTGTCTACATAAAAATCCCAAGTACCTGCTGTACTTCCACTTGTATTGGTTGCTTCGGCAGTGCCATCTACAGCAAAGCTAAATTCGTAATCAGCAAAGTCACTGGTTTCATCGTAGTCATCAAAGAAGTAAGTTACATACCATACTCCTGTGGTTAAATAATTTTCAAAATCTGTTGGATCTGTATTTCCACCTCCATCATTACTACAATCTGCTTGAGAAATAGCATCAATTAATTCTTGATTTGAATTTACACTCATCGTTTGACCATTAACAATAACCGACATAGGATAATCTATTGCAATGTATACCCCTTCTTGTAAATAAAGGAGATAGTCTAGCCATTCGTGTGCATTATTTAATGTGATACTTCCTGTTTGTTCATTATTATTATTGTAGATAAAACAATCTATAGGATATACAAAATCTACACAGGCATACGTATCTACAATACTGTTGGTACAGTCTGAAATAAGCGAAGCAAATTCATTTTCATTAGCTACGTCTATAATAGTGAAATCCTCAGCAACCAATTGTATTGGGAACACTATATCCAATACATCTGTATCACTTGGAAATTGATCAAATATTTCTTGAACCAATCTCAAATCATTAATTGATTCTAACGTTAGTTTTTGACCATTGGCAAATACTTCAATGGGAAACACTACCGAAAAACAATCACTCCCATCTATAATATTATCCATGGTCCCATTATTTTGAGAGGCACTTCGCAATAAATTGGTAATGGTTGAATTTGCAGTAAAGGTTTCTTCGTTATTGGTTTCGTCGATAAATTCTTTATCTTCTTTTTGGCAGGAGCCTAAGAATAGCACTAATCCTAAAAGAAGTAAAAACTGTAGGTTAATTAATTTTTTCATAGAAATTTTTTGTTTGTTTATTGGTAAAACAGATAAAATAAACTTTACCCTACCCATCATTAACTTTTTTTATAAATTTGATGAAAACCATTCTAACTTCATATGGCAGATAACGTTTGTTCCGAGAAGGTATACAACCAAATTTACTATAATTGGGGCAAACCTATATTCCATTTTATATTTTTTAAATGTGGGGACGAAGCCCAAGCAAACGATTTAGTTCAGGAAGCTTTTATAAAACTATGGCAAAACTGTGAGAAAGTTCCAGAAGAAAAAGCAAAATCCTTTTTATATACTGTAGCCAATAATATGTTTTTAAATGAAGTAGCTCATAAAAAAGTGGTGTTAAAACATGCGCAGCTTCAGCCCGACAAAGTGAACAAACAATCTCCAGAGTACTTAATGGAGGAAAAGCAGTTTGAAGAAAAATTACAAAATGCTATTGCCAACTTAACCGAAGCACAGCGAACCGCGTTTCTTTTAAATAGAATTGAAGGTAAAAAATATGCCGAGATTGCGGAAATATTGGAAATTTCGGTGAAAGCAGTAGAAAAAAGAATGAGCCAAGCACTGGCCTCACTAAGAAAAGAAATTGATGAATTTTAAAATATTGAGGTAGGGTAAAATAATCGACAACTGTTTCAGTATTGATATTGGAAATGAAGGATATGGATAAAAACTACATATTACACAAATACCTTAATGGCGAAGCCACTATAGAAGAAATTGAATTATTAAAAAATGATTCAAAATATACTTCTTATGTAAAAATTGCTGAAGCCACCCAAGGTTTTGAAACTCCAGCTTTTAAAGCGGAGGAAACTTTTACTGCTATCAAATCCAAAAATGATTTAAAAAAGGGGAAAGTAAGATCGTTATTTTCTTCGAAGTATATAGTAAGAATTGCAGCTGTGTTGGCATTAATTGTAACTAGTTATTTATTCTTAGAAAATAGAGATACTTCCATTACTACAGACATTGCGCAAAAAGAAAATTTCTTGTTGCCAGACGAATCTGAAGTAACCCTAAACGCTATGTCCCAGCTAGCTTATAATAAAAAAGGATGGGACAAAGAACGAAAATTATCCTTGGAAGGGGAGGCTTATTTTAAGGTAAAGAAAGGATCAACTTTTAGTGTTGAGACACCTCAAGGCACGGTAACAGTTTTGGGAACTCAATTCAATGTTTTTTCAAGGAAAAATCAATTTAATATCACCTGTTATGAAGGGCTCGTAAGTGTCGCTTTTAGTGATACACTTGTAAAAATTCCAGCAGGAAACTACATTACAATTGAAAATAATAAAATAGTAAACAACGAATCTTTAGCGCTTAATGCTCCCACTTGGGTGAATAACGAAAGTTCTTTTGAAAATGTATTGGTTACCGATGTTTTAGCAGAATTTAAAAGGCAATATCCCGTTACTATACATACAGAATTAAATTTAAATAAACGATTTACAGGAAGCTTTACACATACCAATTTAACAGTAGCATTACGCTCCATTTGCGATCCATTACAGCTAGATTTTACTATCGCAAATAACGAAGTGACGCTTTATGCAAAGAACAGTAACTAAACAACAATCAACTTTCCTTTGCCTCTTTTTATTCTTTTTCCAAACCATTATGGTTGCTCAAGAAATGCTTCCATTATTGGAAATCATAACGGATTTAGAACAAAAACACGAGGTACGATTTTCTTATGTGGAAGCAGAAATTACCGATATACAAGTAGTTTCTCCTAGCTCTACTTCTTCATTAGCAGAAAGCATTGAGCATCTCAACTCAAATACTCCATTTCAGTTTAATAAAATTAATGCTAGGTATTATTCTGTAACCAAAAGAGAAGTGGTTTCTTCTAATTATTGCGGAAAAATTATTGATGGAAGTACAGGCCTACCCTTAGAAAATGCCTCCGTTTTAGTAGGAGTTAATAAATACACCACGGTTTCAAACAGCCAAGGCGTGTTTTATATTCCTAATAGTTATATTTCTGAAACTATTTCCATAAGCTATATTGGGTTCGAAACATTAAATCTCTACAGCTCCTCTATTTCTCTCAATTGTCCGGAAATTGTACTATTCCCCTCCATTTCAAGATTAAATGAAGTACTTATAAGCAATGTTTTGGTTCGTGGTATTAGCCGAAACGTGAATGGGTCTACTAGTTTACGTACTCAAAACTTCGGACTACTTCCAGGCCAAACCGAAAATGATGTGTTGCAAATGGTGCAGGCACTTCCTGGGATAGAAAGCAGTAATGAGACTATTTCGACCATAAATATTCGCGGGGGTGCCAATGATGAAAATTTAATACTTTGGGAGGGCATCAGGATGTACCAAACCGGGCACTTTTTTGGCCTTATTTCTGCTTTTAATCCAAGCCTTACTAAAGAAGTATCGGTTTATAAAAACGGAACCCCTGCAACCTTCGGGGAAAGTGTTTCGGGAGTAATTGATATGACTTCCAATAATAACATTGCTAGAAAATTTAATGGTGGCATTGGAACCAACCTCATTAACGCGAATGCTTTTTTAGAAATTCCAATTTCCAATTCCCTAGGATTTCAAATTTCAGGAAGATCTTCTATTAATGAAATCTTTGAAACCCCTGCTTATAATAGTTTTTCAGACAGGATATTTCAGGAAACATTAATTACAAATTTGAATAACCCAGAGTTGGTTTCCAATCTACAAACCAATGAGTTTTTTCATTTTTTTGATGTAGGAGGAAAAATCCTTTGGGACCCAACCGAAAACGATAAAATCCGTCTTAATTTCCTAGCGCTTGAAAACCATTTTGAATACACCGAAAGGCTTTTTACAGATGAAGAAACTAGTACTTTAAAACAAAAAAGTGAAGCCTTAGGCCTTTCTTGGGAACGAAAATGGAGTAATACTTTTATCACCGAAGCATCCACGAATGTTTCCCACTATCTCTTATTTTCAAAAAAACAGGATATTTTAACCACTCAGGAAATTAATCAAGAAAATGAAGTTTTAGAGCTTTCAGCAAAGCTTGACACTCGCTTAAAATTGTCAGATAGGATACAACTTAACTCTGGGTATCATTTTTCGGAAATAGGAATTGCCAATACACAAGATGTTAATTTGCCACGTTTTCGAGATTACGAAAAAAACGTGCTCCGCTCTCACATTACTTATGCAGAACTACAATACGCTTCTTCTAATAAAAAAACAAGGATTAACGGGGGCTTACGAGGTAACTATTTTGAAAAACTTGATGAAATTATAATAGAACCCCGTTTTAATTTATATCAAGAAATCACAAATGGGTTTGCCTTTGAATTGGCCGGAGAATTTAAAAGCCAGACTGTGACCCAACGAATCGATTTGCAAAGTGATTTTCTAGGGGTTGAAAAAAGAAGATGGGTGTTGGCAGATAATGAAGAAGTACCTATTAAAAAAAGCAAACAAGGATCTGTGGGTTTATTATATAATTATGAGGGTTGGTTTATTAATGCAGAAGGGTATTATAAAAATGTGGCGGGTATTACAAGTAAAAGTCAAGGGTTTCAAAATCAGTTTCAGTTTTCCAATGAAATCGGAAACTATTCAGTAAAGGGGGTCGAAGTAATTCTCAACAAAAAGTGGAGAAACTTTAGTGGATGGGCAAGCTATGGATACAGCAAAAATGATTACGATTTTGATAATTTATCCCCAAGTCAATTTCCCAATAATATTGATATTACCCATACCGTAACCGTGGCGAGTACTTACCAATTAAAAAATTTAAAATTGGCAGCGGGACTTAATTGGCGTACGGGAAAACCGTACACTTTACCCAGTGAAGAACCACTCATTTTTGAGGATGGTATACTTACCATTCCTTACAATAACCCAAATGAAGAACGTTTGCCAGACTACTTAAGATTAGATCTTTCTGCCGAATACCATTGGGATATTTCGGAAAATGTTGATGCTAAATTTAACTTGGCATTGCTCAATGTAACCAGCCAAGAAAGTTTGCTCAACCGAAGATTTGCATTAGAAGATGATACTGCTTTTGATTCAGAAATAAATAGAATTGAAGAACGGTCTTTAGGTTTTACCCCCAATTTTTCAGTACAATTCTTGTTTTAATAAAGATATATCTATGAATTCATAGAGTCTTTTATGGTTACATAGGGTTATCTTAGCAACACATTGTATTTCTATTATTATCTTAAAAAAATCATATCTTTTGCCAATGAATTTCTTTAAAAACATAGGATATTCTTTGGTTTTTATTGCCTTTCTTTTTATTCCACAGCTACTTAGCTCCCAAGTGGATGTAAAAAAACAGATAGATAGTGTCCTTTCAGTGATAAAAGGTAACTCATATGAAGAAAAAAAGGAGGCCTATTCCCATTTAAATACCATAATAGCCAAAACCCAAAGTGAAGCGCAATCACTTTTTGAATATGCCCTTTCTAAAGATAGTACCGACTTAGGAAAAATGATTCTTTACAAACGGTATAGCCAAAAATTATCTCAACAGGGTTTAACCGATGATGCTCTAAAATATAAGCTTTTAGGCTTAGAACTTGCCAAAAAGTTAAAAGACGAAAGAGCCATAACCGAGTATAATCTTTCTGTTGGCAATACCTATTTATACCAAAACAAAGTTGACAAAGCCTTGTATCATTTTAACGTTGCTGAAGCTCTTGCCGAAAAACCAGATTACCACGACTTTCTGTGGAATGTCTATTACCACAAAGGATTATTACAAGGTGTCTTAGGGGATCTTGAGGGACATACCGAATTTTATAGAAAAATGTGGGATGCTATTGAAGAATACGAAAACACTCCTCAAAAACGATTCGCTTTATACATAATCGTTGAGCATTTTTCACAATTAGACAAGCCTATTGAACTAGCCAAATACACCGAAATACTTTCTGAATTGTATGAAGATGCACATCCCAACACCCCTGCGGGACATATGCCCATTAAAAATATTTTTGAAAAACGGGAAGACCCTTCTAACATTCCACAACTTAAAGAATCTATAAGAATTAGTGATAGTTTAAACAGTATCAATTCGCAAAGTTATTCTACCATTGCGCTGGCCAATACGTACTCAAAAATGAATTCACCAGAAAAGGCCATTCCCTATTTGGAGAAAGCCTTGGCAAAGCTAGAGACAGTGAAAAAACCACAGGTAAAACTCGATGTTTTACTGAAAATGACCACGATACAATTTGAAGCAAAAAACTACAAAGACGCATATACCTATAAAACCAAGGAAACCACACTACGAGACAGTGTGAATTCTGAAAGGATGCAAAGAAATATTGCAGAACTCGAAGTAAAATTTGATACCGAAAAAAAGGAACGAAAAATCTTAGAACAAAATCTCACCATTGAAAAAGAAACTCGAGAAAAGAATCAAATTCTATATCTACTTATTGGTCTAGGTATATTGCTTCTATTATCCTTTTTCTTTTTTCAAAAAAGATTAAAAGATCAAAAAACTATTGCAACACAAAAACAAGCATTAAAAGACCAAGAAATAAAAGAACTTCAACAAAAAAATAAACTCTTAGCACTTAACAGTATGATTGAAGGACAAGAAGCGGAACGGTTGCGAATTGCAAAAGATCTCCATGACAGTCTTGGAGGCTTATTAAGTACCGTTAAAGCACATTTTACAACCATTCAAAAAGAAATTGAGCAACTGGAAGAATTAAACATCACGGCAAAAACAAATAGTCTTATTGATGAAGCATGCATAGAGGTACGGAGAATTTCCCACAATATGATGCCTCACGCCTTAAGTATCTCCGGACTTCAAGGCGCTGTGGAAGACATAGCTGAAAATTTAAGGGATGAGGGTTACGAAGCAACTCTGGAAGTGAATCATTTACCCGAAAAAATTGAAGCCACTAAAGAAGTGATGATTTATAGATTGGTGCAAGAAATTATATCGAATATTCGTAAACATGCCGAAGCCAAGTCTGTTTTAATTCAAATATTAGGATATAAAAAAGAACTCAATCTCATTATTGAAGATGACGGAAAAGGGTTTATTTATGATGAAGCGATGGAAAAAGGAGGACTAGGCCTTAAAAGTATTAATAGTCGAGTGCAATTTCTCGACGGAACCATTTCGTGGGACAGTCAACCAAACAAAGGAACCTCAGTAACCATAAACATCCCCATACTATGATAAAAGTACTCATTGTAGACGATCATAAAATGGTAATCGACGGGATGACACTTCTACTTGAAAACCATCCCGAAATCGAAGTTATTGGTACCGCCTTAGACGGTGAAGAGGGTATTGAAAAATTAAATATACTTAATCCAGATGTTGTTTTACTCGATATCAATATGCCAGGCATTAATGGTATTGATACTTGTAAAGAGATGATTAAAATTTCACCAGAAATTAAAATCGTAGCTATTTCTATGCATAAAGAGAGTAGTCTAATTAAATTGATGCTTAAAAACGGTGCAAAAGGTTATGTTTTAAAAAATGCTGGGCAAGATGAAATTATTGAAGCCATTCAAGACGTTTATAACGGAAAAACCTATCTGGATGAAACAGTTAACGAAATTATTGTAAATAGTGTTACTAAAAGCTCGCAACAAATTGCTCAAAGTCCTTTCCCGAGTTTATCAAGACGGGAAAAAGAAATTTTAGAACTCATTCTTGAAGAATGTACCACGCAAGAAATTGCCGAAAAACTCTTTATTAGTTTTGGTACAGTAGAAACTCACCGTAGAAATATGCTGATAAAAACAGGAGCTCGAAACACAGCAGGGTTGGTACGCATTGCTTTAGAATACGAGCTTCACAAATAAGTTACATTCGTTCTGGAACTCCAATTCCTAACAATCCAAAAGCCGATTTAATAACCTCTCCCACCGCTTTGGAAAGAGCTACACGGAAATTCTTTTCAGCTTCCGTATTTGCTCCAAAGATGGAAATATTTTGAAAAAACGAATTGTACAGTTTCACTAAATCATAGGTATAATTAGCAATTAATGCTGGACTATAATTGGAAGCCGCCTCTTGCACTTTTTCAGGAAATAACTGAAGTTGTTTCAGCAACTCTTTCTCTTTATCTTCAAGCTTTAGATTAGAATCAGTAAACGAAGCCGAAGTGCCCGCTTTTCTTAAAATCGATTGAATTCGCGCATAAGTATACTGAATAAAAGGCCCCGTATTTCCTTGAAAATCGACACTTTCTTTGGGATCGAAGAGAATTCGTTTTTTGGGATCTACTTTTAGGATATAATACTTTAACGCCCCTAACCCAATAATTTTGTACAACTCTGCTTTTTCTTCTGTTGAAAGATCATCAATCTTTCCTAATTCTTCTGAAATTGCTCTTGCGGTATCTACCATTTCATCCACCAAATCATCGGCATCTACTACTGTTCCTTCTCTACTTTTCATCTTTCCAGAAGGTAAATCGACCATCCCGTAACTTAAGTGGTATAAATTTTCTGCCCAGCTATAGCCTAGTTTTTTCAGGATAAGAAACAATACTTTAAAATGGTAATCCTGTTCGTTTCCAACGGTGTAAATCATTCCGTTTACATCGGGATGATCCTTTACTCGCTGTATGGCTGTACCAATATCCTGAGTCATATACACTGCGGTACCATCGCTTCGCAACACAATTTTTTCATCAAGACCGTCTGCCGTTAAATCGCACCAAACAGAGCCATCTTCTTTTCTATAAAAAACTCCTTTTTTAAGTCCTTCTTCAATATTATCTTTTCCTAATAGGTAGGTGTCACTTTCGTAATAATAACTGTCAAAATCAACCCCTATTTTTTTGTAAGTTTCTTCAAAGCCTTCATAGACCCAACCATTCATTTTTTTCCATAATCGAACTGTCTCAGGATCACCTAATTCCCATTTTAGAAGCATTTCTTGAGCATCTCTTAAAATTGGAATGTTTTTTTCAAAATGAGTTTCAATAAAAGATTTTACACGTTCTTTTACTTTTTCAGAAAGATATTTTTTTCTTTTCTCCTTGTCAATTTCAAAAAGTATTCCATCATTTATCCAATCTAAATAGTTTACTAAAAACTCATCTCTATAATTAAGTATTTCATTGTCTTCAACATTATTTAATAAATTAAAAATATTATCAGAAAATATCAATTCGTAATTTCCTGAATTTGAGGAAATCAACTTCAGAGATGGATTTTTATAATTTATGTAATCTACTAAAGCACTTTTTAAACATTCAAAATATATATAACTATCAGTATCTATTGTATTTAACAATTCATTCAAATTACTTTCATTACCATGAATCTTATAATTTAAAGCTTGTTTATAGGCTATAATACTATTTATTAAAGCTACTTTAAGTTGATTTTTAAACTCTTCGTTGAATCTCACATAATATTTACCAACTAAATGATCTCCTTTTCTGCCATATGTACTTGGTTTCTCCCCTTTACCAAATTTTTTCCAAGCCAACATACTTTTACAAATATGTATCCCTCGGTCGTTTATAATTTGGGTTTTGTAGACTTTTTTTCCTGAAGCTTTTAAAATTTCAGCAACCGAATACCCCAACAACACATTTCGAATATGACCTAAATGAAGGGGTTTGTTAGTATTGGGAGAGGAATACTCCACCATCATGGCTTCGGTACCTTGAGGAAGGATTCCAAAGGTTGAAAAGTCGGAAACAGTTTTGAAGAAATCTAAATAATAAGCATCACTTAATACAATATTCAAAAATCCTTGAACCACATTAAATTTGGAAACTTCAGGAACATTTTCAATTAAGTAGTTCCCAATAGCCTCCCCTATTTGCACAGGATTTCCTTTTACAATGCGAAGCATGGGGAAAACAACCACTGTGATATCCCCTTCAAAATCTTTACGCGTCGCTTGAAATTCAATAGTCTCTAAACTAGCACTATATAAATTTTGAACAGCCGTTTTAATTTTCTCAGAAAGTGTTTCCTGTAAAGTCATATTCCCATTTTTGAAGGGGCAAAGATACAAGAATTTTCAAGGATTAGTGCTCCTTAGGACTCGTGTTACTTTCTATTTTTCAAAAAAGCACCTGCAATTAATGCCACAACACCAAGGCCTATCATAGCAAGAGATTGATTACTCAATCCTTCTTTTGCACTCACCTCGAGGGGTCCCACATCCAAAACTTCCTGCGGAACAAATGCATTATACAATCCGAAGGCAATTAATACAATACCAACAACTAGGAGCGCAGTTTTTAAAATTTTCATAATAGGTGTTTTTTGAGTTTTACTAAAGGTACAAAATTAACCTCTAGGTAAAAACACCTCGGCCATCATACAGCGTGCACTACCGCCTCCGCAAGTTTCAATGGTTTCTAATTCACTACTTAAAATGGAACAATGCTTTTCAATGGCTACTACTTGATCGGGGGTTAAACTTTTATGGGCAGCTGCACTCATAACAAGGTAACGCTTATCATTTGCGCCCAAAACCTGAAGCATATTTCCCGCAAATTGATACATCTGCGCTTCGGTAATTTTGATAATTTCCTTATTACTTTCTCGAAGTTGTTTCACTACTTCTTTTCGCTCCTTGGGATCGTCGATGGTGTCTAAGCAAATCACACAAAAATTTTCTGCCAAGCACATCATGACATTGGTATGATAAATAGGCAAACGTTCCCCATTGACCGTTTGATAGGCATTAAAAATAACGGGGTCGTATTCAAAATCTTCACAAAATTCTATAAATAAATCTTCATCGGCACGTGGTGATAGTGCACAATAGGCTTTTCCGTTAACTCTATCCATTAAAATACTGCCAGTCCCTTCTAAGAATATTCCTTCGTCTTCGGCAGTAGTATAATCCATAAATCCTTCAATAAGGAACCCCTCAGCTTCTAATCTATCCATGACCTCTTCTCTTCGTTCGCGACGTCTATTTTCCGCAAACATAGGATATAATGCTACTATTCCATTTTCATGAAAACTTACCCAGTTATTCGGAAAAATGGAGTCTGGTGTATCCATTAACAAGTCGTCATTTTCAACGATCACATTTACCCCAACGGCCCTTAATTTTTCTACAAATGCATCAAATTCTGCTTGAGCTTTTGCATTAATTTCAGCATTTTTAATGTCGATATCTTCTTGAAAATAGTTGTTTACCGCTGTTTCTTCATTCATTCTAAAAGCCACAGGGCGAATCATTAAAAGGGTGTTGGTAATTTGACTCATTAAAATTCGTTTTACAGACTGTAAAAATAGCTGTTTTTGCAATTGAATTTACCAATTCTTATAGGTAACTTAGTATTTAATTCACAATAATAGTATGACCGAAAAACAAAAAATGCTTGCTGGCGAAATGTACGACCCCTTGGACAATGTACTATTTAATGAACGTGAGCAAGCCAAACTACTTTTTCAAGAAATTAATAACCTAAACGAAACCCAAAAAGAGAAACGAAGTAAATTAATTTATAAACTTTTTGGGAAGGCAGGTAAAAATCTGTGGGTGGAGCCTCCATTTTATTGTGATTATGGATATAATATCTCTGTGGGGAATCATGTTTTTTTTAATTATAACTGTTGTATTTTGGACGTGATGCCTGTGACCATAGGCCATAACGTAATGATAGCTCCCAATGTGCAAATCTATACAGCTACACATCCTTTAGAAGCCAAGGCAAGAAATTCAGGGAAAGAATTTGCAAAACCTATCTCCATTGGCAATGACGTTTGGATTGGAGGTAGTGCTATTATTTGCCCTGGAGTGACTATTGGAAATAGAGTAGTGATTGCCGCAGGTGCTGTGGTTACAAAAAATATTCCTGATGATGTTCTAGTAGGTGGAAACCCTGCAAAAGTGCTTAAAGCGATTGAAAACTAAAACCCTTTATTAATCATTTTTAAAATTATAAACGATTCCTATCCCATACGCTGGCCCTTGAAATACGTTGCGTCCTGAGAGCACATAGGATAGAGAAACATAGGCTCCTATATTATTTGAAAAAGGCTTATAGACAGTCCCCCCAACTTTATGGTAATCAACACCAAATGCTCTAAAATTTTGAGGACTTGGTGTCCCTAAATAATCAATTCCACCAAATGAGTGCTGAAAATCATAGTAAATATCATAATACCATTTGGACGAAGCACGACCGGCTTTTATAACAAATGGGAAACTATTGGGTACTTCTTCAAGTTTAAAGGAATAGCCACTTTGTAAACTTGTAAACCAACCTGAATGGCATTGATAATGAAATACACCCCTCGTTTCAAAAATTGTGGCTTGTTGTCCAATATCATTTAATCCTCCAATACTATAATCACTTAATGGCGTTGAAAACCCTCCTGCAAGACTAATTTCAAACTTTCCTTTTTCAAATTCTTTCTGAAAAACTTTATGCTTTAAGAAAATTGAAATATCCTGAAAATCACTATTGTCATCACTCACAAGATATGGTATAGATACAGAGACATCAAGGGTGTTTGTAATTCCATAGACTCCATATAAATTTCCATAAAAAAGACTTCTTGACAAGTCTATTTTTTCTCTTCCAGCAAAATAAGATTTCGTGTCTTCAAAGCCAAACCCCAAAACTGCAGACGCATTACCTTTCCCTTTATAAAAACCATCTATAACGCCCTGTGAGAACACTTGGAAGGTGACAAAGAATATTAAAAATGTAAATATCAACTTTCTCATAAGATGTAATTTATGAGATAAGTCGGATGTTTTTAAAAAAATTACATCAATCTCTTATTAGGGGCATGGTAGAGCAACGCAATAACCCTTCTTGTTTGGCAATTTCGGCATAGGGAACTTCCTCAACTGTAAAGCCTTCTTTTCGAAGCCACGTGTTTAAACGTATGAAGTTTTTTTCTGAAATAACCACTTCAGGAGAAATGGAAAAAATATTGCTATTCATATGGTACATTTCATCTTTGGTGATATGAAAACAGTTTTCTTTTCCGAAGAAATTCACCAACCATTCATATTCTTCCTCAATTAAAAAACCTTCTTTATGAATAATTGCCTTTCCCCTTCCAAGAGGTTGAAAACAACAGTCTAGATGCAATGCATTTTCCCGAGGGTCGAAATTAGATTTTTTTAAGGAAAACGATACCACTTTTTTATGCGGAAATATTTCTTGAAGATAAACTACGGCCTCCATATTTGTCCTAGCAGTAATATATTTTCGATAATCTTTATCCTTAAAAGTACCCACAAAAATATAGTCTCCCCAAGGCATCACATCACCTCCTTCAATATGGGCATCTTCTGGAAACTCTATAATTTTTGAATCATCTATCTGGTCAATAACGTAATCTAAAGCGTCTATTTCCTTAGAACGATCTTCCAAAATGTTCCCATAAATAAATTTATCTTCAATCACAAAAGCAATGTCTCGTGCAAAGATTTGATTGTAATCTTTTATAACGTCTGGACGATACACCGTAACACCATATTTTTTAAAAACCGCAGCCACGGATTCCATTTCCTTCACCATATCTGCTTCTACAGGATAGGTTCCTGCTTTAATATGCTCTGCCGATTTTGGGTCATAGGCATCTTGTAGCTTAGGCGTAGGACCATTACTTACAGCAGTTCCTAAAACAACAGCCCGAAGCCTTGATATTTCGTCATTTATATTCAATTTAATCATACCCTAAATATAAAAAAAGCATCCGTTTTTGCGGATGCTTAATATCTTTTAGTAATTACCTATCTATAATCAATATCTTTAAAAGCCCTTAATGTTTCTCCAATATAAATTTGTCTTGGACGACCAATAGGCTCCTTACGCAAACGCATTTCTCTCCATTGTGCAATCCATCCTGGAAGTCTTCCCAAAGCAAACATAGGTGTAAACATTTCAACAGGGATCCCCATAGCTCTGTAAATAATCCCCGAATAAAAATCGACATTTGGATATAGTTTTCTATCCACAAAATACTTGTCTTCCAAAGCTTCTTTTTCCAATCCTTTTGCAATATCTAATACAGGGTCTTCAACTCCTAAATCATCCAATAAAGAATCTGCAGCCTTTTTAATGATCTTTGCGCGAGGGTCAAAATTTTTATACACTCTGTGTCCAAAGCCCATTAAACGGAAAGGGTCTTCTTTATCTTTGGCTTTTGCCATATATTTTTTGGTGTCGCCATCATCTGCCTTAATAGCTTCCAGCATTTCTATAACTGCTTGGTTAGCTCCTCCATGAAGTGGCCCCCACAGCGCATTAATACCTGCTGAAAGTGAAGCAAACAATCCTGCATGTGAAGATCCAACTATTCGCACTGTAGAAGTAGAACAGTTTTGCTCGTGATCTGCGTGTAAAATTAAAAGTTTATCTAAGGCGTCTACCACTATTTTATTTTGAGCATATTCTCCATGAGGTTTTTTGAACATCATTTTTAGGAAATTTTCTACATACCCCAAAGAATCATCTCCATAATCTAAGGGCAATCCTGCTCTTTTTCTATATGCCCAAGCGGTTAACACTGGGAATTTTGCCATAATTTTTACGATGGCACGGTACATATCTTCTTCACTATCTACATTTACCGAAGAAGGATTAAATGCTATTAATGCATTGGTAAGGGATGATAAAACTCCCATTGGGTGTGCAGATGATGGAAAACCGTCTAAGATTTTCTTCATATCCTCTGCTACAATAGATTGCTCCCTAATATCTTTATGAAACTTTTCAAGTTGTTCTCTCGATGGTAATTCTCCAAAAATAAGTAGGTAGGCTACTTCGAGGAAATCTGCTTTTTCGGCTAGTTCTTCGATAGCATATCCTCGATATCTTAGAATTCCTTTTTCACCATCCAAAAAAGTAATGGCACTTTCGCAAGCACCCGTATTTTTATATCCAGGATCATAGGTTATAACCCCTCCCGTATTACTACGGAAACTGCTTATATCCACAGCTACTTCATTTTCTGTACCTTCTGTAATAGGGAATTCATACTTTTTCCCATCAATTTCAAGCGTTGCAATCCTTGACATAAATATATTTTGATTTATTAGGGTTATACTAGAAATGCTAAATTACGAAATATTACACGATTTTTTAACATCTAACGCCACTAGAAGTGGTTAAATAAAACTTAAATTAATGAGGAAGCAATTAAAATTAAAAAACCTGCATAAGCGCAGGTTTTTTAATTTTCGAGAATTTTCAAATTTTATATTTTGAAGGCATTATTCTGGGGGTAATAGGCAACATCACATAACTCTTCTTCAATACGTAGCAATTGATTGTATTTTGCCATTCGATCACTTCGTGAAGCTGATCCAGTTTTAATTTGTCCTGTATTTAAACCTACTGCAAGATCCGCAATAGTATTATCCTCAGTCTCTCCACTTCTATGCGACATCACACAGGTATAACCAGCATTTTGTGCCATATTTACTGCTGCAATGGTTTCACTTAGGGTTCCTATTTGATTTACCTTAATCAAAATGGAATTGGCAATGCCTTCGTTTATTCCTTTGGATAATCTTTCAACATTCGTTACAAACAAATCATCTCCCACCAATTGCACTTTACCTCCTACTTTTTCAGTTAAATATTTCCAACCTTCCCAATCGTTTTCATCCATTCCGTCTTCAATAGAAATAATGGGATACTTTTCAGTTAATTCAGCTAAATAATCTGCTTGTTCTTTTGAGGAGCGCACTTTTCCTTTATCACCTTCAAATTTTGTATAATCATATTTCCCATTTACATAAAACTCAGCCGAAGCACAATCCAAAGCAATCATTACTTCATCTCCCAATTTATACCCTGCATTTTTAGTTGCAAGTGCGATAGTTTCCAAAGCATCTTCTGTCCCATCAAGTGTAGGAGCAAAACCACCTTCGTCACCTACAGCCGTACTTAGGTTTCTATTGTGAAGTACCTTTTTTAAGTTGTGAAAAATTTCAGACCCCATTTGCATCGCATGAGTAAAACTCTTTGCTTTTACGGGCATCACCATAAATTCCTGAAAGGCAATAGGAGCATCACTATGCGATCCACCGTTTATAATATTCATCATAGGTACTGGAAGTGTTTTAGCACTCACTCCTCCCACATAACGATACAAAGGCATTCCCAGTTCATTGGCAGCAGCTTTGGCAGTAGCTAGGGAAACCCCTAAAATGGCATTAGCACCTAGTTTCGATTTGTTTTTAGTACCGTCCAATTCAATCATGATTTGGTCGATTGCTTCTTGCTCAAATACAGAAATTCCCAACAACGTCCCAGCAATTTTTCCATTTACATTTTCCACAGCTTTTAAAACACCTTTCCCCATATAGGGTTTACCTCCATCGCGTAATTCTACGGCTTCATGTTCTCCTGTTGAGGCACCCGAAGGAACAGCAGCTCTACCCATATATCCGTTTTCGGTAATAACATCTACCTCAATGGTAGGATTCCCTCTGGAGTCAAAAATTTGTCTTGCGTGAATTTCTATAATTATGCTCATGATTGGTTTATTTTAATTTGATTTGTGAAGATACAAAAGTTGATTGATAATGGTTATTGAAAAGGTCAACAAACATAGGCTTTTACATACTATAACGTTTTCGTTACAACCTACAAAAAAGCCCTCTTAAAGGGCTTCTTGTAATTTGTGTTTTTTTATATTATCGATAAATTCATCGAATAAATAGGCTGCATCGTGTGGTCCAGGACTCGCTTCAGGATGATACTGAACTGAAAATACAGGTTTGTCTTTTAATCTTATTCCTGCTACCGTATGATCGTTTAAATGAACATGGGTAATTTCCACATTTTTATGCGCTTCGGTTTCTTCTCTATTAATAGCAAATCCGTGATTTTGAGAAGTTATTTCTCCCTTCCCAGTTAAAAGGTTTTTAATTGGGTGATTAATTCCGCGGTGTCCGTGGTGCATTTTATAGGTAGAAATACCATTGGCAAGGGCCAAAACTTGATGCCCTAAACAGATTCCAAAAAGTGGTTTGTCTGTTTTTAAAATTTCTTTGGTGGTAGCAATTGCTTCTTTTAATGGCTCAGGGTCTCCAGGGCCATTGCTTAAGAAATATCCATCAGGTTCAAACGCTTGTAATTCTGAAAAAGAGGCGTTGTATGGAAACACTTTTATATAACAATCTCGGCTGGCTAGGTTACGTAAAATGTTTTTCTTGATTCCAATGTCTAGTGCCGAAATTTTATAGGGAGCATTTTCATCGCCAAAAAAATAAGGTTCTTTTGTAGAAACTTTTGAAGCCAATTCCAATCCTTTCATATTGGGAAACTCGTCTAATTTAATCTTTAAATTTTCAAGGTTATCTACTTCTGTCGTAATCACTGCATTCATGGCACCATGATCGCGAATGTAGCTTACCAATGCTCTTGTATCTACATCACTAATAGCCAACAGATTGTTTTTATCTAGAAATTCTTCCAAAGAACTATCTGCATCGGGTCTTGAATAATGGTAACTAAAATTACGACAAATTAAACCGGCAATTTTAATTCCCTCAGACTCTACTTCTTCTTTTTTGGTTCCATAATTTCCAATATGCGCATTGGTGGTAACCATCAATTGCCCAAAATAAGAGGGGTCTGTAAAAATTTCTTGATAGCCCGTCATCCCTGTATTAAAACATACTTCTCCAAAGGCAGATCCTTCTTTACCTCCTACTGCTTTTCCGTAGAAAATAGTTCCATCGGCTAATAAAATAAGTGCTTTTTTTCGTGTTTGGTATTTCATATTCGATTTAGAATTTTACAAAAATAACATAAAAAAAGGGACTAACTTTAATGGTTAGTCCCTTACTTATTTACAAATGGTTGTTCATTTTATTCTTCTTCTTTTTTAGCTTCTGTTTTTACAGCAGGTGCTGCAGCTACAGCTGCTGAACTTCCTCCTCTACGACTTCTACGTGTAGATTTCTTTTTAGTTGCTTTACCAGCGTTGTAGATTTCATTATAATCTACTAACTCGATCATTGCCATATCTGCATTATCACCTAAACGATTACCCAATTTAATAATACGGGTATATCCTCCTGGACGATCTCCCACTTTTACAGCTACTTCTCTAAAAAGTTCGGTAACAGCATCTTTTTGACGCAATCTAGACATTACAATACGACGATTGTGCGTTGTATCTTCTTTAGATTTTGTCACTAAAGGCTCAACAAACTGCTTTAAAGCTTTAGCTTTTGCAACTGTAGTGTTAATTCTTTTGTGCTCAATTAGGGAACAAGCCATATTAGCCAACATAGACCTTCTATGTGCTGTTTTTCTACCTAAGTGATTGAATTTTTTTCCGTGTCTCATGACGTTTTGTTTTAATCATCATCTTGCTACAACTCTTTTTGAGGAGCAAAATATGATGGATTAGTCTTTATCTAATTTGTATTTTGAAAGATCCATTCCAAAATTAAGGCCTTTTACATTTACCAACTCTTCAAGTTCAGTTAATGATTTTTTACCAAAATTTCTGAATTTCATCAAATCGTTTTTGTTGAAAGAAACCAAGTCTCCAAGCGTATCTACCTCGGCTGCTTTTAAACAGTTTAATGCTCTTACCGAAAGATCCATGTCTATTAACTTGGTCTTTAGTAATTGACGCATATGAAGTGACTCTTCATCATAAGTTTCCGTTTGTGCAATTTCGTCTGCTTCTAAAGTGATACGCTCATCACTAAATAACATAAAGTGGTGAATTAACGTCTTAGCAGCTTCGGTAAGTGCATCTTTTGGATGAATAGAACCATCTGTAATGATTTCAAAAACTAATTTTTCGTAATCAGTTTTTTGTTCAACACGATAGTTTTCTATACTATACTTTACATTTTTAATAGGAGTATAGATAGAATCTGTAAAGATGATACCAAGAGGCGCATTTGCTTTCTTGTTCTCTTCAGCAGGAACATATCCTCTACCTTTTTCGATAGTAATTTCGAAATTAAGATTCACTTTAGGATCCATATTACAAATTACCAATTCTGGGTTTAGCACTTGGAAACCTGAGATGAATTTTTGAAAATCACCTGCAGTTAACTGCTCTGAACCAGAAACTGAAATTGTAACTGTTTCGTTATCTATTTCATCAATTTGTCTTTTAAGACGAACCTGTTTTAGATTTAATACTATTTCGGTTACATCCTCAACAACACCAGCAATCGTAGAAAATTCGTGATCTACTCCTTCGATGCGTACGGAAGTAATTGCAAAACCTTCCAATGAGGAAAGTAGCACTCGTCTTAATGCGTTACCTACAGTCAATCCGTAACCAGGTTCCAAAGGGCGAAATTCAAATTTCCCTTCGAAATCGGTTGAATTGATCATAATAACTTTATCAGGCTTCTGAAAACTAAATACTGCCATAATTTTTCTTCGTTTTAATTGTTATTTAGTTGCGCGGTTTATTAGTTTGAAGAATACTACAAACCCTTTGGCTAAATACCAATATCATTAATTTATTATTTAGAATATAATTCAACGATAAATTGCTCGTTGATGTTTTCTGGAATTTGGATTCTTTGAGGAATAGAAACATACGTTCCTTCTTTCTTTTCAGAATTCCAAGTAATCCATTCGTACACATGGCTAGCATTAGCCAATGAATTTTGAACAGCTTCCAAAGATTTTGATTTCTCTCTCACAGCTACAACATCACCAGGCTTTAATTGATAAGAAGGAATATTTACCTTCTCACCATTTACAGTAATGTGGCGGTGTGATACTAATTGTCTTGCAGCACTACGACTTGGCGCAATACCCATTCTATAAACCACGTTATCCAAACGAGACTCACATAGTTGAAGTAATACCTCACCAGTAATTCCTTGTGCAGCAGTTGCTTTTTTGAATAAATTACGGAATTGACGCTCCAATATACCATAGGTATATTTTGCTTTTTGCTTTTCAGCTAATTGAATAGCGTACTCAGATTTTTTTCCTCTTCTACGGTTTTGCCCGTGTTGTCCTGGAGGGTAATTTCTTTTTTCGAAAGATTTGTCTTCTCCGAAAATAGCTTCGCCAAATTTACGTGCTATTTTAGTTTTGGGACCAGTATATCTTGCCATTTTTAAAATTGAATTTTGAAGGGAAAACTAAATTAAGGTCATCCTCTAGTTTTCGTTTTCCTTCAGGGTTTATACTAAATTATTAATTATACTCTTCTTCGTTTTGGAGGACGACATCCGTTATGTGGCATTGGTGTAACGTCGATAATTTCGGTTACTTCAATTCCAGCATTGTGGATAGAACGAATAGCAGATTCTCTACCATTTCCTGGTCCTTTAACGTAAACTTTTACTTTTCGTAAACCAGCTTCGTGAGCAACTTTTGCACAATCCTCTGATGCTAATTGAGCTGCATAAGGAGTGTTTTTCTTAGATCCTCTAAAACCCATTTTACCGGCTGAAGACCAAGAAATAACATCGCCATTCTTGTTGGTTAATGAAATAATAATATTGTTGAAGGAAGCAGTAATGTGTGCTTCGCCCGTAGACTCAACAATAACTTTACGCTTCTTTGTACTTTTTGAACTAGACTTTGCCATATCTCTAAGGGTTATTTAGTTGCTTTTTTCTTGTTAGCAACTGTTTTACGTTTTCCTTTTCTTGTTCTTGAGTTATTCTTGGTACGTTGTCCTCTTAAAGGAAGACCAACTCTGTGTCGAATACCTCTGTAACAACCAATATCCATTAAGCGTTTAATGCTTAATTGAATTTCGCTACGTAATTCACCTTCAATCTTGAAAGACCCAACAGCGTCACGAATAGCACCAATTTCATCATCGGTCCAATCGTTTACTTTTTTGTCTTCGCTAACTCCGGCTTTTTCTAGGATATCTTGGGCACGGCTTCTACCAATACCAAAGATATACGTTAACGCGATTACACCCCTTTTATTCTTAGGGATATCTACACCTGCGATTCTTGCCATAATTTATCCTTGTCTTTGTTTAAACCTTGGGTTCTTTTTGTTAATAACATACAAGCGGCCGTTTCTGCGAACTATCTTACAGTCGGCGCTTCTTTTTTTAATGGATGCTCTTACTTTCATCTCAACTAGTATCTATAGGTTATGCGAGCTTTACTTAAATCGTATGGGCTCATTTCTAATTTAACTTTATCTCCAGGTAATAATTTAATATAGTGCATACGCATTTTCCCGGAAATATGCGCTGTAACAATGTGACCATTTTCCAATTCTACTCGAAACATAGCATTAGATAATGCTTCTACTATGGTTCCGTCTTGTTCTATTGCCGCTTGTTTTGCCATAATTATGCTACTGCTTTTCTATTTTTTCCACTCTTCATTAAACCATCGTAATGACGATTTAACAAGTATGAATTAATTTGTTGCATGGTGTCAATAGCTACCCCTACCATAATTAGTAGTGAAGTACCACCATAAAATAATGCCCACCCTTGTTGGATACCCATAATCTTAACAACAATAGCTGGGAAAATTGCTATAAGTGCTAAAAATATAGAGCCTGGGAAGGTAATTTGAGACATAATTCTATCTAAAAACTCAGCTGTATCGGTACCTGGTTTAATTCCAGGAATAAATCCTCCGCTTCGTTTTAAATCATCTGCCATTTTATTAGTAGGAACAGTGATAGCCGTATAGAAATATGTAAATATGATAATAAGTATTGCAAAAACTACATTATACCATAATCCAAATATATCACTAAATGTAGCTCTAATAGATTGCGCTAATTCACTTTCAGATAAACTAGCTACAGCCGATGGAACAAACATTATTGCTTGCGCAAAGATAATTGGCATTACCCCAGAAGCATTCAACTTTAATGGGATAAACTGTCTCGCTCCAAAAATATTCTTCTCGTACCCTCCACTTGCAGTTCTTCTAGCATACTGAACAGGAATCTTTCTAACCGCCATAACCAGCATGATGGATAATAGAATAATGACAAACCAAATTACTAATTCGATAAGAATCATAATTAAACCTCCATTAGATTCAAATACTCTAGAAGCAAATTCTTGAGCAAATGATTGCGGTAATGTTGCAATAATACCTACCATAATAAGTATAGAGATACCATTTCCAACTCCTTTATCTGTAATCTTTTCTCCTAGCCACATTGCAAAAATACACCCTGTAACTAAAATTACTATGGAAGAAACATAGAATAAAGCAGATTGTCCCATTACAAAAGCCTCTGGAGGAACACCTAGTGCTGGTAATCCTGCTAAGTAACTTGGTGCTTGCACCAAACAAATACCAATAGTTAACCAACGTGTTATCTGGGTAATCTTCTTCCTTCCACTTTCACCTTCTTTTTGAAGTTTCTGTAAATAAGGAATAGCAATTTGCATTAATTGAACCACAATAGAAGCAGAGATATAAGGCATAATACCAAGTGCAAAAACCGATGCATTGGCAAAAGCCCCACCTGTAAATGCATTCAGTAATCCTCCTATTCCGCCAGCATCAAAATTACCAGCAAACTCGCTTAATTTAGCGGCATCAATACCTGGTAAAACTACTTGTGCTCCAAAACGGTACACTAATAAAAGACCTAACGTAAGCATGATTCTGTTACGAAGCTCTTCTATCTTATAAATATTTTTTATGGTTTCAATAAATTTCATCCTATCAAATAAATTATAATGTTACAGCTTCTCCACCAGCTCCTTCAATAGCAGCTTTTGCAGATGCGGTAAATTTATGAGCAGATACTTTTAGCTTAGATTTTAATTCTCCTCTTCCTAAAATCTTTACCATTTCATTTTTACCTGCAAGTCCTAAACCAACAAGTGTATCAAAATCTACTGTATCCTTTATTTTTTTATTGTCTACCAAATCCTGAAGGGTATCAAGGTTGATACCTTGGTACTCTTTACGGTTCACATTGGTGAAGCCAAACTTAGGAACACGACGTTGTAATGGCATCTGTCCACCTTCAAATCCTAATTTCTTAGAATATCCTGAACGTGACTTTGCTCCTTTATGTCCACGAGTAGCAGTTCCGCCTTTCCCTGAGCCTTGCCCACGTCCTACACGTTTTGCTTCTTTCTTTACTGAACCTTCAGCTGGTTTTAAATTACTTAAATCCATTTCTGTATATCTTATTTAGTTTCAACTGAAACTAGGTGACTAACTTTTTTTACCATACCAAGAATAGTTGGCGTATCTTCATGTTCTACTGTCTGACCCATTTTTCTCAAGCCTAATGATGCTAGAGTTCTTTTTTGGGTAGCCGTACGATTAATATCACTTCGTACTTTCGTTATTTTAATTTTTGCCATGTCTTTTGGTATTTTATCCTTTAAACAATTTCTCTAATGAAATTCCTCTTTGCTTAGCAACAGTTTCTGCACTACGTAATTGTAATAATGCATCAAAAGTAGCTTTTACAACGTTGTGAGGATTTGATGATCCTTGAGACTTTGATAATACATCGTGTACTCCAACGGCTTCTAGAACAGCACGTACAGCACCACCAGCAATAACTCCTGTACCAGGTGCAGCAGGTAACAAAGTTACTCTAGCCCCTCCGTACTTTCCTTTTTGTTCGTGTGGAAGGGTAGCTTTATTTAATGGAATACGCACCAAGTTTTTCTTCGCATCTTCAATAGCTTTTGCAATTGCACTAGCTACATCTTTAGACTTTCCAAGCCCTTGACCTACTACTCCTTTTTCATCACCTACAACAACAATAGCAGAAAATCCAAATGCTCTACCTCCTTTGGTAACTTTAGTAACACGTTGTACTCCTACCAAACGATCTTTTAATTCAAGACCTCCAGGTTTTACAATCTCTACGTTTTTATAATCTTGATACATATCTTAAAATTTTAATCCGCCCTCACGAGCTCCTTCTGCTAATGATTTAACTCTTCCGTGATATAGGTAACCTCCTCTATCAAAAGTAACTGCTTCAACACCTGCTTTTACAGCTTTTTCAGCAATTGCTTTACCTACCATTTTAGCAGCTTCGCTCTTATTTACTTTTGAAACATCGATACCTTTATCTCTTGATGATGCCGCTGTAATTGTCTTACCACTTACATCATCAATAAGTTGCGCATAAATTTCTTTATTGCTTCTGAAAACAGCCAAACGCGGACGTTGCTCTGTTCCCGAAACGGTTTTTCTAATTCTGAAGCGAATTCTTTCTCTTCTTTCTTGTTTAGATAATGCCATAACTTATATGCTTATGCAGATTTACCTGCTTTTCTTCTTAATATTTCTCCAACAAACTTGATTCCTTTTCCTTTGTAAGGCTCTGGCTTACGGAAGGCTCTTATTTTAGCAGCAACTTGTCCTACTAATTGTTTATCGTGAGAGGTTAATTTTACAATAGGATTCTTACCTTTTTCGGTTACAGTTTCTACTTTCACCTCTGGAGCAACGTCCAACACTATATTGTGTGAAAATCCAACAGCTAAATCCAATTTTTGACCTTGGTTAGAAGCACGGTAACCCACACCTACTAATTCAAGTTCTTTGGTCCAACCAGTGGAAACACCTTTTATCATGTTATTCACTAACGATCTATATAAACCGTGTTTTGCTCTATGATCTTTTGCATCAGAAGGACGTTCTACATAAACATTTCCTTCTTCTACTTTTACGCTAACCGCTTCAAATTCTTGGGTTAACTCGCCTAATTTTCCTTTAACTGTGATTGTACTGTCTTTTACTTCAACAGTTACACCACTTGGAATCGCTACGGGGTTATTACCTATTCTTGACATTTCTTGGTTATTTTAGTAAACGTAACACAATACTTCACCACCTACATTTTGAGCCTTGGCTTGCTTACCTGTCATCACTCCAGCTGAAGTTGAAACAACGGCAATACCTAAACCATTCAAAACTCTTGGCATCTCATCAGCACCTGCATACTTACGTAAACCTGGTTTACTTATTCTTTGAATCTTTTTGATCACAGGGTCTTTAGTAAGCTTATCATACTTTAAAGCTATTTTAATAGTCCCCTGAGGATTTTTTCCTTCCTCAAATTTGTAACTTAAAATATACCCTTGTTCAAAAAGAATCTTAGTGATTTCCTTTTTTAAATTGGAAGCAGGCACCTCTACAACCCGGTGACCAGCTTTTACTGCATTTCTAACTCTAGTTAGAAAATCTGAAATTGGATCTGTGTTCATTTATATAAATTAGCGGATGTGGTTTTCCAGTTTATTCTGAAACCTTCACCCCATTAAACTCTTTTTTTTACCAGCTAGCTTTTCTTACTCCTGGAATAAGTCCTTGATTGGCCATCTCACGAAACATTACACGTGAAATCCCAAAAGTTCTCATATAGCCTTTAGGTCTTCCTGTAAGTTTGCAACGATTGTGCATACGAATAGGAGAAGCATTTTTTGGTAACTTTTGTAATGCTTCATAATCACCAGCTTCTTTTAAAGCTTTGCGTTTTTCAGCATATTTTGCTACGGTTTTTGCTCTTTTTACCTCACGGGCTTTCATTGATTCTTTAGCCATCTCTTAGTTCTTTTTAAAGGGTAAACCTAGTTCGGTTAATAATGATTTTGCTTCTTGGTCTGTCTTAGCTGAAGTTACAAATGTGATATTCATACCTTCAATTTTCTTTACTTTATCGATATCGATTTCAGGAAAGATAATCTGCTCAGTAATACCTAATGAATAATTACCTCTACCATCGAAGCCTGTAGCTTTAATTCCACCAAAATCACGTACTCGAGGTAAAGCTGATGTAATAAGTCTATCTAAAAACTCATACATTCTTTCTCCACGTAGCGTTACACGAGTCCCAATTGGCATTCCTTTACGTAACTTAAATGTTGCTACGTCCTTTTTGGAAAGTGTTGGAACCGCTTTTTGCCCCGTTATTTTGGTTAATTCTTCTACAGAATATTCAATTAACTTTTTATCGGCTACCGCACTTCCAACTCCTTGAGACACAACAATGCGTTCTAGTTTTGGAACTTGCATTACATTTTTGTAGCCAAATTCGTCTGTAAGAGCATTAATTACTCTGCTCTTATATTCTTCCTTAAGTCTTGGTGTATATGCCATAACTATAATACTTGATTCGATTTTTTAGCAAATCGTACTTTTTTATCACCTTCCATTTTATATCCTACTCGAGTGGCTTCACCAGATTTAGGATCTTTTAGTGAAAGGTTTGAAATATGTATAGGAGCTTCTTTTTCGGAAATTCCACCTTGAGGACTCGCCGCACTTGGCTTCTCATGTTTCTTAACCAGATTAACTCCTTCAACTATTGCTTTGTTCTTCTCGCGGATGATACGCATTACTTTACCTTCTGAACCTTTATGGTCTCCAGAAGTAACAAGTACAGTATCTCCGGTTTTAATTTTAAGCTTTCCCATCGTTTGTTTTCGTATTAAAGCACTTCTGGTGCTAATGATACTATTTTCATAAATTGCTTATCACGAAGTTCACGTGCTACGGGTCCAAATACACGAGTTCCTCTCATCTCACCTTGTGGGTTAAGAAGTACACAAGCATTGTCATCGAAACGTATGTAAGAACCATCTGGTCTTCTTACTTCTTTAACAGTACGTACCACAACTGCAGTTGAAACGCTTCCCTTCTTAATGTTTCCATTAGGAGTCGCTTCTTTAACAGTCACAACAATTTTGTCTCCAATTGAAGCATACCTTCTTTTGGTACCTCCCAGAACACGGATACAAAGTACTTCTTTGGCTCCTGTGTTATCTGCTACTTTAAGTCTTGATTCTTGTTGTATCATGATTACTTCGCTCTTTCAATTATTTCTACTAATCGCCAGCACTTGGTTTTACTTAAAGGTCTAGTTTCCATGATCTTTACAGTATCGCCTTCGTTACAGTCGTTCTTTTCGTCGTGCGCAACGTATTTTTTCGTTTTTAACACGAACTTTCCGTACATAGGGTGTTTTACTTTCTTTACTTCACTAACTACAATGGATTTTTCCATTTTGTTGCTAGTTACAATCCCAATACGTTCTTTTCTTAAATTTCTTTTAGTTTCTTCCATCTTTCAGCTGTACAATTATTGCACTTCTCTTTTAGTTAGTTCTGTCGCAATTCTAGCTATGGCTCTTCTTTGAGTTTTTAACTGAATTGGATTTTCCAACGGTGATATAGCGTGAGCAATTTTAAGATCTGTATTAGCTTTTTTAATTTCGGCTAATTTTTCCTGTAGCTCTACTGTTGATGCCTCTTTTATTTCTGATTGTTTCATAGTGACAATTTCAAAAAATTAAGCTTGATAATCTCTAGACATGATAAACTTGGTCTTTACTGGTAGCTTTTGAGCCGCCAATCGTAATGCTTCTTTAGCAGTCTCTAATGTAACACCAGATACTTCAAACAATACTCTTCCAGGTTTAACGACAGCTACCCAATATTCTACAGCTCCTTTACCTTTACCCATACGTACCTCAAGAGGTTTCTTAGTGATTGGTTTATCTGGAAAAATCATTATCCAGAGAGACCCTTCTCTTTTCATATAACGGGTAGCAGCAATACGAGCAGCTTCTATTTGACGTGCTGTCAAGAAATTTTGATCTAAAGATTTGATACCAAAGGTTCCGTAAGATAGCTGGTTTCCTCTTCCAGCAACACCTTTCATACGGCCTTTTTGGGTTTTACGGTATTTTGTTCTTTTAGGTTGTAACATTTTTTCTTTTCTTTAAAAAATTACTTTCTGTTACGACGTGATTTGTTACCACCTCGACCAGCATTTCCTTTTCCAGATTTCTTGTTGGACATTCCAACTAATGGTGAAAGTTCTCTTTTACCATAAACTTCGCCTTTCATAATCCATACTTTCACACCCAATCTACCATAGGTAGTGTGAGCTTCTGCTAAAGCATAGTCTATATCGGCTCTAAAGGTTGATAAAGGGATACGTCCTTCCTTGTAGCCTTCCGAACGAGCCATTTCTGCCCCATTCAAACGGCCTGAGATTTGCACCTTAATACCTTCGGCATTCATACGCATGGTAGCAGCAATAGCCATTTTTATAGCACGACGATATGAGATACGATTCTCAATTTGTCTTGCGATGCTTGCAGCTACTAGAAATGCATCTAGCTCAGGTCTTTTAATCTCATGGATGTTTATTTGTACATCTTTACCTGTAATTTTCTTAAGCTCTTCTTTTAACTTGTCTACC
>TARA_R110002074_G_scaffold5953_4_pt1 | contig 55706 bp, 54 predicted proteins | sample TARA_R110002074 | Tara Oceans TARA_R110002074 (sample SAMEA4397215) | marine metagenome | biome: Polar Biome; feature: [MIX] marine epipelagic wind mixed layer (ENVO:01000061); material: water (ENVO:00002006), including particulate matter (ENVO:01000060) such as... | depth 10-100 m
GGGTAATACAAAACTCCCTTCTCACATCTTTTTAAAAGCCCCGAAAGGGGCTTTTTTTTTCTATAAATAATTATGTGAACCTTATTATTATAGCCGAATTATCTACAAACGAGGGGCTATATTTTAGGTATTTAACAATGATGGCTAAAGCAACTGTTGTGGTGGAGACCAGCAAGCCATTAATTGACTATCATTATAAAAATCTTAAGAGTCAAGGTTTATATGACTTTGTAGATGACATGGTTACACCAGAATGTGATGTAGAAGGCATACGTATCGATACAGAACTAAATTACCCTATGACTATACAAACCGATACAATTCACGTAACGAACGTTTTACACCTTTTGGAACAAATTATACAGTTGAAAAATATATGTACTAAAATATAATCATATATATGGATAAAGACATTACTAGCGCGTTAGACGCTATTGATAAAGTAAACCCCTTTGCAACTTATTTAGATAATAATACACTCAGCAATGTCGATCAGTGGATTGATACTGGTTCGTATGTACTTAATGCTATTATCTCCGGGTCAATTCATGGAGGTATACCAAAAGGGAGAGTAACAATGCTTGCTGGTGAGTCAATGACGGGTAAGTCGTTATTTGTACAAAAGATTTTAGCTAAGGCACAAGAAGAAGGACTTACTGCTGTTATTTTTGATACAGAAAATGCTATTGACCCCGATGGTGCTGAAAGATTAGGGCTTGATATTAGTAAAGTTAAATATGTTCCTTGTACTAGTATCGAGCAAGCACGTAATTCCTTATATAAGTTCCTCATGGTAGTTAGAGAGAAAGGGCTCGAAGGTAAGTTCATTGTAGCTATTGACTCATTAGCCAACCTTCAATCTGAATTGGAACTTTCTCGTATGAGTAAGGATAGTGTTAGTACTGATATGGGTACAAAAGCCCGGGCCATGAAAACATTAATGCAAACTTGTACTAATTTAGGGTCAGTAACCCAAACTACCATTCTTTGTACTAATCATGTCTATGATGACCCCACTGCTTTATTTCCTTCTATTGAAAAGAACATGCCTGGCGGAAAGTCATGTGTATATCTCCCATCTGTAACAGTTCAGCTAGCACGTAAGCCAATGAAATCAGATGGAGGTAAGACTGTTGATGGTGAATTGGCTGTTGGGCAGAAAAAGTATGCAGGTATTATTATCAGAGCTCTAACTCGTAAAAATCGATTTATTAAACAGTACCTTGAAGGTGAAATATATCTTTCATTTGCCTCTGGACTTGATCGTTACTATGGATTAGTTGACCTCGCGGTAGGTGTAGGCGCAGTAATTCAAACTGGAGCAACTTATCAGCTGGAAGATGGTAAGAAGCTAGGTTATTATAAAAATTGGCGAAAGGATGTAAAGCTCTGGGAAGAGACTATTCTTCCAAAACTTGAAGAACGAATTAAAGATGAGTGGTCTTATAGTAATAAAGAAGAAGAGCCACCTGATGAAATTAATTCGTTAGATGATTTAATTGATGAAAAAACTAGTACTAACTCTTAGCGGTGGAATGGACTCATCTGTGCTGTTGTACATGGCACAAGATAGAGGATATGATCATATACACACGGTAACTTTTGACTATGGTCAGAGGCATAAACGAGAACTAACCTGTGTTAATAAACAAATTGATAATTTTAATGAGAAATTTAGTGGGTGGTTTAATTTAAAGGTAACTAATAAGGTTTTAGATGTAAAATACATTAAAGATATTGCTCCTACTTCATCCTTAACTAATGAGAATATTGATAACCCTGATATTAGTGAGATAGCTGGTGATGCACAACCCGTTTCTTATGTGCCGTTCCGGAACTTAATGTTTTTGTCTATTTGTTCCTCTTATGCAGAGAGTGTCGGTGCAGAAGCTGTATGGTATGGTGCTGCACAGGTTGATTCCCTAGCAGGTTATTGGGACGGTAGTGAAGAGTTCGTAAATATAGTCAATGAAGTAACAGAGCTTAATAGAGAGAACAGAATTAAGATTGAAGCACCTCTTTTAGATCTGTCTAAAGCTGAAATTATTGAAGAAGGTGCTAGACTTGGTGTACAGTTTAAAGACACATGGACATGTTATTCGAATAGGAAAGATAAATTAGCTGATGCAACTACACCATCAAGTAGTATGCGCGTTAAGGGGTTTGTTGATGCGGGTTATAAAGACCCTCTCCCTTATGTTCAACAGAAAAAGCTAGATAAGTTATACGAAGAGAATAACTGTAAAGAGTGCGCTTAGAGACCGTAACGTCTAAGCTCTTCTAACTGCCACTGCGTCTTAGGTTGGTACTTTTCCTTAAAGGATTGGCTTTTAAGTTCTGATTTTTTATTACGCTTATCAGAAGCAGTTTGCTCAGTGAGGTAATTTGAAGTATCAGTTTGATAAGAATCAAGCATTGGGCTATATCGGAATTTTTCTTCAGCTTCACCCATTCCTTCTTTGTGACCGGCTTTAAACTCACGATAAGCACTTACAATATGCTGTGCTGCTTCAACAGCTCCTTCTCCACCTTGCTTTGCTATAGGTACTACAGTATCCCAAACCTGCTTTACTGCATCCATCCCGTGACCTAATACATCTGAGCCAGCGCCAACAACATCAGCAATACCACGCGCTCCTTTTACTCCAAGACCAATAAGGCGCTCAAGAGTATCGATAACGCCTTCTTCAAACATTTCTTCATCTTCATTGCTAAGCTTCTTCATAGCATGCTTCTCTTTATCTTTGTTAACAAGATCATCTAACACATCTTCATAATCAGTTGATGGAATATGATCCTCAGGCTGCTCTTTAGTTAAGAAGTGATCAAGATCTAAACCATTATACTCTTCACTATCTTCTGGTGTAGTAAGACCACCACCTTCTTCGCCCTGCGCGTAAGAGCTAGGAGCACCACCTGGATAATTTGCCATCGATGGTCCCTCCTCTTCATTGTCGTCTATTTGCTCATAGTCTTCGTCTGGTGCCATAACAACAACTACACTATCACTAATCTTATCAACATCTCTTTTTAACGCTGCTTCAATTTTATCAATACCATGAGCTGTGACCGCCTTAGCGAGTGGCGTACCCGGGTCAACAGAAAACTGAACCGTATCATTACTTATTTCCACTCCATCTTCGTTAGCATATTTTGTAACTATCTCGCTAACATCATTAACCCGTTCCGCGTCTCTAATTTTAATTTCGATAAACGTGGTAGGATCCTCTTTTGAAATCTCAATACTTTGCGCTAATTCTTTTTCAGCGCTATCCAATTGCCCCACTGTATCCTCCACCGCATCACCAACATCTTCACCTGCTTTAATATCTTTAGCTAATTCTAAAGCTGCCTTTTGTGCAGCATATTTTTCCTCTCTTCCTCTATTGGTGGTAGCTCTATTAATGTACTGCGCTAAACCAGCTTCAATAGCAGCTGCAATCCCATCTTTATTTGCTTCAATGACGTCTTCTTTAGCATCTAATAAGGCTAATAGATTATTTTTTTTAGCTGAAAACCCGGCACCTTTTTTAGCTGCCGCCAACTCGTCATCGCTAATTAACTCTAAATCATACAAAGTAGTTCTAATAAAGTTAATTGTATCTAGAGGAGCAGAACTAAAACCTGCAGATCTTAATTCTTTAGTAAGGGGACCGAAAGAAGGGTGGTATTTTTCATACGGAGACTTCTTAGCTTCCGTTAAAATTTCTGCTCTGTTGATTAAATCATTAAAGCCGCTAAAATTATCACTATATTTAAAGGAACTCATATACAATTATATTTATACCTATGAAGCTGAATTATAAGGATTTTAACCAACTGACTGAAAAAGAGCTGTATAATTTACCTGGAGTAGGTAAAACCACAGCTAAACGTATTATTGGGTTCAGACCTTTTCGGAATGATGATGATCTTTTTAAAGTAAAGGGCTTAGGAAAGAAAACACTCAACAATCTTGGTATCGAAAAGACAAAAAAGAAGAAAAAGAAATGGTATACTGTTGATGGTGTTGATTACCCGGATTCCGCACTATCTAGAGATACGAGATACGGTCATGTTGATTTATTTTGGAGGATACCAACAGAATATCGCGAACCTATTGCCCCGCCGTCACCATGGATACTTAGAATGCGTCGCTTAGCTGAAAAGATAAGAGACGAAGGCCCTGATGGACTGTCTAGTCGTTATGTGGACAACTCTTATATGTGGGAGACTGGATTTAAGTTTTCGTGGGAAGATTGATTATTGTGTAACATATATTAACATACGTTATGTGCGCTATTTTTGGATCTTTTGATACTTCTATGTTTGAAGTGCTTTATCAAGCTAATAAAAAAAGAGGTAATTTTGCCAGTAGTATAACAGCCTTATCGGAGTATGATCAATTTATACGCAAGAAAGAGGGTGATATTAATTTTGACAAATATACCTATGAACCAGAATCTAATTATTATTTAGGTCATGTACAAGCACCGACTTCTACTATGCGTAGTTGGACACCCGATACTTCGCACCCATTTGAATCATTAACTTGGTTAGTTAGCCATAATGGGGTTCTCACCAATCATAAAAAACTTAAAAGACAATATTGTAGTTTTGTAGAAAATAGTGTTGACACAGCCGTTGTTGTAAACATGCTCGAATATTTTACACAAAAAGCCTTGGCTGATGAAAAAATTATTAAGCCAGAAAAAATTATTAAGAGCACTCTAGAGTTACTAGCCGGTACGTTTGCATTTAGTATTGTTTTTTGCGATACGAATGAAGTATATATCGCGCGGTCTGGATCTGTTCTTCACTATAACAATAGAGGTGATTATTCTACCATTAATGGTACAGGATTTAAATCACTTCCTGAAGGTACTGTAATGAAACTTAATAATGAAACTAGGAGATGGAATAAAGTTAAAACGTTTAAATTTGATTCTCCCTTTTCTTTTATATGATAAAAACAATGATATTTTCTGCAACTGCAGGTAAGGAAACAGATACAATACTGTATCAAACTACTGTTGAGGACTCGGGTATTGAACAGATTGTTTTTAAAGAAAACAATAAAGAGTCACTTCATAAAGTATATAACAAAGCTATAAACTTTGCACTGCAGGAAGACGTACAACAGTTAGTCTTAGTTCATGATGATGTTATTTTAGAAAATTTTTCAGAAAAAAAATTACGTACTCTTTTTTCCAGGTTTGATGTAGTTGGCTGCGCCGGCTCCACAGAAGTTAAATTACAGCCACCAGCTCTTTGGCATTTAATGGGTGGCGGGTTTGGTTCTGGTAATTTATTTGGTGCGGTCGCTCACGGTGACAGAGATAAAAAGCATATGACTGCGTTTGGATCATACCCTAAACGTGTTGTACTATTAGATGGGGTGTTTCTTGCAATTAAAAGAAAGGTATTTAAAAAAATACGTTTTGATGAAGACTGCCCGTCAAAATGGCATTTTTATGATTTAGATTATTCTATGCAATGCCATAATGCGGGATTTAAATTAGGTGTTGGAGATATTTTAATTACCCATAATTCACCAGGGTTAACTTCATTTACTGAAGAGTTTAACAAAGGTCAAGAGTGGTTTCTAAACAAGTGGAAAACAAAATAACCTATAATAATATTAACACGTGAGTAAACTGGATTTAGATTATTTTGAAAACGTTCTTATTTATAAGTCGTTAACAGATGGAACTTATCTTGCTTCTATCGCCGACTTTGTTAAGCCGGATTATTTTAAAAATAAATCCATAGCTAGTATCTTTGATATTATCAAAGATTTTTCAGAAAAGCGTAATAAGTTACCTACCGTTACTGAAATTAAATCGTATTTAGTTTCTGATGAACAAAAACAATCTTTTAAAGAACTAGTCAAATCATTTAATGATATTGATAAAATTTTAGATAAAGATGAGTTGTATGAAAACACTGAGCAGTTCCTTAAGGAGAAAGCAGTTTATCATACAATGCTTAATGTTGCAGAAGATGTTTCGAGTGGTCAAGTCGACACATCTGATGTTTTAGATAAATTTGAAAAATCGTGTAATATAAACTTAGTTACGGATCTTGGATTAGATTTATTCACTAATATAGATACACTTATTGATGATATAAACTCTATTGAGCGACATATACCTAGTAAGTGGGAGTGGTTAGATAATTGTCTCGGAGGGGGATTTTTAGAAGCTGGTAAATCATTGTATGTCTTTGCAGGTGAAACTAATATTGGAAAGTCAATCTTTTTGGGCAACATAGCACATAATATTGCTAAAGAAGGTAAAAATGTACTAGTAGTAACTCTTGAAATGTCAGAATTACTTTATGCAAGGCGCATTTGCTCTAATGTAACTAAAGTACCTATGAAGGAACTAGTTGGTAATACACCAGCCATTAAGGAGGCAATAAAAGATCAAAATGGTAAAATCTTTATTAAAGAATTTCCCCCTTCAACAATTACTCCTAGTCAATTAAAGGGGTTTATTAAAAAGTTTCAAGAACAAGGCATTAAATTAGATGCAATTGTATTAGACTATCTTAATTTAATGCATTCGACAATAGGTAATAATTCTTACGAGAGAATAAAAAACGTAACAGAGCAAGTTCGTGCTATGAGCTACCTATTTAACTGCCCTATTATTTCAGCAACTCAATTAAATCGAGCTGGGTTTGATCAAGATAATCCTGATTTAGCGACTATATCAGAATCTATTGGACTTGCAGCAACAGCTGATGTTATTGTATCGATATATCAAAACGAAGAAGATAGAGAGCTTGGAATTATACGCCTAGGTATGATGAAAAACCGATACGGTCCTCGAGGTACCACGCAAGCAATGAGAATTAACTATTCAACCCTTACAATTGATGAAGCTGATGATATTGAATTTGAAGATGATGGTAATGATACCCTTAATGCGCTAGCTGGCCTTGCATCATAAGGAACTTCATGTAAATAAATACAGTGAATATACAAGTATGGACTGATACCGATTTACACGGTGCTGGATCAGCATTAGTGTTAAAGTGGTTGTATAAAGATGCTGATACATTTAGTATAAATGATGTAACAGAATCAACTCTTACCGGTCGTTTTAAAGGAGCACTTCATACACTAGATCATTATGATAGAGTTTATATTGTAGATTTAGATTTAACACCGGAGCAGATAAAACTTGTAGATAGAAATAACGTTGTTGTTATAGATAGTCATAAAAATCACGCAGCTCATAAACACCTATATCAAAAAGCTAAAACTATTATAGATGTAGATGAGCATTCTTCTATTAAGATAATACATCAAAAATTTAAATCGCATTTATCTCACATAACACCTAATCAAATTAAATTAATAGAGTGTGTTGAATCGTATGATTGGTATAACCCGGAGAGTAAAGACTCGTTAAAGCTAAATGCAATATATTATAATCTCAATTCTCCAAAGACAGAAAATTTTATAACTGCATTTGAATCCGGGTTGAGAGAATTTACAGTATACGAAAAAAATGCAATTAAACTATACTTTAAAAAATTTAAAGACCAGTTAACTAGTGATACCTATACCGGTAAGATTAAAAACTATAACGTTATTGCTACTTTCGCAAATTACGCAATAAATGAATTAGGTCACTATTTAATTAAAAAGCATAATGCTGATATTAGTGTTATAGTTAATACACAGGCTAAGACTGTATCGTTTAGAAGATCAAAGTCGTGTGACGCTGATGTAAGTATTCTAGCTCAAAAGCTATGTAATGGAGGAGGGCATGCATCCGCAGCAGGAGGTAAACTAACAGAGACGTTTGCAAATTTAACAAAACAATTTAATCCATGTTAACCCCGAATGCCCCGAAAGCCCCATCAAGTACTCTTATTAAAGATGAGACGGAACATTTATTACTATGTTTTTGTACATTTTGCTCCACATTAAAAGGTAAAAAACTTTCTCTTCAAAATATTTTTATATTAGTATTACAAGAAGAGAAACTTAGAAACATACTAAAGGAGTTATTAACCCTTGAAACAAACTTTGATGTAGTTAAACTATTTATAGACTTTGAACCTTCGATTACTAAATCGAAATATATTACAAAGTTTTTAAATTCGAATTCTAATATTAAACTATGATCAATGAAAAAGAAAAGTCAATATACAATAGTTTTTTATACGCATCTCGAAAAGCAAAAAACAAACCAGTCCGGTTAAGACAAAATTTTGATAACATAGAAAGTAAAGATGAAGTAGCTCTAAAGAAGCTTAATTTACTTTTATCAAAATATAGTCATATAAGCTATAGCGATTTTTTTATTGCTCCATATAAAGTCTATGGTCCGGATGATTACTTTGATTTATCGTTTTTTAATACACGGAGAGCAATAAAATGTTATTCAATGTACTGTAAGGATAAGGAAGTACAAAATCCGGATAGTGAAGATAGTATTAACACATTAAAGGATTGCTTAAAGTATATTTTTAACTTTTGTAATGAGGAGAAAATAACCCTAACACAATATAAACATTTTACCGGGGTAAATAATCACGGTGCTATACCTATTGTGTTTACTCATTTAAAAAATCATAAAATTAATTTTTATATGCTACATGCCTTAGATATGGGTAGTATTATTAAACCATGGATACAAGATCAATCTTTAAGTTTAATTATTAGTGATCTTTCCGGACTATATTCTAAAACGCACGCTAAATTTATAAGTTCCAAATCACTTAAGGAAAAAGCAAGAAAAGGGCTAAAAATAATAGAACAAAACCTGTTGAAGTTCAGTTCCTAGTGATTATAATTATGACATGAGTACTTTTAATAGTTCAATGTTTCAATCAATTAAAGACGCGTTAGCAAGCTCCGACAGTAAAGGGTCTGCTACATTTAACGAAATTATGCAGACAAAGGTCGGCAATACATTCACGGTAAGACTGTTGCCGTTTGCTAAAGACCCGAGTAAGACATTTTTTCATTATTATAACCATGGCTGGAATTCATTCGCAACCGGACAGTATGTACAAACACTAAGTCCACAGACGTTTGGTGAACGAGATCCAATCGCTGAAGAACGTTTTAAGGTTCTAAGGACCGGTAGTGAAGAAGAAAAGGAGAAGATGCAAGCTGTTCGCCGGTTGGAAAAGTGGCTTGTAAACGTTTATGTTATCGATGACCCTGCTAACCCAGATAATAACGGTAAGGTTAAAATTCTTCGATATGGTAAGCAGCTTCAAAAAATTATTACTGAAGCTATTGAGGGTGAAGATGCAGAAGAGTTTGGTCCACGTATCTTTGATCTTGGAGAAGAAGGTGTAAACTTTAAAATTAAAGTCGAGCAGCAAGGTGATTTTCCTACATATGTATCTTCAAGATTTACAACTGCTGGTAAAGTTGATCTTACAGAAGATCAGCAAAAAGATATCTATGATGGAACGTTTGATCTTAATGAGGTGTTTACTCTTAAGTCGTATGATGATCTTAAAGAGATGTTTAATGAACACTATTATTGCAAGACTGAAGAGGAAGCTAATCCAGTTAGTTCAGCTCCTACTCCATCCGAGACTCCTACTGAACCAGAGCCTACACCGGTTATTGCAGGAAACGAAACTGTAGAAGAGGATATTGACGATTTACTTAAGGACCTTTAATCATGAATCCTGAAGGAATGACAGCAGAGGAAAAAGCTGGTCTAATGCAACTTATGGGTCAGACCTACGGTGAAGCTCATAAACAAGATCAAATGCTTGTAGGCCAATCCGGTAATTTACAACCTCAATCACAACATCTTAAGCAGCAATTTGAACAAGTTGCTAAAGCCCCTACGGTACCTCCGCGACATAATTATCCCCCACCGCCACAACCTTCTCCTGAGCAGCAACCAGCCGCTCCATCGGCGCCGATTCAACAAGTCACACCGGAGCAAGCAGCGCAGGAAATTGCTGCAGCACCACAGCCTACTCCAGTAGCACCAGTTGCGGTACCAGCAGCTGTAGTAGATACAGGTAACCAGCTTGAGTTTGATTTATCTGAACCATCTAAAATAGATAAGTTAATTAAATTAACAGAAAAGACAAATTTGATTTTAGAACAAATTAGGTTAAAATTAGATAATGGAAAGACAGCTAAAGGTAACAAACAAAAGTGAATTTTTAAAATTTTTAGACGCTATTTCAAAAATAAATGATAGCGGTGTTATTATCGATATCAAAGAAGATAACTTAACTAGTTTAGTTTCGAGCATCGATAGCACATTAATACTGCACGCTGAGTATGCAGCTCATTTTGGTTTTGAAGCTGGTTTAAATATACCTGATGTTAAAAAACTTCGAAGTGTATTGGATACAGTTGACGCGTCAGATATTGCTTTAGATATTAATTCGAATAACATTCAGTATAATGGAGACGATGTAAAGTTTAAGTACCACTTATATGAAGAAGGTTTTATTAATAGACCTAATATTAATTTGGATAAAATTAGTAAATTTACCTATGATGTAGAGTTCAGTTTAAATCGAGCTACGTTACAGAGATTATTCAAAGGCAGTACATTTGCTTCAGAAACAAATAAGATATATTTTTATACTGAAAATGGTAATTTAATGGCAGAACTTACTGATAGATCTCGTCATAATACTGATAATTTTACTATAAGTATTGGTAAAGCTAATTTTACTTTAGAACCAGTACCGGTAAACTTAGATAATATTAGATTGCTTTCTAGTATTAGTGATGAATTTGAAGTTAAGGTAAATACTGAATATGGTGTAATAATATTTGATATTCAAGAAAAAGATATTAAATTAAAGTATATAATTTCTGCATTAACACAATGATTGTTTCCGAACATAACAAAAACAAATTAAGAACACCTGGTTATTTTATAAAGAGGTTAAAAGATAACAATTTTGTAACTTTACGCATATTTAATAAGTATAACGATCGCGATCCCCGGAGATGGACTGTATTAGTAGACCCAGCTGGGGCTTCTGTTTTTATAACATGTTTTGAAAATACCCCCTTTAAGGGAGAATATTTGTTTAGTTTCGATGATGGTAATCAAAACTTTAAAGGGAATTTAAGCTTAAAAACGTTTTCTATAGAGGTAATCGTTCAACGACTATTAAGTGCTGGTGTAGGACAAAAAGACACTGACGAGTTTTTGAATAAATAATTACATGTCTAAAAAAGATGAATCTCTCTCTGAAGAGGATGATGAGTTGAGAGAGCTAATTGAACGCGCTCTCCGGGATAATGTTGAGGATAGAAAGATGTTTAAAAGAAAAAAAGATCTTACCTATAGGTTATCAACCGTAATAAGCGAATATATGGATAGCTATATTTTATTAGGTTACGACTTTAATGGAAATCATGTAGATATAAAAGCAGCGCCTACACCACAAAAAGTTGAAGCACTTAATTCATTTCTTATGAAATATTTTGCTGCTGAAATACAATCTATTAAAGGTTTAAATCCAGGTACTGATGAAATGTTATAAAAGAGAGGTGTATGCTGTCCAGACCGGTGATTACGTTGGTCAAATGTTTACTGTTGTAGACCCTAAGGGAGAATTTATAGGTTGTTTATCCATACCCTCTATGGAAAATATTAATGTACCTAAAGAGTCATTTGAGACCGGAAGGAACAATGATATAATTAAATTTGTAGAAAAACTACCAAGACGAGTTTATTCTGTTGTGGAAGCTCAATATAAAAAGAATGAAAACTCTAATAATAGACGGGAACAACTTAATCCACCGGACGTTTCATACAGCGAAAGCGCAATCGAAGAAGACAGACAGTCACACATCGAGTCAAGTAAGTAACTTTCATATATACTTTACGCTTAATGCGGTGAGCTCCTACGTGAAGCAGTTTGTTCCAGATATCACTATATTTGTATGGGATGAAAAGAAACACTATAAACCCAATATACGTAAGAGTATTTTAAAGGAATATAAAGGAAATAGATCTAAAGATCTAACACCGCATCAAAACAATGAAGTAATAAAATCAATACTTTATTCTATGGGTATTAATTCTATTTTCCCGAGTGAGTTAGAGGCTGATGATATTGTTGCATATATTTGTAGAGAGCATACAGGTGATAAGGTAATTATATCTGTAGATAGGGACTTTTTACAACTAGTAAGTGAAGAATGTATGTTATATGATCCAATTAGAAAAAAATATTTTGATCTACAGACATTTGAAGAAACAACCGGGTATAAAAATGTTGAACAATGGTATACAGCGAAATGCTTAACTGGTGATAAATCAGATAATGTACCTGGTATACCTCGATTCGGTAAAGCTTCTGTTAAAAAATATTTAAACGACCCGGGTTATATATTAGATCAATCACAGCTACAAATCTTTAAACGCAATGCGGATATATTTTGCTTAGACAAATATCAACAATTACCTGAAGAAGGAAAATATTATAAGGATCAATTAGCAGTCAAAATTGATGCTTGTTATAAAACGTTTATTGGGTATTGTAAAGAATATTCTTTTACACGTATTTTAGATAAAAAAGAAGACTGGCATAATTTGTTTTTTATGAAAAGTCTTTATAATAAACTAAATGATATCGCTTCCTGAAGATTTTGTTATACTTAAATTTTTCGAGCTAGGCCTCTACCCTAAGTATAACAAATATAATAATGTATATCAATGCAGCTGTCCTATCTGTAGAGAAGGTAAATCTTTAGGTAAAAAACGTCGATGTTATTATATACCTAAAAATGAAAATATATTTTGTCATAACTGTGGTTGGTCTGGTAAGCCATTAAAGTGGATAAAGGAAGTATCAAACAGCAATGATGAAGATATAATTAAAGAGTTAAGGGGATACGTACCAAATGCTGAAGACATTATTGAAAGAACTGAGGATATTAAACCAAGCTTCGAAGTCGGTACCTTACCTAAGGATTGTATTAATTTGTCTGATAAGCTTCAGCTCGACTTTTATACTAACAACAGTATTGTTAGAGCTGCTAACCATCTAATTAGTCAGAGACGGTTAGATACTGCGGTAAATAAACCAGGAGCCATGTATGTATCATTGACAGACATGGTTCATATGAATAGACTTGTTATACCGTTTTTTAATGAGCACGATGAAATCGAATTTTATCAAACTAGGACAGTTTTAAATAAAGACAAAAAAATTAAGCCGAAATATTTAGGAAAAATAAATGCGGAAAAAACTTTGTTTAATATTGATCGGATAAGTAGCGATCATGACTGCATATATATTTTTGAAGGCCCTATTAATGCTTTCTTTACAAAAAATTCAGTTGCTGTTGCAGGTATTACTGAAAGAGGTAAGTCGTTTACACAGCGTCAAGAAGAGCAGATGAGCTCAACGTTAAAATGGTATGATAAGACGTGGATACTTGATTCACAGTGGGTTGATCGAGCATCCTTAGTAAAGTCTGAAGTATTACTTAAACAGGGAGAGAGAGTGTTTATATGGCCGGAGAAATTTGGTAGAAAGTTTAAAGACTTTAATGATATTGCAATGACGTGTAAAATAGATGAGTTAAAGTGGGAGTTTATAGAAAAAAATACCTTCGATGGAATCGAAGGTATTGTAAAATTATCTCAGATTAAACGATATCGTAACTACACGTATTTAAATTGAGCATTTCCTGTTTGAGCTATATAACCTTTAAAGGACTCATTTAAAGCTGCAAGCTCTGTAGCAACTCTAGCAATCTTTCTTTGCTCCGATGCCTTCATTCTATCAAAAATAGTATCTGGTTCTGCATTAGCTAGCAATGTTTGTATTGAATCAAGATCTTCACCATTTAAATAATGCAGAAATCCATCAATTTCATCAATCCACCCTTTTAAAGTAGCTCTCATAGCTGCATTACGTTCTTCTACTGCTACAGCGGCTCTAACGTTAGGATCATCCTCAACAACAGTTTCATCAACTTCAACATCTACATCAAAGTCACCTGCATCGGTATCTTTATCTAATTCTGCTTCAAAAGCTACTCTCTCTTCTTCTGCTTGCTCGTTAAGAGATTTTAAAAAACGTCTTTCAAATTTAGTCATAAAATTATTTAGTCTCGAGCATAAATAATTACATGGCTGGAGCAGAATTTCCTTATAGTGTAGGACCGGAAGACAAACCTATTAGTTTTCATATGAATGTACAAGATCAAATATCTATGTATAAGGATAATGAAAGACATCAAAAAGCTCCACCTATTTTACCTTTTGAACTAGAGCGTATGAATGAAATACTAGGCAATACTTTTGTTTCTCTAGCAGAATTAAGAAATATGTTAGTTCGAGTTGCTTCCAAGCAACCAGAACAAGATTCACCCACTGACCTACCACAAGAAGAAATTAGTAAAGCTGTTTTAGACAACTTAACCTCGAAGATCGATAAAATTAATGAACTTATCCTTGATTTTCCGGAAGATTTGTCTAAAATAGCTATATGATTCTTAGATCTATCGTAATTACTGTCATTGTATCTGCATTATTTGGCTTCGCTCTTCGAAATTTTTTAGGTTTGTGGGAAGCTGCTACTCTAGCTTTTGCACTACAATTTATTATTGCATTTATATTTTCCTCTTTTAGGATCAATAAAGTAGATAATCTTACTAACGAATTTCAGGTAGAATTAGACCAATTATTAAATTTAAGTGAAACAACTGTAACATGTCCTTGTGGTAACTATTCATTTACAGAGAATATATTCTTAAATATTGAAAACACTTATGTTTGTGAGAAATGTAATAATGAATTTAAACTTAGTGTATCAATTACACCTACTTTAGTGACCCAGCCAGTAGATGTTAATCAAACATTTTCTGATTTAACCGACGATATGAATATAACATCTGAATATTCAGAAGGAAAGGAACTATAATATAATTATAATATTATTAATGAAAAATTATAAGTTTAATTTAAAAGATGGTACTACAAAAACAATGGAATTTGACGAACTAGTCCGCTGGGCGTGTTTAGTGGAAGCTCTTGAAGTAGTAGGTAATAAAGAAGGAATAGATATTGAGAGTGATAAATGGATAAAGCCATTAGCATTTCAGAAATATATTGATGAGAGATTTCATTCAATGAAACACGATCTTAAGGTTGAGTCTACTTTAGGAAATATTTAATTCCGCTTTAACACTGTTAACGATCTCCGCAGGTATTCTATCTTTAAATCTTTTAATGATTTCGTTGGTATCTCTACCTACTTCCTGAAACCCTATCATATAGTTCCGGAATCGATCTTGTAGAAGAGGGGTAAATTTAGGACCATCAGGTCGATTAAATCTATGTAACCACCTTAAAAAAGGTAAGCATAATGTTTTCTTACCGGCATTTCTATACTTACAGTGAATATACCCCTCTTCACCTCCAAACCCTCTAAAGTTTTTATTAAATCCTAGCCAGCTATCTTTTCGGCAGGAAAATAATCCCATCCCCTGTGCAGGTATTTCAAATGGTGCATTATCTCGATTTATACCTCGTTTGTCTAAAGACCATTCCCCCCACATATCACTCCCCCATTTTGATAAATCAAAATGAGTACTTATGTTATTAAGATCGTCATATAACAACGGGCCTTGTAATAAATTTCCCTCATCTTTACCCGCATCATAAAAATCTAATAACCGTTTTAGAGCACCTGGTTCAAGTAAAACATGACAATCTAATACTAACACATATTCTGTTTCTGCTAGATCAAATACTTTACCCTTTAAAAAAGGAGAATTATATTGAGAAAATTCTAGGTAAGTAATAGGTTGCTTAATTTGTTGTATTAACTTAGGGATTTCTTTACCTTGTGTTGACCCAGGATTATTGTTTATAATAATAAATTCTATTCTATCTAAAATTTCAGGGTTGTTTATTCTAATAGATTGAAGTGTAAAATACACACCGTCATAATCATCGTATACACACGTACCTATAGTAAGTTTTTTCACCCATTAATAATTACTAATATTGCAATATATTGCAATTTTCTTCATCCGGAGGGCAAATTGTAGTAGACGTATCAACTTCAAAATCTATTATCACAGGATTAGCAGTAAGAGGTGATAAAGTTGTAAACCCGTATGGTGTAGGTGTTTTTTTAGTTATATTAGTATTAAAATCTTCCGTTGAATAAAATGGTACTTGTAGCCCCGCTATTGGTGCCGGGAATACTCTAAGAATTGGACTGTTCGCATCCTGCTCATCTCTAAATCTAGCAGTTATATCTGGATCCCCCTCTGGTAGATCTATAAAATTAGTATCACCTGGTTCACTACTATCTATTTCACCCGGCGGAGGTTCGGGCGGCTTTCTACACCGAGCAGGTATATACGGATCATATGTAGGAGGTCGAGTAGTTATCCATGGCGGAGGTGTCCACCTAGGTGGAGGTGTAGGATTAATTATACGAGGTGGAGGTAATGTCGGTATTGTAACTATATTAGGATAAAAAGGCGTAGTACTAGTGGTGGTAGTTGTAAACCTAGGATAAAGAGTAGTACTAGTAGTATAAGTTGTTTGACCGAGTCGGGGAAGAGATGTCACTGGCGGTGGAGTCCCATCAATAACTGGAGGTGGAGGCGTACCAGGAGTCGGTGTACCGGCAATAACTGGAGGTGGAGGGGTACCGGGAGCCGGTGTACCGGCAATAACTGGAGGTGGAGGAGTAGTAGCTTCCACATCTATTGTTGGAATCGTAGGAATTAGATCTATTCTTTCACCAGTAGCTGGGTCAATAGTACGTAGGCTATAACGTGGGAGATTATTTCTATCGCTGAGTGTGTCCATAGCACCTCTTATTTTTTCCTGTACTATAGAATCTCCAAAAAACGGACCGGTAGTCATTATTCCGCCTCGGTGATGCTGCGATATTAAAATTGGATCCCCGTTTGGGGATATTATAAAGTTAGGCGACCCACTATCGCCCTTTATAACACCATCAAGTGTACTTGGCCTATCTCCGTCATTAAAGGATGCATACCCCGTCGGTATAAATCGATTTAAGAGAGGAATAACAATTTGCAAAGATAATTTAACGTTTCCATCTACAATAGCAGGAGATACCTTATCCGAACCAATATTTAAAATGGGATCATAAGTTATTGTTGGCTCCCCGGCCATTAAATAACCAACAGCAAATTTTCGTTGTTGGTTACCTATTAAAACTAGCGAACCGGTTAACATCTCATTATAGTTTTCTTGAGGCGTTGGTAAAGGGTATATTGCCAACTTATCTGGTACAGGTTCATCTAGTATGAGCACCCGGGTATCAACCCCGTCAACTTTTACACCGTTATCTATAATTGTTCGGGTAATCTTTTCTCCGTCGTCAGTCGTCCATTCTAACTGAGGGTATTTTTTTTGTCCAGGTTCTCCGGAAGGAGCATACCGCCAATGATCTGCCATTAATACATGAACGGGGGAAATTAATACTGCTGCCTTTTTCACCGTTTGCATGTTTTGGTTGTATGATATATCAGGATCATAATGTGTAGTACCTTTTGTAGTTATACCTGAAATATCGATAGCACCCTCTGACGCCCAATATAAACTCTCGTCCTCCCAATCTTGAGGCATTAACTTAATTAGCTCTTCACTAATTTTCTTTGAAACAGGGGAAGTATTGCGTGTATATACCCAGTTTAATAGTTTATCTTTCCATGCTCCATCGTATCTAACAGCTATATATTGCTCCTTCTTACCATCAACATCCATTTCTACAGCCGGCGCTTGTGATAAACTAAACAACTCAGAGACCAGAATCTCACCCGCAATATATTGCAAAAATAATTCGCTTGTTATTTCATTTATAGCCAATTGCGTTTGTATGTATTCGTCCCGGGCAATTTGTGATATGGATCTCTCATCAATAATATCGGGTAATGGTGTAGTAGATGTAAGTGGAGTAGGGGTTGTAGTAGATGTAAGTGGAGTAGGGGTTGTAGTACTAACATCTATTACAGGATTAGTATCCACTTCAATTTCAGGGACTCTAACATACGGTGTAGTCCCTGTTAGAGTTTCTATAGTACCGGCTAAAGAAGATGTTGTATCTGGTGTTATAATTTTAATGCTGTCTTTATCTGATACTAAGTCTGTATTATCGTCTATCCAGTCCTTTATACCAATCTTTGAACCGGTGTCATTTATAACAGTTATTTCACCTATAGGTGAAGACTCTTTAGGATCAGACTCTGGCGTTACTTTTGGATCGACTATAACACCGGGTAAGGTTAAATTTTCCTCTGGGTTGATTGCAGTAGTCTGTTTACCCGTAGATGTCGTGACTGTTGTACCAGGTGCACCTAACACTATTACCTTCGCTGCATTTTGAGCAAACAATCTACCCTCTCCGTTTAATATATTTGAGGTTATAATGTTTTGAATAGGTGCTGTGTCTACCGGTATACCGGGCTTTCCGTATAAGCTGTTATATGAGCTATCCAACCCTAGGCTGTATTTAACCATTTCCACCTGTAATTCCTCTCCGGCATCTGCGCTGGGGTAATGTATCTTATTAGCTTGTTTTAATGACGGGTAATTGGAAGCAAACCATATACCCGCATCATCATATTCTTGCTTATATACACCATTTATTTTATTGTTTAATACACTGACACTATTGGATTGTTGTACAAATATTCCGGATCCTCTCCCAACAGACTGTTTTTGTTGTTCTGTATATGTCTCAAAAGTATCCCTCCAGGCCTCCGACTGTGTTATAGTATTATTTGTTATAGTTACTCTCCAAACCTGATAGGTTTGTATACCATATCTCTTTATTTGATTTAGGTTATTTTTATCTATAAAAATTGAATCACTATGTGCCGTTACGACAATACCATCCCTAACGTTAGCAACTTCATTATTAGTAATTCTAATATTTTTAGAATTTTGAGCAGCCTCGATACCGGCATTCCATATGTTTTTTGCTCCATTAATAATATTATTTGTAATAATTGCTCCATCCATTCCTTGTACTAGAGATATACCTGCCCTGAATCCTTCCTCGGGGCTCATTGCAAATCGCTGTATAGTATTTTCAAAAATTGTTACATTTGATGAATTATTTCCTGTAATTTCTATCCCCATGCGGCCAATATTTAAAAAATTATTTTCGGAAATTGTTGCATTTGTTATATTAGATCCTCTAATACCGTTACCTAAAGTTGGAGCTCCAGCAGATCGAGTGTGACTAATAATATTATTGCTAATTTTGAGATCATCTACTTCCCAAACATCAATCGCGTTATTTGGAGAACCAGTTATAATATTATTAGTTATTTTAACGTCGCTAATAGTTGATAACCCCTTCGCATTATAACCTAGTATTGCAATAGAACTATACTTATCTAACGGTGTTCCAACTTGATTAAAAGTTATTCTGTTAATTGTAATATTAGATATATTTTTTTCTAATGCTGTTGAAGATCTATTTACGAGAATACCTCTACCAGTTTGTTGATTTCCTAGTTTAGTAATTGTAAATCCTTCTAGGGTAACATTGCTCTCACCAATATTAAACGCAGTAGTGTTTGTTCTAATTACAGGGTTACCGACACCTATTATTCTTGCATTAGAAGGAACTTGAATAGTTTGTGTAACATCAAAATTACCTACGATTTTAACATCAGAGAAGCTTCTTAATGCAGCAATTAATTGGTCTTGCGACGAAACCTCATTGCTTGGTCCATTAACAGCAAACTTACTAGATGCAGTAGTAAGCGGCGTATAATTAGCGTCAAGTGCAGTTACTAAAACATCATGCTCACCAGGCTCTACAGTTAATGTAACCGTTCGTGAAGGACTATCACAAGGGGCATCATGACTACATATAGAACTATCCGTAATAGAGCCAAAGAATCCTCGAGCTCGAGGATTCGGTGCACGTCCTCGATAAGGTGGTAGCCATTGTCCACCGCGCGCGGGTGGGATCCACCCCTTTCTATACAGTAGCTCATCTAGCGCTCCACCTGTTCCTAGACTCGGAGCGCGTGAGATTATTTTTGCCAGGTCCTCTACTGTTAATGTACCATCTTTAAGTTTTTCGAAAAGTTCTTCTGCTATTTCTTTAAAGAAATCCGGATTATCCTTCATCTCCTGCCAATGTGCGGTGCCCTCATCGACCTTTTCTGCAATATCTTCAAAAACTGATTCCAATACTTCCGTAAAGCCCTCTACATCTAAATCGATACCTTCCCCAATCCTTTCTAATTGACCTCGTAATACAGGGTCATTTTCTATGAATTCAGCAGCCTCCGGTGAACTAGGATCATCTATTCCTGCTCTTTCGAGTGCTTCATTGATAGGCTTAAGCCGCTCCACGAGTTCATCCAACCCATCCAGCATATTTCGGAATGGAGCGTCGAGTCGATTCAAGTCATCAGTTAAACTATCAAAGACCGCTTGAGACCTTTCATCGTCCGCTTCCTCTGCCCACTCTTCCAGGTCCTCAAGTGCATCATTTTTAAGCTCTTCAAATAACTCCTCCTCAGATAAACCAAATCTTGGCGGTGGATCATCCACTCCATGAGGATCGAATGCCTGGTCCGCACAAAGCTGGTGATCTAAATCATAAGAGTTTACACGAACATTTGATCCACCGTCAATACTAAAATTCCAATGATCAGCGTTACTAATTTCTACAGTTAAATCTACATTATCTTCAATAGCTGTATTATTAACAGTTATATCGTTTACAGCAATAGTTGGGGTGTTATTAGCTAATTGAGGTATGAAATCTGTATCTCCTTCTGTACCCGTATCATCATCCCCTAGCCGCGGCACTAGAGAAGGGGTCGTTATCGCACCCGGCGGTCTCGTCGTTGGTTGCGGCGTTACATTATTTACTACTCCTCCACTTGCCGCTCCCCGTATAAAAGCTAATTGCTCTTCAGTAAATGACGCACTAGGTTTCGGTTCCGGTGTAACTATTGCTTCTTCAATTTCTTCACCGATGAACGTATCGCTTGCTTCTTGAACTGCTTCTTGAGCCGCCATACCCTGTATAAAAGCTAATTGCTCTGGGGTAAATACCACTTCAATATCTGTCGGAGCTTCTACAGTGGTATCAATTACTGCTCTAGAAGGAGCTGGAGTCGATGACCCTCCTTGTATAAAAGCTAATTGCTCTGGGGTAAATACCACTTCAATATCTGTCGGAGCTTCTACAGTGGTATCAATTACTGCTCTAGAAGGAGCTGGAGTCGATGACCCTCCTTGTATAAAAGCTAATTGCTCTGGGGTAAATACCACTTCAATATCTGTCGGAGCTTCTACAGTGGTATCAATTACTGCTCTAGAAGGAGCTGGAGTCGATGACCCTCCTTGTATAAAAGCTAATTGCTCTGGGGTAAATACCACTTCAGTAGTAGGACCTGGGGTACTAACCCCTACTGGGGTTGGTGTTGTAGTAACAGCTGGTATAGGGTTAACTATGGTTTCACTTACAGTCTTGGTAGTATAATTCTTATCTCTTACCTGTACTACAACATCCATATTACCTGAATCAGGGTCAGCAGTAATAGTTAACTGTTCATTTATTTGTATTTCCGATTCATTGTTTTCATTTACGACGACGCCGGCAGCACCGGTGACAAAGTTTATAGGGTCACCATATTCATTCTTACTACCGCTGGCGTCATATACAATATAAGAAACTTCCTCTGTATACGGTTTATCTAAAACAACACTTTTAATATTTACTGTACCTGTGGTTTTCTCGAAAGACCCCTTTACTCCCCCTGAACCTAATACTGGTAAAATTGTAGAGGATTTAACACCGGATATATTAACATCAGTAAAAGTAACTGCTGGTGGTTGTGTAGTAGCTGGCGCTTCTGTTGTAGGTATAACCCCGGGCGGTGGGCTTGGAGCAGCGTAGTCCGTAAAATCATTACCGCGTCCGTTTATAAAAGCTAATTGTTCCGGAGTAAATTTTACAGACTCTTCAGGATTTGAAGTAGATGCTGCAGGATCTGAAGTGGTAGAAGACATTTTAAGCTGTTATGTTAGCAACTGTAGTAAATGATGTATTAGGATTAACTGAAAGGCTTGGCGTAACTACAGTTTCTGTAGTTATATTATCACCTTCAAACCCTTCAATGTTAAAGTTTCTTAAGTAAAATGAACTTGCGGCTAAAGTAGTGCTAGACGCTGATATAGGCGTACTATAAGCAAACCCACAATAAACATTTTCTAAATTAGTTAATCTAGCTGATCTATATCCTAATTCTATGGTAGTTAATAGTGTATATGTCGTTGTATTAGCCTCTCTATAATCTATATGCAATTTTTGACCTAACTGTACATATCTAAATCTTAAAGTTCTGTATGTATCGGTAGATAGATTAGTAAATGTACTAGAGAATGTAGATAGTGGTGCATTACCTCTTAAATTATGTACATAATCTCTAACTACCATAGCATCTCTATGGGTCTGCTTATCATTTACCCCAGGTCTATCATCTCTCCCGGTTAAAGCATACAACCCCGTAGAATCAAAAGCTACTTTAACAAGCATACCACTTAAAATACCGCCTTCTAATAAAATTGATGAGTCTCCCTCTGTTTTTAATACTTCTGGTACTTCAGTATATAAAGCATGCGCGGATAAAATATATTCCGGATCTTGATCACCAATATACTGCCCGGGTAAGCAAGATAACGGCGCTGAAAGATTAGTTAAAAACGTAGCAAATCCTACTTCATAAGTGTCTAGAGATGCTTCAATATTGTTTATTGAAGGTAGTTTATATTCAAACGACCAAACTATATCATAATTTGAATTAAACTTTTTTTTAGTCGCAATTAATGTGTAGTATTTAGAACCTGCTGGTAATCTTATATCTGTTGGAAAGGCCATCTATTATATATTTAATTACTCATTCCTTTATAAAAGTACAGGTCAAGGAATTAGTTGTATAAAGATATGTTTTAAATACTAAAACATAACCTATTTTAAAAAGCTCTCTGTAAATCACCTGAAAATGCTCTTCATCTATATTAACGAGAACGCTGTCTGAGTTATTATCATATATTACATAATCAGAAAACTCTTCACACAACGCACTAGCCCTACAGCAACTTGCATTCATGTAAGTATTTATTCTTCGAATACTTGCAAAATCTTTTCTATTTTATCTAATATTATTATATTGTCTGAGAGCTGTTGTCCTTGATCAGCATTAAATGAGGTACATTTAACAAGTATTGCTTTTAAAGATACAAAATCTTCATAGTCTAGTCCTTCTACTATAACTTCGTCCATATTTTAGTTATAGGTTTAAAATCTAAAAGCAACTACGACCACTCAAACATAACTATTCCATTACCTGGAACTGCTCCGAAGGCTTCAGCGCCATGAGCTCCTTGACCGCCTCCTGGAGCCGGTGAAGATCCCCAATACGACGAAGCTCCTAATGATTCTTCATCGCCTTTATCATCGGTATCCATCATCCCGGAACCCCCTTTTATTACGTACCCATTTAGTACGTGTGCATTTGTTGTAACAACATCACCTCCAGCTACCCCCTCAGTGGATTCTTGGAATCTAGATCTATTACCTCTCCAAAAATTAGCAGATAAATATATACCCCCTGACGCTTCTACGATTGGATCGGTTCCTCCTGGTGGATATATTGCAGAAGAGTCACCACTAACTGGTGCATCAGCAGCCGTAGGACCGTTTGCAACTTTTACTTTAAATTCTGTTCCTGGAGCAGCAGATAAATACCCTACTGCAGTAGCGCTAGCACCACCGGGTGATGATCCGCCTTTTGCACCCGCTCCGGTCACGTAAAATTTAACATAATGTATACCAGCTGGCATTGTAAATGTATATGTATCTCCTCCAGTAGTAAACGTTTCTTGTCCAGGTGGTGGTCTTTCTATTACAACTGCCCCGCTCAAAGGATTAAATGCTACTGAGGTCTTATCAACACTATTTACAAATGCCGTGAGGTTCTTTTGTACTGTAAGGGTCGGACTAGTTACACCACCAATAGATTTGATCATGAAGTGTATACCGGTCGCTGATAAGCCTGATCCTAATGTAGTAGCAGCACCGGTGGTAACACCAACTAAACTAGTAGCTGCTGGGTTAGCAGCTCCATATACGGTCTTATTATTTAAATTTGGTACTCTGAAATAATCTGTAGAGGTCTCGCCTCCAGTATTATAACCGATACCGATAGCAGCAGACAGATCAGGATAAGCAGTACTTATGTATTCTGACCCATCGCAACTTAACCAACCATATGGTACGTCTGCAGCTGCTGAAGCAAACGGAACTATAGTTGCTACTGGAATAACTGATGCTGTAGTAGGGGCGACCGTAGATTCGATTAAATTAGGTATTGACCAGGATAATGAACCATCTGCGTCTGATCCTAAAAATGAATTATTTCCAGGGCCTACAGGCGGAAAATCATAATTAATTGAATTTATTTTTAATTTAGAAGGTATTGATACATAATTTGTAAGACCGGTAGTTCTTTGAGTAATACTGTCAATGTTAACTGTACCACTTAAAGCTATTTTATTTGAACCGTCTATTTCTATAGAACTACCCAACGCGTCTGCGGCAAAATTGCCAGCAGAGAGTGTCCCCACAGTTATTCTATTTGCAGAATCAATGGTTATTGTAGTATTACCAGCACTAACCAAATTAGATACAGTTAACCAATCGGTCGCGACTGCACCTGTACCACCAACACATATTTTTAAACTATTAGTGTCTGTTTCGTAAGCATAATCCCCAGTTACAACCGGAGTTAAGGATGTTACATCAGCAACTTTACCTTTATATATATTACCTACAACGACCCCTCCGGGTGTAGTGCTATTACCGATATATAACCTATCAGTGTCTGTCGTAAACCCTAACTCCCCGCTTTCAAGCGTAATTTGCTTTCTATCAGAGTCTGTTCCCCGTCTAACTAGGAGTTTTAAGAGAGTATTTTCTAAAATTTCTATTGCCATTGTTTTTAATATTTAATTACCAACCATAAACTGGTATTGCAAATCTATCAAATTTTTCATCACTACTTGTGTTTCTTACATCGCCCGATAAAGCGAAAGCAAGGAAACCTGCAGAACTTAATTGAATATTATCTCCATTAGAATTAAGACCTTCATAGATTTGCTGATCATATATGCTACGCCCATAACCAACAGTTTTTTGGTTTGGAGCACCGTTAAATATGTTATTTATTGAAGCTTTTTTATATTTAATTATAAAGTTAACACCTACTGCGCTTAAGCTACCAGTTGTTGCTGCGCCCGGGAACCCTTTATTACCAAGAGGCGATGTAGCACCTGATAAGTATAATGTATTTGAGCCAGGAGCCGATGCATTATTACCATATAAGAGTACATCTCCGCCGGATAAATTAGGTACTCTAAATAATGCGCCCCCGGGGTCGGTCATATCACCAGCCGTATTCCAGTTATCTCCGATAACATTATATAGAGATACATATTCAGTATTAGTAGAATCGTATGCATTACCGTCACATAATAAATAACCCGAAGGAATAGTATCAAATGCTCGAGCATGTGGTAATATACTACCAATAGGTACATTATCTTGTGCTCCTCCAGATAAACTAGTTGCAGTAATTACATCAAATATAGAAGACTGTATTGTTTTAATTAACCCGTTTTTAGTACTGTAAAAAGGAAACTCTTGTGCTGAAGAAGTGGCTCCATATAGTGATATTTGGCCTGCCGAGTCTAAAGAAAATGTATCTGAGTTAACACTTCGTAAATCTGCTTGCAAGCGACCTGTTATACCATTAACACCTAATCCGCTATTTACTAATTGATTACCGTCTTGACCTGCCCAGCTCGATACTGGAATTGTTTGCGTACCTAGTGATTTTAATTCTAGTTGATTGTCGACATTAAATTGAAATTGATCCGAATTAATACTAAGTTTTAATTTTGAGTTATTCCCCCCTACAAGACCTGAAGAAAGTGCTGTTGCAGCAATTTCTCTTTCTGTAATAGAGTTAGCAACTGGTGAAATTTTAGAATTAGATAATTCTAAATAAGTTGTGTTAATATTAACTGACGCTATACCACCGGCACTTGATAAAAGACCGTTACCGTAAAATTCAGCTTTTAAAAACTGTGCATCAAAACCATCCTTTTTAACCGTTAATTTATTATCTGAATCAAACTCTATTAACGTGTCATCTGCTACTGGCCCGATGTATGAATAACCCGAAAGAGAATCGTTATAATTAGTTGAAGTTAATATATATAAAAGACTATTAGCGTACCCAATATCACCAACTTGCAAACCGGGCGATGAATCCGGGCCTAAACTAGTTGCAGCAGCATATGGCCCTATACCCTTATTACCAATTACATTTCCGCCTAATGTAGCACCATCACCAACAAACAACCGCCTAGTATCTAAAGTGTACCCTACCTCTCCTTGGTCTAAGACTATAGATTCACGCTGAGCGTTAGACCCCCTCCTTACTTTTAATTTAACTATAGTAATATTTGCCATGATTTTTTATGCTATTCTTTTCCATACATATACACCATATGATGGTAATATATTATTATGTGCTGTATCTAATCCAACAGCTGCGGAAACTCTTGTGTTATTAGCCCCCTCTTGTCTATTTAATACATTAGTAGGCCCTGTTATAGTAGGTACTTCGCTATTTGATGTTATAAACTCCCCAGCGCCTACTTCACCTATATCTACTGCACCTAAAGACTTTGCAAATTGATAAGGGCTGATTGCAACTTTATTTGCAAAATCTTCATTTGTTGCAAATCTAACCTCTCCTGTAGGTGTTTGTATATCAGCAACAAATCTTGTTTCACCATTCCAAATTCCAAACATTTCTTTAAACTGATATCTTGCTGCCCATCCTGCTGTATATAGAGCACGTGTACTAGGAGAATAGTTTCTCGCTGACCCTCTATCAAAATTAAAATCTAAAGCATATACCCAAGGCATATCTTGAAAATTTTCACTCCACTCTGCTTCAGATATACCCTTGACATCAAGAGTGGGGGAAACAAAAGGAGCTACCCTTAAAAAGCCTAATAAACTATGCCGCGCTCTTAGTTGATCAGCAAAAGATTGTGTAGAATCTTGAGTTGCTACATCTGATGCTTGTGATGCAGCCCCACTCCCTGCTTCATTAGGTACCTGTATATCGACAGCTCCAATATCAACATCATGACTATGTGCTGGTAGTTGATCTTGAGTAAGTGTTACTTTATATTCGCCGCGTATATCCCCAGAACCTCCTCGAAGTCCACCAGCTTCCTCTTCTTCACCACCCGGGCAGAATTCTCGAGTTGTACCATTTTTATCGGTAAAGGTACCAGTACCAACTAAAAATCTACCTTTAGCTACCTGCGACCATGTCGTGCCGGCAATTCTATCTGTTGGATTATTATCATCAAATGTTAACTGTAAAGAACCAACTGGAAAAAAACAATCTAACCATTCTAAAGGTTCCCTTGTCTCAAATCCCCTAGGGTATATATAATTATTAACTATAACGCGTTCACCACTTAATGCTAGCCCTGTTGAATTTCCAGCACCATCAAAAATGTTATTAATTGGACCGGTAGGGCCTAAGTCTGCTCCACTTAAATGAAGTAGAGATGTATATAAATCAGAAATAAATTGATTCTCTAAGCTCTCTGGCATACTATTATTTATGTCGTAATCTAGAAATACTATCTAACTAGTCTTTCTTTCCGTAGACAATCCCTCCTGATATTCTATAGTTAGACCCGCCTCTTGAATTTACGGCTTTTCCACCTTTACCGCCTTTTGGCTTTCTAGGTCCGCCGCCAGCAGATACACGCGCGTTAGTGTTCTGATTACCACCGTTGGCACCCCAGCCACCCCCACCAGAAGCATTCCCCCAGCCTTTCCGGCCTTTCTTTCTGGATGAAACAGACTTTCCATTGTTATTTTTAGAACCACCTTGACCGCCGCCGCTTTCACCGCCGCGACCTCCACTAGAAGCTCCGGATTTAGACAATTTTCTGCCACCGCCACCGCCGCCGCCATGGGGATCATTACCGGATGCTTTCCAACCACCGCTTCCTCCGCCACCAGCTTGTCCTCCACGCCCTTTTAAATTGCTCGTGTTACCCATTCGCCCGGTCCTACCTGATCGGTTCAAAAACGCTCCACCGTCCCCACCGGAGTTTCCTATCGACCCACCTGGACCACTTTTTTCGTATATACCTTCTCTCTCTTTTGCCCCAATACCACCTTTTCCACCACCGGCTCCGCCGCCGCCTCCACCAAAGTTACCGGTACCACCACCAGCACCACCGCCGCCTCCACCGGCTATAGCTCCTTTATTATTTTTTATAAATATTTGCGATGTAGAGGTTATCTTTATTGCATCACCCCCGTTCCAGCCTGTAAACCAACCACCACCAGGAGGTTTAGGTCCACCCTTTTGTCTTGTAGCGCCATAAGAGCCACCGTCACCACCACGTCCCATAATAAACCCTTTATTAATCAAAGTTAATCCGTTAGGCCAATTACCAATTGTCATTGCCGGCTTGGTAATTTTATCTGACCATATATAAACGTTGTTTTTTACAGTAATCGTTGCCGGTGATATACCGTTCCACCCACGATCACGGGCCCATGAATTTAAATTAAGGTGTTTTCTATTTCGTGTTATTGTACCACGCCACATAGTTTCATCCACCGGTGGCTGTACTACCGGTCCGTCATCCACAACTTCGTCTTGTGGAGGAACAGGTATTACAAAATCAAGAGGTACACGCCTCCACACATAAATTCCATAGTTTGGTAATATATTATTATGACATTTAGAAGCACCTGTATTAGTTGTTGTTCTATTTACTCCTTCTGCTGGCCTTTGCTCTGCAGTAGTGCGTCCAATATATGTAGTGTTATTTACTTGCTCATCTAATTCTTTTAATCTATTAACTCCTTCGAGAGCAATTGCTGCTTCATCTTGCCCTAATACATCGACAATAATGTTCCTAGCTCTTAATAAATCTTGAGAGCCTAATTGACCAGGGTGTACTCTATCATTATCTCTAGGGTCATAATCACTAGCCTCTAAAACCCCTCCAGTATTATCTTGCCCGGTAAATGGAACGCCTACAGGCCGCGGCCCGTTATTTACAAACACCTTAGTACTACCAAAATTAGTATTATTAACAGTTAAAAGACCGCCCCAGCCTGGTCCTCCTACAACACTACCGCCCCAACCAGCTAATGAATAATTACCTAAGCTAGGATTAAAATCAGAATCAGTATATCTATAACCATTAACATGTCTTTGACGAATTAAATGTGTTCTATATTCAGCTTGACCATCATAAGTGGTATTATTTTGAAATGCTTCTATCCTATCTTGTTCTAAAAAGTATGGGAAGGGATTATTAGCTACATTAGGGAGTAATTGATTATTTCCACTAAAAACCTTTTCTTCTGTTAAGCCCTGTGGGTTAACAGTGGAGCCAAAATAAAATATAAATTGTTTGCTAGTATCAAATGACCCTACCGTTACAAACCCGGAATTAACATCATGAGTGTGTGCAGCTAATTCACTTGCTTTTAGCTTTACACAATATTCACCAGCAATATCACCTGATCTAACACCTCCATACCCGGGTGAGAAATTAAAAGTGTAGGATGGGTCATTTGTATCAGTACCTTCACCGACCCCAGCTAAAAACTTACCACCAGCTTCAGGAGCCCATTTTGTACCCGCGATTCTGTTAGTAGGATTATTATTAGTTGCAGTTAGCATTATACTATTAATAGGAAAGAAAGCGTCTAACCACTCTGTTACCGTATCAAATCCAACTGGCTCAATATACCGGTTTATAACTACTCTATCATTAACGGCACTTAATGATAGCCCAGTAATTCTACCGTTACCGGTATATACATCATTTTTAGGCAAAGCTTCAATATCTGCTCCACTAACATGTAATAATGAAGTATAATAATCAGCTATACGTAATCTAGCTAAATTTTCTCCTTTATTTTCTGGTGTAATAGGTTGACCCATAATTTTATTTAGTATATTAATCCCCCACCAGGTAAAGGTGCAATATCAACCCCTACATCGATACCATCTTGTTCTTCCTCATCTTCTTCATTATCTCCAGCCGTAATTGTGTTAATAATTGCTACCTGTAGTTCGTAAATTGCATTAAAGACTCTTGAAATTGAATCATATGTAACTTCTTCGTTTTCATGAAATTCGAAATTTCTAAAATTAACTTCCATTCCTTCATATGACACGTATTTACGAAGGACAGGTATACCTTGCACTAGTTCTTTAATTGGGATTATACTAGCGTTTAAGTATATATTAACTGTGTCTTTAATAATGTTTTGAAGTTCACTGTTGATTGAAATACCCAAGCTCGATTCACAGCTAGTAATTTTTTCATATAAATTAGGAAGATCTAGTGGTATATGGTTTTTATACTGGAGCTTAACATCTTTAAATAAATATATACGCCCTATGTTGTGCATTAAGTAAAATAAATCAGAGCTATTTTTAGCAACAAGAAGATTTATATTGTTAAAAAAATTAGATTTTAATAAGTTTGAATTAAACTTTTTTTCTATCAAATCAAACCGCTCTCTAGTATCATCAAAATACATATCTTTTAAATATAACAAATTATCTATTGATGGTACTCCAGCGACTTCTGTTGGATTAGAAATAAATCTAGTAGAAATTGCCCCTTGATCATTTAAGGTAAAGATATTAGAATCGCTTCCGGAAAAATACACTTTGTATTCATTTTTAGCGTTATATTCATAGAATGGGCGATACCGGTTTATTATTCTTGGATTTTGTAATATATAATTATTAGTTTTACCTAGGGCTTCAGCATCAACATGATACATATTAAAATAAAATCCATCTACGGCCTCTTCTGTTCCAGGATCTGTTATAATTAAAATACTATCATCAGTATCACGTATATCGAAAGCTAAAATTGTTTCTTCTGGCGTTGCTGTAGAAATATTACCGATTAATTTTAAAGAGTACTTATCTCTAATTATAATTTGAACAGATGCATCTATAGTCCCATCTTCTTGTGAATTGGTTCTATACCCTAATAAATTATTGCCTATTTCCACAGTATCATCAATAGGCTCTTCCGGGAGAGTAATTTTATCTACTAGCTTAAAAACTCTGCAAGGATTAATAAAACTATTATCATAGAGTTTTAATTCATTGCCTAATAAACTATATAATACATCGGTATTATTATCATATGTAAACTTACTATTACCCTCAAATGGGTCATCATACAATCTAACTAAACTACCGTTATGCACAAAACTACCAGAAAAGGTATATGAATTTGTTGATGTTGTAGTAAAATAAAAATATGATTCATCATCATAAACAAATAGAGTACTATCTATTGTTTCGTCCAGCACATCTACATCAGGAATTTTATCAACAGTGCTAAATGGGTCTATTTGAATTGGAAAACTATTATCTTTTGCGAGGGTTAAATCATTGTTTCGTAAGTCTGTTGAACTACTTGATGCGCCTAAGAAGTAACTACTTCCAGCTTTGGTAGTATTAGCAAAATCTAAAATGTCTGTATTTGAAACTATATTTAAAGCATATAGATATAAATTATTTAAATTTAAACACTGTAAGTTCGTATCAATAAATGTTTGATCTATAATATTTCTTGGTGATATAGCCGGCTGCTTTATGACCGCTTTATCCACAGCAGAAGTCGTTCTGTCAAATTCGAATTTATTTAAAAAACAGTTTGATAAAAAAGTATCACTAGAACTAAGAACCTTTGAAGATGCTGTAAGTGACTTCCCGGTATATGCAACACCATTAACAATATTGAACAAACCAGTGTAATTGTCTCCACTCAACGTAAAGGCATTTCCGGTAGTATATTTAAAATAATTTATCATTTGTAGTTTACAATGTTAACGTCATTTATAACTGTAGATTTAGGCAAGGCATTAATAATATTACTCTTGATAATGTCGCGAATCTCATCGTTAAGACTATTATCATTAATATTTAAATTCTTTACGTTAATATCAACTACGTTACTCTTATTTTTTAAATTAGTATTAATAGAATTAACAGTAGTAATAGTATCAGTTAGGTTTCTTTGCCCACAAGGAAGAGAAATAGACAAGTCTTGAATACTATCAATGTTAGTACTAAAGATGACAGCTAATTCTTCATATTGCTCTAAAGGTCCTAGAGCTAGATATAAGTCACTAATAAAATTTTGTTCAGTAGCTTCGTTGTATAAAATCTCTATACTTGTGTCAGTTGTTGGGGAAGTAACATATATATCACCAAATACAATTCTTTTTGTAAACAGTTGATACGCTCCTACATTAAAAGTGTAAATTACGTTAGAATTTAGATATAAATTGCATACACCCTGTATAGCATTAAAAGATAAAAATATATTTGTCTTTTCAAATTTATCAATTTTAAATTTATATGTAAAGGTATTTAACAGTAATCTATCTGCTAAAGAAGCACCTACTGTACTATTATCAAATAAAGCAAATTTAAAAGATATTTCATTATCGACTAACGTAAATTTAAACCCTCCATCTATATCATTACTACCAGACTCTATAATAAAATCCCCGACGTCGTTTTGTATAGTAAATCCAAGGCCGAATCCGCCATTATCGTTTATAGTCTTGTAATAATTATTAACTTTACCGTTTATTTGTGCTGTGTCACAAAAATTAGTAGGTGATTTTTTAATAAAGTCATCCTCAGAAATTCTAACATATTTATAACGTTTGTTAGGCTCAAACACTAAATCACTTTTTTTATCAAGATATAATTTCTTTTCAACTGATGACTTAAGCGTTGAATTAGTAGCAATAAGATTTTCTACTGCTTGAGCATATGTCGTATTATATGCTGGTGAAGCTGCCAAAGCTGTTTCTTTAGAAACTAGGTCGGGATAGTAGTATCTATCAACCCATATACCCTCTTGACCTATGCCACCAGATAACCATGTACATAAATAAGTTACGTTTTCCTCTTTTATAGAATTATCATCTAATCTATACACTCGATCAGATAAATCTGGTCGCTTAAATGAAAACGAACCACATTTAGTAAATTTAGTATCATTTATATTAAGCTTAGTAAATGGAGCCATTGATGAAGGTGTAGTAAAATATGTGGTACCAGGTTTAATAACAATATCATAATTATTATAAACAAAGTTAAGAGACAATGTCTCATTTCGCTCACTATCAATGTCAGAAAATATTGAAGTATATCTCCTTAAATCCTGACCATAAATTGTAGTTTCAGAAGTAGAGAGTAGGTTATTAGATGATGTAAATTGCTCTTGTGTGTTTACAATATTTTTTAAATTGTAAAAATTAAAATCTTGATTTATATTGTTACTCGAGCTATAAAAAAGGTAGTTTGAGGGTAAATTAAAATCACTTTTGGTGTTATCTACTTTACCTTCATTATCATATGTAACAAATGATGCATTATATGGAGACGGTACAGTTAAATTAATTTCTTGATTTATTTTTATACTAGAATCAGCTATAAAAAATTGATTAGACTTAGAATCAGTTGTTATTTTGTTTGCGTAAACAATTCCATCATTGTTAAGTAAAATATATTTTACGTTCTCTTTAGTTGAATATAAATTAATAAAACTATCGGTTTTATACTTTAAGAGATTGTATTCTAGATTAAAACTTTCTAGAGATAGTTTATTTTCTGCAACAAACAAAGTGTTACGCTTATTATTTACCTCGGTATCTTCTGTAACTACGAGATAATATCTAATATTATTGCTAGAACTTATTGTACTAACTCTACATGTAAAATCATCTACAAATGTAATTTCAAAATTACTTGCATCAGATAAAATCCCGGTAAATGTTGTACTCCCGTAATTTTCTGCGTTGTATATATTATTAGTTTCCTGAAAACTAGATAAAGAAGCCGGTTTAAATAATAAGTAATTATCTCCTGAAGTTGTAAAATTAAAAGTAGTAAAAAATGAATCCGGTTTAACAGTTATCTCTTTATGAGTAGTAATGTTATCTAGTAAAACATTATTGGTTAGATAAAAATTAGTAAAGTTGAGATTTTTAAAATCTTGTGTGCCAGACAAAGCAAGAACAAAATTAAAAACATAATTCCCGTTATATGTCTGCGAATACTGATCTAAAGTAAGATCTGTTGGGCAAATTGTACCTTCAACAGAACTTAAAGCACTTAGACTCGATTTTACTAAACAACCCATTTTATATATTTATACCTATTTTTCTTTATAAGATTTGTTATCAAGTTGCACAACGTAATTACTATTTTTCGTTAAAAGAGATACTCTAGAAGTGTTGTTTTCATCATTTAATAGATCTAGCCCTATAATTTCTATATCTTCAATACTTTGATAATAACTCTCTGAATTAACAACCACGGGCGCGCTTAATTGTGTAGTTTCGCCTGTAACATACCCTATATTCATTTTAAAGGTTAATTCTTTTTTTAATGCATAGCTTGAAGGGTAGTAAATATGTTTATATGTGTTAGTTAACGTCACCGGTGCTGTTCCTTTTTGGATTTCCGGGTAAATTGATTGTGTTTTATAATCTCGGTAAATTAATATATCTGGCTCGAGTACTGGAGACGTATCACCCCAATCTATACTAACATAGTTTGGAAATATATCAGAAAACACGTTAGATATATCTAAGATCACTTCTGTTACATTATATAAGTTGGTAGTCCCTAAAACTATCTCACTATCCATTTGAAGCCTAACAGTTGATATTGTAAGTGTGTGAGTGTTCATAATATTAATGCAGCTGCTGATATCTTGCTCGCGAGTGATGAAAGAATCGGTGTATGAGCGAACTCAGGTATTTGGTGTGTGGCGGTTATGCTTGGTATTTGTGAAGATAGCATAATTGATAAATTGTCAAGATCAGCAGCTCCTGTAGTTAAGTGTTTATTAGCAAATGTATAAGTAAATCTGCTATTGTTACTAGTAAATGCTGTCGTATCTAAGAATTTTATACTATCCGTGTACTCAAATAAGTAATTTAAAAGTAACGGCCCTTTATTTAAATCTTTTATTAATACACCTAAATTAAATTGCTCATTATCACTACTATATGTAAGAAACGGCTTACCACTTTCTATGTATACAGATAATGGAACCGGGTCAGATAGGTCAAAATAACAGGAAGAAGAAATAGCAGGGTTGCCAGTTGTTGGAAATACTACTTCTGTTGTATCCTCATTAAAATCATATTTGTATATCTTTGGATATATTCTACTATCTTTCAGTGATAGTTGCTCATTAACCAATCTGCAAAAGAAGACGTCGGTACCTACTTTTAATCGATTACTTACTTTGTCAAAGAAACTAGTATTTATAGTCAGATAATTAGTAAATGTTATTGGTGAAATAAAGACATTGTTTTGGTACTTTGTTTGCTCTGTAACTAAAAATGTACTAGTTTCAATAAACAACGTACTATACAGTAAATCAAACTCTCTAACTGATGTAGATAGCTGATCACATACTGTACTATTATACTTGCTTGGGAAATAAGATAATGCGTCAGTTATTAATTTTACTGCTGGTTTATCAGGCGCCTGGTTAATGTTTTTAACATATATTTTACCAGAATGATTTTGTCTTTCGAATAGACTTTCACTGGCAGTTTGGACAGTTGTAAACGTTGTAGGATCGTATACTTCATTTCTATAATCAAACCCTTCTTCAGCTTGTGTGTAATTAAATATTATATTATCTGTAAACCGCCCACAATCGTAGTTTTTAACACCGTTGTCTCCAGATAGTCTAGCATTTAACGAAAACGTACCACTCGAGGCTGGATATAAAACATCACATAGAGCTCTTTGCACTGTAGAGCCTGATAAATAGGAAACGCCGCCTTCTACTAAATCAGCAAAATAAAATTGATCAGCACTATCGGTAAAGGAACTCAATCCAGATCTAATTGGATCTGCTAATGTTTCTGTATCAGAAAACATAAAATATGCGCCCTCTTTTACATCAGCATCAATTGTTAAGGTCTCAGGCCTACCGTAGTCTACTTCAAGCCAATTAGAAGGTTGTTTAAGTTTTTGATAAGGGTTAAAAAATCTATTAAAGATATAATAAGCAGATAACGGTAAAGAGACCAAACCATTAGTAAAAGATGAAAGGCCAGATCTTTTTGTTTCAGAGTATGTTGATACGTCTACTGTACTGTAATTAAAATCGTAGCCTTCTCCAAATAAATCATCAAAATATTGATAACCATTCAACACTAAACTTTTTATTGTATCAGGGTCTTCAGATACAATATTACTCCTATAATAATTATTATCCTTAACAAGGCCAAAAATATTTCCAAACAGGTCCTTCTTCCCATCATCAATATACCCATCATTATACAGATACGTAAGATCAGTATTTAAATCTCTATCTTCAGCAATTTCAGAATTATACCCTAAAAAGGAAGTACTTTCTTTATCAGTATTTGGTTGATTAATAGCAATTCCCTTACTTCTATTATTAACCGATCTAGATGTATCTACAATAAACGTTAATACGCCTTCGTTATTTGTATATAAGTTTGGATCTGGGAATACATAGAGCTGGTTTGGGGGATATTTATTTTTAGTAAAAAAGTCTACTCGCTTGCCCTGTATTACTACAATACTAGAGTTAATTGGTTTAAAAAATCCTAAATCACGTTCACTTATAATATCATCAGAAAAAACCGATGCGGTTGAAGGGTAATTTTGATTTAAAAAATTAGCGTATGGTTTATCCGCTTCAAAAAATTTACCTATTTCAGGTGTACCAGTATCATCAGTTTTCAGGTAGAAAAAGTCCGTACCAATAAACTTTTTAGTTAAATCTCTCTTATTACCAAATAATTGATTTGTCTCTTTAAGTTCCTGTAAGTCAGTAGCAACTTTTGCAAAAGTTTCTTGAATTAATACTGTATCGTTGTTTAGAAAAATACTGACTGTAGGCGGGCTACCCGGGTCGTATTCAATAAAACTTTGACCGTATTTATCAACATCGGGCTCCCTATTAAAGTATTGTGAAAAATTATCAAAGTATTCTGTTAAAGAAATTGATAAATTACTTTTTACTGTTTTTATATTATAGTCAATAGCAGCTGTTTCTCGATTTTCAAGATATTCAATAACTAAATCTTTAGTTGCTTGTTCTACTCCTAAATTGCTTCCCTTTACTTTAGACTTAGTAACAGAGTAATGTAATAACTCTCGTTTTTTCTTATAATAAGAAACTATGTCTCTAATCTTATTACTAAAGAAAGACATAGCAATTTGAAGATCATAAGCATCATTAAAATCTAATTGGGTTAGAAACCGTTGCTCAGCTTGGGTAGAAAAATTTAAAGAAATATCTTTAAGAAAGTTTCTATATAAATCTATAATAGAGTTAGAATTATCTGCTTCTTTAGTTTCTATCGTTTGATTCCATCTATTGAGATAGTTATTATAATATGCTGCGAGAGTATCTGGATCATACTCCTGGGTTATTGATTTAATAAAATCAATAAAATTAAATGGTGCAAATTTATCTACTGCGTCTTGTTTACTAACATTTGGGTTAGTAATAGAGAGCGGAATATTTGGAAACCCTGTTACAATGTTATCCATTAAACATATTTATCCTTAAAACAAGGATAGACTACTAAATAACGAGTTTCGAATTAATATATCGAAAATATTTTCATCACCTTCGAGAGCACTTAGTGGGGTGGTATAATCTACTGTGGTTTGGCCAGTAGTATAGTCTATCATTCCGTTAAGTATAGTATCATCATATACTGCGGAGAGAGTATAAAAGTCATAGAATTTATCTGTTACTGTACTTAAAGCATATGTACTAGGTAATACAAGATCCCAACCCCAATATGGTGCACTACTGGTACCAGTTGTTTCCGTGGTGAAACAACTCAATAAATACGTATTGGCGTTATCGGATTTTGAATAACCAGGACCCGCTTGACCGCTTAATGCGCAAAGAGGTTGGTAAGTATTTAACCTTGTATAAGTATCGCTAAATCGTTCATATGCTACAAGATCATTACCTGCAGTTACTTCATAAGTAAGAGTGTTTTCAATTTTAGGACCTAAGTTTTTACCGTAAGTATACTTAGTTGTATGCCCTTGCGGATTAAAATTCTCATCAAATTTATTTTTAGTACCTCTAAATTTATTATAATTTATACTTAAGACATCTAAAAATCTTTTAACTGCTTGTGGTTCTTGCGCTAGCGATCGGTCAAACACTATACCATCGTTACTGACCATTTTAGATAAATTAATCAATTCATTAATACCGCATAAATCAATATCTGCATTATTTTGAGTAAAGTTAAATATCTTTTCGTATATCTTTTTACCTAAAATATCGTAGTTACTACTAACATCTCCAAATATTGAACCAATAAAGTCAGTAAAGAAAACATTCTTATCTATTAGTATTTCTTGGAATCGTAAATCCTTAATTGTTTGTTCAAAGTCAAAATTTTCATTATGCTTATAAAAGTCGTAATAATTTTTTGGGTAACATGTTAATGTTATAGAACCGGTATTGGAAGCTGTGAGATTTGTGTAAATGTTTTCATATATACACTGTGCGCTTAGGGTTAAAGCTCCAGGATGAGTAGATAAAGTGTCATTAAAGGTTAAAAGGCCCCTGTACCAGAAATCAGTATCTATATCAGATAGTGAATTATTTAAACTAGATATTGTGAAATAAGAAGCATCGACAGGGTTACCATCACTTGACAGTAACGCAAACTGAACTGTATCTCTTCCCGCAGAAAGAGCTTTCATAGTATAATTATTTGTATTCTTTGGTGAAATAACAAACGGTATACCTAGCCCTTTATACTGAACCGGGCTCACATCAAATGAGCTTATTTCATCACTTTCTGCAGTTATACCATTTGAAGAGAATGCTATTTCATTTAATGTTTGAGCAGAAGTTCCCCAAACTGCAGAGGATAGAGTAATAGTAAAATTGTTTGTGTAGTTGTTGTTTTTATATCCTGTTATACTATTGGCAAAGATATTATCTCTATCTTTAAAGAAAGATATGGTAACCGGATTAGCACTCCAGTTCAATTGATCTGGTGTTTTAAAGTATACAACATCGAGTCCAGAGCTACCCACTAATACACTTGATAGACTGGAACTTAAGCAATTTATTATTGAACCGCTAGATAGCTGCACGTAGATGTTGCTTGAAGAGAGCGATACCTTTTTAATAGGTACATATTCGAATGCAGATAATGTATTAATATAATTTTTATTGTAAAAAGACCAGTATGTTTTTAAATCATTGAATCTATTATCAACTAAGTTAAAGAAGTTATCCCAACTCCCTGACACACTAAAAAAGATGTCTTGAAAGTCTTGATAAAATGGTGTTTGTGAATTAATGGTAATGGGTTGTGAAAACTCACCTGCAGATAAATTTAGATTAGACGTACCACTGCCCCATTTGGCAGTAAATGTGTTAGTTATATAATCGTATATATCTACCTCCGTACTATAAGAACCTAAAATTGCATTATTATTACAATCCCGTAATATCATTTTTACAGTATATTGCCCGGGATACTCATATGCATGCGTACTAGTTAAATTGTATCCAAAAGTACCGTCTCCAAAATCAAATGTCGCCTTTGATTCATTTAGAGGGGTATCTCTTTGATCCGTATTAGGTATACGGGCCTTAAACGTAAGTGGGGTGATAGTTAGATTATAGGAAGATAATACCGATGCACTTTTATAATCTAAAACATCAAACGTTGCATAGTCTGTCCTAATATTACTCATCTATTACTTTAATTCGCTTAGCTACCGTGAGAGGTGAATACAAATATGGAAATTTAAAATATGGAAGTGTTAAGTCCTGGTTAACCAAACTAATATCACTTTTTTCATAAAGTGGGTTAAATGAAAGAAACGATATAGTTTCTAGAGTACTACCATCTTGTTCATTTTTTGTATAGATATTTTTTACACCTTCAAGAGTAAGTATGTCTCTCAACAGCAAATTAATAGCTACATTTTGACCTAATGAATTATTTTCCGGAGCAAAAAATGCTGTAATTTTACTCGCGACACGGGATTGGATTGTTTGTTTGTTAATTTTATTATTTGTCTCTCTTACCACATATAATGTAGTATTATTTAAAATATCTAAATTAAGAGTAGATGAGTTACTCATTCCTAGTCCAAATGCCATATATATCGGGTCTCTTGGAACAACAGTGTTGGATAACATCTTCCGGTCTTGAGTTTGCTCTACAAGCAGATTTTTAAACGAATTACTTAAGAAAGGAGGGTACGCTTTATCTTGCACCGGTGTAAACTTCGGTACGACAAAGACGTTAATATTATTAAAGTCGCAAGAATCAGCAAAATTTACTTGGTTAATTATTACTCTATTAACCTTATTTGGATCTACACAAATATCATAGAAGTATTTGATATATCCATTTAAGTAGGAATCGTTACTTACAACTTCAACACTATTTACCACGTTAGCTAAATTCTTATTAATAAATCCTTTATAATCGGATTCTGTTACAAGTCTTAATTGTGATGAAAATACCTTAGGTGCATTTTGTCTAATTTGGTCTACTGTCTCGGCATCTGTTAAAGAAGTTGAGGCCTGTGGGTTATTAAAACTAATTAATGAACTATTGGTTATATCGATAAATGTAGTTTCATCTTTGTTTGAATACGTGTCATTAAAAATTGCGCGCTGCCTTGGTGAGTCATACATAAACAACTTATTACCGTTTATAGCATTTTTGCTTATTATACCCTTTACGTTATCAGACTGTAAATAATTTACTGAAACTGTATCTCCTTCACTTAAGGCCTTACCAAAGACACCATTACCAAACTTAATTTCGTAATAACCATTTTCATTTAATCTAATTTCATATACCCTACTAGTAGAATTTGATAAGTATAGGCTTTCAGATGCAGTATATTCGTAATATGTATCATCTGCTGTCTCTTTAACATATACACTTATGGTATCCTCTGCTATAAATGTATCTGAATTTGTGTCAACAATATTTTTTACTACTATAGGTAAAACTTCAAATGGTTCACCTTGTGAACGATAATCCGGATATTCCTTTATAGAGCCTTGATAAAGAACAACAGTATCATTTAACGTCTTTAAAGTTTCGCTTGCTTCTATGTTTTTGTTAAAAGAAAAGTCGTTATTAAAAGTATATTGCGCCCCACCTGCTAAAAAGTACGAATACTTACGAATAGTGTAGTTGCCGATACTCATATTAGCAGAACCTACAGCGTTTATTGGTGCTATCGAAGTTTGTTTTCCTACAGGCTTATAACCTATTAATTTAACAATTTTGTTCATGTTCTCATATAGAGTAGCTTGATCAAAGTTAACTTCAGATGCTGTTGTGTTTAAATAAAATAATAGAACATGGTAAGAATAAGCAATAATATCTATAATAGCTGCTAGGTTACTACCATCAAAATTTTGATCTGTAAATTTTTCATTTTCATTTAGCCTATCAACAATATACTCTTTTAAGGTTACTGCGTCAAATGCTACGTACGCATCTTGTGGTAGATTAAATTCTAAAAATTTGTTAGTTGTGTCGTTTGTTGGCATAATTAAAGTACAAAATATCCGTTATTATTTAATAAGGATTGAAGTGATAGTCCATATATGTTTAATGCCGGTACGTTAATTTGCAAGGTAATGTAATACTCGTGTTGATCTGGTATAGGTTGTACACTTACTCCAGTTAACTGAATCCTTGGCTCCATCTCCGGTAATTTGTTTGTTATATCATCTTGTATTTGAAATGAATTAAAATCATTAACACTCTCAAAAAGATAACGTCTTAAGTCTAAACCAAATTCCGGGCTTAATATTTTTTGCCCCGGGGAAGTTAAAAATATATTAGTTATACTATTTTTAATTGCTTGTTCGTCAAAAGAACCTTGTATATCTCTGAGTGTTACTTCTTTATTAAGTTGCGAATTATAGTAAACAGATGGTGTAATATCTAAAAATATGTCTTTATAAAGGTAACCTTGTTCGAGAGAAGCATTATCCAAACTATCTACTGCAATATCAGTTAACTTTATAAGAGCCATTTATAATATTTAATACCCGAGTGGTAAATCGAATTTAAGGAACTATAATATAATTAAGTATGCGTGTTAATGGTAAAGTTGATGTTGATGTAGAGATAACTACAAAAGAATTAGTATCAGCTCTCAAAAGTGAAGTATATACGAGATTACATCTTCCTAACCCAAAACAAGGTCGGGTATATGTTAAGGATGGTAGATGGGAGATTCAAACGGTTGCACATACAACACACTCTTTTGAGATTGAAGAGAACTTAGGACCTGCTATAGAAGAAGATATTGAAGTGTTTACAGCATTCCATACAATAGCTGAATTACTTAGAGATTAAGTTACTCGATACCGTGTGATTATTTGCAGAGTTGTATAAATAATATTATGGCAGGCAAAAAATTTGTTAATTTACACGAGTCTTATATGAAAAGATATGAACGTGGAGGTTTCCTCGTTGGTGATGTTTTTAAGTTTAATGACGATTATAAGAGTACAGATGGTTACAAAGAGCTTGGTAAATCTACACAGGGTTTAATTACCAAACTAATTGATTCTGGACTTCATATTAGAATTACTGGGATTAAAGATACATCACCATCTCGTTATCCAGCAAACCCTGATACGTCCTCGTTAGATGTAATTTTAAATGTTGCGCTTGATACAGGAGGTGGTAAATTTTCTGACCATGTATCTATACCTGGATCCTTAGGTCATTCAGTAGAATATTACCCAAATTTACTTCCTATTCCTGACGCACTGCGTAGGGCCGATGATGTAAATATTAAGCCTAAGGAGTATGTAGAAGACGAAGAAATGATTTCAAATAGATCTGATAAAGGTGGCCTTGAGCCTCATACGCTTTCTCCAACTGAAAGATCTCTACCTACAAAAAACACGGAAATTCCATGTGACCCTGTTACACCTTCACCAGCAGTTACGTCATATACTAATCAGTATCTTAGCGACTTGAAGTAAAATTATACGTCGCCGTTTTCGTCGATCTTTTGATCCTCGTAAGGACCTATTACTGTTCTATAGTACTCCTGTTTACAACATTCTAATGCTCCAATTACTGCATTATAATTTGTGTAATTTTCCCCCCACTCTCTGATATAATTATCTATAAATACAGTAATTACGTAATTGAGCTCTCCAGCATTTTTTGGAATAAAATTTAACCCTTCACACTCGAGTGTACTCTCTACTTCTTCTCTCTGTTCTGGCTTAATGTAAGGCATTTTCTAAATTAATTAAACATGCGAAAGCATTAATTTCTTTATCAACGACAAATGCACTCTTATAGAGATGATCAGCAATAATAGCTATCGTCTCTTTCTTTTTTATATCTGTAATATTTGATGTATATATAAAGTCTAAGTAATTACCTAATAGAGTATCATAATCTCCTTGAAACCTATCTTCGTTTTCAATTAGATATTTTCTAGCTTCAAGAGAATTTTTAGAAGCTATTTTTTTGTAAATTGCTTCGAGTAACTCGTTATCACCATTAATACTAACAATACACAGCTCTGAATCAATAATATTTTTTTGGAGCTCATTAATGGTTTTCCTTAAATCGGGGAAGTGACGCCTAACGAGCTGTACAAATTTTTTCTTTTGTTCTTCTGGAACCTTAACGTTTTCAGTTTTTAAAATATTATAACATCTTTTGACTGCGAGATCAATTACAGGCTTAATAGTTAATGACTGACACCTTGATTGCAGAGCAGGGATAATTTTATGGTTGTAGTTTGCAGTAAGAATAAACCTGCAATACTTAGCATATGTTTCCATTGTGTTGCGCAAAGCCCCTTGCGCGTTTGTTGTAAGACCGTCTGCTTCATCTAAAATAATTACTTTCACATTACCATCAAAAGATTTAGTTTGTGCAAAATTAGTAATGTTATGTCGAATAGTATCGATACCAGACTCATCAGAAGCATTAATATAAAGATAATTACATTTGAGAATATTGTTAACAATAACTCTCGCAAGAGTGGTTTTACCAGTACCAGGATTACCAACAAAGAGTAGATTAGGTATCTCATTATCAAACTCTTGAATTATACTTAATGTTCTCTCGTCTAAGATAATATCATCAAGTGACTGCGGTCGGTACTTTTCTACCCAAATTTTATCAAAATCTACCATAACTATTTACCAGACGATCCGAAGCCTTTCTCACCACGTAAAGACTCTTCGATTTCTCCTTCTGTGACACTTACGTCATGATTATTATATACTACAAACTGTGCAATTCTATCTCCAGCCTTAACTTCATAATCTTTTTGTGTTAGATTGTATAACTTAATACCGGCACTGCCCCTATAACCAGAATCAATAATACCCGGATGAGGTAAAATCCCATGTTTAAATCCTAATCCCGATCTACCTTCAATTCGTACCCAATACCCGGGCTCGATGTAAGCAAATTTTAAACCTACTTCTAATACAGCTGATCCACGTGCTAGTATGGTTGTATCTTCAACACATGTAACATCAAGCCCTGTATCGTCCTTATGGTTCTTTGAGGGGAGAACAGCGCTCTCGTGTGTTTTCTTAAATTTTAATAACATTACAGTATATGATAACTGTAATTGTCAATTTTTCAAGGGTAGATTAAATATTATTATGGCCGATGAAATAGACGAGGCAGTCAATGATATAATTACGCAGTTAAAACATAATAATAACACTACACGGCAAGTAGAAGAAAGTGTTCTTGATAAAGAAGACATCGAAGATTTTATTATTCAACATTCTAGCCGACTTATTAAGAAATCATTATCGATAGTCGATAATGTAAATGATTATATTTCATCAGCTCCGGAGAATAGAGATGTTGCAGCTCTTGCAGAATTAATTAAAGCATCATCTGGTGCAATTGAGAGTTTAAATAAGCTTCATACTGCTAAAGAAAGAAACGATACTCAAGTTGCTGTTAAGCAGATGGATATTGAAAGTAAAGAGCGGATAAATATTACAGATAATCAAACGAAGGTTCTTTTATCCAGAGAAGATATTATGCAAGCTTTAATTGATAGAGAAGAAGATGTAATAGATGTTTAATAATTAAACTCTACACAATCTTCAACAACATCACAATCTGGTTCCTTTTTACCGGATATAATTAATAGATACTCGTCCATTGAATTACAAGGCATATAATATACTTGACCGTCTTTTGTAGTATGAGTGTGGCACCCTTCACAACCTAATTCCCTGCCGCGGTTAGTTGCTTCTTCACAAGTATCATAAACACCAGGGGGTCTAGTAACCAATGGGTTATCTGGTTTTCGTGGAAGGGTACGTAATCCGCCTTGCCCGTCTAAAGTATACATATCATACGCTCCATCATTAGTAACCATTTGTTGCTTATACGTATTATTATCTGTAATAGTTGACCCGTAAATATTAGTTTTTATCTGCTCACATTTTTTCTGTATAATCTTATTAGTGGTAGTATACTCTGTTCTATCGAGAGATAATAACAATCTATTAACTGCACTTAGAACACCAAATGCTTTATTTGCTTTACCAGCAAATATGTTTGTAAGTTTTTGAAATCTATAAATTTTATTAGCAGTAACCCCCAAGAAGCCTTCTATTTCGCCGAAAATAGTATCAGAAATATCTCTAAGGGTGTTAAAAAATTGAACGTCTTTCAACATTAAATTACCAGCCGCAAAATTTGTAAATCCTTGAGCCCATTCTGTGTTAACTCTTCCCACAGGAAATTTATCGATATATGGTAAAGTGTTATAATTATAAATTGAACCTTCGAAATTAAAGTTGAAAACATTAGTAGCAGTTTTGATACCAGTATCAATGTTTTCCTGCATCTTTGGCGGTAGGTGGTTGTAAAGATCCAACGCAGCATTAACCGGCTCTAATCCATATACTGTTGTAGAAATATTACTTCTAACAGCATTACCAAGAGTTCCGATAGCGTTGTTAGTAGATTGAAGTATATTGAGATTACCAGAGAGGAGATTAGTTATATCAACAGCAGCACATGACCATGGTCCATTTAACACTTGTCGTAGATAGTATAAAATCGAACACTCGTCTAGTCTCAATAACCCCTGTACCGAGTCCAGCTTCATCATAAATTCATCTAACTGATCGAGACCTAGTTCAAAGGTCTTTAAAAATGAATCCATAAAATCTAACTCATGCTCAGTATACACGTGCCCTTGAACTGGTCCGGAAAGATTACCATTACAATCTCTCTGTATTAAATTTTCAAACTGTTTTCTTGTAACAAATAAAGATCTAAGAACTTCAGATTTGTTATTAAAAAATCCGTTTATATCTCCTACCAAGCCCCGGGTCACCTGATCTAAACACGCTGACATATAATTTATTTATGTGGTTATAGTTGGATTCCCACCCGGTAGGGTTAGACCTCTATCAAAATCATTAGGGTCTCGTGACGGTATCTGTGAAGCTGGGAGTGTTCTAATCTGCTTACCAGTTGGTATTTGATTAGGTAGGGTTAGACTTGCATCATCAAATCTTTGATCAACACTGGGTCCAACATAAGTCTTTATACACTGTAAAACGTTTTGATAACTATCTTTAAAAAATCTATGGTGAACCTTAGTAACAAACCATCGACCTAATACTTTTGCGTCGGAAGGAGACTCTCCACCTGGTATCCCACCTGTTAATTTAAATAAGTCTATAAATTTACCTGGCTGTCTCTGTGTATCGCCTTCATTATCTATAGCTAGTTGTAAATTTAAAAATGTAAGATTTGATACCATTTGAGCTTTTGCTATGTTAATAATTTTATCTCTATCAAAAGGAAATAACATAGGCTTAATTGTTCTCCCTCTTATTTTGTTTATAGGGACAAATGGTTGAGGCGCGCCTCCTACAAGTTTAAAAACATCAACAAAAGACTTTTTCCATTCAGAAGCTATACTTTGTAAAGAAATTTGATGTTGTCCCTCTGTCCCGGCTAAAGGGTCATAAAAACCTGCAGAATAATTAATAAAGAATTCATTTCCGTAATTAACCATTGGAGTTGTAACATTTGCATTTTTAAGTACGCCTTCATATTGATTAACAGGTACCTTAGTATCCTTTGGGTTGTTTTTGTTAGTACCTAACTCTCCCATACCTGAATAGTTTTCATCAATATTACCTGTTAAATCACCTAATCCAAATGCTTCTATTGCTAATTGTTCGTTATCTTTAAAAATTAAATCTATAGGCTCTAATGAATATTTTTGATTAGTTCGATCTAAACTTAACACGCATTGAACAGGTAAAGATTCACCATCACCACCGAGAGAATAATTAATCCTTAGCAGATATTTTAACAAATCAGAATACCTCCAACTCAACGGTATAGTAATAGTCTCCTGTAAAGATACAAACTCACCGTTAGTCGTGCCTATGTCGTGATTGCCATAATGCCAAAGATCTTCATTAATAACATCTTCACCTAGTACATCTATTAAAACCTGTTTAATACATGCTCCTACCGAAATATCACCAACCTCTTTCATAGCATTGGTAGGGTAAATCTTCCCGAAAGGAATCGATTCATTAAGCTTTGCGTAGTTGTTATCTAGTAACTTATATGTTTTAAAGTTATTTGATCTATCTGTTTTTGATACGCTATTACCTTCATCTGTTATAACAAAAGTATATGTTAAAGCTCTTGTAGGATCTAATTTAAACGTTTCCCACTCGCATAATTTTACATGGAGATAATCTTTACCGTCCCCTCTAGTATAATGGTTATCTTCGATATAGTCAAAAGGGTTATTAATGGTTATATGCCCCGCGCAAAAAGGTTCAAAAAAGTTTTCTTGAATATCTAAGTCAATAATAGCAGGCTTTGTAAGTCTAATTTTATTAGTTTGATCTACCTTTTCAGGGTCAATATCATCTTCCGGAAATTCTGAATTTGAAATTTCAAAATAGCAATAGTATTCTGCTCCATTAATTTTAAATTTATTTGCAGCATTTAAGTCTTCAATAACATGGGACCCCGTGACCGCTGTTTCAGGAAGAGTTTGAATATTTTTAGCCATTAAAAGTGCTTGTTGTTAAATATAGTAGCATCAGTCATTTGCTGATATATTAATCCACGCTTGCTTGGTAGAATATACTTTAACTGTTGGCCTCCCTCAGCGAAAAAACTATTACCAATTATATCTTTGTTTAATAGATATATAATCCACCAACTAAAAATATCACCGTATATATCATAAGAAGTAATGGTTAATGCTTGTCGGGATTTTACAATATGTGTATCCAACAAGTTACTATCTATATTAGTAGGAAATTCCATTCTATTAAGAATGTTATAAAAGTAAAATTGCTTGTTATCTTTACCTTCAGTATACACTTTAAAAATACGCTCATACCTATTAAGCGGTAGCTTAGGCAGCGCTGGTACTTCATCTTGATATTTGCCTGTTGTTCCTGTTAAGCTCATTATTCTGGATTATTTGTATTTGAATTTAGACTATCTAGATAATCTAATAGACGTCTCTGTTCCTCCTCAGTCGGCCCCGTGGGTTTAGGTTCGATTCCTAAAATTTGGTTAATCTTTTTAGCCATAGGCCCTTTCCCTTTAGCTGCCTGCTCAAGCTCCCAGTTCCTCACTGCCATGTCAGCAGCTTCCAATTGCCGCCGCTTAGTAGGTCCAACGCTTGTTGTTGTACTATAACCACCTCCAGGAGCTATTGCAGCCAATCCGCCAGCACGAAACCTTTTCGAAAGCGCGAACTGAGCATCCGATGGTTTTGTCGTGCCCGGGAAGATCACTGGTCCCGTAACTTGTTGAGACTGGATGTCGTCGATGCTATCAATTCTTTCAGATCTTACCATAGCTGCCCGGTTTAATACTTCTTTTTGACCTTCAAGGGATTGTTCTTCTGCTTGTTTTAAAGCAATATAAGAGTCCTTACCACCGCCGGCAAAACTACCAAATTTATCAATCTCGTCCATAAAGTTGGCTGCTTCTATTGTTAAGGACCTAAAAGTAAATTGGCAAGAATAAGCTTCTGGTACAACTCTGGATCCACCGTTAGCTAATTTAATCCTTCTTCTCATTCCGAGAAGACCTACACTGAAGTTTTCTAGATAAGCCCACATTATGTAACGTTGGCCAGGGATAACTATATTATATATAGCCGGGAATGTCATGCCTATAGCTCCAGTCCGGTAAGGCCTATTCATTCTTGTAAAATCTGTAATAAATTTATGGTTTTGCTCTTTACCATAATCATTTAAAGTATTAGATAAAGCAAACGACAACTCTAATCCATTATCTGTATTACTATATTGATAAAATTTAGGTGTCTCAATATAAGAACCAGGAGCTCCTATTGTTTGCATCCCGGGATTTAAATTAACATCTTTACCCAGGACCTTACTAAATATAGAATTAGAAGCTTCTACACCGGTTTTCATTACTTTATCTATTAAAGATTTTTCCCCTGTGTTACCTGTGTCGGCCTTACCAATATTAGCTATGCTGCTAGCCAATGCTGCTCCACCTCCTACTACAGACTCAGCTGCGCCACCAAGACCGGTCAAAAATTCCCCTCCTAACATTTTCGCGCCCCGCTGACTGACAGGGGAAAAAGTATCAGCAAATTCTGTAGTAAATGACCGTATATTATCTGAGAAAAAAGGAAAGCTAAATCGTGATAACGGGTCACTACTAGTACCATACAACCGCCGGTAAAAATCTAACCCGGGTGTAGCGCTTTTAGCTCCTCTTTTATTAATATGACCAAAATGAGTAGGGGATAAAATATTTAAGTATCCGTCTATAAAAGAACGTAATTGAGAGAACTGTAATTGATATGCGGTAACGTATGCCGCCGGCGCTTCATTACGCATTTCAGAGTTTGGTGCTACAGAAGTCCAGTCATAGTAATTAACTAAATCATAGCTTTTTTCGTATTGGTAAGGATCTTGTAAGCCCACATATATATTTATGTGGTAGACATGCTATAAGCAGAATTAGTATAATCAAATCTACTATCATTATAAGCTGGTCCTTCCATACCCCCGCTCATATCATTATTAGTTGGTGGAGAAACCATTGGAACCACTTGTGAAGAAGCTTGTCCTTGTCCAGCTACTAATTGTGCTGTTAATTGTACTAATTGACCTAAATGTACATTTGAAGTTCTAATTTCACCAACAATTTTATCCGTTCCCATCAAATTTTGTGACCCCTTGCCTACGAAATTCCATGCTGTATCCACGGCGCTTCGGAAGCCTTTGAATACATCACCTAAGATACCACCAGATTTCAGTCCAATCACATCATCCTTTTTGTTAAACGGTATAACTTTATCTCCCCTTACCATAAAATCATCAACAAAAGGAAGAAGGCTAAGGGCACCGCTTCCGATATCTTTTAATTTGTTAACCCCGTACCCTATTGTATCACCTAAAAAGTCTCCAATATTACTAGTAGTCTCACCTATCCAGCTTAAGATTCCATCCACCATATTTTTAACTATACCGAAAACTTTATCTTTAACATGAATAAAGAACCCCTTTACATTGCCGACCATTTCCTGAGCATATACATTTCCGGATTCAGCTTTGTCAATCCAGTAAATTATATTACCGATAACAGGTATTGACTTTAAAAAATGTCCGCCTGCTTCTTTCCACTGTCCACGAAATATTGCTCCAATACCTTTTCCTAACGATATTATGTTTTGAATACCAGGAGCGCCTAAGAAATACATTCTTATTTTGCCCCACATGTCAAACTTCTGACCGGTCGGGTCTATTGCATCTGCCTTTTTTTGTGTTTTGTTGAGATCGTATAATAACAAGGCTCCGTCAATTATCGCTGAAGCGAGGTTTCCAGCCCCAGTTGGTAATAAATTTAATAGACCGGAAGCAAATTCAAAAATAGCTGGCATATATTCACCTTTTTTCCACCGCGCGATGCCAAATCCAAAACTGAAAAGAGAACCTAAAACAGGTATAAATCTACCAAATTTTAATAATTTAGCACCCATTTTTCCGGCTATCCCTTTAAGAGTTGTTATAAGCTTACCGCCTTTTATTGCAGTAAAAAAGCCCTTTGCCATGTTTGCCATAGGCTTAAAAAGTTTAGGTAACGTCTTAGATATAAACTCACCGACAGGGCCTAAAAAGTCTGCAATCCATGTAGCAAATGCAGTAATACCAATCGCTAAAGTTGCTAAAAGAGGAAACTTAAACGGCTTCTTTTTCTTCTCTTCTGCTTTTAATACATCTTGACTTGCTTTTGCAGCCGGTGTAGTAGATGTAGCACCAAAAGTATCTTTTGTGTCCTTTTCTTTAGCTTTAAAAAAAGCTTCAGCTAAGATCGTACCTATATTAAACGTACGTCTAACTTCTTGTGATTTAAGAATAGGGTTTGGTAAATCACCAGGCTTTCGTACATCACGACCCTTAACAGAATCTCTATTGTTTTTGTCGTTAGAGGAGCTGAGTGCTTGTAAGATATCTAATACTTCATCTTCCACATATATATTTATGTTGTGGAGCTAGCATCAAACAATGTTGCATCTAAAGTTATAGACGTATCTTCAACACTTAACACATACTTATCAAATTCACTAGTTTCTTGTAGAAATATAGTTATCTTTTCGTAAAGCTCTAGAGGTAATTGCTCTACAATTTTTACTCTATCTAGTACCTTTAAGTCGTTAAATATAATTGTTTGATCGTCTACTGTAACAGAATCAATATGCTTTATAAGCTCAAAAATGTAAATTAACCCCATTGCTTCTGATAGACTTTCCGATTTAATCTTATCAATTTCTAAAATACATTTTTTAATAATTTGGTTCTCTTCTACCAGAGTTGGAATTCGAAGATCTATTTTTATAGTATCAATAGTAACTTTATCAACAAGTTTAAATTTTACTGACTTCTTAGCCTTTTTAAGATTTGGTTTAATAGAAACAATCTCGTCATTTGCTACTTTAACGTTATCACCGAGAGAGTGACATCGTAGACCTAAAATAATAGGCACCCTGTCAAATGCAAAGAAATCACTGCCTTCGACGTTATCTAGTATTACATTATTAATAGTTTCAGTAAACTGTAATGCGCCAAGTACACCATTAACGGTAGTTGAAATAATATCTTTTTGTTGTTTTAAGGTAATAGGGCTTGCTACTACTTCCTTTTTAACAGATGGTACGTACACTTTAAAGTCATTTTTTAAAGATGATAGTTTATCTAAAAAATCACTAGTGGAAGAATTACTCATAACAATATTTAAGAGGGTATTTATTTTTTCAACTTATCACTCTCGTCTTCACACTCTCTTCTGTATAACTCGAGATAATCTAGTATATCTGCCATTGTACTATTAATAAGAAACTGAACATCCTTTATCCGCTTACTTAAAATGTAGAGATACTCCCTATAACTATTTTCATCTATACAGTTAAATACAGTATCAATAAACTGAAAAGGAGAAGGGGTTAAAAAATTTAATTGCATTGAATTATTTCTTCCACTTAATAGAGAAAATATAAATGCATCTTTTTTATCAGTAACAAAATTACTTACCACGCTTAATATATCTGCAGGTAAGTTATCGATAATTTGAACAAATTCCTGCTCAGTTAAAGAATCTATTACTATATGCGTATCGTCAATTTTTATTTCTCTAATAACACTTAGTACATTATCTGTATTAACACAAAACTTTGTCGGGTAATCTAATATTAACTGTATATTATCACGTGTTACTTCTTGCCTTATATCTATACTCTCTTCAAAAGACTCTATGATATAATCTAGACTAACCTCTTTGTTAGCTTTGTTTAAATTCAACGTTACCGAAGGCTTGATACATTTCTTCCGAAGCATTAATAACACAATAAACTTTTCTATTACATTTAAATTTTGTGTTACTATAAAAGCTTCTAGGTATTTTAGTTTACTATCAAGAGAGTTATTTTGAAATAACAATTCACGGATGTGTTTATATAAAAATTCTTTTATAATCACCTCCTTACCATTCGGAAGAGTAAAGGTAATGAGCATGTTAATAATTAATACTATACTCTTTAAAATATAGGTGCCGGAGGAAGAGATCGACCATAAATGTTAATAGGTCTATAATTTTTAAATGCAAAGGTAACAGATTTCTCCAGGTACTCAGTATCGTTATAATTAAGAGAATAACCTTCTACGTTTGTTGGAAACACATCAATAAACTCAAAACCTTTTCTTCTCTCACCTAAATTATTATATTGAGTTAGAGTTATAACCGGGCATATTAAATTACGCATCATTAAACCATCAATTCCTACAGCTACCATCCACGGTCTAAAAAAGAGGTGTTCTATATCATCGTTGGTATCAAAAAAGTTTATTGCAAGGTTCTTTGATAAAAAGTCTACCCTTTTGTTTACTGCATAACCAGGCAGAAACCCACCTTGGTTCATAGTGCCTGCAACATCAAACTGAGTATTTTCGTTAGGCACTGTTACTGATCGCGCAGCTAATACATTACCTCCGCGGTCTGTATAATCGTATGGCTGAGTAATGGCGCGCCATTTTTCTTCTGGACTCTTCTGTAAAGCTCTGTTAATAGAAGAAATAAGATCTTGACTATAGCTAAAAGTAATCTTCCAAAGAAATGGATGTGACAGATAAAACTCTTCGTGTTCACTATAATTGTGAAGAAAGTCTAGGACTGGTCCGGATCCTGGTTGGGTTATAAATGCCATTAATAATATTTAATCGGCAACCCTTATAGAGAATTAAGCTAAAGCAAAATCTCTATAAAAATGGTAAGCAAATGTTACCGAGAAGTTTGTTACTTCACCGGTGCCGCCTGCAATGTCATATGCTATATCACCAATATCTCTTATTGAAGCGCCAACTAATTGAATGTTTTTAACTTCATTTAGTTCTTTATCTATCTGAACTAAATCAATAACAGACTCATTACCGGGCATACCATATTGACCGAGCGAGGTTTCATTGTTAAAAACTATTCTGGACGCTGCTTCAAATTTAGTTCTTAAAGAGCAATCCTCATCATGATAAAACTCAATAGAATATCCTGCAGCGCCTGGGTAGGTTGATTTACCTGGTAAATGGAATTCTTGGCCGAAATAATTTACTACTTTATCTTCGATGTTTCTTCCTGGTAACGTAGCTGTCTTAGCATATACCAAGTCACCCTCACCATTAAAATTAATTCCACCAGCTAGAGTTATTTGTTTAACTCTAAATAAGAAGTCTCGTGAAAATTGATTTTGAGCTGCTTTAGTAAAGAAATTTTGAATTGTTGTTGCCATATAATTATTTAGTAGTTTTTTTTATTAACCTCCAATTAACTCTTGGAAATTAGCATCTGTTCTGGTCGCGTAGAAGTTAACTAAGATAAACTCTGCTGTTCTAGTAGGTTTAATGTATATATCTACAACCAACTCATTAGCATCAATTACCGACGGTGTGTTGTTTCTCTCGTCACACACTATCAAGTAATCATATAAACCTTCGTTATTTCTCGCTCTCTCGAATAAAGGTGTTAAAGCATTTACTATTCTTGTTCTAGTAAACTCAGAGTTTTGCTCAAACACGAATTGTCTTGCTAATTGCTTAGTAGGTCTTTCAAGCGCTAAGAACAACCTTCTAACGTTAATCCTATCAAACGCGCTTGGCTTCTTCTGCAATGTCTTTTGACCGAATATTACCAACCCCTGATTTGGGAATTGTGCTACTGGGTTAATATTTGCTTTATAGAATTCATCACGTTGCTTTTGATTTGGATTAACCGCTATATCAAGTGCATTGGCTACTATACCTCTAGAAAACCCTGCTGGAGCAAACCATGGAAATGCTACTGCATCTGTTCTTGCCATCGCTGCTGCAGCAAATCCTGAAAACGGCACCCAGACGTTTTGTCCCGTGTAAGGATCATTTATTAACGACCAGTTACCATATGTAGCAGCATAAGAAGTATTCTCATTTTCGAATTGGTGTTTGATGGGCCAGTATACGTCTGTTTGGAAGTTGTTGTTTTTATTATCTAAAGTCTTAGTATTTTTACCTTGAATTAAAATCTGCCTAATCGGATCAGCAATAAATATGCAATCACCTCTATCACCACCTTCATATGGCGGCTTAACAAATTTCTCGAACTTATTAAACACCGCAGCGTAATTGTTTCGAAGTGTTGCACCAGTACCAGAAATGTCACTAGATGTTCTTAACCCATCCACTGCTTGTGTAACCTTACTGACTTGAGAAAACTCATCGTAATAATCACCTGCAAAAGCAGCACAAGCTACTGAGTAAATTGTTCCTAGACCACCTTCAACAACAACATCGATGTTATAAACTTCATCGTTCTTTATATTGTCTAAAGATCTTTCAATCTTGCTTGGTATATTACCAAGTAGTTTGTCAGTTACTGTTTGGTCAGTATAAGCACCTATTGGATAGAGGAAAGAAGCATCAGGTTGTGCA